>Ga0197142_1003576_pt1 | contig 12966 bp, 10 predicted proteins | sample GBS60_MetaG_FD_148614 | JGI IMG/M metagenome (GOLD analysis project Ga0197142, IMG submission 148614) | Sediment microbial communities from Great Boiling Springs, Gerlach, Nevada, United States - GBS 60_MetaG | ecosystem: Environmental > Aquatic > Thermal springs > Hot (42-90C) > Sediment... | reverse complement strand
GCTTCAAGGGGCGGGTCAGCGTAGCAGGATGCACCGGCACTGGCATCTGGGTCGCTAAGGCTTCCTGGAGCTGCCTGGCCGTCCAGATGCGGTCTTCAGGTACGCCTTCACTTCTGAGGTGATTTTTGGGGGTGCACCGGGTGCTTTGCCATCGGCAAGTGCATCGTAGCGCTGCTACTGCCATCGTTTGAGGTCGTTGAGAGGGGTAGTGTGGTGGCATCCGAGAAACTGTGCGATGCGGGGTGCGCTCCAGTGTTGGGCGGAGAGTTGGACAGCGAGGGCGCGTCGACGGACTTTTGGGTGTATGTTTAGGTCGCTGAGCAGCTTTTGGAGCTGCGCATCGTCGTCTGGTGTCAAGTGGATGAATATTGGTGCGGCTATATTGCAATTATACTGCAAAGGCACTTATCAAAAGCGCTTTCGCCTCAGCTTGGCATAAAAGGACACAGGCAGCCAGGCCAGTGTCAAGGTGCTTTGGGGCCCAGCTGCCTGTTGACTATTCTTAGCCTTTGAGGGCTTCGGCGCCGGCGACGATTTCCAGGAGCTCCTTTGTGATGGCGGCCTGGCGAGCTTTGTTGTAGGCGAGGCGGAGGGTACGCAGCAGCTCTTCGGCGTTATCTGTGGCAGCTTGCATGGCGACCATGCGGGCTGCATGCTCGGCGGTTACGGATTCTTGCACGGCACTAAGGAGTGCTGCCTCTACGTAGGCCGGGACGAATGTTTCTATCAATTCCGGAAGGGCCGGCTCAAAGAGCCAGGGTTTGGGCGGCTCAGCAGGCGAAGCTGGCAGCGGCAAGAGGGTCTCCATGGTGGGGAGGCTACGACCGATGCCTTTGAAGCGGTTATACACCAGGACGATGGCCCGGTATTCGCCTTTCTGGAAAGCGGAGAAGAGGCGGCTGGCCATTTCGTGCACGGCTGAGAAGGGAATATCTTTGCTTCCGAAAAGATCTTCAAAGGCATGCGAGTAGGCGGTGCGGCGCAGCATCTCGTATGCCTTTTTGCCCAGAATCAGCAGCTCGGCCTCCTGGGGGGCAGGGAGCTGCGGGAGGAGCCATCGAACTAAACCACTATTGAAAGCGCCGCATAGCCCCCGACTGGAAGAGAGTACCACATAAAGGGCTTTGGAGGCATGAGGGGCAAGCTGGTAGGGATGAGGCGCCTCCAGGTGAGCAAAGAGCGTGTGAAGAAAGGTCTCGGCGGCCTCGCGATAAGGGCGCAGACGCTGCAGCCGATCCTGAGCTCGGCGGAGCTTGACCGCCGAGATCATTCGCATAGCACGGGTAGTCTGCTGGATAGATATTACGCTACGTATTCGCCCGCGCAGCTCTTTTAGCGCACCGGAAGACATAGGCTAAACGGTTACGCCGAGGCCGGTCAGGACCTGTTTGGCGGCGCGTTCCAGTTCGGCTTCCATGGCTTCGTCGAGCTGGCCTGCCCGGATTTTATCTAAGAGGGGACGATGTCCTGCTTCCAGAAACTGGATATACTGCTGCTCGAAGGTACGCACGTTATCAACGGGGAGTTTGTCCAGGAGGCCTCGAGTCCCGGCAAAGATCACAGCTACCTGGTGCTCGACTTTCATGGTTTGGTACTGGGACTGTTTGAGCAGTTCTACGAGGCGGCGGCCACGTTCGATCTGCCGCATCGTGGCGGGGTCCAGGTCAGAGCCGAACTTAGCGAAGGCTTCCAGTTCCCGATATTGGGCCAGTTCCAGCTTGAGGCGCCCGGCGACGCGTTTCATGGGTTTGATTTGGGCGGCGCCCCCTACTCGAGAGACGGAGATCCCCACATTGATAGCGGGACGGACGCCGGCATTGAAGAGGTTGGGTTCCAGATATATCTGCCCGTCGGTGATGGAGATGACATTGGTGGGGATGTAAGCAGCCACGTCCCCAGCCTGGGTTTCGATGATGGGGAGGGCAGTGAGGGAGCCGCCACCTTTGACAAGGGGGCGAAAGCTCTCTGGAAGGTTGTTCATCTGCGCAGCGACCGCATCGTCGTCGATGATTTTTGCGGCGCGCTCGAGGAGGCGGGAGTGCAGGTAAAAGATATCACCGGGGTAGGCTTCCCGGCCTGGGGGTCGGCGCAAAAGAAGAGAGACTTCCCGGTAAGCGGCAGCCTGCTTGGAGAGGTCATCATACACGATCAGGGCATGGCGACCGGTATCACGGAAGTATTCCCCGATAGCGGCACCTGCATAAGGCGCCAAAAAGATCAGCGGCGCCGGGTCCGCCGCCGAAGCTGCCACCACGATCGTGTAGGGCATGGCGCCGTATTTCTCCAGGGTACTCACGATCTGAGCGATTGTAGAGGCCTTTTGCCCACAGGCTACATAGATACAATAAACCGGCTCGCCCCGTTCATAGTTTTCTCGCTGGTTGATGATAGTATCTATGGCAATGGCGGTTTTGCCGGTGGAACGGTCTCCAATAATAAGCTCCCGCTGCCCCCGCCCGATAGGGATCATGGCATCGATGGCCTTGATCCCGGTTTGCAAGGGCTGATTCACGGGCCGGCGGAAAATCACCCCCGGTGCCTTTCGCTCATAGGGCGACTCATAGAAGGGGCCTTCGATAGGGCCTTTCCCGTCCAGGGGCTGCCCTAAGGGGTTGATTACCCGGCCAAGCATGTTTTCGCTTACCTGAATGGATGCAACTCGATACAGGCGTTTCACGCGATCTCCCTCGTGAATGTTTTCGGTACGCCCCGTGACGACGGCGCCGACGTTATCTTCTTCCAGGTTGAGCACGATGCCGCGCTCCCCGCTTTCAAACTCTATCAGTTCACCGGCCTGTACCTCGCTCAAGCCATAAATGCGCGCAATGCCATCCCCTACTTGCAAGACGACGCCAGTATCCTCCAGCTCTTTGCTGGTGAGCGTTCCCGCAAGCTGTTGCTCTAAAATTCGTGTGACCTCATCCGGTCTCAGTTCAGTAATGCTGGCCATATCAGCTCAATAGTAGGTTCTTTTCTATTTCACGCAGTTGGCCGCGAACGCTCAAATCAGCGACGCGGGTGCCCACTTCCAGGACGAAGCCACCAATGAGAGGAGGCTGCACCGCTTCGGTGAGGATAACTTCGTTGGCCGAAAGGGCCTGCCGGAGTTTTTGCACAAGGGTTTCTCTGAGAGAGGGCGAAAGGGGCTGTGCGGTGCGAATAGTGGCCCGAACCCGCTTTTTCCGCTCATCGTAAATGGCAAGGAAAGCCTCGCAGGTTTCATTGAGGAGAAACTCCCGTCGCCGGCGCGTAAGAAGTACGAGAAATGTCCACAGCAAGGGATGGAGCCTCTTCTCAAAGAGGGGGCGAAGCCAGGCGATTTTTCGGGGAGCCGTGTAGATAGGCGTTTCTAAGATGTTTCGCAAAAGACGACTTTCTCGGTACAGATTAAGAAGAACTTCCACCTGCACAGCAATTTCCTCCAGATTATTCTGGCGCTGGCTGAGCTCAAAAAGAGCCTGCGCATAGCGCTGTGCAACAACGCGGGGACTCATATTAGTTCAGGCGCAGTTCATTGGCCATTTTGAGGGCAAAGGCCTCGGCTTTTTCCCGGTCCTGAAAATGGTCTTGAAGGATTTTTTGGGCGATCTCCAGGGCAAGTTTAGCAGTTTGGGTACGCATTTCGGCTATCAAGCGGTCGCGCTGGCGTTCTACTTCCTGATAAGCGAGGGCAATGATAGCCTGAGTTTGCTTCTGGGCTTCTTTGCGGGCGTTTTCCAGGATTTCGTCCCGCATTTTTTGAGCTTCAGCAAGGATCCGCTGCTGCTCCTGAGCGGCAGCCATTCGCATTTGTTCCTGCTCTTTTTGGAGAGCCTCAATCTGGGCCTGAGCCTTTTGAGCGGCAGCAAGGGCCTCTGCAATTTTTCTCTCACGCTCCTGAAGGGCGCTCAGGATGGGCTTCCAGGCGTACTTCCGAAGCAGAAAGAAAAACAGGCCGAATATCACGGCACTCCAGAAAAACAACCCAAACTGGGGTAGTATCAGGTCCATAAGCCGATGCAAAGGTACAGATTTAGGCTATTCAGCAGGGGCCGAGCAACTGGAAAGCCAGCACGTTAGACCTATCGGAAGGCTTGTAGCTTCATTTTCAGAGACCCATCCCTCTTATCCCCCGACATTACCCCATGGATGTCAAAACTATCTGAGCGCCACAGTTTTATGGCGGTGATGCTTTCTCATTCCAGGTTATTACTCCAGATTTGTTTTCTGGGCCTGCCCCGCAAGGGGGCGGGCTGCTCCGGAGACTGTTACAAAAGTCCCTCTCCAGACATCTGAGAGTGGCTGTGCGTGCCATGGCGAAGGGGTTGATTGGGGTTTCGCGCATTTTTGCAGTGGTCTCCGCCGGGGTTCGCAAAGCGCGGTCTCGCCTCGCAGAGCGAGGCGAGACCGCCCCTCCGGGGCGCCCGCCACACCCCTCACGCGGGCCGCCAGTCAGCTGCGCCCCAGATTGGTATAACCCCATCTCAGAAACATCCCACCTACTCCACACACCCTTTCACCCCTTTGCTAACGGGAAATAAAGAATGAAGAAGGAAGGATTTCCTACAGCCCTACGCTGTGTTTTGTGAGTGCGGAAGACCCACTGCCGTAATACGCTGGTAGTGAGAGAGCTTTGATATAGATGGGGTAAGGTCAGCGGTGAGGAAGGGGTACGGCGCTGAGTGGGCCTATGCGGGTGAGATGATGTGTCGCCTCTCTTGGCTCCCAAATTCCCTACATTTGCCACTCCTATGGGCCACATGCCCGACTGGATAGGAGACCTGGATGAGCAGCAGCGCCGAGCCGTTTTGCACGAAGGCGGGCCGGTTATTGTGCTGGCGGGGGCGGGCACGGGCAAAACCCGCGTTCTCACCTACCGCATTGCCTACCTGATAGCGCAGGGCATCCCGCCGTATGCTATCGTAGCCCTGACCTTCACCAACAAAGCGGCGGATACCATGCGTACCCGCTTAGAGAAGCTCGTGGGGCCGCTCGCTAATGGGGTGTGGATGGGCACCTTCCACAGCCTCTTTGCCCGGTGGCTGCGGATATACCTGCATGGGGAGCCAGCGAGCAGCCGATTTGTGATCTATGATGCTGATGATAGCCTAGCCCTCATTCGCACCATCCTCAAGGAGGAGGGTCTGAGCCCAAAAGAAGCCCCTCGTTACCGCAACCTCATCAGCCGCTGGAAAAACCAGGGCCTGCGTCCTATGCAGATTTCCCCTGGTAACCCCACAGAAGACAGAGCCCTGCGCCTTTACGAGGCCTACCAGAAGCGTCTTCGCCTCGCCGACGCTTTGGATTTTGACGACCTCCTTTTAGAGATGGACAGCTTGCTCACGCGCGAGCCTGGCATCCTATCAGAGCTTCAAAGCCGCTATCAGCACATCCTGGTAGACGAGTATCAGGACACGAATGCGATTCAGTATCAGGTGATTGCGAAACTGGCGGGGATACATCGGCAGCTTTTCGTGGTAGGGGATGACGCCCAGAGCATCTACCGCTTCCGGGGGGCCAATGTGTACAACTTCCGCCACCTGCAGCAGGACTTCCCAGAAACCAAAATCATCAAACTCGAAAAAAACTACCGCTCCACGCCGGCGATACTCCGGCTGGCAAACGAAACGCTGAGGAAAAGCCGCACCCTCATGGCAAAAGAGCTCTTCACAGAACGGGGAGATGGGCCGCCACCCCAGCTGCTGGAAGATTTTTCCACGCCGATGGAGGAAGCGGCATTTGTAGCACGCACCATCCGGGAGCTGGTCATGCGAGAGCACCTGCCCTACCGGGAAATCGCCGTCCTGTACCGAATCAATGCCTATTCCCGAGCAATAGAAGAGGCATTGCGACGAGAGCGCATTCCCTACAAACTGGTAGGGGCATTGAGCTTCTATCAGCGGGAGGAAGTGAAGCACCTTTTAGCCTATCTGCGGATAGTCCATAATCCGCACGATGACCAGGCCCTTCTGCGGATTGTCAATATTCCTGCCCGTGGAATTGGCGAGACCACGTTGAATAAATGGCAGGAAAAAGCCCACTCGCTCAACCAGAGCCTCTGGGAAAGTCTACCCGCTATAACCCCTCTTTTGGCACCTGCGAGCCAACAGGCACTTTTGCGATTCCGGGACTTCGTGGAGTCGCTAAGGGCACGCGTAGCCAACCTTCCCCTTCCTATGCTGGCAGAGGAAGTTCTGAAAGCCTCTGGACTCCTAACCTACTATCAAGGGGACGTACGAGCCCAGGAGCGCCAGGAAAACCTGGAGGCCCTTGTAGAGGCGGTTAGTGCGTATTATCTGGAAGGGACAGAAGAGCGGGATTTAGCGGGCTTTTTGACGCAGCTTGCGCTGTATGCGCCCGAGGAGGAAAGCCACACACAAGGCGATGCCGTCTGGGTATCCACCATTCACGGCGTAAAGGGGATGGAATTCCATACAGTCTTCTTAGTGGGGCTAATAGAGGGGCTTTTGCCGCACAGCCGGGCCAACGAAGAGGGCTTAGAAGGTGAAGAGGAAGAGCGGCGTATCTTTTATGTGGGCGTGACGCGGGCGGCGCATCGGCTTTATTTGTGTCGGCCCCGCATGACGGGCCAGTTTGATCTGACGGAGCCCAGTCGATTTATAGAGGAGCTGCGGCCTATCCTCTCGGCGCGCCAAGTGAGGCGACCGGCTCTGGCGCAATCTCATCAGCAGCCTGTGAGCAAAGCGCCTTCTTCCCCAGCGGGGCTTTCACTTGCTGACCTCAAACCCGGCATCCAGGTTCATCATTCCCACTTCGGACGGGGCACTGTCCTGGAATGCACCGACAATGGGGCCGCCGGCATCGTGGTAGTTAACTTTGACCGGTTTGGAAAAAAGCGTTTAGACTTGCGATATGCCCGACTTAGCCTCGCCTAAAATTGCGATCCCGATCCGGATGCATCCCCTGCCCATTGCGGGTGCAAACCTTCTTGCTTTTCTCTCGCAGGTCCATCAGCTTGCTACCCCAGAGCAGCGGCAGATAGCCCTGCAAGGGCTTTTTCGATGGTTTCTTCTTCTGGAAGGCAAGGAAGAGGGGCGCCTTTCATCGGAGGAGCTCAAAATATGGCTGGGGCGGTTTTATGCGATCCTGCCGGCGGAGCTAAAACGGGATTTTCCGTGGGAAATACCAGATCCTCTGCCGCCGCAAGTGCCGCAACCCCCACCTTATCCCCGTTATCATACGCCCTTCCGGCAGTACGGCTTTTGGGCGGCCCGGATAGTGGACAGCCTTCCAGGAACTATCCCGCCAGAAGGGCTGGCTGTCGTACTCCAAGGGCTTTTGCAGATTCTACACCACCATGGAGAACGCGTGGAGGCGAAAGTACTTGCACGACACCTGGAGGACCTGAGTGGAGGACGACTTCGGGTGCCAGAGCAGGCCATAGCCCTGGCAGAACGCGCCGCCCCATCAGAAGGAAGCCGCCCCGCCGGTGAAAGCTCCCGTTTTACCACCCGCTCCCAAAAAGGTCGGCGCTTCCATAAAAAGCGCCACAGATGAGGTTTCGGGTCCAGGGCGAAGCTCGCCTTAGCGGAACTTATCACCCTCAGGGCGCTAAAAATGAAGCACTGCAAGTCTTATCCGCGGCACTTCTGACGCCAGAGCCGGTTATCTACGAGAATGTGCCGCGCATCTTAGATGTAGAACGGCACTTAGAACTAATCGCAGGCCTGGGCGCTAAGGTAGAATGGCTGGATACCTATACGGTACGAATTATAGCGGAGGTGGTAGAACCTCAGCGGCTTTTGGAGGCGGAGCTGCGCGCTACCTTTCGGCGCATCCGGGGCTCAGTGCTTTTAGCAGGCGCCCTCTTAGGCCGATGTGGGGAAGCCTACCTCTATCGCCCCGGCGGCGATAAAATCGGCCGCCGTCGCCTCGATACCCACATCCTCGGCTTCGAAGCCCTTGGCGCTACTATCTCCTACGACGAGAAAAACGAACTCTACAAAATCATCGCCCCCCGCCGCTTGCAGGGGCGTTTTATCCTCTTAGAAGAGGCCTCCGTGACTGGTACCGCCAACCTCCTTATGGCTGCCGCTACCGCCGAAGGTGAAACTACCCTCTACCACGCCGCCTGTGAGCCCTACATCCAGCAGCTCTGCCACCTCCTGACCCAAATGGGTGTATCCATTAGCGGCATCGGCAGCAATCGCCTCTCCCTCCATGGACAGCATAACCTCAGGGGCGCCCATCACATGATTTTACCGGATGTGATTGAGATTGGCAGTATCATTGGTCTATCGGCTATGACACAAAGCCCCTTAGAGATTGCGCCAGTGCCAGTCGAACATCTGGGGCCCATCCTCCATCCCTTCGAGCGACTGGGAATCCCGGTCAGTATAGAGAGCCATCGCCTCCGCATAGACCCGCCAGCCTTCTATGAGCCAGACACCCTTTGGGAAGGCCACATTCTCACCCTTTCAGACCATACTTGGCCCGGAACCCCACCCGATCTGCTCAGCATCCTGCTGGTGGTGGCCACACAGGCCTCCGGACAGGTGCTCATCCATCAAAAAATGTTCGAGAGTCGACTCTTTTTCGTGGACAGGTTAATTGAAATGGGGGCGCAAATAGTGTTATGCGATCCGCATCGGGCGCTCGTGATCGGACTAGGACGACGTTACCCCCTGCGCGGCATTACCATGAGTAGTCCGGATATTCGGGCTGGAATAGCCCTTCTCATAGCAGCCCTCTCCGCCCAAGGAGAAAGCATCATTGAAAATGCAGAGCAGATAGATCGCGGCTATGAAGCCATAGATGTCCGACTAAACGCCCTGGGTGCCCAAATCGAACGCTTGTAACAGTGGGTAACGCCTGTCTCCTCTTGTGTCGTAACTTTGTTTTTCATGGCCCGCCCCAAAAATCTTCGTCAACAGCGCCTCGCCGGCGAAATCCATCAATACCTCGCAGATATCCTCCGCACCTTTAGCGAAGAGGTACCGGAAATGCATGGTATCTTTATCGAGCTGACAGATGTACGGCTGACGCCGGACCTGCAGCAGGTACGGGGATATATCCTTACGGTGCCGGCAGATAAGGTAGAATACACGGTGCGGCTCCTGAACCAGTACCAGAAGGAGCTTCGTTACGCGCTGGCGCAGCGGATTCGTCACTTTGTCAAAGTAATGCCGACAGTACAGTTTTTCCCGGATGAGACGGAAATCCGGGCGCGGCGGATTGAGGAGCTCCTTCAAAAACTTCCCCCTCCTGCCGAAGGCGCTTCGGACGCCGGCGAAACAACATCATGAGGCGGCTCTGGTGGCGTTACTTAACAGCCAGTCCGCGGCGGAGCCTGCGGTTTCTGGTGTATCTGGGCATGGGGAGTGTAGCCGCCTCTACCTGGGCATGGATAGCTGTATCAGCGGTCTTTGGGGGATTCAGCCACTTTCTGGAGGAAGTTTTTCAGCGGGTCGATCCCCATTTGCGAGTGGAAGGGCCTGCGCTCACCCCTGAACTTAAGGCCCAAATAGCGCAGTGGCCGGAAATTCACGCCGTGACAGGGGTTTATGAGCAGCTGGCAGTGCTCCGGCACGGGGAGCGCCAAGTTGTAGTGCGCCTCCGGGGAGTAGAAGCCGGATACGAAAACGTCAGCGGCGTAGGCGCCCAGCTGGTGATGGGCAGTGGTTTCCCGCTCAGCCCTCGCTCAGCCCTCTTAGGTTCTGGCGTGGCGGCAGCTTTGGCCCTGCTGGATACCGAGGAAGAGCGGCCCTTGTGGCTATACCTCCTTCCGTCAGTACGAGTCCTGGCCGCAGGCGGCGAAACAGCCATCCAGCGCCAGCGCCTCTCTATTCAGGGCGTCTTTAGCGTGCAGAAAGACTACGATGAGAGCTGGGTGCTCGTACGAGCAGAAGACATCCCGCTCTGGACAGGCCGCCCTTATACCATGCTGGAAATACGTCTGCACGACCCTTACCTCGTCAAAGGGGTGCGAGACAAGCTACGACGTTTCCTTGGCCCGGCTTACACCGTCAAAGACCCCCACGCCCAGCATGCCGATGTGTATCGGGTTTTGGCGCAGGAACGCCTGCTCGCTCAGTGGGGATTGGGATTTATGATGGTACTGGTAGCGGGAGGCGTCCTTAGCGTACTCTCAGCGCTTCTCATATATCATCGGCGGGACTGGGCAGTTTATCAGGCCTTAGGTGCACCAGCCAGGTGGCGATATCGCCTGGTCTTTGCCCTGGCAGGAGGCCTGGTGGTTGGAGGCTTCATAATCGGGGCCCTCCTTGGCTCTTTCACTGTTTGGACGCAAGACCGCTTCCACTGGCTCAAACTGCGCGGCGGCGAAGGCTTCCTCATCCAACACTTCCCCGTCAAACTCTCCCCGATAGATTACCTGATCCTGCTTGTGCTCCTGAGCCTCCTGCTGGGTGGAATTTACCTTTACCTCCTGCGGTTAATTCAAAAATTCCCGGTTCGCACCCTCTTACAAGGTGACTAACTGATGGCAGACTGTCACTTTTATTTGCGGCTATTGGCTATGTGGTCTGGATTCTATAACGTTTTGTGCTGGTTACTTTGTGCCAGCCTCATGTTCGGAGGCATGAAGCTCCATGCCCAGGCCGTACCTGGGCCAGATACCCTTAAGCCAGGCAAGGTGTATCCGCGCGTGGGGCTGGTACTGTCGGGAGGGGGGGCCCGCGGTATGGCGCACGTCGGCGTCCTCCAGGCCCTGGAAGAAGAAGGTATCCCCATAGACTACATCACCGGCACCTCCATGGGGGCCATGGCAGGAGCTTTTTATGCGGCAGGGTATACCCCCGCCGAAATGCAGGGCTTCCTCCTGCGCGAATCCCGCGCCTGGTTCGCACCCGGAACCCTCTTCCAGGAAGAGCGCTACTATAAGCTCCAGAAGCCCCACGACCTCACCCTCGGCGAAGTGCCTATCGAGTTCCTCACAAAAGGAGACCTACCGCTACCGGAGCAGCTTTTCTCGGATTTTGAGATCAATCTCCGACTCAACGAACGCCTGACCCCTATATCCTTGGGCGTTCGAGACCAGTTTGATAGTTTGCTGGTCCCTTATCGGGCAGTAGGGGCCGACCTTTACAGGAAAAAAGCCATCCTCTTTTCGCAGGGGAGCCTTACCACCGCCGTGCGTGTTTCTATATCCGTGCCCTTGTTTTTTGCACCAATTACCACCCGTACCTTTGTCAATCTCGTGGATGGCGGTGTCTATGACAACTTCCCCGTAGAGCCCATGCAACGAGAGTTTAAGCCGGACTTCATCATTGGCGTGCATGTGGGCACTCCTCCTATGAGCCTGGAAGAATTCCGAACAAAAGCTTATTACTGGCGCCTATTTTCGCACCTGTCGGATCCCCTTAGCTGGCAGAAACTCCCTAAAAACAGCTTTTTCATCCAGCCAGACCTGGGGGATATGAGCAGTACCGATTTTTCGCCGGAAGGGGCGGCGTTTTCTATTCGGCGAGGCTATGAGGCCGCCAAAGCTTGTATCAGTGAACTGCGGGAGCAGATCGGAGAGCGGCGACTGGACTCAATACGGATTGCGCAAAAGCGGCTCTATTTGCGTTCACTTCGTAGCAAGCCGGTGTATGTACGAGAGGTCGGTTTTTATCCGGCTACCCGGGCAGAAGCCTTCTTTTATCGGCGAGTGGTGGGCATTCGAGCGGGTGATACCCTCACCTGGGCAGGTCTCCGCAAAGGCCTGCTAAGTCTAAGGGAAGCGGCCTCGTTTTACAGCATACTGCCAGAATTCACAACCCACCCGGCAGGGGGGGCAAACCTCGAGATATACCTCCGCCCCCAGGGGGTTTATGCTTTGCGGACAGGGCTAGCGGTATTTTCGCCAGCCGGATATGCCTGGCAGATCGGCTTTCGGGCGGAAAAAGTCTGGTGGGCTGGGTGGCAAGCATCGCTCCTTCTGACGCAGGGAACCTTCGCACAGGGGTTAGAGATCCAGGCACGCATTCGCCCACCTATCTCCTGGCGCATCTACATAGTAGGTGAAAGCCGCTTCTGGCGCTTCAACTACCAGGCCCCTGGCATAAGCTGGCTGCCCCGGCCTCGTCAGGCCAATCTTTTCTCAAGCACAGACTGGCTTTCTCTCGGTACCATTTGGACCTGGTATCGGGGACAGATGAGCTGCCTCGTGCACCGGTTCATCATGGAGGACCGCTTTACCCCTTCCACCGGCCCTGAAGTCACCTCCACCTTCTCCGGCCAGGCCCTCTCTTGGGAGGTGCAGAGTAACACCGAAGACGACCGCCTCTACCCAACCGAAGGCCGCTGGATCGACCTATCGCTGGTCCTGGCACGGGGTACAGAACGCCCCGGCATGCCAGGAGCCGCCTATACCTCTGCCTTCCATGTGTGGCCCCAAATGCGCCTTCGGCTGCGCCAGAGTTTGAGCATTCTACCAGGCATCTTCCTTGGGAGCCGTCTGGAAGTCGGTGCCTCCCTTCAACAGCCGCTATCTGACTCCATAGCCACGCTTCTCATAGGCCCCCGCTACGACCCTTTCCCCGAAAGCCCCCAGATTTTTCTACCAGAACTCTACAATCGCCTCTTTGGCGCGGCGGGCGGCCACCTCACCATCGCCCTCAAACGAAAGCTCTTCCTCCGCTTAGAAGGCCACCTCTATCAGCCAATAGCTCGGCTGCGCCTACCTACCCCGGCAGACCCCCACGGCGCTATTGAATGGCCCAACGCAAGCCAGGCCTTGCCTCGCCTACCCCTTTACCGCTACGCCATGGTTGGAATCTTCTATCGCAGCTTCGTCGGCCCCATCGGCGCCTTTCTCACCTATTATGACCGGCAGCCGCAGCCCTTCCGTATCTTCCTCCACTTAGGCTATCCCCTCTTTCCCAGACGCCCCTGGCAGTAATACCAAACTGAGTAATACACTATCTTAACCCCCAACTCCAGCCCTTCCCCCTCGTGAGGGCTGATCTTACCCCATCTCATAGGGTGCTTCCCCTTTCCTGCACCCCGGATATTACCCCATCT
>Ga0197142_1003575_pt1 | contig 12967 bp, 11 predicted proteins | sample GBS60_MetaG_FD_148614 | JGI IMG/M metagenome (GOLD analysis project Ga0197142, IMG submission 148614) | Sediment microbial communities from Great Boiling Springs, Gerlach, Nevada, United States - GBS 60_MetaG | ecosystem: Environmental > Aquatic > Thermal springs > Hot (42-90C) > Sediment... | reverse complement strand
TTCGATAATCGTCGTTGGTTTCATAGGCATCCTTTGTTTAGGCTTGTCTAGTTCTACTAAAGAATCTCGTTATAGAATCTCTAACCAGCCGTTCTTCACTAAAAGTTCTGCCGTAAGCACTGAGCTCTTGTTCGACTTCGTCAGCAAAGAATTGTTCTTCTTCTTCGAGCTCAGTTGCTTCGTCGCTCCAGAGGGCTTCATCGTAATCGGTGGCCTTAGAACGGCTCTTACCAGCGGGCTCGGGCATGCGCGCCCTCGCTTCCGCTTCAGTACCGAAGAGCTTATCTTGCTCTTCGGTTTGTTTGAGTTGTCTCAAACTCAGTCGTCCAGTCATATCACTTTAGCTTTTGGTTACTTAAGTCTTCTGTTTTTACGCATTTTAGGCTTTTGAAGCTTGTGTATAATGCTAATAACATCAATATCTTGAAGCTTGTACTTTCTTTCAGCATATTGCTTATTCTTAGCTGCGCGCCCTTCGCTTAATCTTTTTTCGCTCTTGTAGGTAGTCTTCTTGGGCATTTTATGCTTTAACTTTCTGGAAAAATACTCATCATATTCGTTATATTCATCATCTTCAAGCATATCTCCTAATCTTCTGCGCTTATTTTCGTCAGAAAATAACTTCTTTCTTCTACTTTGAGCTTTTTCTTCTTCTTTTTCTTCTTCTGCCTCTTTAGATTCATCTTCTTCATCAGTTTCCTTTTCTTCGTCGCTGCCTTCGTCTTCACTACTATCTTCAGATTCTTCGGTGTCTTCAGTATCTTCAGATTCATTAGTATCTTCTTCGCCTTCATCTTTATCTTTTTCTAAAAATAGGTCAAAAGCTTCGTCTTCTTCTTCGGAGGTATCTTCTTCACTTTCCGCTACGACTGTGGAAGCTTCTATAACCTTTTCTACGGCTTCTTCTAAGCTCGTAAGCTTTTCTTCTATCTTATCTAAACGATCTACCACATCAGCTATTTGCTCCTTAGTTTCGTCGGCTTCTTCGCTTTCACTATAAAATCTAAATCTAAACAGATGTCTGATCAAAAAGCTATATAACTTACCCTTTAGCTCGTCGTAGTTTCTAAATCCTTCCGGATTTTCCTCAGCAAACTTTCTAGCCAATCTTTTAGATTGTGGAGAAACTTCTATATCTGCAATTGCGTTTTCCAAATCTTCTTCAGTGACTTCGTCAGCAGTTTCATCTATTTCATCTATTGGTTCTTCATCAAGATCGCCCACTTCTATAAATTCACCCTCGTCTTCATCTACTTCATAATCATAATCTGTCTCAAACTCATCATCGTAGTCGTCATCACCTTCATCATAATCTTCATCATACACAGGGGCGATCTTGGTAGTTATATCAGCGCTTTCTTGTGTTTCTAAAGCGTCTTCAGTCAAATCAGAAAATCTTCTTGGCTTTTTGGATTGAGCGACTTGACTAGTATTCCCAAGAATATGAGCAACTAGCTTATTTATCATTTCATTGTATGCAAAAGCTCCTATGGAATAAACTGTCGGAGATATGTTAAGCTCAGGATATTGAGTCGCGAGAGTTGCAAATACTATCTTTCTAATATTTTGTGTTATATTAGGTATTATCTTGGTAATGCCCAACATTTTATACGCGATTCTATATTTGTTTACTAATGCACTTACTTGTTCTCTTAAGTCTTGGGCTATAGCTTCTTCGCCAGCAATTGATTCTTCTATTTGTTCTTCGACGTCTGTTATACCGGCCTCAGCAGCTGCCCGATCAACCTCTTCATCACTTAATGAAGATACTATTATCGCAGTCTTAATCGTTATAATGAAATTAGCAGCAACTTTTGCTGCCGCAAGTGCTACTGAATGGGGGTCTGCAACTTGACCTTGAACCATTTTATAAATAGTATTATAAACTGCTTTTACATAGGCAGCTATGCTCATTAAGCTTCTTTCTGGGCTTCCGGCAACCTTAAATAACTGCAGGTTTTTAAATGGCAGCATAGCACGGGCAAGTAGATTGGAAAGTCTATCAGTGATGGCGGATGCTTTATCAGTGGCTCTTTCTAATATGGCCCCACCTCTTTCAGTTAAATCTATCCTCTCAGAAGTTTTTGCTAAAACACTATAATGCTTGCGCTTTTCTTTCGGGCTCGTTCTCTTAGACTCTATATAGTCTTTATAAAAATCCGAGAAAACACTGACTAAAAACTCCACACTTTCTCTGTTTTTTCCAAGATTATTTTTCAAAATTCTAGCCTTGCCATTGCTAAACATTCTTATCTCGGTTTTAGCTCTACCACGTTTCATGCCAAAATATACTAATTCACTGTTTTTTTTACTTTTTTTTCGAATGCAATAAGCTCATTGATATGGCAAAACTAGAAAAAACAAGACCTGTACTTTCAGTCATCATGACTGTGCCGTTTGACTATCAGAAGCTTTTGAATTCACCTTCTTATCTTGGCAAGCGGCCTGCTCCACCAGGCGGTGGCCCCGGCGGCGACGTACATGTTTGGAGCGATAATCCTGACTTATATACTATCGGTTATCATCCAGATGGAGGAAATGTGCTATTTTATAACTATCAAACAGAAGATATTTCTAATGAAGTTCTTGTTCATTTGACAAAGTTCATTAATAACAACATCAAAGAGCAAATTATACCTGCCAATGGCTTTGTTAATGTTTCGCACGCTTTTATGGTAGACAGTAAGGTATTAAGCGAGACAGGTCTTTTGGGCGCTATAATAGCACCGGCCGAATTCATTATGAGGCCTAACGTTGGTATTACTAGAACTAGAAATCATTACTTCTTCAACATGGCCAATAAGCCGTATAACTTGATATTCCATACCATAAATGAGTATTCTAATGTTATTCTTGAATTGGTGGTATCTTATACACCAAATAATGTAGTAAATATTAACAGCTGTTTGGGAGACATGGTTAGTACGTTACGGGAAGAAGTAGAAATACTTCAAAACAAGCTTGAATATAACTTATCAAACCTTTATCAAAAAGTATCCTAAGTGTTCATAGGAGGAATCATAGAAAAATTTGTTTATGATAATTCAGAATCATTGCATTCAGTATTAAAAAATATAGAAAGTATTTCTGAAAAATATGGTTATACCGCGTTAGCCAATCTAGATAATGGCATATTGCTTAAGGCGGGGCCATACTACATAGCAAAAAGCCCTCTTACTGCTATTACAGCGGTCAAAACCTATCAAGAAAATGAAGAAAGCAGCTCGGACTATTACAACAGCCTGGAAATTACAAGCATATTCTACGACGCTCAAAACCTATTTTTCTATCATGAGCTATCTAATTACTTATTGTGCGAGCGGAACATAAAACAACATATAAGTCTAAGAAAAACCATTAGTGACGATGTAAATTTAATTGTAGAGGGATTAAATGTAGACTTTTCATTGATAGAAAATATAACGCGTATATTTGAAGCAAATAAAGATTCAAATGTAAGTTTGGAAACTATAAATCACACATTAACGGGTCACAACAATTTGAGCATCACTATTATACCTACAGAATATAAAGAAAAGGTGATAAATAAAATTAGTAATTTTTTAGGCAGTATTTTTAAGTATGATGATACTTCTTATGATAAAGATAATGAGTACAGTATTGGGATAGATGAAGATATTGTAGAAGATTTATGTAAACTATTCCAAGATAATAATCAATCTAACTATTTATACGGGATATCGTCGTCTTTAATAAGTTTTTATAGCGCATGAGAAGCATATTATAGTAACTATAATAATTATCTTTCTGAAGTTCTTATTTCGTTTGCGAGCATTTTTTCTAGATCGAGCGCTACAAATAATTCTGTTAGATCGGAATAATTACCGAAAAAGAATATGTAGTTATTCATTGGTGCCATTGTGATCTCCATTTTGGTCCACGTTGGTACGCCGGAGTCCCCGTAGCGATCGGCCATCGGTGAATATGTAAATGTTTCTGAAGTCGTAATTGCTATTTTTGTAGGGATCATATACATTATAGAGCTTGCGCTAAGATTGGAACTATAATCTGCCACGCCAAGTAAGTTTCTAAATATATTTCTAAAGGCGAACCCATAGTAAGCTATTTTATATTCTATTTCTTCCATTCCGGAGCCCTCCAATGTGGTCGAAAACTTAACACACGGTTTACCCAGCACGATACCGGCAACTATCGCTTTGTAGTCGTGTATAAAGTGGTACCCGCCTGGTGGTTTAACTATTAATACGCCAAACTTATCAAGGAATTCTAGTACTTTTTCTTGTGCCGCGCCTACGCGAATAGCGGAAAGTCTTTTGTCTATCTCCTCCAATAATTTTCCAAATCCTTCTTCATAAGTATAGGGTATATTTTCTGGCTCCTCATGTGGTGTTTTTACATTAAGGTATATAGCTATCTGGTGCTTGCCAAGAAATTCCTCTTCTACAATATAATAAAAATTATCCGGAGCCATTTTCTCATCTATATACTTTACAGCCTCTGATACAAGATTATTGAAAAGCTCCATATCGTCAGGCATTTTATATATAACGGCCTTATTAATAGTTTTTACAGCATCTATTATATCACTCCAATTCGCATCTATTTTTGTATCATCTTCAAATCCTATATAACGTATATTGCCCAAGATTACACTCAATGTCTTGGTATCATCACTATTATCGGTGCCGTTATTTTTATCTCTAATGGCATCTACAAGATTGGTAAGCACAAAATAAGGCGCATGCAAAGCTGTTTTGTATCCCATTGTGTACATGGAATATGGTATAAGTATTCTAGTGTCTTTTTCGTCTTTTCCTATTGATGAATATTTTTTGCTGCTAACTTTAGAGATAATATTTTTATGTAATTTGATTAATAAGTTATTAGGCGGCGAAGCAAGTCCATTCGAACTTGTCCATTTTAAGAGTTCCTTAGTATAAGGCGCTTCCTCTGGTTGTCCTGTTGATGCTAACATCTTATATATGCAGTAGATAGGATTATCATTTTCTTCTACTTTATAAAAATTCCTTCCGGCCTGTGGTAGTGGGAAAGTGGCCTTAAGTATCTTTACCCCAGATTGTGTAAGATTTATGTATTCCTTGTTTTCTGGCGGTTTTAATCCTACACGCTCTATTATTTTGACTTTTTCTTCGGCCGATACTTCGTTTGAAAATATTTTACTATATACCGGATTGCCATCTTTATCTATATGTCTTTCGTATATCCTATTACATGTAATATTGCGCAAGAATGAAATGTAGAAAGACATAATTATAGATGCTATAAGTTTTACAATCTCGGTTTGATTTTCCTTCACATCTTCTTTTACAAAACCAGCTATAGATGGGAATAGCTTTAATCGATTTGCGTCTTTTATTGCCATTTCGACGGATGTAAGATTATCGTTTGCTGCAAGCGTTATATATGTTTTACTAAAGCTAAATTGATTTTCTGGTATTTGCATACCTGCAAACGAAAGTATATCTTTTTCTTGAACTATTGCTTTACCCTGCTGGAATATATAGGCTATAAATCCTATAGTCTGCCTGAATGTTTCTACGTCGTTGTCATCTGCCCCAAATAATTTGCCTAATATAGTACTATACAAGCCTAAAACATTTGCAAATGCTGCTGTCAAATTAATATCTGATTTAGATGCGTTATCTAGAAATGATAATATACTTTCTTTCAGACCCGTTACGACACTTGGGTTTCGTGTGAACCACTGATACTGCAATGCCACTTTATGAGCATTTTCATCCGCCGTGAAGCCTGGTACATCGGTGACAACAAATGACTGGCAGCCGCTGTCTGGACCTATATGAAGCATAAAGCCAGCGTTGCTGCTAAATCTATCCATAATGCCAACCATGACAGAGTGATACTTGCCAGAACGCCCCCTGGCATGGCGATAGTGGTAATTATATGGCGAGCGCTGCTCGGCATCATTATGCATAGAATTGGGATTCAATAAATAACAAAATATTGCATGTTTATGTATAGATCTGTCTATTAATGGCATTACAATTGCGGGTTTATTATGAGTTCAAAGTTAGCTATGTAGTAAGCTTCTGAGTTAAACATATCATTAAATATGCTGTTTTTATCAATCAAAACCATAGGACGATTAACGTAATTGTTGTTTTCGCCCAAAGAGAAATATACACCATCGTCACCTTGGCCTAGATTAATAGGGGCATAGACCTCAAAATAGGTTACATAGTTAACATATTTTATTTTACTAAATATACTAAATAACTCTTGCGGGTTAAGAATATCTATTAGCCTATTTTGATATTTACGAAGCATGTCTTTATAGCTTTCAACCACAGTATTTTTATTAATATTCCCAACATAGTTTGCCCTTATTGTGACTGTTAATGGTGTCGCTATTTTTAGAATCATATCCGCTTCGGACACATAAACATTCGTAGGCTGTGCTTGATTAATGCTGTTACTGTATATTACCACGGTGTTTGGTCTATCGTCTGTTAGTTCTACCGCCTGCATTTTAAGTGTTGGTAGCAATACTTTAATATAATTTATATGTTGTTGTATGAATTGGCTTATTATGTAGGCCTGTGAACTTTCACAGATAATTATCATGAGGTATTTTATATTCATACCTGACAGATTGTTATTATTATTTAATGAATATTCTGGGCTATACATATAAAATATTCTTGCGTCTGGTATATCTATATCAGTCATAGATAGAAGCCAATTTCTAAAGTCTGATACACTACGTATTACGCCATTGAATCTTGTTCCTTCGGCCACATTGTACTTTATAGTATCTATACTGTGTGGCGAAGTAAATGATATAATGTCACTAATGTAAGTATTTTCTGGCCTCACAGGAAAATTTTGGTTAATATGATCTATCAATCGTGTTAAAGCGCTGCCTTCAGGAATTGCCGGCGTATAGTTTAAATATTCCACGCGAAGGCGCATGTTATTTTTTATTGTTTGTATAAGGTAACGATGGTTAATTCTTATATTTATGCCATATCTTGGTGTTGTTAGCACAAGTATAGGATAAAGGTCTTTTAGATAAGGGTGAAACTCACTGCCACTATAGGAAAATAAGTAAAATTGATAAGGGTGTCTAGTATAAGGCAATAAAATCATGTTAACATCTTCGTCCTCTGGGTCGCTACTTGTATATAATGCGTATATTGCTACCTCGTTAGATATGCTGATGGCGTCATCAATAATGTATATATCATTGTAAAATGCTCTTTTACCAATAATTTCGTCATCAGACTGTGACTGCTCTTGTTCTATTGGTATTGTGACGTCGTATTCAAGTATTCTTTTAGCTTTTGTAGTATAAACCAACTCTAAATCGTATGTCATGCCGGTATCCAGCTGAATATAATAGGGCGATTTTACATGGAAGAAGTGTGTGCCGTAAGAAAAAACTTCCTGCAATGGCGCAAAAGTAACGGGAGCAGTAGCAGTAATTCGCAGTCTAATAAAACTATTACTGCCACGCGATACAGGCACACTGTGATCAAGCCCAAGCTGTAATGCAGCATCTAAATTTTGTGTCTTGAAAGTAGATGAATTATAAAATTGACCGGCCACCTTTACAAGGTGCTCATTTACATAGTATGTGAACATATCTACTAGCATATCCGCGATTTCACCCGTAAACCCATATGAACGAACTATGGCTGCAATGTCTTCGCGCGGATTTGTCATTAATTCAAATATACTCACTTTTGTATATTTGTATGTGGCTAACAATTTTTTAGGTGGTCAAAATGCAAATCAATTCAATAACTTTCTGTATACCATAGAAATTAATAACAATTCATACACCGGCAGCAAATTAGACCACTTTAAGATAGTAAAAAATATAAGGAGTAATGGTGATAAAGTGGTAAATATGGGCAATATATTTTATTTTACGCTTGTATTTACCGAATCTACTTGGCCTCATTTAGGTTCCGATCAATCAATGAATAGAACCTGTTTTGATTATAGCGTAAAAAGAAAAAGTTCTGTTAACTATCAATTTTGTGCTCCGACATATTATTACGAAAATGGCACTCTTTATCTTTTCCAAGATGACACAAGTACTAACCAAAATGGCACAGATAATATAATAATAAACTACGATGTGGTTTTAGAGTCTTATCCATACTACCAGATAGATATTCATCCTATGCGCAATGGCATGTTAATTAGATCACTTGGCAAAATTAATTTTACTTTCGTAGATAACACGAAGGATTATAGGCTTGGACTATTTGCAGTAATGGGTCATGTAAACTTAGAAAATACGGTGCCTAATCCATTATGGGTATTAATACTTACTAATGATAACATAGAAGAAGTAAAAGACATAATAAACAGTCAAGCCATAACAATAGATTTTACAATGCCTTTTGAGTCAGAAATACTTGACGCTATTAATATAAAACCGCCTTATATCGGCAATATGCAAATAGGCAACTGGCCAAACAGGAGATACGGGGTATACGTCAACCTATCAAGTAATCTTAGCAGCCTGCCATACAGAACCGCCTACAGAACTATTCGTCACTGATTCTATGCCAACCTAATAATAATGGGTAAGCAGTGATGGTTATACACATATTGGGATTCGATAAATTTATATTAGAATTTTCTATAGCTTTATAATATTTTCTCAAAAACGATAAAGCAATATTGCGTAAAGTAAACAAGCCCCTATGAGTATTCCAAATAAAAGACACTGAGTAATTAGAAAATACTGTTTTGTTGATATCTAGTTTTACGGCCTCATCGCGAGACTTTAACTTAAAACTAGATAAATCTATATGCTTATCTTTGCTGCAACCATCATCGTAAAACAATTCATTAACCAGTTTTAGGTAATTGCTGTACCCAAAATACCAAGGCGAATAGAGCTTGAATGTTACATGAAAATTCATAAGAAATATTTTGTTTATTAGCATTTTTGTCCAAAAATTATTGTTATTTACACGGAATATTCTAAAAATAGGGAAGCGCATATTCTTAATCTTTACATGCAAGCGATCTTGCAAAACATCTACAGTATCTGTAGCCATTTTGGCATATAGGTTTAAGAAAATGCTGATATCTAAATTATTGTTTAATATCTTATTTTCTATACAATTAAGCACTTTTTTATATATGCCTGAAAACAGTCTATTGTAAAGAACCTTTATGTGTGCACCATAGCACCTTGTTATTACTTCAATGTCTTTCACTATTTCCGACGCCATAATCATGCTTGCAGGAATAGATAGGACAGTATCTGGTACAATTATAATAGCATCTATAACGCCGTTCAGAGCTGCGACAGTATCAGAAATAGGGGTATTGTTATGACTGAAAACGATAAAATAAATATTATATTTTAGGTTAACGTATTTCAAGATTTTATCAAATTCGAACTGATCGGGTAATACGCTTTCCTCGTTTGCGCTTTTAATAACTATGTTATAAAACTTGTTATAATCTTTTATATCTTCTTCGTATCTGAAGAAGTAAACTTTCTCGTTATCTAGCTTCATATTTATCATTGCATATATGTAGTTAGCGTGCAAGCTTACTCCGGTGTTGTCGTTATATAAGGGTGGCAAGCTGCCCTTCGGTAAATTAAGAAGAATCCCTATATTATGTTCGCCATGTCTTTTTAGCCGCCTATAAACATTAGAAATAATGTTTTTATAAGGACCAAGAAATAAATAGCTTTTGTAAAAATAGTTATTTATATAGTTAAGTTTTGCCACTTTGTTTTTAAAAATATAATACTTATTTTTATCGTAAGGAGCTATATCTATCCAAAAGTTATTTGTATTAGATAAGACATCAAATACTAAATTCTCTTCTACCGGTAATAATATTGTATTACGCCCATCATATATCATAGTAATATTTTAGTAAGCTCGTAAAATATGAAGTAAAAAACTTGTGCCATATCTTGAAAATATCCTTTAAACAAAAGGCTAAATAAACTATAAAACACTTTCATAACAAGCCAAGTTCTCTTTTGTGATAGTCGTAAGCTATGCACGAAGAAATAAGGTTGAGTACAGAAATTTCTTCTGTTGTGTTTTCATTGCTACGGCTCAAATTTACTTTTCTATCCTGGTTATACTGTTCCAATTGATAAATTATTAAAGCCGCGTTATATCTGACTCTTGTAGCCTTATTTTCACCACTAATGGCATAAAACACCGCGTCTTTTTCGTCTGCTTCATGTATATTTTGATCTGATTCTATAAATCTGACAGCTTTGGAAAGCGTAGAAAAGTTTTTAATTAGGTGATACTTTAGCATAAGTTCGTATTTAAGTAGATACTTGGTATACACATCTATTCCTATATTTTGATAAGGTACAGAGTCTGAATGTGCTTTTCTATATATTTCATTGTATGTGCCTGCAACAGCTAATGTAAAAGCAAGCGTATTTGCACAAATATCATTAGAAGAAAGCTGCTCAATCAGAGTATCGTCAACCTTATCACTTGCCAGCTCCATACCATATAGTTTAGCACAGTTATGCATAACAGTATTTACAAAGTTTTCGGCTAACCACTGCATGCCCGAAGAAATACCTTTTATATACTCATCTACTTCTATAGGCGTTTGATAAAGTATTCTTATGGCATTGTTAGACGAATAGCTTATTATCCGGCCCCGAAGACCTAGAGGATTATTAGGGACCATAAGCCCGTATCCAGCTGCACCTGCAGGTGACTCAGAAACAATAAAAGAAGTCTTAACCTTACTGTCTAAGTAACGCATAAAGCTATCTATGTTTCTTTCATAGAATTCCTTAAGATATGCATAAAAATACCTATATATAATAGATATTGTAGCATTTGTTATGACGTTAACATTATCTTCTGTCCATAAAGCCACCGGCATAGGAGAAATAACAGCACCTGCTTGAACATGATTGTTAGCAATAGTAATCATGGCAAATATGTCCATAACATTCGTTCCAAAAGCATCAACCAGATCGTTCCAAAATTTATCTATTTCTTTCTTCTTAAAGCTAAATACAGATTCAGCAAATCTAAGGGAATTTTCATTGTTTTTTTCTTTTAGAGTAATAAGCAACTTATTAATCGTATTATCTATAAAATTACTATTTGTCTCAATGATGGACTGGTGATCTAACGGGGGCGTTTCGGCTTGAGGCGCTTCAATTGGCGGCGCCTCAGCAATTACTTCTTCTTTAGCCGCCGGCTCTCTAACAGCAGCCGCTATACCAGGAACTAACGCTTTGGGTATTTCAACAGCTATAAAAGGAATGTTCGGAATTATCATAGAATAAATATACTAAAAATAAACCTTTTTAGCCAAAAGCTAAACATGCATATTCGTATATTTACTACATGGAATACCCTATAGAACAAAAAAGTAAATTGGATAAACAGAGCCTATGGCAAATATTTAAGTCTAAATACTACGAGGTAACAGGTAATAAGATAGAGTACGATATAACAGATATAGAAATGTTTGCTGAATCATGCATAAAAAACGAGAACTTCAAAGAAGAAGTCAACCTTTACATAGACTTTTCTATAACTTGGCTTGCAACTAACATTATGGAAATAATAAACAAAATAATATCCAACATAAACAGTGCCGAAGGTATAGAAAGTATGGATGTAAAAAGCCAATTTGTAGTGTTTGATAGATTAATAAAGCAACTAAAAGATCTTGTGAGCATTAGAAATAAAATGAGCGAACTGATGAATTCTAATAAAAATAGAGAACGAGAAGAAGATAAGATAAAAATAGACAAGAATAGGCTATTACTATGAGTACGTATAAAGTATTGAATATACTTCGGTTAAAGCGAGTAGCCGCTAATAACACCTGGAACAACATCGTTGTAATGTCAAGTGTTAACACAATGCATGTCCCTATCCACTTTATTAAACCATATCCAATGGTTGAAGCATGGGATGATATTTTGCAATCTACTTTCGGCGGTGTGTACGAAATACATATAGATAACGGTGCATATATAATTGATCAAGGCCAAGGTCAGGATTTAAGAAACAACGCTATATCTAATATAAGTGATACACAATTTTACGATTTAATAGATGATCATAATTTTCTTGAATACTGTATTTTTATCAGTGATATAAGCATAATATCTAATATTGGCAAAATAACAGATCAAAATGGTAACGTATATAATTTTGGTCTCAACGTATGGCAATACGATAACACGCCTCCGCCGAATACCTTAATGGCCTATGTGGGCTATCTATACGCCACACCAATAAGCGAAAACTACTATGCATCTATAGCGATACCACCAGATACACAAAGTTTTGAAATTATCAATCTAACCATAGGCCCGCCGCCTAACAACACTGTCACTTATACAAAATTAGTATCAGGAATAATAAGTAATAACAATATAAACGAATTAAACACTATAATACTACATGTAATCATTAACTACAAAAGTGGACTATTTACTGTCACGCAGCCTTCTTTGTACAAAGTGAATCGTAAGGATAAATATTTATCTAAAAATATTCTACCACCTACGGGGTATGGATATACTACTGAGATAAATATCAAGAACAGCACTATAAATTCATACGAACATGTTACAAATTTTATTAACTCAAAACCAAGAATATTTTTTGAGGTGGTGCCAAACTTTTATAATTTTGATAACATGTGATTATTGGACTTGAAACGCATAATAAATAACAAACTCAATAGTATTTACATAGTTGTTCTTAATACAAGAAGTGTTATATTATTGTTTTATTAGCATTCGTATACATCTCGTGGTCTATCGCCGCCATCGCCATCGTCACCACCGCCACCACCGCCGCCGCCACCACCGCCACCACCATCGCCACCGCCACCACCTCCTCCTGTATCCTCAATGCCTTCAATCCAGGCAGAATGATAATTGTCAATCATGAACATATTGGCGCTATCTATCTTCCAGAAAATAACGTCGCTTGTATCTATGCCAAAA
>Ga0197142_1003573_pt1 | contig 12969 bp, 14 predicted proteins | sample GBS60_MetaG_FD_148614 | JGI IMG/M metagenome (GOLD analysis project Ga0197142, IMG submission 148614) | Sediment microbial communities from Great Boiling Springs, Gerlach, Nevada, United States - GBS 60_MetaG | ecosystem: Environmental > Aquatic > Thermal springs > Hot (42-90C) > Sediment... | reverse complement strand
TTCAGGAAACCTTTTCTCCCCTCTTAGGATTCAACTTCACCTGGAAAAACGGCATCAGCACCATGCTGGAAATGCGGCGCACCCGCACCCTCACCCTCAATGTCGGCGCCCTTCAGCTCAACGAAAACCAGAATACCGAATTCTCTTTCACCGGAAACTGGCGCCGGGAAAGCTTTTTGCAGCCTTTCTCCCTTTTCGGTCGAACCTTCGAACTGCGCAATAGCGTAACCTTCCGCCTGGAGCTCACTTACCGCAACCTCGTCAATCAAAACCGCCAGATCGACAACCGGGACTTTATCCAGCCCATCGGAGGTACGCGCAGCTTCACCATCCGTCCAGCCATAGATTATGTCCTTAGTAACCAGCTCAATGTGCGCTTCTACATAGAGCACACCCGCAATCGCCCCGTCCTTTCCAACGCCTTCCCAACTTCCTTTACCGCTGTGGGCCTGCAGTTTCGCTTTAGCTTAACTAACTAACCCTATCTTTGGCACATGCGCTTGGCGCTGGCCCTCCTCTCGCTCCTTTGGGCACAAGACACTATACGAGTTCTCGCTTACAACCTGCTCAACTATGGTAACACGCCCGGCTACTGTCTAACCGGGTGTAAAGATATTCAGCTCCGCACGATCATAGATTTTATCAAGCCCGACCTCATCGTATTCAATGAGATCGCCCCCTACCCTCAGTATACCCGAAGGCTTCTGGATTCTGTCCTGAATAGAGGGGGCATTTCGTACTGGCGCAGTGGTATTTTCCCGAGTAATCTCACCGGTGACCGCCTTAGCATGGTCTTTTACGATGGTCGGCGCTTTGAGTATGAGAAGCAGGAGCTCATCACCAATCAGGGAGGGCTGAGGGATGTATATGCGTTTCATCTGTATTATCGGGATCCGGATCTGAGCAGCCATCAGGATACGCTTTTTGTCGTGGTGATTGCGTCTCATTTGAAGGCCGGTCCCAACTCTTCGGATGCAACCACTCGGGCTCAGGCGGCTCTGGCAATACGAAACTACATTCAGGCGCTCCCGCCTAATCGGCAGCGCTGGGTTCTGGATATGGGCGACCACAATCTCTATGGCGCCAGCGAAGTCGCTTATCAGCGCCTTACCGAAGTCCTCGTAGACCCCGGACCCGCCGGCGAATGGGACAATAATAGCGCCTACGCTTATTACCACACCCAATCTACTCGCTCTAATAGCTTGGCGGATGGAGGATCAGGAGGCGGCCTCGACAGCCGATTTGACTTTATATTCTTTTCCCCAGAGTGCACCCTCAGCACCGCAAAAGCTCGCTATATTCCCAGTAGTCATAAAGTAATCGGCCAAGACGGCCTACACTTCAAAAAAAGTCTTTTGGACCCGCCTCAAGTAGCTGGTTATTCGCAGGGGCTTCTGAATGCTTTGTATACGGCTTCTGATCATTTGCCGGTCGTGGCGGACTTTGCGTTAAGTGTGACCTCAGCCCTTACCAGCCTGCCGTCTGGGCGTGAGCCGCTTTCTTTTTCTATTAGCGTAGGACCATGCCGTCTGGAAGTGCGCGCGGCCCAGCCAAGCCAGCTTGCGATTTATGACCTGTGGGGGCGAAAGCTTGCTACACAGACCCTCACCCCGGATCAGACTTTCTCACTGGAACTCCCACCCGGCGTATATCTCCTCCAAGGTCTCTCAAACGAGGCAAGCCCCTCCTTTATATGGCATAAGAAGGTTACTATTCCCTAAACTTCACCCGATACCGAGATTTCCGGGTAAAAAGGGCAGACCACCCGGCATTTGTGTGCCTAATTTTTCCATGATAGTGGCTCTGAGCTTGCCAAATGCTTCGTTATACGCGTCTTGAAAGCCTTTTTCAAGGGTTTGGGGGGGTTCTTTCAGGACGGTGGGGTGAATTTCCACGCGGGTAATTTCGTTGTGGCCGTTGAGCGTGATTCGGATGCCACCTTCCAGGGCTTCGCCGGTCACTTCCAGAGTCTTAAGCTCTTCCGCTAAGGATTGGAGCCGCTTCAAGCTTCCCAATAGGTCCCACATGGTCACAAAGGTAGCTTATACCTCGCATGAGGGAAAATTCCATACCTTTGTCTTATGTACTGGAACCCCGAGATTAAGGCTGAGTTAGTAGCTCGCCATAGCCCCCGGCATGACCCCAAAGATACGGGGAGCCCGGAGGCACAAATCGCTTTATTGACCTATCGGATACAGGAGATTTCCAATCACCTCAAAGAGAATCCGAAAGACTTTTCTGCTCAACGGGGGCTTTTACGTCTGGTTGGGCAGCGAAAGCGCTTATTAGCCTACTTGAAACGGAAAGACATCGAACGCTATCGGGCGATTATATCGGCGTTGGGGTTACGGGGATAATAGGGTATGGAGAAGCGGGTATTTCGGTTTGAGGTCGCAGGGGCGGCGCCCATAGAAGTGAGTTTTGGACACATTGCGCGTCAGGCAAGTGGAGCGGTCTGGATCCAGCAGGGGGGGACCATCGTGATCTGTACTGCCACCTATAATCCCAATAAGGTCACAGAAGTGGATTTTGTTCCCCTGACGGTAGATTATCGTGAAAATTTTGCCAGTAGTGGGCGAATACCGGGAGGATTTTTTAAGCGAGATGGGCGCCCCAATGATTATGAGATCTTAGTCTCCCGGCTCATTGATCGGTCTTTGCGGCCTTTTTTCCCCAAAGGCTGGCGTTATGAGACGCAGCTCATAGCGATTTTAGAGTCGTACGATCCGGAATATCCAGCGGATATTTTAGCTGGCTTAGGGCTGTCGGCGGCTCTGGCTATATCTGAAATACCTACCGAGGATGTGGTTGGTATGGCCCGGATCGTCCTACACGAAGGGCAGTTCCGGCTCAATCCTCCCCTCAGCCATACCGAAGCCGCCGAGATCAACTTAGCCGTATCGGGCACCGCTTCGTCTATCGTAATGGTGGAAGGCGAAATGCGAGAAGTCCCCGAAGAAAAGCTCGTAGAAGCGCTCCAAGCCGCCCACGCCCACATTCAGCAGTTAGTAGCGTTTTTGAAGGACCTTCAGGCCGCCGCCGGAAAGCCCAAAGCCCCCCTGGCCGAAGTCGTCACCTATCCAGAAGTAGAAGCCTGGATGGTAGCTCGCGCTCAAAATCCCCTCAGAGAGATCGTCAAAGCCGCCCTTCCCAAGCAGGAGCGCAGAAAAGCTTTTGAACAGCTTCTGGCAGATCTCACTGAAGCTATGGTTCAGGAAAATGCGGATTGGGCCCTGCCAGAAGTGCAGAAGCATGCCCAATCGGTCTATGCCCACCTCAAGCGTACCGTAATGCGAGAGGTAATTCTGTCCGATGGGGCCCGCTTAGACGGCCGTAAGCCCAACGAGATTCGGCCGATTTATTGTGAAGTAGGGCTTTTACCGCATACGCATGGCTCGGCCCTCTTTACGCGGGGAGAGACGCAAGCCCTGGCAACCGTGACAGTAGGTACCAAACTGGACGAGCAGATTATTGACTATGCCACACAGCAGGGAAGTAAAAAGTTTCTCCTCCAATACAACTTCCCGCCCTTTTCTACGGGGGAGGTGAAGCCCCTTCGGGCCCCTTCCCGCCGGGAAGTCGGACATAGCCACCTGGCCGAGAAAGCCCTCAAACAGGTCATCCCGCAGGCCGGCGAGTTTTCAGAATACACGATTCGCGTCGTATCCGACATATTAGAGTCCAACGGCTCTTCATCCATGGCGACGGTATGTGCCGGTGCCTTAGCGCTAATGGACGCAGGCATTCCTATCAAAGCCCCGGTAGCGGGCATTTCTATGGGTCTCATCTGGGAGGGGTCTGACCGTTATGCCGTACTCACGGATATTTTAGGGGATGAGGATGCCCTCGGAGATATGGACTTCAAGGTCGCAGGCACCGAAAATGGCCTCACCGCCTGCCAAATGGATATAAAAATCCAGGCACTCTCTTATGAAGCGCTTCACAAGGCGCTCCTGCAAGCCAGAGAAGCGCGCCTATTTATTCTGGCTAAAATGAAAGAAGCGTTGCCGGCGCCTCGTCCCGAACTGTCCCCCTTGGCGCCCCGCATTCACAAGTTTACCATACCGGCAGAGTATATTGGAGCCGTCATTGGTACGGGGGGAAAGGTCATTCAGGAAATTCAGCGTACGACAGAAACTACTGTTACCATTGAGCAGGTAGGGAATGAAGGCGTCGTCGTCATTTATGCCAACAATAAGCAGGCCCTGGACAAAGCCGCTGCACAAATCCAGGAAATCGTTGCCGAGCCCGAAATAGGAAAAGTGTATCCTGCCCGCGTGAAAATCCTCAAAGAAGCCGGTGCCGTTGTAGAATTTATGCGGGGAAAGGAAGGCTTCCTGCACATATCTGAGATCATGCCTTACCGTATCAATAAAGTAGAGGATGTTCTTCAAGTCGGACAGGAGCTGTCTGTGAAGTATCTGGGCGTAGATTCTCGTACGGGAAAGCACCGGGTAAGTCACAAGGCTACGCTTAATGGAGGCAGCATTCAACAGCCTGCTTCGCCGACCGGGCATCGGCCTTCTGCCCGTAGAGACCGCCCCCAGCCTAAACGCCGCCGCTATGAGTAATATCCTTGTAACCGGGGGAGCAGGATTCATAGGCTCCCACCTCGTAGAAGCCCTCTTGCAAGCCGGCCACCAAGTTACCGTCCTCGATAATCTCTCCACAGGGCATCTTCGCAATCTGGCCAGCCCTCTCGAAGCCTTTCCGGGAAAGCTCACCTTCGTAGAAGGAACTGTGGAGGATAAAAAGACTGTTCAGGACTTAGCGACAGGGAAAGACGCTATTTTTCATCTGGCCTCCGTCGTAGGCGTGAAACGAGTCCTTCAAGAACCGCTTACTACCGCCCTTGAAGGGCTCCGAGGAACAGATTACATTTTGGAGGTAGCCGCCAAAGAAGGAATTCCTACTCTCGTCGCTTCTACCAGTGAGGTATATGGGCGCCTTCAAGAGGCTTTACCGGAGATTACCAGCTTATCGGAAGACCTCCCTCTTCTCTTAGGGTCTGCGGCTAAGCATCGCTGGATCTACGCCATTACAAAACTTGCTAAGGAAGCTTTGGCCATTGCTTATCATCGGGAGTGCCAAGCCTCTTTTGTGGTCGTCCGCTTTTTCAATACCGTGGGGCCTCGCCAATCCGCTGCTTATGGCATGGTCATCCCTAATATGGTACGAGCGGCCTTAGCAGGCGAACCCATACCCATCTACGGAGATGGCGAACAGCGCCGGTCGTTTTTGCATGTGAGCGACGCCATAACGGCTATTTACCAGCTCCTCCTATCCTCTCCCAAGCCTCCATGGGGCGAAATCTTCAATATCGGCAATCCCATAGAAATCTCCATTCGCGCCCTCGCCGAAAAAATCAAAAGCCTCACCAATAGCTCTTCTCCCCTCACTTTCATCCCTTATGAGAAAGCTTATGGCCCGGGTTTTGAAGATATGCGCGCCCGAACCCCCAACATTGACAAAATCTCCTCCTGGCTGGGCTGGACCCCTCAGAAATCCCTGGAAGATATCCTCATAGAGACGATTGCCTATTACAAAGAACGCATCCCAAGCAAACTCGTATAGTTTATGCGATACATCATCCTTTTGACAGGGCTAATTTTAGCCCAGAAGCCGTTTGAAGGTACCGTCGTGTACAGTACCCGTTTTGAAGGCGAAATGGCCAAGCAGATGGCCGACATGCTCCGAGACGCCCTCCCTGAACGATTCGTCGCTTATTACCGAGGCGATAAAATACGGGTAGACATGGGAGAAACGGTAGCCATAACGGATCGCTCAGCTAAAAAAATGTATGTCCTCCGTCCCTCGCTCCAAACTTATACCGAGCAGGCCTTAGAAGATGAGGATAAAGGCGACTCCAAAAAGCCCGAACTCAAGAAAACCAAAGAAAAAACCAAAATACTCGGCTATCCCGTAGAGAAATACGAGGGCACAGTAGAGAGTGAGCAGGGGCCTGTAAAGGTAGAAGTCTGGGTTACCCCGCAGCTCCGACTGCCCCAAGGCTCCCGCAGTTTCTTGACTCAAGGTCTTGAGGTACCCGGATTCCCCCTCAAAGTAATTTCCAAGGTCCCCGGCGTAGACCTACATATCGTCTTTTTGGTGACCGAGCTTAGTCAGACATCGCCCGATGAAAAGCTCTTTCAGGTCCCCGCAGGCTATGTAAAAGAAGAAGCCTCAGCCAACGAAGACTGACGTGCACAAACTTTTCTCAGTGAAAAGGGGGAGGCAAGCCTAAAACTTGCCTCCCCTTTCCATTTTCTACAACCTCCTAATAGACATGATTGTCCACTCGGGTGGCGGGACAAGAGCCCGACCTTTGCCATAAACCAGAGCTTTTACTTGTCCGTCCAGCGGCACAAGCGCTTACTACCATCGTGAGAAGCATAAGCCCACTCAGAGCCAATGCGGCTCTTACACTCTTCCTGATTCGCATACGCCAAATATACGAGAAAATGAGGATGCAAGTTGCACGGACAGGGCATACGAACTTTGCGTCGTTTCTTAGCCCCTGCGCGAGGCCCCCCACACGCCACCACAATCAGAAGCCCTAAAAGGCCCAACCACCATGACAACCTTCTCAGCATAGCTCGGAACTTTATCATAAGTCATGAAGGTACCGGCTCAGGCTATCTATCAAGGCCTCTTTCCATCCAGACGAAGGCAAGGGGATTTCATACGCACGCCGCACCGTATCCGAAAAAGCAACCTTTTGTAGGACGACAGAAGCCTTTAGCTTGTAGCCTTCTTCTGTGATGAGTCTATTGCTTCGGGCGTATAAGATAGGATACTTTTCGGCCTGAAGGTGCATGCGAGAAACTTGATAATAAACAGGCGGCCATTCCTCCGGGGACACCAGGTGAAGGTTCTGAAGGGTATCTGGCCAGGATTGAGCACAAACAGCCCGAGCCAGCGATAAAATAAAAGAGGCTTTTCCTAAGAGCAGGCTGTCGCTATTGGTCAGGATGGCTTTTTCGTAATAGGGATCATAAGTGAAGCCTTTACTGGAGATATAGAGTCCGGGGAAGACTTTCTGCGCCTTAGCGATGCAGCAGCAGAAGCTCCCGATGATAGCTATCCGTATTCCGTACCAGAAAACCATTGTTGTCTAAGTCAAACTTATCATAGCGTTCGCGCACATGGATCAGGCCTGTGCCTCTCTGATAGGCCTCATAAAAGTACGCGCGCTCTAACAGGGCTGTGGTATCCGCTCGGCGAACTACCCAGACGGAGTGGGGATATTCTTTGTCCAAAACCCGCCAGGTGGTGTCTAAATGCGCGTATCGACAGATTTCGCGGGGGCGATTAGTATATTCATGGCGGTTCCACTGTAAGTATGGGGAGAGGGGAAATCGTAGCATGAGGAGGCGAGTGTTATTTTCCCAGAGCTCCGCCTGCTGCGTGTCTCGGTAGATGAGCCCTACCCGAAAGACGCCCCACTGCGTGCTGTCTATAAAGGGGGCCGTATCCCAGACCACATATCGGGAAGGGCGACCATAAGCATCGCGCATCGCACTATCTATGCGCAAGCGTAAATAGTAGCTATACGGCACCGCCCCCGTAGTGGTGTACAGAGTTTCTCGGACGAGATAGGTCCAGCTAAGACCGCTGTCCGTGGGGAATAAAGAGAGCCCCCGCTCATACTCAGGCAAGGGGAGTGTACGACGACACCCCAAAGCGACGATCAAAAGGAGCAGGCGATTCCAATAGGTAGCCCGCATAGAAAAGTAAAGTTACTCACTTTTGCTGAAAAAGCTTCGCAGGCGGGCGAAGAAGCTCTTTTCAGGTGCCTGAGGGCGGGGTTGAAACGCTTTGTGGGCTCGGAGGGCCTCTATGGCTTTACGCTCCTCAGAAGTGAGCTTTTTAGGGACCCATACATGAACCTGAACGAAGAGCTTACCACGCCGACGCCCCTTTCGATGGGGCAATCCCTGGCCCTCAATCTCAAAAACCTCACCAGAAAGAGTGCCCGCAGGAATTTTCAGGGTATGGGTTTCACCTGTCAAAAGGGGAATGCTGATAGTCGTCCCCAATACTAAATCTGGATAGCTTATCCAGGCCTCGTAAAAGAGGTTTTCTTTTTCCCGGCTATAAACGGGGTGAGGCTCTTCTTGTACTCGGATGAGCAGGTCGCCGGGAGGGCCATTCCAGGGGCCAAAGTGCCCCGCGCCCCGCAGGACGAGCGTAGTATCGTCCTCCAGCCCAGGCGGAAGCTCTATCTCCTGAGTCGTTTCAACCTCAATGAGGCCCGTGCCACCGCATTTTCGACAGGGATTCGAGTTATGATAGCCACTTCCCTGACAGGTAGGGCAGGTTTGATAGATAATCTGCTGAAAAAATCCACCGCCGACTTTGTAAGCGACCTGGCCGCTGCCCTCGCACCGCGGGCAAATGGGCGGTTTTTTCTCTGCATGCCCCGTCCCATTGCAAGCATCGCAAGCAACCTGACGCCGGTAAGTAAGGGTTCTTTTGGCACCTTTGAGGACCTCTTCTAAGGCAATTCGGACATGAACGGTGATGTCGGAGCCCTGGGGACCACGCGGCGAAGCCGATCGACGAGTTTCCCCTCCATACGCACCTCGAAAAAACTCCTCAATGATCTGCGCAAAGGGATCGACATAGGGGGACCCAGAAGTACTCGGGCCGCCCACCCGACCAAAAAGATCGTATTCCCGCCGCTTTTCCGGGTCACTTAAGACCTCGTAGGCTTGACTAATAAGCTTGAATCGCTCTTCGGCCTCGGGGTTATTAGGATTTCGGTCTGGGTGGTACTCTAAGGCCAGGCGTCTGTATGCTTTTTTGATGGTTTCCTGGTCGGCATTTCGAGATACCCCCAAAATCTCGTAATAGTCTATCTGTTTATGGCTCATTCACTGACGATGATACGGGCAGGTCTCAGCAGAATCCCCTTATAGAGATAGCCCGGTTCTACCACTTCTAAGATGGTATTGACGTCTGTGGGGGCGGGTGCCGGCAGCGTAGAGAGTACCTCGTGCTTTTCGGGATCGGGAATATCGCCGATGTTGGGGCGGATGGCTTCCAGACCCACCTTTTCCAGGGCTTTGTGGAGCTGGGAGAGGGTAAGGCGAAGGCCTTTCCGGAGCTTTTCGATGTCGGGGGCCTTCTCGGCAGAGTGCAGACCGCGCTCTATACTGTCAATAACCGGCAAAAGAGCCCGTAAAATATCTCCCTGCGCTTGGGTAATCTGCTGGGCAAGATCCCGCTGCACCCGACGACGATAATTCTCAAGCTCCGCCGCCGCACGAAGGGCCTGATCCCGCCATTTCTCTACCTCAGCGGAAAGCCGTTCTACTTCTGCTCTGAGCTGAGCGGCCTCTTCTCGAGAGCGCACTTCCGAAGAAACTTCCACAGGGGATTCCGATACTATCGCGCTTGCTTCGGCCGAAGGTGCTATGCCAGTATCTTTCTCAGAAAGTGGAAGGGGAGTGTTTTGTTCGTTTTGAACTTCGCTCATAGTTGGGACTGATATTCTTTTTGATAGTCTTCCCAGCGCATGCGTTGATAGCTTCGGGTGGCAAAGTAGTGGAGAAGCGTATCAATAAATGCGGGCTTGTAATACCCCCGCAAGGCAAGAACGACCTCACCCGAAGGCTCCATCATCACAATGGCTGGGTATTGCATATTTCCTTCCAACAAAAGGTATGCCAGCTGATTCGCATGCAATTCTGGCAGATAGGGAAAGTGGGTACCATTGAAGGGGATAGAATCTCGGTCTTCGGCATTGAGACGAACGCAATGAAAATTGGCCGTGGCGTAGTTCGCAATCAAGGGATGGCTCCAGACATTCTGATCCATCATGACGCAGGGACTACACCAAGGCGTATGAATGTAAATAAGTAAGAGGCGCTCCTGGAAGCGGGCCCGCTGAAAAGCATCGTTTATACTTTGCCAGTAAATCTGTCCGAAAAGGGGGGCCCCTATCAGAAAGAGTCGGAAGAGTTTGAGGATAGGCGAGGCCATTTGGGGCAGGGTTTAGGACAAAAGGGCGGCAATCCCCGGTAAGGTCTGACCTCCCAGGAGCTCTAAAAGCGCGCCCCCCCCCGTAGAGACAAAACTCACTTTATCCGAAAGGCCCAACATCTCAATAGCGCTCGCCGTATCGCCACCCCCAATCAAGCTGTACGCGCCTGCTTGCGTTTCTTCGGCCACAAACTGAGCGATACGAAGAGTGCCTGTCTGAAAAGTTTTCCACTCAAAGACACCCATAGGACCATTCCAAAGAATTGTTTTAGCACCCTGAATAAAGGTCTTTGCAGAAGCGATCGTCTGGGGCCCAATATCTAATCCCATATACTCTTCGGGAAACTGATTGGGAAGGTGGGGAAATACCCGAGCGGTAGCATCCTCAGCAAAGTGCGGCGCCACCACAGAATCCAAAGGAAGTAAAAACTTTTTGCCCCGCTTCTGCAGAGTAGTGAGAATCGCACGAGCCGCTTCTATATGTTCATCTTCGCAGAGGGACTTTCCTATGGGAAGGCCCTGAGCCTTTAGGAAAGTGTAACTCATACCCCCTCCAATAAGAAGTCGGTCTATTTTATCAAGTAGATTTTGTAGGATTGGTAGTTTGTCTGCTACTTTGGCACCGCCAACGATGAGCAGGTAGGGGTGGATAACATTTGAGAGGACCCGCTGAGCATTTTCCCATTCGGCCATTAGGAGAAGCCCTGCGTATCGGTGCGGGAAAAGCTTGGGCAGCGCTTCTACGGAGGCGTGGGCGCGATGCACACTGCCAAAGGCATCGCAAACATACACATCCGCCCATTGGGATAAAAGGCGGGCAAACTCCGGATCGTTCTGGGTTTCGCCGGCGTGGAAGCGAAGATTCTCTAAGAGGAGAACTTCGCCGGGCCTAAGGGGAATAGGAGAGGCCCAATCCGAGACGAGCCGCACTGGTCGGCTCAGGAGGGCGCTGAGGTGCGTAGCCACAGGGGCGAGGGAATACTTAGGGTCGGGCTGCCCTTTCGGGCGGCCTAAGTGCGATGCCAAAACCAGGCTCGCCCCCTGCGAAAGAAGATGATTTAGCGTCGGAAGGCTCGCCCGAATGCGCCGATCATCCTGAATCACACCATCTTGAAGGGGGACATTGTAATCTACCCGCACAAAAACTCGCTTCCCTTGAAAATCCCCCTCGTGAAGGGCAGGTAAGCGCATAATTCTTAGCGTAAAGCCGCCAGCCGTTCTACCAGATCCGCCGTACGACAGGAATAGCCGTATTCGTTGTCGTACCAGCCAAGCACACGAACCATATTCCCCACGACCATCGTACTCTGCGCATCAAAAATGCACGAGTGGGGATTACCGATAATGTCTGTAGAGACGAGGGGGTCTTCGGAGTATTCCAGAATGCCTTTGAGAGGCCCCTGGGCGGCCGCTTTGAAAGCCGCCTTGATCTCGTCTTTGGAGGCGGGGGATTTCCTCAAAATCGCCACAAAGTCCGTCACAGAGCCATCTGGAACGGGCACCCGAAGGGCAATCCCATCTAGTTTCCCCTTGAGGTGGGGGAGAACCAGACCGACAGCTTTTGCCGCACCGGTGGTCGTAGGAACGATATTTAGCGCCGCTGCACGCGCCCGGCGCAAATCTTTATGCGGGGCATCCTGCAAACGCTGATCGGCTGTATACGCATGAACCGTATTCATAAACCCCTGCTCTACACCGAAAGCTTCATCTAAAACTTTTACCATGGGCGCCAGGCAGTTGGTCGTGCAGGAGGCGTTTGAAACGACCTTCATCGCGGGTGTAAGGATGTGGTCATTCACGCCTAATACGACGGTGGCATCAATATCGCCGCTGGCAGGGGCCGAAATGATAACTTTTTTAGCGCCGGCCGCTAAATGCTTGCGTGCCTCAGCCCCATCCGTGAATTTTCCAGTAGACTCAATCACAATCTCAACGCCCACCTTATCCCAGCCCAGCTGAGAAGGGTCTTTCTCGGCCGTTATGAGAATGCGCTGGTCCTTAACAATCAGGTAATTCCCCTCTACCGAAACCGGATACGGAAAGCGCCCATGAACCGAATCGTACTTGAGCAGATGGGCCAGCGTAGCCGGGTCTGTAATGTCATTGATCTGGCGAATGCTTATGCCGGGCTTCTCCAAAAGGGCTCGAAATACAAGCCTGCCAATCCGGCCAAAGCCGTTTATGCCAACATGTGTCATCACGGCAAAAGTACGCAGAGTAAAGGTACCGATCACTCCCCAATGATTTGGATTCAGTCTAAATATGTACCTTTGCCCTATGGACATACAGAGCCTGCGGAAAGCGTACGAGCAGCTGAAAAGCCAGACCCCCAACCTATACCTGCGCGAGGCGGCCCAGCGATTGGGCGTAAGCGAAATGGCCCTGCTCAGCTTAGAGCTTGGGAAGTCTGTTTTTCGCCTTAGACCCGACTGGCCCTCCCTTTTGGAGAAGTTTAGCGAGCAGGGGGCTCTCATGGGTCTGAGCCGCAATACCTGGGCCGTCATCGAAAATACTGGCCCTTATCCCAGACCCTCTTTTGAAGGGCCCATAGCCGTATTTCACGATGCGCCGCCAGCCCTGGATTTACGCTGTTATCTCAACCAGTGGGCCCACGCCTTCGCCGTCTATACCCAAAAAGCAGGACGAACCCTGTATAGTATCCAGGTCTTTACTCCATGGGGTGAAAGTATTCACAAAGTCTATTTTACAGGTCCTGACGCCGCTGAGAAATGGGAAGCTTTACGGGCGGCTTTTATGCACCCTGAGCAGTCCCTTAGCTTGGAAGCCGTTGCGTCGGAGCCGCCTTTGCCTACTCAAGAGGGGCCTGTGGATCGGGAAGGCTTTCTCAACGATTGGGCGGGATTAGCAGATACGCATGATTTCTTTGCGCTGCTGCGTCGGCATCGGGTGAGCCGCTTAGCCGCACTTCGAGCCGCCGAAGGCCGCTTCACCTGGTCCCTCTCCCCTGCCCAATGGGAATAC
>Ga0197142_1003570_pt1 | contig 12980 bp, 8 predicted proteins | sample GBS60_MetaG_FD_148614 | JGI IMG/M metagenome (GOLD analysis project Ga0197142, IMG submission 148614) | Sediment microbial communities from Great Boiling Springs, Gerlach, Nevada, United States - GBS 60_MetaG | ecosystem: Environmental > Aquatic > Thermal springs > Hot (42-90C) > Sediment... | reverse complement strand
GGCGCCCGTTTTTGGCAGATCGTAGACCGAAATTCATTGCGGTCGCCGCGTGGGGCGCGCCAGAAGGTAGACCGAAATTATGGAGATTGAGAAATACATCCGGTATGCGCCCTTGCCGTGGGGCTGATGGAGATTGAAAATTAAATCCGCTATACTGCGCTAGCCGTGGGGCTGAAGCCCTCGGCTAACCAGGGCAAAGCCCGCCTGCGCGGGCTATACCGGATTATTTATTCAAAGTCCATAAGCCCTCGGCTATGGAATGCAAAGCCCGCCTGCGCGGGCTGTAGCGGATTATTTACTCAACGACCATCATTTCGGTCGCCGCGTGGGGCGCGCCAGAAGGTAGACCGAAATTCATCGCGGCCGCCGCGTTGGGAGCGTGATGTTGATTGTGGTCGTCCGAGGAGGTTTTAACTGCTGTAAGATCTGCTGCGATGCACTGCTCTGGCGCCGTTCTGCTCGTCAGGTATGACCTGTCACCACTCGTGATGCGTCAACCTGTTGAATTGAAATCTACAACACATGATCCCGACACTGCGCCTCTATCTCATACTCCTCGCCGGCGCTGTGCTGATCGCCGGAGCAGCGATCACGCCGCTGATGATCTGGATTGCCGTTGCGTACCTGACGATTGTCGCTGTGCTGGCAAGCGCCGATTTCCTGCTGACCGACCGCCCTGCTGTTCTCGATGTCGAGCGCATTAACGACTCGCGCCTCTCACTGGGCGCCAGTAACCCGGTGACCATCCTCATCGCCAGTCGCGCCCGTCGCCGGTTGATACTCCAGATCCGTGACGAGCATCCTGATGAAATCCCGGCTGATGTCACAGTTCTGAGCGGAGCAGTTGATCCGTTTGCGCTGCTTGAAGTGCGCTACCACCTGCGCCCGCTCCGTCGCGGCGACTATATGTTCGGCGACATCAACCTGCGCTATGTCAGCGCCTTTGGCACATTCGTGCAACAGGCGCGCTATCCGGCTTCCGCGCCGGTGAAGGTCTATCCGAATGTTCTGGATATTCGCAAATACGACCTGTTCGCACGCAAAGGGTTACTGCTCGAAATGGGGTTACGTCCGGCGCGCATCTTTGGGCAAGGGGTCGAGTTCGAACGGCTACGCGAATACCGTCCCGACGACGAGTTTCGTCGTATCAACTGGAAAGCGACCGCCCGACGGGGCAAGCCCATCGCTGCCGAGTATGAGACCGAACGCAGCCAGTACGTTGTCAGCGTGATCGATACAGGTCGCCTCATGCGCGCGCCAGCGGATGGTAGCGCGGGAGGACTTGCCCGGCTCGATTACGCCATCAATGCCACGTTGCTGCTCTCCTACGTGGTCACTCTCAAGGGGGATCATGCCGGTCTATTGACCTTTGCCGATGATGTTCGCACTTATCTGGCGCCGAAGCGCGGCAAGAGCCAGTTCTATCGCATGCTCGAGACGCTGTACAACGTACCGTTCGAGTCGGTCGAATCCGACTATGCGCGTGCACTCACCTATCTGAGCGCCAGGCATAAACGCCGTTCGTTGATCATCGTCTTCACCGATCTTGTCACGCTCGATGCCGCACGCGATCTGATCGCGCACATGGCGCGTCTGGCACGGCGTCATCTGCCGTTATGCGTCGTTCTGTCCGACCCGAATATCACCCGGCTTGTCGGGCGCATGCCAACCGAAGCGACCGATGTTTACCGGCGTGGTGTGGCTGAAATGCTTCTGGCAGAACGACGGGTTGTGCTCGAAACCCTGCACCGCAATGGCGTCCTGACCCTTGACGTTCCCGCCGATCGTCTGAGCGTGGCGGTTATCGAAAAATATCTGGAACTTAAGGGGCGGGGGATGATCTAAATTGTTCACGATATGACTTCGCTGCACAAACGCACCACTGAGACGTCGAGCGCACAGAGAGATCCAAAAGCCAACCATGTTTATGGATGGCGAAGCATGCGTTGCGTGTGCGTGACGCGCTATGGAATCTGCCTCAGCGAACGCTGCGCCGCTGCGGTGACATACCTTCTTGCAGTGGACTCAGATATGGTACAATCCCTGCCGTGATCGTCCGAAACCACATCAACCGGATCCTTGCCGATGTCGGAGCTGCCATTCCTCCGGATGGCAAGCATGACTACTTCCGATTGCACCGCGATCGTTTTGCAATGATCCTCGCCGCGCTACCGACGGATGCTGGCAATCGCGCGCTCGAAATCGGCGTCAATCCGGGTCTTTTCACACAGGCGCTCGTTCGCGCCGGGTATCGGGTCAGCGGCACCGACCTGTTTCCGGAACATCGTGCATCATTGTGGCGCGACCTGGGGGTTGACGTGCGGCGCTGGAATATTGATACTGAACCGCCGCCATACCCGCCTGCATCATTCGATCTCATTATCTTCTCGGAAGTCATTGAGCATCTTGTGAATCCGCCACTGGATGCGTTGGCGGCAATGCGAGAACTGCTCGTTCCGGGGGGGTATCTCCTGATCTCGACGCCTAACCAATTCTATCTGAAAAGCCGGTTGCGTGTGCTGGCAGATATTCTGCTGCTGCGTCCCTTCGAGCACGACGATGAATTCCGCCGCTGGGCGAGTCTTAAAGCCGAGGCGCGCTACTATACCCACAGTCGGTTGTACAGCATGGAGCAACTCTGCTGGATGCTGGATCAGGCAGGTTTCATCGTCAGGAAGCGCATATACGGTGATCCATGGGAGCGTGTTGGTCTGGAGTGGCAGCGTCTATTGCGTCACCCCCATCGCTGGCTGGTCAAGGCGCTGCTCTGGAGCGTGACACGCGCGATTCCGCCTGCGCGATCAATGCTGCTGGTCGTCGCGCAGCGTCCCGCAGGGTGAAGGCGCGGTATGTGGCAATTTCTCAAAAAGAGCGCATATATTCTGCCGCTGTCCGGCTATCTCGTGCTCAGTCTGATCATCATGGCGCCGGTGCTGCCGGTATTCACCACTGCCCTTCCGGGTGGTCCGATTGCCGACGTCGATGGATGGCAGAATGTCTGGAACCTGTGGTGGGTGCACCGCGCAGTGACGACCGCCACGAATCCGTTCTTCACGCCATTGCTGTTCTATCCGCAGGGTGTCGATCTGACGCTGCAAACATTGAACATCAGCAACGGCGTCCTGTTTCTCCCGATCACGGCGCTTGCCGGTCCGATCGCTGCATACAATGCCGCTGTCATAACCGCGCTGACTCTGTCGGGGATTGGCGGGTACGCCCTGGCGTTGCGGGTCAGCGGCGACCGCCTGGCGGCATTTGTTGGCGGCGCCGTGTTTACCTTCTCGCCGTTTCACCTGACCAAAGTGTGGGATGGGCAACTGGAGCTTATCACCCTGCAATGGGTCGCATTGTACGCATTCTTCTTGCTGCGCGCTGTGGAGGAGGCGCAGCGACGCGACGCGCTGATCGCCGGGGTCTTTCTGGCGCTGATCGGGTACACCAGCTGGTACTACCTGTTCTTCTTCAGCGTCTACAGTTTGCTTTTCGCGGCGATCTGGCTGATAAAGGCGTCCGATGAACAGCGATGGGTTCTGGTTCGCCGGTTGGCGCTGGTCGCCGCTAGTGGCGGCGTGCTGCTCGCGCCGCTGATACTCGCCGCCGGTCGCACCGCGCGCTCGATGGCGGGCGCCAGCGGCATGCGGTTCGATCCAACCAATCCGCTTGACCTCATCCTTATTCATTCCGCCAATCTCTACGATGTGATTCTTCCCAACGGCTTGCATCCACTCTGGGGAAGCGCAGTGGAGATGCTGGTGCGCACCTGGCACCCGTATATCGGCGCGTGGAATATTGCACCGGGGTATATTGCGCTGGCGTTGTCGATCATTGCGTTGATCATGGCTCGCCACGAAGCGTGGCGTTGGGCGGTCATCGGACTGACAGCGATCGTGCTCTCGCTGGGTCCGATTGTACAGATCGGCGTGATGCGAACGTCGATACCGCTGCCGTATCAGATGATTCTGGCGATTCCGGGGCTGGAACTCGCGCGTCGTCCCAGCCATTTCATTGTTATCACCACGCTGATGCTGGCGCCGCTTGTGGCGCTTGGTCTCCGGGAGTTGCGGAGGCGATTGCCGCCGCAGCGGGGGTATGCGATCATCGGCGTATGCGCGGCGTTGATCGCGGTTGAATTCGCCCCGCCGCGCTGGTTGCTGCATCCATTCCGGGTGCATCCGTACTATGAGCGTCTTGCCGGGCAACCTGGCGCTGTGATGGAACTGCCGCCGCCATTTGAAGCGAGTAAGCCGCTTATGGCGCAGATCGTCCATGGTCAGCCATTGATAGGCGGATTTGTGTCGCGTATTCCGCTGTATCCGTTTGTCGAGCAGGCGCCGGGTGTGCGACAATTATGGCGGATGCGTCCAGATGACACGCACCTCTTCGTCGATCAGGCAGACAATCGCCTGAAGGAACTCAATGCCTTCGGCGTTCGTCATATCATTGTTCACTGGGATCGTATTTCTGTCGATCGCCGCACCGATCTTCAGGCTGCGCTGCAACAGACGCTCGGTGATCTCGCGCCAGCGTATGCTGATGGTTCGTTGAGCGCATATCGTGTGCCGCAGATTGCTCAAACGCCGGTTGCATATGCAGCGTTTGGCGATGGATGGCATGCTGAAGAGCGTGATGGTGATCGTCGCTGGCGCTGGATGGCGGCGGAAGGAGAAATTATCCTGGTCAATGCGGGTCGAAGCGATACGCTAATCCGTATGATGATCTCCGTTCAATCATATCGAGAGGAGCGTCGGTTATCAGTTATGCTAGGCGACCACATGCTCGGATACAGAACCGTTGACCCGGAAGGAGCAACGATCGTTATGCATTTTCTGTTGCCGCCCGGCGAATATCGGGTGCGCATGCTCGCCGATGCAACTCCTGATCCGGCTTCTTCGCGGTTGATCAGCATCGTCGTGACCGATGCACGTTTCTTTACGATCCCGTGATGTTCTAGCGCCTGCGGGCAGAGGATTTTTACATAATGAATGACGTGTAGTATAATGCCTGCCGACATTAATCGCCTTCTTCTCTGCATCGATGAGACACGCCGTGTCGTTATGATACGTTCCGAGGTACAACCTGCTGCCCGTCAGTATCACAGATTGCCCGACAATGTGTGGGTGGTTGCTTTCGGTGAATACCTGATTCTTGCGATCCTCGTTTCGTTCTGTGCAGCGTACCTGGTTCTTGTGCAGCAAAACCCGATCCGCTACACGCTGGACGGAGTTCGGGATGGGCTGGAAGGTATCGGGTGGTACGGCGTCGAGCAGAGCGACCTCGGAACCTACCGCTGGTCGGCTGGCAGTGCTGAAGTGCGTCTGCCGCTTCGGCACAATAGCGGACGAGAGTACCTTGTGGTGTTAACTGCACAGTCGCTTCATCCTCACGGTCCACAACCAATCAGATTTCTTCTCAACGACCAGATCATTACTGAGGTTTTCCCCGACAGCGCATTACGAACATATCGTTTGCTGCTGGCGCCAGCGCAGGGAGACGCAGGGATGCGTTTTGGGTTCGTCACGCATCCGTTTCGTCCGGCGGACGACAATCGCGAACTGGGATTGCTGGTAAGCCGTCTCTCTATTCAATCTATCCCGGTGCGCGACTGGTTATTGACGGTTGGCGCCCCGCTCAGTCTGCTGGTATTGTGGGGTGTGATCCGTCGGCGTACAACGTACCGGTCCGCGCTTGCAATTGTAGCGCTCCACGCGCTTGTATTGGCGGTTGCCGCAACGTGGTATCGACCAGGCGCCCTGCCGTTTATCTGGCTTGCCGCGCCTACCCTGATCGCCGCTGCTCTGAGCGTCTTTGTCGCCAGAACAACACCGGCCCGCATCGGTCTTGCGACGCTCGTGGCGCTGGTCGGGTACAGCAGCATCATCTGGCCCGCAGCTTTCACCGATGATGCATTTATTTCTTTTCACTACGCGCGTAATCTGGTTGCCGGGCATGGACTGGTCTTCAATCCCGGTGAGCGTGTCGAGGGATATACCAATTTTCTCTGGACGATGCTGGCGGCATTCACTATCTGGCTTGGCGGCGATCCGGTTTTCTGGGGTTTTGCCGCAGGTGTGATCATCGGTCTGGCAATTGTGTTGCTGACCTACCGGGTTGCAGCGCTTGTAGTCGATCCGCGATGGGGGCTTGCTGCTGCGTTGCTGGTGGCAAGCAGCCAGAGTCTGCTTGTCTACACCGCGCGCGGCGCCGGTATGGAGACAGGACTGTTCACACTGCTCATTCTTGTGGGCGGCGGCATCTACCTGTCAGCGCTATTGGCGAAACACCCTGATCACGCCCGGCGATACGCTCTTGCGGGCGTGATCTTCGCACTGACAGCGTTCACCCGTCCGGAAGGAGTGATGGTTTTTGGTCTGACACTCGGGCATGCCTTGCTGGTTGCAGTATCTGGCAGGTTGCAACCCGGCGGATCGTATGTGCGCACGCTGCGAATAGCGCTTCGTGAGGCGCTGCCGCTGGCAGTATCGTTTCTGGCGCTGTTTGTGCCGTACTTTCTGTGGCGGATGTGGTACTATGGCGATCTTTTGCCAAACACCTTTTATGCCAAAACAGGCGGCGGAATACAGCAATGGTTGCGCGGGTTGAACTATGCCATCGATTTTGCATTCATTTTTGGCGGTCCACTGCTTCTTATTGCTGCCGCAGCGCCGTTTGTCGGATTGGCTGATTGCTCGCGTTCAAAGGGAGAACGGCGCATCGTGCTGGCAACCCCTGCCGGATATCTTTGGTTGGTGTGTCTCATATACACTGCCTATATTATCTACGTGGGCGGTGATCACTTTCCTGGAGAACGCTTTTTTGTTCCCATTGTTCCGTTTCTGGCAATGCTGATTGTTCTGGGCTCTTCTGCGTTGATGACCACTTCGTTCGTGCGACGCGCCCGGCAAATGGCGCATGCGGCAGTCGTTGTTGCGATTGTGGCAGCTGCCCTGGTAGGATTGAATCGTGGCGAGGCGTTTGAACGGCGCGTCCTCGGAAATGATGAGAGCGTCTGGATCTGGGCGGATCTGGGGTTGTGGCTCAATCAAAACACACCGCCTGATGCAAGCGTTGCCGCTGCTGGCATTGGCGCGATTGCCTACTATTCGCAACGTGAGACGATCGATCTCCATGGACTGACCGATCGGCATATTGCACGTGCTGTCGTTGACGATATGGGCAGTGGCGCTGCGGGGCACGAAAAGCGCGATCCAGAGTATGTGCTCAATGTCCGTAAACCGACCTATATCCCACAATTCTGGGAGGATTATTTTGGTGGAGCCAACATCTTGCGGGGTAATTATGAATTAATTGACATTCGTACAAGGCGAGGGTATGACATACATTTGTGGAGAAGATTGTCGAATGCGCCTTGACAACTTCTGTTATCCATGTTATGGTCTATTGACCAAATCTATCTGAAAATGTATTTTATCCGAATCTTAACACATAATCCGTTGAAGTGTACAGATTGTGCGTCGCTCAATACCGTACGTTCTTGCACTCTGCTGGCGCTCTCTTTTCAGTGGAGAGCGCTGCGGAGAGCAACATGCAATGAAACCGATTGCTCGCTCAGGGTATGAAAGGAGGTTGTATCGCTGCTTCCTGAGGTTTTGGATGCGCGATACGTATGGGCTATGAAACAGTCACGCACATCATTGATCATCGCTGCATCCACTGTTCTGTTCCTGACAATTGCGCTTGTGATCAGTGCCCCCACACCGTCAGGACAGGCGGAAATGCAGGACCTGATCGTCTTGCCGACCGTTCCTCCAACACCGACGGTTCCCCCGGCGCCGTCGTCCATGATTGGCGTTGTGGCGCCGCAATCTGCAACGACGCTCATGACCGAGCAATTTGATACGGACGGGGCGCTGACCCGCTGGCGGATCGTTGATCTCGAGGACGTGCCGGACGAACGTCGTTCGCTCTGGACGGTCGTCGAGGGTCGGTTGCGTCAGGATCGCACCGTCCCGCCGCTGCGCGATCCGAGCATCCACGAAACTGCGGCGCTGACCGGCGAGGCGGACTGGAGCGATTACACGATCAGCGCCGGTTTTTACGATCAAGACAATGCCAACGTCGGGCTGATCGCGCGCTATCGGGACGGATCGTACTACCGGTATCGAATCATTCGGTCCGATTATGAAGACCGTCCCAAGCACGTCATTGAACGAGTCGTCAATGGGACTGTGACGGTTCTGGCGTCGCTCGATGCGCCAGGGTACGAGGCGCGTCGGTGGAACACCATCACGTTCAGCGTTAACGGCGATCAGTTGCGCGCATTTTTCAACGGGCAGGCGACGATTGAGGTTCGCGATGCGCAACTGTTATCCGGTTCCGCTGGCTTGTATACGCGTGCTATCGGCGGCATGCTGTTCGATCATGTCACGATAACGAGTCCGTAGATGCGTGCGTGTCCGTCCCGACATCGTTCACTGGACGCGGGCGCGTGCAAGTGGCGCGTCGGGGGCGCATGATGAGGGTGGTATGAATCGTATCTTTTTGATGCTGGCGATCCTGATGGCGACCGTGAGCATCGGCGCCGCGCCGCAGGCGCCGCGCATTGCGCTGGCGCAGGCGCCAGAAATTACCTTTATTGGACAGACCACGCTTCCGTCTTCCAGCAACGTCAAAACGCCGCAGATCAAGGGTCGTGGCGACGTGGTGCATATCGCCGGCAGCGCCGGAAGCCGCGATGATAATTTTGCGCGGTACTGGCGCAAAAATGCCGATGGAACGATCAATTTCGCCGATCCAAGGACGCTCGGTCCTGCGACGGGTCCGCCAAATTATGCGAACTCGGATGTCACGATCGCGCCCAATGGTCGGGTGTATGTGATTGCGAATAACACCGGTGATCAGGCGATCTATCTCTGGAGTTCATCGGATGGAACGTCGTGGAATCCTGATGATCGCAAGACGGTCATCAGGGGCGGCGGCTTCCGCGTGTATCCGCATATCGCGGCGTCGAACAATCGCCTGTGGGTCGTCTGGAATCAGGATGGGCGCTACCGCTATCGCACCACAACGGATGTCACCGGCGGCGGGGGGTGGACGGGAACGCGCGTCGTTTCAAATCGCGAGTCCTTCGGTCATCCATCGGTCGCCGTCTCGCCGGACGGTAGTCGCATGGCGGTCGCCTATGCCATTTCCGATGGAGACATTTACGTCGGCATCTGGAATGGAGACGGGTTTACCGAACGCCTGGTCCATAACAACAATTTGTATCTGGCCGATCCGACGGTCGCTTTCGGACCGGATAACCGGATCTGGGTCGCCTGGCGCGCGGTCGAAGATGAGGTGTACGTCTCGCGCGAGAACGATCAGGGGAATTTTCCGGTATCACGGCTCCTCAGAGCGGGGTCGTACGGCACGGTGTCGATCAGCGTCGATCCCCAGAATCTCGCGCACGTCTTTTGGGTCGGCAATCGTGGCGATGGATGGAAAGCGTACTATGCCCGGCAGGGAACCGATGGATCGTGGGGACTGCGCGTTGCGGATCCAGGCGCGTTCATTGTGAACGGTATGGGCGCCGTCACCGTCTCTGATTTCGCCTATGGGCATGGCGTGACCGAGTACTTCGGCGGGAGCGGTCTCGTCACGCGCTACTACCTGTTCCGCTCCCAGGGAAATAACTGCGTCGCGCAGACGATCACGATTGGCAATGCGCTCCCCGGCACGAATCCGCCCGTGGTGCGTGATCCGACGGTTGTCGGGACGCTTGCGCCGTCTGCTGGATGCACGCCAGCCGAGCAGCGGGTGGTGCTCAATGCACAGGACGCGAATGCGCCAGCGGCGCCGTGGAGCGGTGCGTATAATGTGCCAATCACGAATCTGGAACAGTGCGTGCAGACGCTCCATGTGCAGTTGCGCGCCAATAATCGCGCGCAGTTCGATCCGCAGTGGCGCAGCGTCACCTTCATTGCCGACCCGCAGGCTGCTGGCACGCCGGTTGATGCAGCGGTCGACGTCATGAATCCGAAGATGTTCGGTCTCATTCCGCCGGTCTTCTCTCCGGTTTCACCGGCGGGCGATATGATGAGTGAGGGAGCGTCAACGGGTGATCCAGGCTATACGCGGATCGATCAGATGCATCTGCGCATCGCTGACATCGGTGACTGCACCGGCATCGGCGCCTATAACGTGCTGTTCGAAAACAGCGCTTTGTTCCAGAACGGGATAATCACTGGCACGTTCGCCAGCAATCTGCCGTTGCCGCCGCAGGTACAAAACCAGTCGCTCCAGGTAGGCGAGACGCTCTTCAAGATTCAGGTGTTCGACCGCGTTGGGAACAGTGTGACGCTGCCGCGCCGCATGGTGTATGACCCACCCGGCACGAATGGCGAAGGTCGTCCGGTGATGGATCTGAGTCAGACCAGTCTGACGCCCGATACGAATACGCTGACGATCCTGCGCTCGCTGATCATCAATACCATTGTCGTGACCGACAATCTGTATCGTCGGGGTGAATCGGTTCCGACCCGCGGGTACACGAACAATCAGACGCCGCCGAACTCCAGCGACGCGACCAAACAGTTCTGGGGGCTCTGGATTGCGGTCGAGTACCTGGGGAAAGGCGACAATGCGGAGTCGCAGTATCCGCCGTTGACCAGTTTCGACAATCTGCGCTGGCAACCGGTCGAAGTGCCGAATGCTGCGGCTGGCGCGCAGGTGCGGTTCAACTTGTTCAGCGGGGTGCTGGATCGGACTGCATCATCGCCAACGAATGGCTTTGGACCAGACCTGACGAAGGATGGAACCTATCGGGTGTATGTCAAGGCGCTCGACGGCGCGGGCAATGCCAGCACCGCGACGTATAGCACGACTCTGCGCCTTGATCCAGGGTATGAGGTGCCGACGATTCGGTTGCCGATCATCAGGAGATAACGGGAGTTGGGCTGGAGCGTTGAGGATATCCGTCCTCAACGCTCCGGGGTGCATGCATGTCAGCGCCTGTCATCTATGCGCGGTTGGCGGCAGCGCATCTGCGCGGTGATCGCGGTTTGATCGTGATCGTTGCGCTGTTTGCGCTGCTGCTGCCTCTGGCGACGCCTCGGGTCTATGCGACCGATGAGGTGCAGTACTACGTCTATCTGCGCTCACTCCGCTTCGATGGCGATCTCGATTTTGCCAACGATTATCAACGCTTCGCTGAACTGAACCCGCGTTCAGGCATCGAGGGGAGCCTGCTTCAACCCAACCGCGTCCGTCCGAAGACCGGTCGGTATGGCAATATCGCTCCGGTTGGCGCTGCGATCATGTGGGCGCCGTTCTTTCTGCTGGCGGATGCGCTGGTGCATGGCGCCAATGCCTCTGGCGCGCGTATTCCGGCAGATGGATTCTCTGCGCCGTATATCTATGCCGTCTGTTACGCTTCGGCGCTCTACGGTTTGCTGGGGGTGATCCTCTCGTATCGGCTGGCGCGCCGTTTTGCTTCAGGCTTTGCCGCAACCCTCGCCAGCGTCACAATCTGGCTGGCATCGCCGCTCGTGTTCTATATGTATGTGCAGATGCCCTTCGCGCATGCGACAGGCCTGTTCCTGACGGCGCTGTTCCTGACGATCTGGTATGAAACGCGGGAATGGGGGCGCAATGACGCTCAAGGGCGCCCTGAGCGCAGCTGGCGGGCGTGGCTGGCGCTGGGGTTGGTCGGCGGGTTGATGACGATCACGCGTGAGCAGTTGGGGTTGTTCCTGCTGGCGCCAGCGCTCGAAGCGCTCTGGCGCTACGCGCACCTGGTGCGACTGCCGCGCGCTGTCGGGCGACTGGCGGTGCGTCATGCGCTCTTCGTTGGGGCGTTCGCGGTTGCGTTGACGCCGCAACTGATCGTGTACCAGATTCTCAACGGTGAGCCGCGACCGGCGAGCGAGGTGAGCGGTAAGTTGAACTGGTGCAGCCCGCATTTTCTCGATACCCTGATCGACGTTGATCCTGCGCCCGATTTCTGGTGCCCTGGCGCCAGTGACTTCACAGCGACCTTTCCGCCGTTCAGTCGGGGGGCGCTGGTCTGGAGTCCGGCGCTGGGGTTGGGGTTGATCGGGCTGGCGCTGCTGTGGCGGCGCGATCGTCTGCTGACAATGGCGCTGCTGACGGCGTTTCTGGCGCAGACGTGGATCAATGGCGCGTTTGGCACCACGTGGCACCTGACCGGGGCGTTTGGATTTCGTCGCCTGATCGAGTGTACGCCGATCTTCGTGGTTGGTCTGGCGCTGGTGAATGACTATCTCATCAAACGGATCGGCAGGGGAGGGGTGATCATTCCTGCCGTTGTGCTGATCGGGTGGAACGCCGGGTTGGTGGTGAATGCGACGATCTTCAATGCCGAGACGAACCTGCGACGCGGGTTGACCTGGCCCGATGTGTGGCGCTGGCAGATGGAAGCGCCGCTCCGCGTGGTTGAGAAGGCGGGCGATCTGCTGTTTCGGCGTTGCCGTTTTTTTGAGAACCAGCGGTGTGACTGAACGCGACCCTGCAAAAAATAGTCGCAGGCTGGAGACCTGCGATGATGGTGGGCCGCCCAGGACTCGAACCTGGAACCCAGTCGTTATGAGCGACGCGCTCTGCCATTGAGCTAGCGGCCCACTGGCGGATATGGTACCACGCACGGCGCTCTGATGCAAGCGGATCAGGCGACGAGCGAGTAGAACTCGCGCTCGCGCTGCTCCAGCATCGGAACGATTTCCCTTTCGATAATCTCCTGGAAGTGTGGCGTTTCACGGTGCGCCGCCAGCGCTGCGTGGGTTTCATACTGCTCGTACAGGAGAAAAACATCCGGGTTCGATTGGGAGCGGCAGCACTGATAGAGCACGCATCCCGGCTCATTGCGCCGTACCAGCGTGGCCATACGGCGTAACGCCTCTTCGACGGCGTCACCCAGTCCGGGTTTGCATACATAGCGGGCAACCAGGACGATCATAGATGTTGTTCCTTTCTACGGCGCTATTGGAGGGCGCAGCGGCGCTGCGCCCTTACAGCGCTATTGG
>Ga0197142_1003569_pt1 | contig 12982 bp, 10 predicted proteins | sample GBS60_MetaG_FD_148614 | JGI IMG/M metagenome (GOLD analysis project Ga0197142, IMG submission 148614) | Sediment microbial communities from Great Boiling Springs, Gerlach, Nevada, United States - GBS 60_MetaG | ecosystem: Environmental > Aquatic > Thermal springs > Hot (42-90C) > Sediment... | reverse complement strand
TCGCCCTGGGGCAGGATGCTTGGGGGCACACCGTGGCCAAGCTTCTGGAGGAGCTTCCCTGCTCGTTGCTCCCGGAACTGGTGGAGCGGGGAAGGTTTTTGGACCTTTACTCCGTGCCCAGCCGCTACCCCAATGGGTTTCCCGAGGGGGCTCCTTTTCAGCATTTCGGTCCCCAACAGGAAGAGCAGGCTTTCGCCCATGCCCGGGCGATCCTTGAGTTCGTGCTTCGCCAATGGCCTGAAGTCCAGGAGGTACTGGCAGCGGTGGCGCGTTGGGCGGAGGAGCAGGCGGCGCTACACCCCGAGCTTCTGGCGGTGGGGGTTTTTGGTTCCTACGGGCGAGGCGAAGGGGGGTGGGGAGTGATTTGGACCTGGTGCTCCTGGTGGAGGCGAGCCCGCTGCCGCCTTAGGAGCGGGGGCAGTTTGCCTTCGCAAAGCTGCCGCTTGCTTGCGATGTTCTGGTTTGCACCCCTCAGGAGCTTGCGGGGCTTTTCGAAAGCAACACCCGGTTTGCCCGCAGCCTGGCCTCCGAGCTGCGCTGGCTCTGGCGCGGGGCTTCCTTGAAGCAGCTTGGGCGTAACAAAAGAGGCGGGCCGAAGCCCGCCCCTTCCAGCACCAGGCGAACTTACTGGCCTAGGAGCTCCTTCACCAGGAACTCCGCATCGTAGAGCTTGCGCAGCGCTTCGGTCATGCCCGCGGTGTGCACCGCCACGGCGCGGTTGGCGGTGATGTCGAAGACGAACCGGCCCACCAGGCTTTCAATGTTCCCGTCGAAGATAAGCCCCACCAGCTCCCCTTGGCGGTTCACCACCGGGGAACCAGAGTTGCCCCCAATGATGTCGCAGGTGCACACGAAATTGAGGGGGGTGGCCAGGTCCAGCTTGTCTTTGCGCTCCAAAAAGCGCTTGGGGAGGTGGAACGGGGGCTTGAAGTCGAAGGAAGCGGCCCGATCGTAGAGGCCGTAGAAGGTGGTCTTGCTAGGGGCCACGGTGCCGTTGTAGGGGTAGCCCGTAACGGTTCCAAAGGCCAAGCGCAAGGTAAAGGTGGCGTCGGGGTACATGCTCTTGCCGTAGACCGCAAACCGCGCCCTGCCGATTTTTTCCCCGGCGCTGCGCTCGATGGACTGGACGGTATCCTCGTACCACTTCCGCTCCTGGCGCAGGATTGGGTCCACACGGCGGGCCAGGGCGATGAGCGGGTCATCAGCCGCAGCCACGGCTGCTTGCCCTCCCTCCACCAGTTGCTTGCGGAACGCTGGGTCGACTAGCTTGGTGCCAGAGATGGCCTCGTGGGCCACTTCCTCGGGGCTCTTCCCGTCCAGAACGGCTTTTATGAATGGATCTTCGGGGCCCAGCTTCTCCAGGGCTTCCTTGAGGCTGTCGGCAAGAAGCACCTCCTCGAACTCCGGGTAAATGGGGGCTGGGGAGAACAGGCGGAACTTCAAGGAGGGTAGCTGGCTGTCGTGGTAGCCGTCCAGACGCTCGCCGTCGGGTTTTTGCAGCTCGGCCACCAGCTGCACGATGGACAGTGCCATCGAGGGGAGGCGGTAGCCGCCCAGCCTTCGGTAGCTGTACTCCTTGGCCCGGGCGCGGAAGAGGGCCTGGGCCTTTTCAATGGCGTCCCAAGCCCCGCCGAACTCCTTTTGCCAGGCAGGGTTAGCCGCCACCTTGGCTCGTAGCTCTTTCTCCTGCTTTTCTTTTAATTGCAAAAGCTGCGGGTCCTTCAGGCCCTTGAATTCCCCTGAAAGGGCCTTTTGAGAGTTTTCCAACCCAAAGATGAGCCCAGCAGCTTGCCGCGCTTGCTCCTTCCCCCGAGCAGCGTACGCCCGGGCCACGGAAAGACGCCGTTCGATCCCCGCAAGACGCATAGGGTAAGTAACGTCCCGGAGCGTGGCGAGCTGGGCCAGGGTATAGAGCCGGTTCGTGGAGCCCGGATGACCGGAAACAAAAACCAGCTCACCGTCCGCAGCCCCGGCCGGGTTCCACTTCAGGTAGTGCTCGGGCTTCACCGGCCTGCCGTTCTCGTAGACACGAAACAGCGCCATGTCCAAGTTATAGCGGGGGTAGGTGAAGTTGTCCGGATCGCCACCATAAAAGGCAATTTGCTGCTCTGGAGCAAAGACCAAGCGCACGTCGGTGTACTTCTTGTACCGGTAAAGCCAGTACTCGCCCCCTTGGTACAGGGTCACCACATCCGAGCGCAGTCCCGTGGCTTCCATGCTCTCCTTTTCGATGGCAGCGATCACGGCTTTGCGGGCGTCGTTGGCCTCTTTCTCGCTCATCCCAGGCTTCACAGCAGCCAAAACCCGGGCCGTCACATCCTCCATGGACACCAGCACGTTGAGCTCGAGGTCAGGGCAGCGCAGCTCTTCTTCGGGCGTCCGGGCCAGGAAACCGTCAGCTACGTAGTCCTTTTCTGGTGAGGAGAGCTTTTGCAGCTGGCCCAAAGCCACGTGGTGGTTGGTGAGCACCAGACCTGTGGCCGAGACGAACGAACCGCTCCCCCCATCGTTAAACCGAACCGAGGAGAGGCGGATGTGGTCCAGCCACTCCTTGGTAGGGGTGAAGCCGTACTTTTCCGCTAGCTGCTTCACTGGAGGGTTGTCGAAGGTCCACATGCCCTCTTCTGCAACGACCAAAGCGGCCCCCAGGCCGCAGACCAGGACGAACGAAACTACGCGCTGCATGCGTCCTCCTTGTGCCGGCGATCCCGGCACTCCTTGTACGCTGACCATCTCCCAGGGTTCACGAGCCTGGCCCCTGGGCCCAAATTACCGGTGATGGCGCGGGGGACGAGCGCCTCGATGTGAGCTTTCTTGGCGACGATCCTCTTTTTGTTGGTTGCCTTTGGGCGCGGGTGGTGGAAGAAGGGCACGGCGGGAGAGCTTGATCCGGTCCTGAGCGTCGATGCCGATGACCTTCACCGTGACCTTGTCACCCAGCTTGAGCACATCGGTGACCTCGCGGATGCGCTCGTGGGCAATCTCGGAGATGTGCAGCAAACCGTCCTGGTTGGGGAGGATCTCGATGAACGCTCCATAAGGTTCGATGCGCTTCACCGTGCCCTCGAAAACCTCCCCCACCTGAACCTGGCGGGTGAGGTTCTCGATAATTTGCCGTGCCTTTTGCGCAGCTTCCAGGTCCGGAGTGGCAATTTCCACGCGGCCGTCGTCCTCGATGCTGATCCGTGCCCCGGTTTGCTCGCAGATGGCGCGGATGGTCTTACCCCCAGGACCGATGACGTCGCGGATCTTGTCGGGGTCGATGTACATCGTGACGATGCGGGGCGCGTAGACGGAAATTTCCGGCCGGGGAGTGGCAATGGTGGCCGCCATGATCTCCAAAAGCTCGAGCCTCGCCCGGCGGGCCTGCTCCAGGGCCTTTTCCATAATGTCCCGGGACAGACCGGCGATCTTGATGTCCATTTGCAAGGCGGTGACCCCGTCCCTGGTGCCCGCTACCTTGAAGTCCATGTCGCCGTAGTGATCCTCTTGACCCGCAATGTCCGTGAGGACCGCATGGCGCGTGCCGTCGGAAACCAGCCCCATGGCGATGCCCGCCACTGGCTGGCTGATGGGGACCCCGGCGTCCATGAGCGCCAGGGTGCCGCCGCACACCGTGGCCATGGAAGAGGAGCCGTTGGACTCCAGGATGTCCGACACCACCCGCAGCGTGTAAGGGAAAACGTCTTGGGAGGGGATCACCGGCGCCAGAGCGCGGCGCGCCAGGTTGCCGTGGCCGATCTCTCGACGGGACGGACCCCGCATCGGGCGCACCTCTCCCACCGAGAACGGCGGGAAGTTGTAGTGCAGCATGAAGCGCTGCTGGGTTTCTCCTTCCAAAGCCTCGATGATTTGCGCGTCCTCGGAGGTGCCCAGGGTGCAGGTGACCAAGGCTTGGGTTTCCCCTCGGGTGAAGAGTGCGGAGCCGTGGGTCCGGGGCAGAAGCCCCACCTCGCAGGCAACAGGCCGCATTTGGTCGAAGGCCCGGCCGTCTAACCGCTCTCCCTTCACGAGCACTGCCTGCCGGAACTGCTCCTTCACCATTTCATGAAGGATGGCGCTCACCCAAAGCCCTTTTTCCAGCCGCTCTTCTTCCGGCAAGCTTGCCAGGGCTGCTTCTTCCACCGCCTCGATGGCCCTTTTTTGGGCCAGCTTCCCCCGTACCCGGAGTGCCTCATCCAAAGCCGCCGCGAACGCTTGGCGAATGCCCGCGGCGAACTCCTCAGGCCACGGGGCTGGCGGCGGAACCCAGTTGGGTTTGGGTTTGCCTGCTTTTTCTACCAAGCGTCTTTGAGCGGCGATGATTTGGCGAATGGCGCCATGGGCCATATCGATGGCGTCGAGGATGGTGGCTTCGTCAACCCCCGTGGCCCCGGCTTCCACCATCACCACCGCTTCCTCGGTGCCAGCCACCACAATATCCAGCTGCGCCCGAGCCCGCTGCTCGTGGGTGGGGTTAATCACGAAGCTGCCGTCCAGAAAACCCACCCGCACCGCACCCACAGGGGTGTTGTAGGGGCAGTCGGAGACCATGAGGGCGGCGGAGGCCGCGTTGATCGCTAGAACGTCCGGGTCGTTGGCCTGGTCGGCGGACAACACCGTGCCAATAATCTGCGTTTCCTGGCGGTAACCCTTCGGGAACAGGGGACGCAACGGGCGGTCGATGAGCCGCGCAGTGAGGATCTCTTTTTCAGTGGGTCGTCCCTCCCGCTTAAACCAACCGCCTGGGATTCGACCACCGGCGTAGGTGTACTCCCGGTAGTCCACGGTGAGGGGCAAGAAATCCACCCCCAGCCGCTCCTGCTTAGCAAAGCAGGCGGAAACCAGCACCACGGTTTCCCCGAAACGAACCAAGCAGGCCCCATCGGCCTGCTTGGCAACCTTACCTACCGAAAACTCCAGGGATCTTCCTTCCAGTGTGAGGCTTTCGATAACTTCCATTGCCAGCCCTCAGCGCCGCAAGCCGAGCCGCTCGATGAGCGCGCGGTAGCGATTGATATCCTTGCGCTTGAGGTACTCGAGAAGCCGCCGCCGCTGCCCCACCAGCATCAAAAGCCCTCGCCGGGAGTGATGGTCCTTGACGTGAACCTTAAAGTGCTCCGTGAGGTACTCGATGCGCTTGGTGAGGAGAGCGATTTGCACCTCGGGAGAGCCGGTATCGTGCTCGTGGCGCCGAAATTCGGCGATGATCTTCTCTTTCGCTTGGACGTATTCCTGTTGGGTCATTTGCTACTCCTTCGCACGCTTTCCGGGTGAACCCGGAAAGTGCGCTAAGTCTATCATGGAAAGACGCCTTCCTCAACCTCTGCCAGCACCGTGCGTGGCGCGAGGGTGAGACTACGGGCCCTGGGCAAGTATACGCTGGTTTGCCCAACCCCTAACAGCATCCCTTGGCGGTTCCGCACCGCCACAAACTTGCCCGGCACAAAGTCCCCTACCACCTCTCGCACCACCACCTCTTGGCCCCGGCAGAAGTGCTGAGCCGCCACGGGGTTCAGCGTAACCGATGGGAAGGGAAGGGCAATCTGGGAAAGCTCTACCCATGCGGTCTCGGGGATAGCTGGTGGCCTTTCCGCAAGCCGCTCCGCAGCCACGGCGTGCTCAACGCGCCATGGCCCGACGCGCATCCGCCGGAGGTGGGCCAGGTGCCCGCCGCAACCCAACACCTCACCGATGTCGTGAGCGAGGGACCGTACGTAGGTACCCGAGGAGCACACCACGGCAAAGCGCAGCCGGTCCGGCGCCGCCACCGCAAGCTCAAGCTCCCACACGGTCACTAGCTTCGGCTCTCTGGGCACCTCCTCCCCCGCCCTGGCCAGCTCGTAAAACTTCTTGCCATCCTTCTTCTTGGCAGAGTACGGCGGCGGGAGCTGGGCCAGCTCGCCGCTAAAGCGCTGCATCAGCTCCCCCAGAACCTCGAGAGAAAGCTCTGGCACAGGCCGGGGAGGGCCCAGGGGCTCCCCTTCAGCATCGTACGTGGTGGTGGCAAACCCCAGGCGAATTTCCCCCTCGTAAGCCTTCTCCCAAGCCAAGAGATAACCCTGCAGACGCGTGGCCTTGCCCACGCAGAGCACCAAAAGGCCGGTAGCCGCCGGGTCCAAGGTGCCGGTGTGCCCAACGCGCTTTTCCCGTAGGCCCCGGCGTGCCACCTGCACCACATCGTGGGAGGTGGGTCCCGCAGGTTTGTCGACCAAAAGCAAACCGGACTTGCCGCTCATCGTACCTCCAAAAGCGCCACCACCTCGGGCAGGATTGCGTCCCGCGCCGCGGAAAGCTCGCCGGAGAACGTGAGCCCTGCGGCGTTGAGATGACCCCCGCCGCCGAACCGGGCGGCAAGGGCTTGCACGTTGATGCTGCCCTTGGAGCGGAGGGAGACCTTCACCGCCCCAGGGGCGAAGGCCTTGAAAAACACCGCCACACGCACGCCGCGGATCCCGCGAACAAGGTTGATCATGTCCTCGGTGTCTTCTGGTCTGGCTTCCGCTTGGGCGAGCATTTCTCGGGTACAGGTAATCACTGCCACTTGCCCCTCGGCCAAAAGCTCCAAGCTGGCCAGCACCAAGGCCCGGAGACGCACCACCCGGGGGGGGACGTGGTCGCTCAGGGCCTCTGCAATCGCCGCAGGCTGAGCCCCCGCAGCTACCAAGCGAGCGGCGGCGGTAAAGGCTCGCACCGTGGCGTTGCTGTAGCGAAAGTCACCGGTGTCGGTGACCAGGGCGGTGTAAAGGCAGGTAGCCATGGAAGGGGAGATGGGGACTTTGGCAGCATCAGCCAGGGAAAGGAGCATTTCTCCTACTGCTGGGGCCTCTGGGTCTACGAAGTTCACGGTCCCGTAGTGGGGGTTGTCCAGGTGGTGGTCCACGTTCACCAAAGGCTTGGCCAACAGCTCCGGGAAGCCCGGTCGATCCAGCCCAGGGCATTCCAGGAACACCACCAGATCCACCTTGGCCAGCAGTGCCGGATCCACCCTCTCGGTAACCTGCACCACCTCGAGGCCCGGAAGGAAGCTGAGGTTTGCTGGGTGCGGGTCGCGGTTCACCACCACTGCTTCCACGCCCAGAGCCTGGCACAGCTCCCGCAGGGCAAGCTCGGAACCCAAGGCGTCCCCGTCGGGGCTACGGTGGCTGGTGATGAGCACAAGCCGTGCCTTAGCCAGGGCCTGGGCCACCTGGCGGGAGGCTTCCGGTGGGCTATTCACTGGGCTCCTCCGAGGATTTTTCCGCGGAAAGCCGTTGGAGGATTTGTGCTACCCGGTCCGCGTGCTCGTAGCCCTTATCGCGCACGAAGATGAGCTCAGGGATGGTTTCCATGCGCACGGCGCGCTTGAGCTCGGCCCGCAAATACCCCTTGGCTTGCTCGAGACCTTCCGCCGCTTGTCGCTCCCGCTCCTTATCGCCAAACACCGAAAAGTACGCCTTGGCCTGCTTCAGATCCCCGGAAAGCTCCACTGCGGAAATCACTACCCCTGCGAGGCGGGGATCTTTGGCCTCCTGAAGCAGTACGCTGGAAAGCACTTCCCGGATAGTTTCCTCGAGCCTTGCCTTGCGCAAACGGGGATCGCGCATGTTGCCTCCTATCGCAGCTGGACCACGCTCACCCGCTCGGCAAGCACCACACCGGGGAAGAGCCGGTGCACCAGCTCCAAGGCCCTATGGACGGTGCCTCGGGCTTGGGCTTCCCCAGTGGCAAGGGCGGAAATCGCCAGCCCTGCCCGCTGGTGGAGGTCCTGAAAGTCCGCTTCCACCACCAGCACGGGAAACCGATGGCGCAAGCGGTCCTCAAGGGAGCGCAGGTCCTGGCGCTTGTCTTTGAGCGAGCGAGCCCCGGGGAAGTGGAGCTCCACCTCCGCCAACGCCACGAACAGTGGAGAAAGCTCGCTAGGCACGGTTGCCCTCACGCCTCCAAGGTGCGGGCCACTTCCACTACCTTGAACGCCTCGATCACGTCCCCTTGTTTGATGTCCTGGTAGCCGGCAAGGGTGAGCCCGCACTCAAACCCAGCTTTTACCTCGCTCACGTCATCCTTGAACCGCTTGAGGCTCCCTAGGCTGCCTTGCCAGACCACCACGTTGTCCCGCACCAAGCGCACCTTGGCTTGGCGGGTGAGGACCCCATCGGTGACCATACAACCCGCCACGGTGCCCACCTTGGGGATGTGGAAGATCTGTCGCACTTCTGCTCGACCTAGCTCCTCTTCCTTGTACGTGGGCTCCAAAAGGCCCGCCATGGCCTTTTGAATGTCCTCGGTGAGGTGGTAGATCACGTTGTAGGTGCGAATTTCCACCTTGTAGCGTTCAGCCAACTCCCGGGCGGTGCGCTCGGGACGGACGTTGAAGCCAATGACGATGGCGTCGGAAGCCGAAGCCAGGTGGATGTCGTTCTCGGTGATGGCACCCACCGAAGCGTGGATAACGTTGACCGCCACCTCGGAGGTGGAGAGCTTCACAAGGGTGTCCCGGAGCACCTCCACCGAACCCTGGACGTCGGCCTTGAGCACGATGTTGAGGGCCTTCACCTCCTGAGAGGCGATGTGATCCAGAAGCCCCTCCAGGGAGACCCGCTTCACCGCCATTTGCTCTTCCTTGGCCCGCTCCTTCCGGTGGGTGGCTACCTCCCTGGCCTTGGCTTCGCTCTCCACCACCTGGAAGATGTCCCCGGCCTCTGGCAGCTCTTCAAAGCCCATCACCTCTACCGGCTCTGAGGGCCCTGCTTCCTTCACGGGCTTACCCGTGCTGTCCACCATGTTGCGCACCCGGCCCCAGGTGTCACCGGCAAAGAAGTAGTTGCCCGGTTTGAGCGTGCCCTGTTGCACTAGGACCGTGGCTACCACGCCCCGCCCCTTTTCCTTCCGGGCCTCCAGGATCGTGCCGCGAGCCGGACCTTCCTTGGGCGCCCTCAGCCCTTGCAGCTCCGCTAGCAGGAGGATGACTTCTAAAAGATCGCCGATCCCTTGCTTCTTGAGCGCCGAGACCTCTACCACCGGTACATCGCCGCCCCAACCCTCCACCAGTACCCCGTAGTCTGCCAGCTCCCGCTTAACGCGGTCAGGGTTGGCGTTGGGTTTGTCCATCTTGTTGATCGCCACAACCATGGGAACCTTGGCGGCGCGGGCATGGTTGATGGCTTCCACGGTTTGCGGCATTACCCCGTCATCCGCCGCCACCACCAAGACCACGATATCCGTAACTTTTGCTCCCCTGGCCCGCATGGCGGTGAAGGCTTCGTGGCCAGGGGTATCGATGAACACGATGGGTTTGCCCTGAAAGACCACCTTGGAGGCGCCGATGTGCTGGGTGATGCCCCCAGCCTCCCGCTCCGCCACGTGGGTCTTGCGAATTGCGTCCAAGAGCGAGGTCTTGCCGTGGTCCACGTGCCCCATGACCGTTACCACCGGCGGGCGGGGCTCGCCAAGACCCACCTTGCCGGACTCCTCCAAGGACAGGTCGATCTCCTCTTCGAAGGACACCACCAAGGCGTCCACCCCAAGGGAGGCGCAAATTTCTTCGGCCAGCTCCCTGGGAAGGGTCTGGTTGGCGGTAACCATGATGCCTTTAGCCATCATGAGGTAGCGGATGAGGTCCTTCACGAGGACGTTGAGTTTTTCCGCCAGTTCCCGCACCGTTACCGCTTCGGAGAGGTATACCGGCCCCTCTGGCTTTTTGCCATCGCGGAACTCCAGGACCGCCTCCACCGGGCGTGAGGGGGCTTGATCTTTCGCCCCCTTGGTGGGTTTCTTGGCAGGACGAGCTGGGGTTGGGGGCGGCATGGGGACGGGTTTGGTCTCCTCGGCAGGGCGCGCCTTTTGCTTCTCGTAGGTTTCCAAAAGCTCGCGGATCGCCGCAGCATCTGCCACCGCCTTGCCCTTCTTGCTCGGTTTTGCGGCTGCTGCTGCTTGCTGTGTTTGCTTGGCCGCCAAGAGCCGCAGGCGAATTTCCTCTTCAGAAAGCTCCCGCAGCTTCCCCTCCAGGGGTGTCTTGGCGGTTTGCTTGCCAGCGGCGGGGGGTGGCGGCGGAGGGGCTGCCGTGGGCGCGGTTGCCGGTGCTGCGGGCTCAGCTTGGATTGTGACTTCCTCGGTGGTGCCAGCTTCGGGCATTGCCATTGGCTCGGTTGGGGGCGCAGCCGCGGTCACTTCCGCGGTGGTCGGTGTCTCAGGAGCCGCGGCCGCTGCCTCAGCAGTGCTAGGTGGTGCCGAAGGTGCGGTCTCCGAGGGGGTTACAGCCTGGCTGGGTGCCGGCTCCTGGGAGGGGGCAGGTGCTACGGGCGGCTGGGGCGCCGGCTTTGGTGCCGAGGCGGGGACCACTAGACCGTCCAGACTGGGGACCTCGTCGGGCAGCTCCTCCTCCACCACGTGGCGCCGGAGGCCCTTCTTCGGCTTGCGCAGCACCGGCTTAGGGGCCGGTTCTGCGGGAGCCGGCGCCACCTTTGGCTCTTGCCGCACGATGACTTCCTTGGGTTTGCGAGCAAGGGTTTCGCCGCGGATGATGGCACGGACGGTTTCCAGGTCCAGGGTGTCCTCGGCACTGGACACATCCACCCCAATGGCCCGAAGCTTGAATATCAGCTCTGGAACCTCGACGCCCATCTGCCGGGCGAGGTCGCCTACACGGAAAACCTGAGCCATGCCTCACTCCTCACGGGGGGAAGCCGCTTGGGCTTCCAATGCCGCCTTGGCCGCTCCGATGAGCTTCTGCGCCGAATGGGGACCGATCCCGGGGATTTCCATCAGCTTCTCCGGTGGCGTGTCTACCAGCGCCTGGGCGTGGGAAATGCCGTGCTCCAAAAGCCGCTCGCGCAAGCGCCCGGAGATCCCAGGAACGTCCTCCAACGGTATGACCGCCTCGTACTCCACCGAGGTCTCCGGCCCTTCCTCGGGGAGCTCCTCCGCCAGCTCCCCTTCCATTTCTCGGAGCATTGCGGCCAGGGCGCTGGAGATCTCGTCCTTCACCTCCTTTTCGGTCTTGATGATGATCCTGCAGCCGGTGAGCTTGTCCGCGAGCTTCACGTTTTGCCCGTTCCTACCGATAGCCATGGAGTACTGCTCGCTGGAAACCACCACTTCGAGCTTGGGCCGGCGCTTGACGATCTTCAGCGGCTGCCCGGTTTGTTCGTCCACCGCTACGTTTCCCTCCTGGTCCCGCAACACCTCCTCCACCACCTCCTCGTCCACCCGCACCCGGTTCACCTTGGCAGGAGCCAGGGCTGCTTGGGCGAAGGTCACGAGGTCGGGAGACCAGGGGATGATGTCCACCTTTTCCCCCCGGAGCTCCCGCATGATGGCCTGGACCCGGGTTCCCCGCATCCCCACGCAGGCACCGATGGGATCCACATCCCGGTCCCGGGAGACCACAGCCACCTTCGCCCGTTCCCCCGGCGCGCGAACGCACCCCTTGATAACCACAGTGCCATCGAAGATCTCGGGTACCTCCATCTCCAAAAGCCTTACCAGGAGCAGCGGAGAGGTGCGGGAGAGCACCACCTGGGGTTTGTTGGCGTCCTTGGTGACCTCCACAATCACCGCCCGCACCCGCTCCCCTTGGTTGAAGCGCTCGCCCCGGATCTGTTCCCGCTTGGGGAGGATGCCCTCGGTACGGCCCAGGTCCACAATCACGTCCCCTTTCTCAATCCGCTTGACGATGCCGTTCACCATTTCGCCGATCTTCTTGGAGTACTCGGCGTGGATCAGCTCCCGCTCCGCCTCCCGCACCCGCTGGAACAGCATTTGCCTTGCTGCTTGAGCAGCAATGCGGCCGAGCTGCTCAGCGTCCAGCTCTCCCAGCACCAGCTCATCCCCCACCTGGGCGTTGGGGTCCAGCTTGCGGGCCTCTTCGAGGGAAATCACCTCGGTGGGGTTATCGTTTTCCCCAAGGGTTCCCACCACCTTACGCACCCGGACGCAGGAAATCTCCCCCGTGTCCAGGTTTACCGTGGCTTTCACCCCCCGTTCTCTAAAGTGTTTCCTGGCGGCTTGGGCGATGGCGTCCTCCAGAGCGCGCACCATCCGCTCCGGAGCAATCTCGCGCTCCGCCGCTACTTGTTGGATCAAGCCTTTGAGTTGCAGAAGCTTCATACCTTCTTCCCTCGCTTACTTGCCCTGGCCCCGCGACCCTTGTTGGCAAAGGGCGCCAGGCGAGTTTCAAATATCTCATGTTCCGGCAAAAGATACACCACGTCTTGCTGATCCCGGACCCGCACCACTCCGGCTTCCAGCCCTTCCAAACAGCCTTCCACCACCTTAGCCCCGGCCCAACTGGGGGCCATACGCACCCGGACGGTCTGGCCCACGAAGCGCTGGTAGTCCTCGGGCCGGTAGAACTTGCGCTCCAGCCCCGGGGAGGAGACTTCCAGCGTGTAGGGGCCGGGGAAGGGGTCGAACAGATCGAAGAGCACGCTGGCTTGCTCCGAAACCAGGGCGCAGTCCTCCAGGCTCACCCCCCCCTCCCGGTCAATGACCAGACGCACGATGGGTTTCCGGGCGGTGCCAGCGAACTCTACTGCCAAAAGCTCTACCCCCTCCCCTGCCGCCAAGGCTTCGAGCTTGGCCATCAGCTCATCAGGCAGCTTCGGCACGTTCTCTCCTCCCGGCTGCCTCGAAAAAAAAGTGGGACACACGTCCCACTTTCTCGCGAAAGCAGCCAAGGGAAGTATAAACCTTTTTCGGGGCAATGCAAGGTGCTGCCGTCGGGAGGGCGAGCTTGTGATTATACTCACGCGGTGCTATCTTGAACAACGGGTTCACGGAAGGACCCGAAAGGAGGCAGCCATGAAGAAACCCAAGATCACTGTCATCGGTGCGGGAAACGTGGGGGCTACCACGGCCCTGCGCTTGGCGGAAGCGCAGCTGGGGGACGTGGTCCTGGTGGACGTGGTGGAAGGGATGCCCCAGGGGAAGGCCCTGGACCTCTATCAGGCGGCGCCAGTGGTGCACCATGATTCGTTGCTGGTGGGTACCAACGACTATGGCCCCACCGAGGGCTCGGACATCG
>Ga0197142_1003568_pt1 | contig 12982 bp, 12 predicted proteins | sample GBS60_MetaG_FD_148614 | JGI IMG/M metagenome (GOLD analysis project Ga0197142, IMG submission 148614) | Sediment microbial communities from Great Boiling Springs, Gerlach, Nevada, United States - GBS 60_MetaG | ecosystem: Environmental > Aquatic > Thermal springs > Hot (42-90C) > Sediment... | reverse complement strand
GGTCTTCACCTCCACGGGGGTTCTCATTGCAATGGTCGGAGCTGTGGTTCTGGCTGTGATTTACTTTACGGCAGTGGACTTGCTCAGGGGAAAGTCCTCTGCAGAAAAGGCGAAAGTAAAGGAACTAAGGCTCATTCAGGCATCTTTCTCCAAGGAAAAGGAGGCCCTCTTAGAGCAAACCAAGACCCTCTTGGCCTTGAAATATCAATCTCCTGATTGGGCTGCGAGGCTGAGGGCCATTGGGGATGCCCTTCCAGAGGGCCTGTGGCTCACCAAAATTGCTCTCCAAGAGCCGCAAACCAAAAAAGGAGCCCCTTCTTCGCAGCCTCAGCCACAGGCTGGAAAGATGCTCCTTCTTGTGGAGGGGAGGGTCGATGCCAGGTCCTTTTCCTCCGTCCTAGAGCCACTATCCCTCTTGGTCTCCCGCCTCAAAAGCGATCCAGAGTTGTCGTCATTGGTTCCGGATTTGGAACTGGCATCGCTGAGGTCCACCAAGGAGGATCCAATGACAATGGCTTTTGAGCTAAAAGGTACGTGGGATTTTGGACAGTGGAGAGGTAAGCCAGAAGAGAGGATAAAGGAGGAGCTTCAGAGGGCGGGCCTAAGATGAAGCCTAGCCACAAGGGAGCCCCTCCTGGTTTAGAAAGATCAGAGGATCGGCTGAGGTGAGCAGAAGAAGATCCATATTGCTTGGGGGGCTCATTTTGGCCCTGGCCATCGTGGTACTCTACGGTCTTCTCTTGAGGCCCGAGAAGGAGAAAGAGCTTGCAAGGCTCAGAAAAGAGATCACCGAGTTGGAAGAAGCAATAGGGATAGCCAAGCTTCAAAGTGAGATGCTCAAGAGTGTCCTGAAAAGGATTCTGGACGAAGGCTCGCCCGTTTACTTGTCCGAAGGAGGGTGGAAGGAAACCTCTGCTAAAATCCTCTCGGGTGTGGACCGATTGGTAAGGAAGACGGGTCTCGTTCTCGTGCGTATGGAGCCAGAGACCCCAGAAGGTGGCCCTCCGTGCCTGGTGCATCCGTTTCAGCTTGAGGTGAGAGGAGGCTTTGCCGAAATCTGCGCCTTCATGGAAGGATTGGAGAGAAATCTCCTTTTGATTCCTGCAAACTGGATGATAGAGCCTGTGGAGAAGGAAGAGGGCAAATTGAAAGCGTCTATCAAGGTGAAAGCTCATGAATGGGTTGGAGAGAGGATTCTGGCCGAGAAAGGGCCGGAGATTGCCTTTTGGTCCCTCGACCTTAGAGCGAAGAGGGATCCCTTTTCGAGACATATGAGGCCAGTGTCAGTGGCCGTGGAAAAATCTCAGCCCCCCTCCCTCACAGGGATAATGTTCATTGGAGGCAAGGCCCTGGCCATAATAGATGGGAGGCCCTGTGGAGTGGGAGATCTCGTAAGGGGCAAAAAGATAGCCTCCATCGAGGAGGAAAGGGTCTTCTTGGAAGGGGAGAAAAAACCCCTTGTTCTGGAAAGACCATTGAAGCGAGTGGAGGAAGGCCCGAAGAAGCCCCTCTCTTCCATTCCGAGAAAGGAATGAGTTCCCCATGGAACCCTGGAGGTTTGTGCCATGAGGAAGCTGTGGATGCTCGTATGGGTGATTCTGAGTACTGGGGTTTGGGGCATGGAGGCCATTTCTTCGGCCCAGGAGTCCGAGTACAGGGGGTTTCCCGTCTCCCTGAATCTGAAGGATGCGGACATTGTGACGGTACTCCATGTCCTGGCTGAGGAGGCGGGGCTCAATCTCGTTGTGGGAGAGGATGTGAAGGGAAGAATAGACGTGCATCTCGTGGATGTTCCCTGGGATCAAGCCCTGGAAGAGATCCTGAGAAACAAGGGGCTCGTCAAAAGGCAGGTCGGGAATGTTCTCCACGTGCTCACTACCGATGGGTTGAAAAGGGAGCTCGAGAGAAAGGAGCTTCTGAGAGCCGAAGAGGCCAAAGAACTGGAGGCCAAACAGAAGGCCAAAGAGATCCTCTCCAGGATACAGCAAGAGGAGGAAATGGCCAGGCCTCTCGAGACCAGGACCTTTTTCATCAAGTATGCGAAGGCCTCCGAGCTCCAGAAAAACCTCCAGCCCCATTTGAGCCGAGACAGCAAGGGACAGCCAAGGGGAAGCATAGAGGTCAATGATTTTGCCAATGTGTTGATAGTGAGGGACATTCAGCCTGTCCTGGAAGACATGGAAGAGCTCCTGCGCCGTCTGGACAGACCGACTCCTCAGGTCTTGATAGAGGCGAGGATAGTGGAGGTCAATACGGACGCTGTGAAGGACCTTGGGATCCAATGGGGTGGGGAGTATAGGGAGGAGAAGACAAGCAGAGGCACTGTGACCGCCATAGGAGGGGCAAGGGGAGTGTCTCCGGATCCCACATCCGCGGAAAACATCACCGAGATTGCAACGAGGGGCTTCGCTGTAAATCTCCCCGCTACGGAGCCAGTCTTTGGTCTGGGCATAACCCTGGGGAGGATAATAGAGGGACTGATCCTGGACATCCAGCTCACAGCCCTCGAGAGGGCAGGGAGGGCCCATGTGCTCTCGAGGCCCAAGATCGTGACCATGGACAACCAAGAGGCAGTGATAAAGAGGGGGGAGGACATCCCTTACGTACTGAGGAGGCAGTCCAACGAGGTTCCCGATGTCCAGTTCAAGGAGGCCAAGCTTCAATTGAAGGTTCGACCCCATGTCATAGGAGAGGACCGTCTTTCGGTTGAGGTCTCTATAAACAATGACGCCAGGACAGGAGACGTGGTGATATCCGAAGGTTCGGTATTCCCAATAATCGCAAGGCAGGAGGCCCAAACCCGAGCCCTGATCAAAGATGGGGACACGATGGTCCTAGGCGGAATCATAAGGCAGGAGAGGAGGAAGAGGGAGAGAGGGGTCCCATTTTTGAAGGACTTGCCTGGGCTAAGCTCGCTTTTCAGGAGCGATTTCAAGAGCGAGGAGTCGAAGGAGCTCCTCATTTTCATAACGCCCAGGATTCTGAGGGAGGAGGGAGCATGAGCCCCGGCGAATCCCAAGGCTTTTTCACAGTCGGCCAGACGCGCATTGGGAGCCTCCTTGTGGAAAAAGGGCTGATAACGGAAGCTCAGCTCCAGGAGGCCCTGAGGCGTCAACAGCAGAGGGGAGGGAAGCTGGGTCAAATACTCGTGGAAATGAAGGCCATAGGCGAGGAGGAGCTCCTGGAGGTTCTGGCTAAACAGCTCGGAGTCCCGAGAGCCGTGATACCCCCTATTGGAACAGTTCCTCCGGAGCTCCTGAGCAAGGTGCCCGAACCACTAGCTTCGAGATACAAGGCCGTCCCAATAGCTCTCAAGGACCATGTCCTACACTTGGCCATGGTTGATCCCTTCGACATTCCAGCCCTGGATGACTTGCGTGTGACGACAGGTCTCTACATAAGGCCCCACCTCGCCTCAGAGAGGGAAATCCAGGAGGCCATAGACCGTTATTATAGGAGGCCGGAAGAGGAAGGGGGGCCCGGTCTCAGCCAGGAGATCCTCAAGGAGATTCTTGAGTCCCAGATAGAGGTCCAGAGGAAAGAGGAAGAGAAGTTGGACCTCGAGAAGATCAGGGCTGAGGTGGAAGAGGCTCCCGTTGTCCGACTGGTTGATTACATAATAACCAATGCCATAAAGGAGAGGGCGAGCGATATCCACATAGAGCCGAGGGAGGACAGACTGGACATAAGATACAGGATAGATGGGATCCTCCACCACGTCATATCGCCTCCGAGAGCCCTCCAAAACGCCGTCATATCCAGGATAAAGATCCTGGCGGACATGGACATAGCCGAAAGGCGCATGCCCCAGGATGGTAGGTTCACTATAAAATTGGACTTCAGGGAGGTAGACCTCAGAGTTTCCACCCTTCCCACATCCCACGGAGAGAAGATCGTCATCCGCCTCCTGCGCAAAGGGCCCTTGTCCTTGAGCCTCGAGGACTTGGGCTTTGACGACAACAATATAGCCATTTTCAGAAAATACATTCACAGACCTTATGGCCTGATCCTCCTCACAGGACCTACGGGCAGTGGAAAAACCACCACCCTTTACGCTGCCTTGAGCCAGATCGCATCGTCCGAGAAAAATATAGTGACCGTGGAGGATCCGGTCGAGTATCAGCTCAAGGGCGTTTATCAAATGCAGGCCAACCCAGCCATAGGATTGACCTTTGCAGTGGGGCTCAGGGCAATACTCAGGCAGGATCCGGATGTTATAATGGTCGGTGAGATAAGGGACTACGAGACAGCTGAGATGGCCGTGAGGGCAGCCCTTACTGGTCACCTCGTCTTCAGCACCCTCCACACGAACGATGCTGTTGGAACAATAGTGAGGCTCCTCAACATGGGGATCGAGCCCTTCCTCGTTTGTTCTGCTCTCACCATGTCCGTGGCCCAGAGACTGGTGAGAAAGATATGCCCCGAGTGCAAGGAGCCAGTTGAGCCAACGCCAGACATGCTTGCGGGCCTGGGGCTGGATCCAAGGGACAGGGAGATAATCTTTTATCGAGGAAGAGGTTGCCCCAAATGTAAGGGCACAGGATACTTTGGGAGGACCGGAATATTCGAGATCCTGGAGGTGAACCAGCGTATCAAGGACCTCATCCTCCAAGGAGCGCTGCCCGAGACCATTCATCGAATGGCCGTGGAACAGGGCATGGTCACCCTCAAGCAATGTGCAGTGAAGAAGGTCTTGGCAGGCATAACCACTTTCTCGGAGGTCTTGAGGGTCTGCATAGAAGAGGATTGAGGGGAAAAGCAGCCATCCATGCCTAACTTTGCTTACCGAGTGCTAGATCCCGATGGAAAAGAATCGAGGGGCTGGCTCGAGGCGGAAAGCGAGGAAGCCCTCATAGAGCTCCTCCACAGGCAAGGGAGAGTGGTCCTTTCCTTGGAGAGAAAGGAGCCAGCCAGATCAAAGGGATCCACTGACCTGGCCCTCAGGTTCGTGGAGCCGGGAGTAAGATCACAGGATCTCGCACTGGTTGCAACTCAGCTCAGCGCTATGGTGGATGCGGGCCTCCCCCTTCTCAGGGCCCTACAGGTCCTGGCTCAAGAGATGGAAAATCTCAAATTGAGGCGAATCCTCTTCGATATGTGCCTCAGACTGGAGGCTGGAAGTTCATTGTCCCAGGCCTTGGCCTCCCACCAAGTATTCGGGAAACTCTTTGTTGGGCTTGCCAAGGCAGGGGAGACGAGCGGAAAGCTGCCGGAAACCCTCAGGCACCTAGCCCAATATTTGGAGAGGACCGAGGAGCTGAGGAGAAAGGTTCGTTCGGCTCTGAGCTATCCCTTGTTCCTTCTAGGATTCTCCACTTTGGTGGTCGTGGTCCTCATGGTGTGGCTCATCCCGGCATTCTCCAAGGTCTATGAAAAGTTCAAGGCCAAGATCCCAGGCCCGACATTGCTTCTCATGGATTTGAGCCAGATCATAAGGGAGTGGGCTTTGGAGGTTTTGGTTGGGGTTGCAATTTTGGGAGCTCTTGGGTGGATTCTCCTGAGAAGCGAGAGAGGAAGGTACTTCAAGGACAAGCTCCTTCTCAAGATCCCGGTGATCGGCGAGATAATCTTTCGCACCACTGTAGCGAGAACGTGCCGGACCCTGGGTGTTCTTGTGGGAAGCGGCATCCCGTTTCTGGAGGCCCTGGATCTCACCATAGAGGCCACAGAGCACAGGGTGGCTAGGGAAGCCCTTTCAGGTGCCAGAAAGGCCGTGGAAGAGGGAGTGCCCATAGCTAGGGCCTTTGAGGAGACGCGTTTTTTCCCAAGAATGCTAATTTCCATGATTGCCACAGGGGAGGAGACGGGAAGACTCCATTCCATGCTGCACAAGGCCGCCGACTTCTACGATCAACAAGTGGATGCATCGGTCAGGAGCTTCGTGGCCCTCCTCGAGCCAGCCATGATCCTGGTGCTGGGAGGTCTCGTAGGAGGAATACTCTTTGCCATGTATTTGCCAGTATTTACATTGGGGAGGGCAATCAGGTAGGCAAATGCAGAGGGAGATCCAGTTGGAATTTCCCAACAACCAGTTGGCAAGCGCCCTTTTCGGAAGAAACAATGAACACCTCCGGATCATATCGAAGCTCCTGGATGTGAAGATAAATAGCAGGGGTAACCTCCTCAGGGTCCAGGGTGAGCCCCCGGATGTCGCCCTGGCAGAGGATCTGTTGAGGCAACTCTACAAGATCTTGGAGAAAGGAAGACCCATTTACGAGACTGACGTGAGCTACGCTGCGAGGATCCTGGCTCAGGACCGCAACGTCAGCCTGGAGGAGATATTCCTGGATACCATCTTTGTGTCAGCCAAAAACAAGGTAATAACTCCCAAGAGTCCCAATCAAAAGGCTTACATAGATGCCATCAGGACCCATGACATGGTTGTTGGCATAGGCCCTGCCGGCACGGGCAAAACTTATCTGGCAATGGCCATGGCTGTCTCCTTTCTCCTAAAAAGGGAGGTGAACAGAATTGTGCTGACAAGGCCTGCTGTGGAGGCTGGAGAGAAGCTGGGTTTTCTGCCCGGGGATCTGGCGGAAAAGGTCAATCCTTATCTCAGGCCCCTATACGACGCCCTCCACGATATGATGGATTTTGATCGGGCAGCCTCCATGATGCAGAAGGGGGAGGTGGAGGTAGCTCCCCTGGCCTTCATGAGGGGGAGGACGCTCAACGATTCCTTCGTCATCCTGGATGAAGCCCAGAACACCACATCCGAGCAAATGAAGATGTTTCTCACGAGATTGGGCTTCGGCTCCAAGGCAGTGATAACCGGGGATATAACCCAGATAGATCTTCCGCCTGGAACCCGATCCGGTCTGGTGGAGATAGCCCAGATCCTGAAGGGTATAGAAGGGATAAAATTCATCTACTTCACGGAGAAAGACGTGGTTCGTCATCCACTGGTCCAGGAGATAATTTTGGCTTACGAGAGGGCGGAAAAGGCCCAGAGGGAAGGCAGGTGATGGAGATCTGGGTGGAGATCAGATGGGACCCCTCTCCCATAACGGAGGAATGGGTTGAGGAGCTCACCCGCAGAGTTCTCCGAGCGATGAACTTGGAGGAAGCTCAGGTTTCCGTTTCAGTTGTAGGAGACGATGAGATGGCTCGCCTCAATGGACGGTACCTGGGAAGACCCTGGACCACAAATGTGATGGCTTTCTCTCAGATGGAAGGGGAGGCGGGATCTCTCAGTCCAAATCTTCTGGGGGATGTGGTCATATGCGGGGATACCTGTCTTAGAGAGGCTGAGGAAGCTGGGATGGATTTCAGGGAGAGATTCCTCGAGCTCCTTGTCCACGGAATACTTCATCTTCTGGGAAGGGATCACGAAGGAGACGAAAAGGAGAGGAATTCCATGGAAAAAGAGGAGGAGATGATCGTTTCGAAAGTGCACGAAGATTGGCTCCGCACTCCCGAAAATGACCCCCATTTCCCCCGCTAGACGCACAGATGCTGTTATCGAGACTTTGGCCGGGGTGTCCCACAATTACTCTTCTCATAGAACCGATTTGGCTATGAACCCATTTGCGGACAGTGGCCCCTTGGGCCCCTTCACCATGTCTTTTGGGGGGAGTGACAGGGTGATAGCATCCGAGGATGAAAGAGAAAAGCTCCCCTCAGCAAGGGTTCTCACTGGGTCTCCCCAAAAAGTGCCCGCAGCATGAATCCGGCCCTAGCTTTGTAAGTGTGGCAGGACAAGACCCTTTTTCTCGCCCTCTGTCCCATGAGGAATGCCTCTTTAGGGAATTTGAGAAGCCTCCTTTTCTCCTCGAGGGCGCTCTCGATATTTCTATAAGTCAGTATCTCAGATCCCACATCGAAAAGTTCCTCTAGCTCATCGGACCACTCTGCTAGGGCTGGTCTTGAGCACAAGGGTCCATCGAATACCCTCTGAGTGGGTGCGCTTCTCGCTTGAGGCTGCCTCACATCCAGTAGAAAAGCGCTCCTCGCGTAAAGGGAAAAAAGTTCTTGGCCATAGGGGATAGATCCCAAATATCTCCGAGGACCCACAAGCTCTTTCCACCTTTCATCTCCACCTATCATTCCATCTGGGGCGAGTATCTGGAGCACGATCTCTGTCCTCTTTATCCTTCCCAGAACGTAGAGACACGATGCCATCCATAACCGCCAGAGAGGATCCGCCTGGATCTCGGCTTCTTCTCTTTGGGAAGCCGAGGAGGCTTCCTTCAGGACCAGATGGTCGAGCCTCTGCCCCAGATCTTGGCTGTAGGTGGTCCATATCCTCTGGGCCGATGCCTCTACCCCAGGGCATTTTCCACCAATATCCTCTAATAGGGGGTTTGGATGCACCACTGACCCGATGAAGATCCCCGAGAAATCCCCGCCCGATTCTACCGGAGGTTTCTTCTGAGGCAACATATCGGGATCCGCAGCGAGGGGAAGGTGCCACACCTTGAAGGAGCCGCTTGCAGCCAGGTCCTGACAAATGAGCTTGTCCCAGCAAAAAACCATGGTCCATACGGGATTACATCTTTCAAGGAGACCATATCCCATGGGGTCATCCACAAACCAAACGAGCCAAGGGATTCGCATCTCCTCCTGGATGTTGGAGACCTCCCAGTGGAGAGCCTCTAGCCCACCTAGGTCCACTGTCACCAGGGCTTCCATGGTTTTCCTTTTGGGCCACCTCGAAAGGGTTTCTGGCCTTTTCTCAACTTCCCTCAGATCCATCTCTTCCAGGCTCACCCCAAAAGAGCGGAAAGCCCTCGCCAAGGACATGGCAATAGCTGGGATCACTTTGCCTGTGGGCCTCAAGAGTAAGAGTCTCAGTGGGATCAAGGGAGAAAGGTCTGGATTGGAGCTCGGCCCGGGCCCATCCTGAACCTGAGGCTCCCAATGGGAGAAAGGCCCGGGCTTCTGGACGAAGATCAGCTCTCTTTGGATTGGGCAATCTTATCCTTTATCTCGTCAATTCCAATATATATGGCAAGGGCACCTCCCAGCACGAGAAAAAGGGGGATTGCTCCTGCTAGAAGCTGAATAAAATGGCTCCACCACACAACCAACAGTACAACCCCGATGATCGTGGCCACAATCCCGCCGACTAATGCCGTCATTTTCCCCTCCTCCTAGAAGTGTGAGTTTCCAGTATCACCGTCTCAAAAGCTCAGGTAGGGTTATTCTAATCATCTTGCCCCAAATTGCAAGATTATTCCCTCTCAGCCCTTTTTTCCAAATGAGGCCCCCAAAAAGCCTCAAGTGATCCCCTTCTGGGAGGTGAATCGTAGCCACCTGACACACTAGTCCTGAAGCCGGCCACCCGAAAGGGTGATCCAAACCAATGGGAATGTCGGATCTTGCGCGGTAGGGCTGTAGCCATGAAGCCTTGACGTCTGAAAAACCTTCCCTTTCAAAGAATTGGCTTTCCGGAGCTAAAAGATTTCGAGGTTTTGGCTCGGATTATGGCTTGATTCCAAGGAAATTTTTTGGTAAACAGTCGGGAGTGTGTGATTTTGGGGTTAAGGGGGAGGATGATCCCTTTGATTGGGTACGCTTTAATCTCTCTTATCCTCCTTTTCGAGGGCGCGGCTTCTGGGGCGTCATCCGAGGCAGTTGTAAGTGGCCTAAGGCACTGGTCTTCTCCTAATTGCACGAGGATAGTCTTGGATCTCTCTCATGAAGTTCCGTTCAAGGAGTTTATCTCTGCCCAAGGATCGGTGGTAGAGATAGAGTTTCCAGGGGTGATTGGTCGGGGGACACCGGAAGGCCTCAAGGTCAAAGATGGCACCGTTGAGGAGGCGAGGCTCAGGGCTTCTCAGAAAGGCTGGGTCAGGCTTTGGGTCAAAAAGTCATCCTCCCGATTGAAACACACCGCCTTCATGCTTCCCAGGGTCAATGGTAGGCCCGTGAGGCTCATGATAGATGTGGAAAATCCCGAGGGGCGAGGGAAAGAGGCCCCAATGGGAGTCTCACCCCGAAAAGGCCAATCTCTGTCCAGATCTATGGGGGGAAGCTTCAGGCCTGGGCCTTCACAAGGGCTTAAGGTGATAGTCATAGATCCTGGCCATGGAGGCGAGGATCCCGGAGCGATCGGAGCCACGGGCCTGAAGGAGAAGGATGTAGTGTTGGCAATATCTCAGAAGCTCCAAAGGGAGCTCGAGTCAACTGGGAAGTTTCGCGCGGTTCTCACGAGAAAGGGAGATTATTTCATCCCCCTGAGAGAAAGAGTGAGGATAGCGCACGAATGCGGGGCAGATCTCTTCATCAGCATTCATGCTGACTCCTCACCGAGGAAAGAGACCAGGGGGGCCTCTGTTTACTGCCTGTCGCTTTCGGGAGCAACAGATGAGGCAGCTCGCATACTGGCTGAAAAAGAGAACGCCTCTGACCTTATAGGTGGTGTGAGACTGACGGATGATCATGATGTCAATACAATACTGGTGGATTTACTCCAGACCCAGACCATAAACGATAGTCTGAGGCTGGGATCCGTTTTGCTTGACTCTCTGGGGCGGGTTCACCAAGTGAAGTTTTCAAACCCCAAGCAGGCTGGGTTCAGGGTGCTCAAGGCCCCGGATATTCCTTCGGTATTGGTGGAAGTGGGATTCCTGAGCAATCCCCAGGAGGAGTCTCTCCTTTCCAATCGTTCCTTCCAGGCCAGCCTGGTCAAAGCTCTGACATGTGGGGTAGCAAACTTTCTGGGGGTGGACCTGTCGCAAGGTCCAGTTCTGACGAGATCCTCCTCCGAGGGCAATTGGCCTTCAGGGAGAAAAGGTCCCTCTCACACAAGGGGTGGAGAGGAGAAGGTGAGGGAGCATGTGGTCGAGCCTGGGCAGACCCTCTCCCACATAGCTTCCATGTATGGAAGGAGGGTCGAAGACCTCCAAGCTGCAAACGGCATAAAAGACCCCTCTCGCCTCAGGCCGGGCCAGAAGATAGTGGTCCCTTGAAGTCAATTATCAGAAGAGCCTGAACAACCTTAGCCTGACCCTGTCGTCCAGTCTGTAAAGTCCCACGGAGCGGGCTGCTTCCAGGGCTTCCTCGTACTCTTGCCTCGAGATCCTCCTCGAGAGGTCCGGATAAAGGTGAGCCTCCCCGCAAGGCCTCCATTGATCCATTATGTTCACGTAGGTGTTAGGTGAAATTTCTTGTGCCAAATACTTCATCACTTGGGGAGTTTGGGCAAGCCCATGGGGCATGACTAAGTGGCGGACAAGAAGTCCCCTGAAGGCTATTCCCTTCTCATCCATCAAAAGGTCTCCCACTTGCCTGTGCATCTCTTTTACAGCCTCTCTCACAACTTCCGGATAGTCGGGAGCCTTGCAAAACCGCTTGGCCACCTCAGGATCCATGAACTTGATATCCGGCATGTAGATGTCGAACACGTCCTCCAGTAGCCTCAGGGTCTCGACCTTATCGTATCCGCCAGTGTTGTACACGAGGGGCACTCTCAGACCAAGATCTATTGCAACAAGAAGCGCTTCAAGGATCTGGGGCACCACGTGGGAGGGAGTTACGAAATTCACATTGTGACAGCCCCAGTTCTGGAGTTGGACCATCATCCTTCCTAGGATTTGGGGCCTGACCTCATCTCCCATCCCCTGATGACTTATCTCGTAATTCTGGCAAAAAATGCAAAGGAGGTTGCAATGGGTGAAAAAAATGGTTCCAGACCCCCCTGTTCCCACAAGGGGGCTTTCCTCTCCGAAGTGGGGATTGTAACTTGAGACAACGGCGTATCTCCCTGTTCGACAGAAGCCAATCTCTCCCTTTGTTCTGTCCACACCGCACTCTCTCGGACAAAGCTCGCAGTGGGTGAGTCTCGAAAGGGCTTCTTCCACCCTTTTTTGGAGCACACCCCGGGAGTATAGCTTGAGATAGCTTGGCTCTTGGGTCATTTGAGCACCCCTTTTTTGCAAGCCCTCTCTGTAAGATAATCCAGTCTGTGGTCTCAGGGCAACCTACGGCAGGGTGGGTTTTATTGGAGGAGAAGAGAGGTGGGAAGTCCTTACAAGGATCTTTACATCTACGAGGTGAGAGGGACCCTCCATAGGGTGCCTGAATCCTGGAAGAAACGGGGCTATCTTGGCTGTTGGTATGAGGGTGGTTATTCGTTTCTTTTTTTCTCGTGTCCTTCCAAAGAATTCCTTCAGAGGGAGCTTCCATCTCTGGGGGATTTTTCTATAAGGACTGAGACATCGATTCCCTATGAGGAGTGGGAGGCGGGTGTTCCTTTGGGGGCTTTTCAAGTGGGGAGCATTTGGATAGCTCCTCCTTGGGAAATGGAGCCATCGGATGAGGTCCTTGTGATAGATCCTGGTGTGAGCTTTGGATCCGGGTTTCATGACTCCACAAGGGGCTGCCTTCATCTCCTTTTGGAGCTTTTTGGGAAGCATCTGGCGGAGACGGTTTTGGATCTGGGCACTGGATCTGGGATTTTGGCCCTTTTTGCCTTGAAGCTTGGTGCAAGGAGGGCGGTTTGTGTGGACTGTCAGCCCATTGCTATTGAGGCTGCTTTGGCCAATGGGAGGAGAAATTTTATGGAAGAGAGGATGGAGGTTGTCCTGGGTGATGCCATAGAGTGGGCATCGATGGAGGCCGATCTCGTATTGGCAAATCTCCATCTGGAGCTTTTAGAGCGGCTCCTTGAGGAGCCAGGATTTCCCCGCGCAAGGTGGTGTATTCTATCGGGAATTGTGGGAGGACAATGGGAACGTGTCCTGGACAGAGCGAGAAGGTGCTCCCTAGAGTTGGTGTCACAAAGGTGGCAAGGGGACTTTTGTTCCCTGCTATTGGAAAGGAGGAATTGCTCGGCAATCCGTGGGGGGAAATTCGGGGGTGACCTGCTAGGGGGAGAAGGCCTTGCGAAGGGAGGACGGTAATATCGCACGACTGAGTTGTCCGAGGAGGGCCCTTCGCGCGAGAGAGAGTCGTATGGCTGGGCCGAAACCCAAACATTGCGGTGTGGGGGATGATTGCGAGGTGTCCGGTGTCCTTACCGGGAAATTCCGCGGTCGAA
>Ga0197142_1003566_pt1 | contig 12994 bp, 12 predicted proteins | sample GBS60_MetaG_FD_148614 | JGI IMG/M metagenome (GOLD analysis project Ga0197142, IMG submission 148614) | Sediment microbial communities from Great Boiling Springs, Gerlach, Nevada, United States - GBS 60_MetaG | ecosystem: Environmental > Aquatic > Thermal springs > Hot (42-90C) > Sediment... | reverse complement strand
GGGTGGCGGTCCTGGAAAACTACCAGCAGGCCGACGGCAGCGTGGTGATCCCCGAGGCGTTGCGGCCCTATTTGGATGCCGAGCGCATCACTCCGCGGGGCGAACTCAAATGAAAAGGGCGGCCGCCTGGCGCGGCCGCCCCGGGAGGCCGCAACCGCCTAGAAATCCAGCCGCAGGCCCATGGTGATGATGCGCGGGCTCTGCTGCGGGGCCGTGGGCCGGCCGAAATTGGGATTGCCCACCGTGCCCACCACGCCGCCGAAGTTGGTCCGGTTGAACAAGTTGAAGGCATCCGCCCGGTAGACCAGGTCAATCGAGCGGTCGCCGGCGTAGGTGAACTTGAAACGTTTCTGGATAGAAACGTTCTCGATGAAAATCGGCGGGTTGCGGAAGTCGCCGTAGAAGATGGCTGCGTTGCCCAACTGGAACTGCCCGGGCAGCGCGAACGGCGAGCGGTCGCCGTGGTTGAACCAGCGGACGTTGGGGTTGTCCGGGTCGAGCGAGGTGCGGCTGACGCCCGTGCGGATCGGGTTGCCGGTCACGTTGGCTTTCTTGAAGCGCGTGAACAGCACGCCCGAACCCAGCGTGTTGGGCGCCTCCACCTTGATCAGGTTGCCGCTGTAATAACGCTGGGCGGCCGCAATCGTCCAGTGCCCCACGATCAGGTCCAGCCAACGGCTCTGCACGTTCAGGAAGCGCTTGCCCCGCCCGATGGGCAGGTCATAGCTGTTGAGGATGTTGAACACGTGCGGCTGATCGAAGTGCAGGTAGGACTTCATGTCGCGGATGTTGTAGTTATCCTGCGCCCAGACCTGGGCCTGCGTGAACACCTGGCGGTAGTGGGCCAGGGCCAGGCTCTTCGACCACGTGTAAGCCGCCATCATCTGCCAAGCGCCGAAGCGACGCTCCACCTTGGCTTGCAGGGAGTCGTACCAGTTGCGGCCCACGCCCGCGTTGCGCGAGATCACGCCGAAGTACTGCGGGTAGGGACGTAGCGCCTGCGCCAGCGTGTAATTGTCCGGGAAGTTGGGGAACGGCTTGCGGAAGCCGGCCGCCACCACGTCGGGATGGGTGATGGGCCGCTGCAACAACGTCCCCAGCGACAACCGGCTCACCGGCAACTGGTTGAGTTCGATGGAGGAGTTCAGGCGCCTGCCGCGATTGCCCACGTAGGCAATGTCGAACAGGAAGTTCCTGTACTCGTGCTGGATGTTGAAGCTCCAGTTGTGGATGCGCGGCGCCAGCCCGAAGGTCGGCCCCATGACGTCCACGTCCTGGAAGTTGCCGTAGCTGGGATCGAGGAACGGCGGCGGCTGGAAGTTGGGCGGCAGCGGAATCCCGTTGTCCCAGTTCAGCACCGGGTTCAACCCGTCGGAGTTCCAGGTGACGCCGTAGTAAGCCCCGAAGCCGACACGGCAGCCGCAGCCGCCGTTGCCGAGCGTCTGGTAGTAGATGCCGTAGCCGCCGCGCAGGACCGTCTTGTCCAGGATCCGATAGGCGAAGCCGATGCGCGGACCGAAGTCGCCGTAATCGGTCGGGTAGAAGCGCTTCACCCCGACGCGACCCGCGCCGTAGCCGGCGAAAACCAAGGCGCCCGGCAGCCCGCCGGCGCCCGGATTGGGCTTGGTCAGATCCACGTGGGAGTAATTGCCGTCTTTCTCGTGCCACCCCTCGGGCACCTCATAGCGCAGGCCCAGCGTGAGGGTCAGGCGCGGGTGGACCTTCCAGTTGTCCTGGCAGTAGACTGCCTGGTAGCCGTACCGCGCCTCTCCCGGGATGACCGGCAGCGGCGTCATCGCGGCCTGATCCACGGCGCCGAGCAGCAGGCTGGCGAAGGCGTGCCCGGTGGTGGCGATCGCCGTGGGCGAGGCGGTCTGCGAACGCGCGAACACGTAACGCCCGTTGGTGCCCGCCAGATCGGGGGGATCCGAGAAGGTCCGCAAGCGGCGGAAATCCCATCCCATCTTGATCTCGTGCTTGCCGCGAATCACCGACAGCGACTGCACGAAATGGAACGTCCAGTTGAATTGGGTGCCGGTGGAGACCTTGCCGTCTTGCACGCCCCACGCGCTCAACCCGTCGGCGCCGGTGAACCGGACCACCGGGAAGGCGTCGGAGAGGCCCGATAGCGGCAAACCGATCTTCGATCCCCAGCCTTTCTGCGCCGGGTTGTCCCAGCCTTGTTGCTGGCGCGTGAAGCCGAAGGTCGAGTGCAGCAGGACGGTCGGGCTGATTACCAGATCGTGATTGAGACGGTAGTTCTCAGGCCGCTGGGTGTTCGATCCCAGTCCGGTGCCAAGCGGCCCCGGGAACGTAAACGTGTTCTGCACGTCCTGGTTCTGCCGGCTCATGTAATAGGCGAAGCGGTTGTTGGGGCTGACGGCATGGTCGAATTTCAGGCTCCAGTGCGTGTCCTCGATCACCTGCTGGTTGGTGAACTGGTAGTTGCCCGTGAGCGTGGGCAGGTTGGCGTCGGGAACCAGCGGCACGACGTTCTGGGATACGCGGCTCCAACGGCTTCGCGGAATGATCTTGCCGGGGAAAGGCTGCCGCACGTTGCCTGCCGTGGTCAACGGATCGTAAATCAACTGCGCCACGTCGTTGAAGTCGCCCTGCTTCATGCGAGGCGTGGGCAGCGTGGCGACGGATTGGCTGATCGAGGCCGGGCGCAGATCCTTGGCGATCGTGAAGAACCAGAACGTGCGGTTGCGCCCGTCGTAGAGCCGGGGCAGCCAGACGGGGCCGCCGATGACGCCGCCCGCTTCGTTGAATCGCTCCTTGGGACGAAAGCCGCGCGGCCGGCCTACCACGCGGTTTACGTTGTAGCCGGCGGCGTTCCAGATGTCGCGCCGCATGTTCAGGAACGCGCCGCCGTGCAGCTCATTGGTGCCCGAGCGCGTGATGAAAACCTCGACGCCGCCGCCGAAGCGCCCGTACTCGGCATTGTAGTTGGAAGTGATCAGCTTGAACTCGCCGAATTGCTCGGATGCCGGGAAGTTAAAAACGACGCCGCCCGATTCGGGAATGATCTGGCTGGCGCCGTCCAGCAAGACCTCCTTGGCCCGCCCGCCGGAGCCTGAAATCGAAGTCTCCCCGAATCCGGTGTTAACGCCGGGCATGTAAACCACGAACGCTTCCGGATTGCGAATGCCGCCCGTGAACAGCGGCAGCGTGTCCATGAACCTGCGCGAGAAGTTCTGGCCGCGCTCCGGCGTTTGGGTCTCCAGCAGGACGATCGCCTCCTGGACCTCCACCGTTTGCACGACCTCACCGATCTCCAGGCGCAAGTCCACGATCTGGCGCTGCGCCACGCGGATCTCGATGTTGGCCTGCGTGGCCCGTTTGAAGCCGGTCTTTTCGACCGTCAGTGTGTAAGGCCCCACAGGCAGGCTGGGGAACACGAACAAGCCCGCTTCGGTGGTCACGGTCTCGAACTGCTGCTGCGTGGGCTCGTGCCGGGCCATGACCTTGGCGGCCGGAACGGCGGCGCCCGTCGGGTCCGTCACGGTCCCTTGCAAAGAGCCGGTCGCGACCTGCGACCAGCCGAGGCAGGCCCAAAGCAGCGAGAACGCAACGATCACAAGCGTGTGATTCGTCACGGGACCTCCTTGTCCGAGAAATGTTAAGGAATTGCAACAGAGCATAGGGTACACGAAGGGGCCTGGCCGGCGCAAGTGCCTGTGGCAGGATGCGCGATGCCTCCAGCGGGCCGCATCCGCACCGCCCGGCCGCCCTGGACGTCGAGGCTATGGCACGGAACGGGAAGGTCTGGAAAGCGGACGTTCGGCGCCTGAACCTTTCAGATAGGCGCCCCGCTTGCCGTTGGGCAGGATGGTGGTTTCGTCCGTGCGCGCGCGGGCCAGTTGCGTTGCCGTCATACCGCGGGCGCCGCGCAAATTGGCGCCGCGGAAATCGGCGGCCATCAAATCCGCCTCATCGAAGCGGGCATTTTCCAGCGAAGCCCCCGAAAAGTCCACGCCGCGCAACTGGGCCTGGCGAAAATCGCAGTCATCCAGGTTGGCCCGCGAGAAGCAGCTTTGGCTGAGATCGGCGCCCGGGAACCGCGCGGCCAACAATTGCGCCAGACGAAAATCGCAGGCCTGAAGGCGGGCCGACGTGAAATTGGCTTGGGCCATCCGCGCCGCCACGAAGCGTGCCCCGCCCCCACGCGCATGGTATAGCAAGGCTTGTTCCAGCTCGGCGTCGCTGAAATCGCTGGCGCCGAGATCGGCGTAGTGCAAACTCGCCCCCGTCAGCGTGGCGCCGGTGAAGTCACACTCGTACAAAACCGCGTCCATGAGTCTGGCCTCCCGGAGCAGGGCACGACGGAAGCGGCATCCGTGTGCTCGAACCTCGATGAGACCCGCCTCGGAAAGCAGGCAATCGTCGAAAACGCAGGACTTCAGCTCCGCCCCGCCAAGATCCGCCCCGGTCAGAGCCGCCTGGCTGAAGTCGCACCGGATCAAGACTGCATGGCTGAGATCGGCCGCCGCCAGTTTGGCTTCCAAGAAACTGCATCCGCGCAGGAGGGCGCTCCGCAGCACCAGCCCCTCCAGTTGCGCCTCATTGAGTGCCCAAGCGGTGAGGCTGGCCCTCCTGCCCTCGGGATGCTGGTCCAACCAGGCCCGGTGAGCCTGGATGATCTGCCGGAGCTGTGCCGAGGCAGGGCCGCGCGGGGAGAGCCTGCCGGCAAAGGGCGCGGGCGAGCCGAATTCTGAAGTCATCCGCTTGATGGAAAATCGTCGCCGCACAAGAAAACTTTAGCCGCCAGCGGCCGTCAACCCTGCTATGCTGAATGTTAAGGGAGCCTAAGAAACGGGCCACATCCGGTCGCAACAACGATTGGACGACGGGCTAACTTTGTGATATCTTTTTCGCTTGCGACTGGGACGACCGGGGCAAGCGTGCGACGGTCACCCGAGAGGATGCCATGGGCACGCGGATCCTGCTGATCGAGGACGAAAAGCGCATCGCGGAACTCATAGCACGCGGTTTGCACAATGCCGGTTTCGAGGTGGACTTTGTGGGCGAGGGCGCGCGCGGCCTGGAAATGTTCCAGACCCAGGATTACGACCTGATCATCCTCGACCTGCTCCTGCCCGACATGGATGGGCTTCAGGTTCTGGAACGCCTGCGCAACCGTAAGCACTGCCCGCCCATTCTGATTCTCAGCGCTCTGGGCGCCGTGGAGGACCGGGTCAAGGGCCTGGAGCGCGGAGCGGACGACTACCTGAGCAAGCCCTTTTCCTTCAACGAGCTGCTCGCCCGCGTGCGCGCCCTGCTCCGACGCGGTCAGCCTTTACGGGAGCGCTTGCAGGTCGGTGATTTGGTCATGGACGTCATGCGGCGCAAGGTCAGCCGCGCCGGCCAGCCGATCGAACTGGCCCCCAAAGAATTCGCCATCCTCGAATTCCTGATGCGCAACGCCGGCAGACCGCTCACGCGCACGGCCATCGTCGAACACGTCTGGGAGATGGACTACGACGGGCTGACCAACATCGTGGACGTTTACATACGACACTTGCGCAGCAAGATTGACGACCGCTGGCCGCACAAGCTGATCCGGACCGTGCGCGGCATCGGCTACATGATCGAGGCAGGCGAAAAGCCGGCGGGCAAGACCTTGCCGCTTTGAACCCGCGCGCATGAGTGAACGCCATGGCCCTCGAGATTCGCCAGCGTGAACGCGAAGGCATCATCATCCTGGACCTGGAAGGCAGGATCACGGCCGGCGAAGAGGCCGGCCTGCTTCGCGAAACGCTGCGCCGCCTGGCGGAGACCGGGCGGCGCGGCGTCATCCTCAACCTCGCCGGGGTGGACTACATAGACAGCACCGGCTTGGGCGCCCTGGTGATGGGCTACACCACTCTGCGCAAGGCCGGAGGCACTCTCAAGCTGCTCAACCTGAGCCGGCGAAACATCGAGTTGATCGTATTCACCAAGCTGGAGACCGTCTTCGAGATCTTCGACGACGAGCTGGATGCGGTCAACAGCTTTTTCCCCGGGCGCAGCGTGCGACGCTTTGACATCCTGAGTTTCGTGCAACAGCAAAACCGCGAATAGACACAAGAAAGGCCGCTCCCGCCGGGGGAGCGGCCCCGCACTCGAGCCTGTGGCCTGGGCCACTCAGGCGCGTTTGTCCATGGGCACAAAGTCGCGGTGGTCGTAACCGATGTAGACCTGCCGCGGCCGCGCGATCTTCTGCTCAGGGTCTCCCATCAGCTCATCCCACTGGGCGCACCAGCCCGTCATACGCGGGATGGCGAACAGCACGGTGAAGATCTCGGGCTGGAAGCCCAAGGCCTGATAGATGATCCCCGAGTAGAAGTCCACGTTCGGATAGAGCTTGCGAGTAATGAAGTACTCGTCGGACAGAGCGATCCGCTCCAGCTCCAGGGCGATGTCGAGTTTGGGGTTCCGCCCGGTGACCTGGAAGACCTGGTCCGCCGTCTGCTTGATGATCCGGGCCCGCGGGTCATAGTTTTTGTAAATGCGGTGGCCGAAGCCCATCAACAGGCGCTTGCGGTTCTTGACGTCCTCGATGAAAGCGGGAATGTTCTCCACCGAGCCGATCTCGTCGAGCATCTTCAGCACCTGTTCGTTGGCGCCCCCGTGCAGGGGACCGAACAGGGCGGCGGTGGCGGCCGCCGCGCACACATAAGGATCCGCCTCCGAGCTGCCCACGCTCCGCATGGCGTTGGCGCTGCAATTCTGCTCGTGATCGGCATGGAGAATGAACAGGATGTCAAGAGCGCGCTCGATCACCGGGTTGACCTCGTAGGTGGGCTCCAGACCCTTCCAGAGCATCTTCATGAAGTTGCCGGTGTAGCTGAGCGAGGGATCGGGGTCCACATACGGCAGGCCGCGGCTGTAGCGATAGTGATACGCAGCCAGAGTGGGCACTTTGGCGATAAGTCGTATGATTTGCTTGCGACGATTCTGGGGATCCCGGACCTTCTTGGCGTCCGGGTAGAAGGTGGACAGCGCGGCCAGGGTGCTGGCCAGCACCGCCATCGGGTGAGCGTCATAGCGGAAGCCCTCCAGCATCCGCTTGATGTTCTCGGGAACCGCCAGTTCCGACTTGATTTCGGCCTCGAACTGCGCAAGCTGCTGCGCCGTGGGCAGCTCGCCGTTCAGAATCAGGTACGCCACTTCGAGGAATCGGCAATTTTCCGCCAGTTGCTCGATGGGATAGCCGCGATAGCGCAGGATGCCGCGATCACCGTCAATGAACGTGATGGCGCTGCGGCACGAAGCTGTATTCATGAAGGCCGGATCGTAACTCATCAACCCGAAGTCATCCGGACCCGTCTTGATCTGCCGCAAGTCCATGGCCCGGATGGCGCCGTCCTTGATCGGGATCGAGTAGGTGGTGTTGGTGCGATTGTCGGTAATGGTGAGAGTGTCGTTCCCCATGGTCATGTCTCTTGGCCGCCTCCGGCCTCGGAGCCGGGGCGGGTTGAAATGCCCTTGCCTGTCCCACGGGCGTCAGCCGGGGACGTCCTCAAAACGCAACCGTTCGCAGGAGGATGCCCCCTGCGCAATCCATCCCAAAGATAATGCAGAAGCCGGGGGGAACGCAATAGAGATTCAGGGCCCGTTTGTCCTGATAGGGGCGCCGCTCAGGCGTCCGGCCCGGAACGGATCAACTCGTCCAGCAGCAGACCGTAGCTGTGCGTCTTTTGCTCCACCCGGCGGCGGAACTCCTCCAGCTCGCGTTGCAGGACGCGCAACCGGTCCGCCAGATGCAAGCAAGCCAGCACCGCAATCCGCAGATTGTCGGACTTCGGGGAATGGGCCGCGATGGCCGTCATCAGGTCGTTGACCGTTTCGGCCAGCTCCTGGACCTCACGTTCGTCAGCGGCCGTCAGCAAAGTATAGGTCTGATCGAGGATGGTAACGCGTACGGGGCGTTTGGCGGTCGGCCCGCCCGGCATGGTTCGCCCCTCAGCCGCCAGCGAGGGCGTCAATTTGGCCGAGCAGTTTTTCGATGCGCGCCCGCACCTGGCGCCGCTCTTCGCGCAGCGCCTCCAGCTCCTCGGCCAACTTGTCCGCCCGTTGCTTTTGCTGCGCCGCCTCGCGGAGCGCCGCGTCCCGCTCCGCCAAGGCGGCTTGCTTTTCCTGCCGCAGGCGCGCGACCAGTTCGACCGCTTGCCGGATGCGTTCTTCGAGCGCATCCAGCGAGATTGCGTCGGCGGATCCGGGCGCCGTCATGCTCAGGCCTTGGACAGTTGCGCCTTGGCTTTCTCTACCAAAGCGGCAAAGGCAGCCTCGTCGTTGACCGCCAGCTCAGCCAGCATTTTGCGGTTCAATGCCACACCGGCGGCCTTCAGCGCGCCGATGAACTTGCTGTAGGGAACCCCCAGTTGCCGGCAGGCCGCGTTGATCCGCGTAATCCAGAGTTCACGGAAGTCGCGCTTGCGCTGACGCCGGCCGTGATAGGCGTAGCGCAGCGCCTTCTGCACGGCCAGTTTCGCGGCGCGATGCAGCTTGCTCTTGGTCAGGAACTGGCCCTTGGCGGCTTTGAGCACCTTGCGCCGGGCCCTGCGGCGTTTGGGACCTCGTTTGACTCGCGGCACGATTTCCTCCTGTTCTTCAACCCCGGAGGGGATTTGCGAGGCGGATCGGGCACGTGCCTTGCGCTCCGTCCGCGCTCGGTCCGGCCGGCCGCCTTGCAGGCGGTCCGCTGGAGCAGTCCGGATCGCAGCTCAGTACGGGAGCATGCGCTTGAGGGCTTCGCGGTTGGCGCCCTTGACGACGGCATCCTGGCTCAGGCGACGCTTGCGCGATCGGCTCTTGGAAGTCAACAGGTGTCGCGCGAACGCACGGCGCCGCATGATTTTGCCGGTGCCGGTCTTGCGGAAGCGCTTGGAGGCTCCCTTGTGAGTCTTCAGCTTGGGCATGGAATGCTTCTCGGGCCGCAGCGGGATCCGTTCTGCTGCCTGCCGTTCAAAGGTCTCAGTATAGCACAGCCGCCGCGCGCCTCATTTACTGTAGCGCAGGTTGTATTTTTTCATCTTGTAACGGAGAGTATCGCGGGTGATCTTGAGCAGTTTGGCGGCCTGCGTCTGGTTGCCGTTGGTCTTCTCCAGCGCCCGCAGCAGCAGGAGTTTTTCGTTCTCGGCCAACGACAAGCCGGTTTCAGGGATCTCGACCATGCCCGCGCGCGGCGCGGCCGGGGCGGCTTCCGCCCTGCTGATGGCAATGGGCAGGCTGGCGGGCGTGATATGGGACCCTTCCTCCAGAATCATGGCCCGCTCGATGGCGTTGCGCAACTCACGCACGTTGCCCGGCCAGTCATGTGCCAGCAGCAGCTCGGCGGCCTCCGGCGTCACGCCCTGAATGTGCCGCTTGAACTTGCGGTTGTAGTGGTCAATAAAAAATTCCACCAACGGCAGGATATCTTCCTTGCGTTCCCGCAGCGGCGGGATGACGATTTGAATGACGTTCAGCCGGAAATACAGATCCTGCCGGAAAGCGCCCTCGCGGACCGCCTCGCGCAGGTTCTTGTTGGTGGCGGCGATGAATCGCACGTCCACGCGGATATCCTTGAGGCCGCCGAGCCGCCGGAAGCTTTGCTCCTCGAGCACGCGCAACAGCTTGGCCTGAAGGGTGAGCGGGATTTCGCCGATTTCATCCAGAAACAGAGTGCCTCCGTCAGCCAGCTCGAACAGGCCGCGCTTTTGCGCGCGCGCATCCGTGAACGCTCCTTTTTCGTAACCGAACAGCTCGCTTTCCAGCAGCGTCTCGGGTATGGCCGCGCAGTTGATGGCGATGAACGGCTCGGCTTGCCTGGGGCTTTCGTAGTGCAGGGTTTTGGCGATCAGGTCCTTGCCCGTCCCGTTCTCCCCTTCCAGCAGGATGGTGGTCGCCTCGCTCACCGCCACCTTGCGCACAAAGTGGATCACCTCGCGCATGGCGGGCGATTCGGCGATCACTTCCCTTTTCATCGGCGCGACTTCGTCGGTGACGTCCTTGACGGTGGCCACCGCGCCCTCGAGGTTGCCGTCGTCGTCCAGAAGCTGGCTGGTGCGGATGAGCACCAGCCGCTCGCGGCCGTCGTCGGTGCGCAGACGAACCGTCCCGTGAGGCACGTTGTCGTACAAGCCTTCCAGCAGGCCGCAATTGTTCTCGCATCCGGTGCAGCGGAAGACGTCGCGGCAGCTCCGCCCGATCATCTCGGCGGCGGGCAGACCCACCAACCGCTCGGCCGCGCGATTCACGCCGGTGATCCTCAGATCCCGGTCGTAAATGATCAGCGCGTCGGAAAGCTGGTCGAAGACCGCTTCCAGGATCTTCCCGCTCTGCCACTGGGGGAGTAACTTGGTCATGGGGAGGGTGTACCTCCCATTATAGCCACAGCATTCACCGGTGCGCGATATCACCCACCCTGGTCCGCGATTGCCGGCCCGCGCCCTGCGCGCCGGCGCCCAATGGTTCGCCGGCCGCCACGGCGATCGCAGAAACTGCGCGCGCACCTGCGCCTCCCAGCGCCGCGAGGCCCAACAGCGGAACTTGCGCCTCGGCCCGGACGCGCACATAGCCCCACCCGCCGGGCAGTTCCGGCAGCCGTCGCCAGGGGCCTTGGGGCGACGGCCCGAACTCCGCCACCGCCTGCGTGACGAGCATGGCGGTGAGAACCGAGCGCCGCCACTGCTCGAGCAGCGCCGTGCGCGCGCGCTCGAAACCGGCCGCCGTTCCGTCCAGCTCCGCCGCTGCCGCCAGCGCCGAAGTCTCGGCGAAGGTCCGCAGTTCGCTGCGCACCGCGTATAGCCGCGCCGCATCCAGTGCGAGCGTCACGGCCAGAGTCAACGCCATCGAACCCGCCAGCCAAAGCGCCCAATAGGATCCGCGCCGCCTCCGCACACTGCCACCCCGCAATTCTTTTCGGACGGCGCTGCGCAGACCGTTAACCCTCGCCGGCTACAATGAACTGTATGGACGATCCACTCCGGATAGCAGGACGAGAATTCCGCTCGCGCCTCATCGTGGGAACCGGCAAGTACCGCAGCTTCCAGGAAATGGTCCGCTGCCACGAGGCCAGCGGAACCGAGATGGTTACCGTCGCCGTCCGCCGGGTCAACCTCACGGACAAGAGTCGCGAGTCGCTCCTCGATTACATAGACCGCAGCAAGTACTTCATCCTGCCCAACACCGCCGGCTGCTACACGGCCGAAGAAGCCATACGAACGGCGCGGCTGGCGCGCGAGCTGGGACTGTCGAACTGGGTCAAGCTGGAAGTCATCGGCGACGAGAAGACGCTGTTTCCGGACAACGAGGGCCTGCTCGAAGCCACGCGGGTGCTGGTCAAAGAAGGGTTCGTGGTGCTGCCCTACACGAACGACGATCTGGTGAATGCCCGCAAACTGGTGGATGCCGGCGCGGCGGCCGTGATGCCGCTGGCGGCTCCCATCGGATCCGGTCTCGGCATTCAGAACTGGACCAACCTGCGCATCCTTCGGGAAATGATCACGGAAGTCCCCTTGATCGTGGACGCCGGCGTGGGAACGGCCTCCGACGTGACTCAGGCGATGGAGCTAGGCTACGACGGCGTTCTGTTGAACACCGCCATCGCCTGCGCGCAGGATCCCGTCAAGATGGCCACGGCCATGAAGCACGCCATCGAAGCCGGGCGCCTGGCCTACCTGGCGGGCCGTATTCCCAAGAAACTGTATGCCAGCGCCAGCAGCCCCCTGGAAGGGGTTGTGCGCTGAGCCAGCGGGATTTCAGTTGTCGGCAACAGACGCTTCGCCGCCCCTGCCTCCCAGCGTCAGGTACACATCGAGCACGGCGATGGCCGCGGGGGTGACCCCGGGGATGCGCGCGGCTTGGCCGAGCGTTCGCGGGCGGACGCGTTCCAGCTTTTCGCAAATCTCACGGGAAAGTCCGGGCAGTCCGGCAAATCGGAAATCTTCGGGGATGGTGCGCGCCTCCGCCTGCCTGAGCCGCTCGATCTGCCGCTGCTGCTGGGCGATATAGCCCTCGTACTTGATCTCGGTTTCCAAGCTGGTCAACAGGCCTCGCGCCGGATCCTCCCCGAGAACTCGCCGGATCCACGGCGCCAGATGCTCGATGCGCGCTTCCGGACGCTTCAGCCATTGCGCTGCGGTGGGCCGGTCGCCGTTCAGCGAGGGCAGGCCCGGGAACTGCTCCGCGTCCAATCGGGTTCGCGCCAGCAGTTCACTCAACCGCTCGCGCTGTTGCCGCTTTCTGAGGTAAAGATTCCAGCGTTCTTCGCTCACCAGCCCCGCCTTGCGACCGAGCGGGGTCAGTCGCTCGTCCGCGTTGTCAATGCGCAGGTGGAGACGGTACTCGGCGCGCGAGGTGAACATGCGGTAGGGCTCGTCCACCCCCTTCGTCACCAAATCGTCAATCAGAATCCCGGTGTAGGCTTCGGTGCGCGAGAGAAGGATCGGATCGAGCCCGCCGACGCGCCGCGCGGCGTTGATGCCGGCGATGATTCCCTGGCACGCGGCCTCTTCGTAGCCGGATGTGCCGTTGATCTGCCCGGCCAGGAACAGCCCTTGCACGGCTTTGGACTCCAGGCTGTGCCAAAGCTCGCGGGGATCCAGCGCGTCGTACTCGATGGCGTAACCCGGACGGATCATTTCCGCTTTCTCCAGGCCCGGGATCGAAGCCACCATCGCCTCCTGCACGTCAATGGGCATGCTGGTGGACATGCCGTTCAGGTAGACCTCGTAAGTGTCCAGCCCCTCGGGCTCGAGGAAGATCTGGTGGCGCTCTTTGTCGGGAAACTTGACGAACTTGTCTTCCAGTGACGGGCAGTATCGCGCGCCGATGCCCCGGATGCGCCCGCTGTACAGCGGAGACCGGCCAAGATTGGCGACAATCACGCGACGCGTTTCTTCGGTGGTGTAAGCGATGTAGCAAGGGACCTGGGGACGATCAATGCGCTCGGTCAAAAACGAGAACGGGGTGGGTTCGGGGTCGCCGTATTGTGGCTCGAAGGCCGACCAGTCAATCGTTCGCCCGT
>Ga0197142_1003564_pt1 | contig 12996 bp, 9 predicted proteins | sample GBS60_MetaG_FD_148614 | JGI IMG/M metagenome (GOLD analysis project Ga0197142, IMG submission 148614) | Sediment microbial communities from Great Boiling Springs, Gerlach, Nevada, United States - GBS 60_MetaG | ecosystem: Environmental > Aquatic > Thermal springs > Hot (42-90C) > Sediment... | reverse complement strand
CTTGCATCGAAGGATGTCGCACCGTAGCCGTTGCCGTGCCGATGACCAATCCGTTCAACATCGGTTCGCTCGAAAAACAGTTCTATGGGAAACGGTAACACTTTAGCCGAATGAAGCGACTCGCCTCTCCCCCGGCGGGAGAGGCCGGCTGAGCGAAGTGAAGCCGGCTGAAGGGTGTCATTCCCACGAAAGTGGGAATCCAGAAAAAGTAGAATTCCATGTTGTCTGAATTCCCCTTACAAGACACCAGCACAGTAGCAGGCACAAAGGGGCCTGGACTGCTGCTTACGCAGGAATGACATATCGACCTCTCCATTCGGCTAAAATGTTACGGGGAACGGTTCTATCGGCCGCCGATGTGTTTTCGACGGCCAGGAGTTTCTCCTTATTTGCCCATTTATTTGCCTAAAATCCGCAGGTTATCGATCATGGCGCATCGACGTTCTCGAGTGAACGTCAGCGGTGTGGTAATTCCCTCACCGGTTGGTCCGGCGATGGAGAACGATAGATACCCCTCTCCGCCCAGGCCCAGGCCAGCCATGCACGGCCCATTTTTCACGAAAATCGTCGTATCGACCGCTTTGCCCATCCGGGTCATGTGGGTAACGTTGGTCGAATGGATGATGGCCGTGTGTTTGAATCCGTGTTCCGCCCGCACTGCCTGTTCGATGCACTCGTCGATGTCCCGGCATCGGACGAACGGCACAAAGGGCATCATCTGTTCTACTTGAACAAATGGATGGTCTGCGTCCGTTTCGCCGAACAGCAGTTCGGTTTGCGGTGGCACGGTGCGACCGGCCGCCTTGGCCAAAACAGCCGCATCCTGCCCAATAAATTCCCGAACCGGCACGTCATGTTTTTCGGCCCCTTCGCCGACCGTGGTGATGGCGGATTTGGTCAAGGCGTCGATTTCCCGGCTTGTCAGGCGAACAGCGCCGGCCCGCTCCATGGCTGCCATCATCCGGTCAAAGACCTCCGCCACGACGAACACCTCTTTTTCCGCAATGCACAAAAGATTATTATCGTAGGCGGCGCCCTGAATGATGCAGCGGGCGGCCCGGTCCAGGTCGGCCGTCTCATCCACCACCACCGGCGGGTTGCCGGGGCCGGCCACGATGGCCCGTTTGCCCGACTGCATGGCCGCCCTGGCCACCCCCGCTCCGCCGGTAACACACAAAATGGAAATATCCGGATGTTTGAAAATCTGCTGGGCGGTTTGCAGGGTGGGTTCCACGACGAGGGTGATCAAGTTATCAATTCCCACGTCTCGGTAAATCGCCTCGTTGTAGCGGCGTACCCCTTCAGCGGCCACCTGCTTGCCGCCCGGATGGGGATTTACGACCAACGTGTTGCCCGCCGCAATCATGTTGATCGCATTGCCCGTCAGCGTCGGCAGCGAGTGGGTCATCGGCGTGAGCACGCCAATGACCCCGAACGGAGCATGTTCGATTACCGTCAGTCCGTGATCACCTGAATACACCTCACTTCGCAAAAATTCCACACCCGGCGTTCGTTCCCCCAAAATCCGGAGTTTTTCGATCTTATGCGGCAGTCGTCCGATCTTGGTTTCGTTCATCTCCATGGTGCCCAGTTCGACGCATTGGTCGATGGTAATCCGGCGGATGTGGCTGATGATACGGCGGCGATCTTCCAAGCTGATCCGGTTGAGTCGTTCGAACGCCTCCTGGGCCGCCGCCACCGCCTCGTTCACATCGGTAAACAGGCCGAACCGCCCTTGATAGCTCCGGGGTGCTACCGGTGCCCCGGTGGGTCGAAGGCCGGTCCGCGCATCCCCATCGACACCTAAACGTTTCAGCACCTGTTCCACGACATTCCGCACAAACACTTCATCCACTTGCATGGCCTGCGCCTTCCTTATCTGGAAGATAAATGCTTTTTCCGTAACACGTTAGCCGAATGTAGATGCCCTTGGAGGGACCTGCTTGTAAGCTCCGGTGTTTGCCTCTCCCCTGGCGGGAGAGGCCGGCTGAGCCGAAGGCTCAGCCGGGTGAGGGGGATTTCCGCGGCACAAGGCCACTGGATTCCTCCTTCCGCAGGAATGACACATCTCGCCCTTCCTTCGGCTAAATAGTTACTCATTTTTCTGGATTCCCGCTTTCGCGGGAATGACACCCCTCAGCCGGCTTCGCTCTCAACTGGCCTCTCCTGCCAGGGGAGAGGCCGGCTTAGTCCATTCGGCTAATTTGACTGCATCTACCGGAACCGCCCTACCAGTTGTAGGGGCTACCAGTCGGCACGAACACCACAGATTGTGGTAATTGGGCCCAGTAGATACAGGCAATCTAAAATATTACAGATCACCTTTCCCTTTTAGGACGACGGCGATTGGGCGCCTTCTTTCCGATAAATGCATTTTTGTTCGACATGGACCGAATCGACGATGCCGATGATGACCGCATCGACCGGCAGATGTTTGGTTTCCGGCGTCAGCCGGGCGCTGGAACCCTGGGTAACCAGCACCAACTCCCCTTCGCCTGCGCCGACGGTATCCACGGCCACCAGAGTCCGGCCCACACTTTTTAGTTCGGAGCGGCTCTGCGGGTCCACCCGGTACGGCTCGATCACCAGCAACTTTTTGCCCACCATGGAGCCTACCTTCTGCGTGGCTACCAGGGATCCGGTTACTTTGGCCAGGAACATCAATAGGCCTCCTTCTGGAGGGTTTTTTAAGGGCCGGGGGTGTTTCCGGGGCCGCTTTGGCCCGTCGGGGCGCTTTGGGCCGACTGGCACCGGCCACAGCCGCCGACGACCGCCGCAGCCGATTGGTTCACCCCCTGCCCTAGGCGTTCCAAAAGCTCTCTAGCTTGCCGGGCTACTACCAACTCCTCGTTGGTCGGAATGATCCAAATCTGCACCCGGCTGGCGGGAGCGTGGATGGGGCATTCCCCGCGGGCATGGGCGTTGGCCGTCGGGTCCAGCACAATGCCTAGCTCTTCCAGGCCGGCCAGGATTTGGGCCCGCAGTTGGGCCTGGTTTTCGCCGATGCCGCCGGTAAACACAATCACATCCGCCCCACCCAGTTCCACCAAATAGCTGCCCAGATACCGGCGGACTTCGCTTGTAAAAACGTCCAGGGCCAACTGTGCCCGGCGGTGTCCGTTGGCGGCCGCCTCGGTCAAGTCCCGCACATCGCTGCTCAGCCCACTCAGGCCCAAAAGCCCCCCCTGGCTTCCGAGCGTCTGGAGCAACTCGGGCAGGCTCTTGCCGGTCCGCTCCATCAGCACCAGCAGCCCATAGATATCGAAATCGCCCACCCGGCTTGTTTGCGGCAAACCGCTTTGGGCGGAAAAGCCCATACTGGTGGCCATGCTCTGCCCGGCCCGAATCGCACACAACGAACTCGAACCGCCTAGGTGGCAGGAGATGATCCGCAGATCGTGCCGTCCGAGCAGTTCGGCAGTGCGGGTGGCGATGTACCGATGGCTGGCGCCGTGGAAACCATATCGACGCACGCCGTACTGCTCGGCCCATTCATACGGAATGGCGTAGTAACGGTTTCGGTCCGGGATGGTCTGATGGAACCCGGTTTCAAAGGCCGCCACCAAGGGAATCTGCGGGAACCGCTCCCGAAGCAAGCGCATGGCCCGGATATAGGGCGGATTGTGGGCTGGGGCCACCGCGTTCATCTCCTCCATGGCCTGCAGGACCTCCTCGGTAACCAACTGGACCCCGGAAATCCGTCCGCCATGCACTGCCTTGAACCCAATGGCCGACACCTCCGAGGCATCCTTCAAACAGCCGATTTCTGGGTCGGTCAGTTGGGCCAGGCATTGCCGAACCGCCTCGGCATGATCCGGCACATGGAGGACCTTTTCCTGCCGAGCCGTGCCGATCTCCACCACACATCGGCTTTCCGGCGATCCGATCCGTTCGATGCCGCCCCGGGCCAACTGCCGCTCCTCCGGCATCTGGAAAAGCCGATATTTGAAACTCGTCGAACCCAGATTGGCCACCAAAATGTACATCCTGGGCTTCCTTTTTAAGGGTACTTTCGTACCTCTATGCGGTTTTCTCCAACGGCAGCGACCTTCCGCCGCAGGCCCGCTGGAAAGCCCCTGATTTCTCCAGAGACAGGCGGAGGGAAGATGCCCGGCTTGCAGACCGACACACCCGGCTAGCTGAGGAAATCAAACTACCTGAGGGGCCCCGGCCATCTGATGCGACACCCGGCTAGCTGAGGTAGGCTTCGATGACGCCCTCGGCAGGCCGGGGGATGACATGGCTGGCAATCAGTTCGCCGCCGGCGGCTGTAACTGCATTGGCGCCGGCTTCCACGGCTGCCCGCACACTGCCCACATCCCCCCGCACTATAGTGGTTACCAGGCCGCCACCAATCTGGACACGTTTCACAATCTGCACATTGGCCGCCTTGGCCATCGCATCCGTCGCCTCGACCAACGCCACCAACCCACGCGTCTCTAACAACCCAATCGCATCTTGCATCATTGCAGCCCTTTCTCAAAAAGAACCCGACATTTTCGTAACATTTTAGCCCAATGAAGCCAATCGCCTCTTTCCTGGATGTCGTGAGGCCGGCCTGGCCAAAGGCCAGGCCAGGGGGGAGAAAAGAAGGCGACTGGCCCCTTGTTTCCCCTTCACCCTAACCCTTTGCCGCCGGGCAGAAGGGAAAAACAGCGTTTCTTCACTCGGCAAAGTGTGACACATTCTTTCTTATGGCCAATTCTTGTTGCCAACTCCGTGTTTAGTCGGTCCCGCCTTTTTTCGTCTTGGCAATCGGTGGCGGCAGGACCACATCCAGATCTTCATGCGGTCGAGGGATCACCTGCACACTGACCACCTCGCCGATCCGTCCGCCGGCTGCCGCCCCGGCATCCGTGGCTGCCTTCACCGCCGCCACGTCGCCGGTAACGAACACACTAACCAGTCCGCTGCCAATCTTGTCCCAGCCAAAAAACTGCACATTGGCAGCCTTCAGCATCGCATCCGTGGCCTCCACCAGGGTCACAAATCCCTTGGTCTCTATCATGCCGATCGCTTCCATCGTCTTCGCCATAGCAAATCTCTCCACGGAAAAAGGAACAAAACACCGTCATCGTCCGAATATTTTTCCCAGTTGCCTTTTGGCCCCGCTGCAGGTCCTCAGGTAACAGTTTAGCCGAATGAACCATCTCGCCTCTCCCCCTGGCGGTAGAGGCCGGGTGAGGGGGCCTTTTTGTTATTTCCCCAAAAGCAGGAATCCAAAACGAAACACTCCATAATGCGGGATTCCTCCTTCCGTGGGCAGAAAACAGGATTCCCGCTTATGCTGGAACAAGCCTGGATCCCTGCTTGCGCAGGAATGACCCATCGCTCCCTCCATTCGGCTAAAGAGTTACGTCCCCAGGTGTAAAAGGTTCTCTTGCCATATTCCCTACATTTTTACTAATTCCACCGCCTCGGCGTGGTCCAGATCGGCGGCGTTGCCTTCATCGGTGTCCAGATGGACCTCTAGTTTGATTTTCGGGCCCACCCGGACAATCAGGTTCTCGAACGTGGTGCTGCACGGGCCGGAATGCACCCGAAGGGCCATCCGGTCGCCGTCTTGGACGCCGTAATAGGCAGCGTCCATCGGTCCCATGTGGACATGGCGGGCTGCACGGATCACCCCCTGCTTGAGATCCACCACCCCTTTCGGCCCCACCAGCACACAGCCCGGTGTGCCTTCGATCTGGCCGCTTAGCCGCACCGGCAGGTCAATGCCCAGAGAAATTCCATCGGTAAAGGCCAGTTCCACCTGGGTGGCACCCCTAGGCGGGCCTAGGACCCGCACCGTCGGCAACATCCGCCGCTTCGGCCCAACAATCATCACCGTCTCTTCCGCCGCATAAAACCCCTCTTGATACAGCTCCTTTATCACCGTGAGTTCATAGCCAGGCCCGAAGAGCACCTCCACATGCTCCGGACTTAAATGCACGTGCCGGGCCGAAATGCTGACGACCAAATGCGGACGCTGCGGCGGGCCCTTCCACTGCCGAAGCACAATCTCCCGAACAATCTGCTCGACCAGTTTCCGGTCCACCACTTTCGCTTTCGGCGTCGCCGCTGTTGCAGCCGTCATCCCAGTGCTCCTTCCGGTTGGGCAGATTCCGGAGATTCTGCAACCGCCGCAATGAATACCTGCACCCCCGCCGAAGCCAACCGCTCCCGCCACGATTCGGAAAGCCCCGAATCCACGACCAAAATGTCCACCTCCTCCAACGGGCAAACATGGCCCAAACTGCGATGGCCGAACTTGGAACTATCGGCCACCACGATGACCTGATCAGCAGCCCGGATCATCGCCTGTTCGGTCGCCACCAGGAGCAGATTGTTGTTGAAACAACCCTCTTCATTGATGGCGGCTACACTGAGGATGGTTTTCCGGACTCGGAGAGAGCGGAGCATTCGATCGGCATAGGGTCCTTGGGCCACCCCGGACCGAGGGCAAATATTACCCCCTATGAAAATTAGGTCGCTCTTTGGGTCGGGGGCGAACAAATTGGCCACCGGCAGGGAATTGGTCAGCACATGCAGGGGGCGTCCCACCAGCAGCCGGGCCACTTCATAGGTCGTCGTGCCGCCGTCCAGCAGGATGGTTTCCCCGGGTTGGATCAGTTCGGCGGCCCGGCGGGCAATGGCCCGTTTTTGTGCCCATTGGGCCGGTTGCCTGGCCTCAAAATGCGGAAGCTGCGGTGACTGGCCCGTATAAAGCACCCCGCCGTGGATACGCCGGGCTGTGCCCTGCTCCTCCAACCATTCCAGATCCCGCCGGACGGTGGATTCGGACACGTGCAGCTCCTCAGCCAATTCCGGGAGGGAAGCAAACCGTCTGGCACGGACCAATTCCAACAGGCGCTGGCGTCGCTCCTCGACCAACATAATCTAGACCTACAGCCTGCAGAGTTTGCCTACAGGTTCCAGTATGCCAAGATGATGGAAGTTGTCAAGCATCTTCTATCAAAAATCTTAAAATTTTTGAAAATATTTTGCAGTATTATGATCATATTAAGCAATTTAAAAGAAAGCAAATGATCAAAATCTTCCAAATCAACTCAACTTTTTTCTTATCAAAAAGTTACAATAATAGTAACATTTTAGCCAAATGCAGGAGTTTATCTGTCATTCCTGCGCAAGCAGGAATCCAGGCTGCTTTGTGCCGGCTCCTGTGGGCCTGATGGGCAAGCCGGATACGGGATGCTTTCTGGATTCCCGCTTGCGCGGGAATGACACCCTGGGTTTGGCCCGGCAGGAGACTGGCAGGTTGCTTCATTCAGCTAATACTGGCCCATAAACGATTCCCAAAAACTCCCCTTTCGGGTGGACAGATATGCTCCCAAAGCGGTGATCTTTGCGATATCCTTGGAGAAGGTAACATGTTAGCCGAATGAAGGGGGCCGATGTGTCATTCCTGCGGAAGCAGGAATCCAGGCCCCTTTGTGCCTGCTACGGTGTTGCTGTGGAACACCGGGGTACCTAGGCACCATGGAGTCCTCCTACGTTCTGGATTCCCGCTTGCGCGGGAATGACACCTTGTGGGTTTAGCCCGCCAAGGGAATGGCAGGTTGCGCCATTCGGCTAAAATGTTACGGGAGAAGTACTTTGTGGGCCGATTTCTCAGGGCCCCCTTGGCTCTTTGCTCGGCCAACACCGTTTAGCCGCCGATGGATCTCAGAATTTCCGTCTATACCGGGGAGTCGTAGCCACTCAGACCCACTGGACTATTCCTTCTTGGAGCGGAGAATAGAGAGAGGCGGTTTGGCCAGAGAGTGCTCCGCCAAAGCGGAGGGTAACGGGGCAGAATGTTTCTTGGACGAAATCCGCCTGTCCTATCGCCAAGGAGACTCGCTTGTGGAAGTTGAGGAAAAGATCCGGCTTTTGGAGGAGATTAAACGCTTGGAGCGATCCCTGCATCTGATGAAAAGCAAGCTCGCTGCCGAGCAGATGGAGGCGGTGGGCCAATGGCCGGGGGGCCCCTCCTCGGATCCCCTGTGGGAAGCTCAGAAAAAATTTTCCGAGATCTGATCTCCCGGATTGGACAATATTCCACTGGGGGCAATAGTGTGGAAGACATCTACCGGGAGCGCGAATAATGAGGGTGGTTCTGGATAGCAATATCCTTGTCATTGCCTTGGACCCACAGGACGTCTTCTACGGAGAATGTTACCCCATTTTGGAAAAAATTCTGAATTTACAACTTGAGGTTTTATGCCCTGTGCTTGTACTGGTAGAAGTTACATGTGTTCTCCGTCGGAGGACAAATTCAGAAGAAATTGCAGTGGATATATATAGAAGTTTATCTCAGTTGCCAGCCATCAACTGGATGGACATAAATTTAGATGTAGCTCTCAATGCCTGTCGGTTGGGGATTCGGACAGGCCTAAAAGGAGCGGATGCCATTGTATTGCAAGTAGCCGAACAACATGGAATCCCCCTCCTCACAAAAGACAAACGGATGAAACAGAAGGCTCCTCCGGGTATTTTGGTGTATGAACCCTCGGAGATGCCTGTGGTCTCATGATGGGTCTGGTGGATCTTTTCGAGCTGAGGATGTTGCCTCCCGTTCCCATCTTGCCGAGATAAGGGATTTTCTGCTTCCTCCCCGATTCTCTCGATTTAGCGAGATCTGGTTCCTACAAAGCGCAGCCAACCCAAGGTCATAAATGGTCTGGCGATATAGAGCACTCGTGTCCGGAAAATGTGTTTCCTAAAAAGTTCTAACTTACTATATGTTAGGGAGGCATGATGCCAATTGTGGAAACCTCTTCATTGTAAATTTCTACATATCAGCAAGTTATGACGGCCCCTATTGACTTCAGGAAACGGAACTATTTAGCCGTATGAAGGAACCCTTGGATTTTTTTGCCATAACTTATTGAATGTTCCTTAGTTAGGGCTTTTGCTAGCCCTGCAAGCACCCCAAGGAGAGCAAAAAACATAACTTGTTTATTTACCAAGGGTTATGGCAGAATTACTCCAGGAACCTCTGAAAAATCCGGAAAATATAGTGAACTAAGTGGCCTTTTGATTATGTTGTCGGCCTCTTAGGTTGCCGAAGGCACCCCCAATGGATTGTATGCTAGCATTGACAGCAGCTCGATATATGGGGTTTTCGGAAAAATCTCCTGAAATACTTATCTTTTGTCCACTTTGAATTATTCAGAGGTCCCTCCATTCGGCTAAATAGTTTGACTGTATCTACTGGAACCGGCCCCTACCAGATGTAGGGGCTACGAGTCGGCCCGAACACCACAGATTGTGGTAATTAGGTCCGGTAGATACAGTCAATATAGTTACCTCTTATGTTCTGGATTCCCGCTTGCGCGGGAATGACAGAGGAGGCCGCAAGAAAGGTAGCAAGCCCCCCTCACCCGCCTGAGCCTTCAGCTCAGCGGCCTCTCCCGCCGGGGAGAGGCGGTGGGTTCGTTCGGCTAAAGTGTTACGATATAGTTTTTGACACTTGTGCAATGGCTTGGCCGATCTGTTCGATTACCATTTGGCGGGAGGCTTTCGTCCAGGTAAAGGTAATCTCTTTTCGTGGGCGGAGAAAATAGATGACCAGTTCCGCCGGGCCGACGTCCAGAATCTCTTCGCAGGCCAACCCGTAAAGGAGCATTTGCAATTCATATTGGGCGGCCAATTGGCGCAAGTTTCGGTCGTTGACCTGATGGGTCTTAAAATCGACCAGATGCCATCGGCCTTCCGCGTCCTGGTAGAGGCAGTCCAGAAACCCTTGCACATACGCGCCGGGTTGCTGTTGGGGATCTGGCGGCCAAGCCAACAAAAATTCCACCTCCCGATAGAGTTTCTGCGCAGCGGCGATCTGGCTGGCCCGCTTGGAGGCCAAAAATCGACGCACCATTTCCACCGCTTCGGTTTGAATGCGTCTGGCTTCTTCTGGAGAAAGACGTCCCAGATGCCGAAAGGCCAATCGGTCCGCTAATTCGGCGATCCCATCCGGCGACTGATAATCCATCTGCGCCAAGATACCATGAATCAGGATGCCCAACTGTTGGGCTGCCTCCTGGGCTTTGAACGGACCGGCATACGAGGCGGATGGCAGGGACGGTTGCTCGTCATCTTCCTGGGCCAGCAGGTGTAACTGCCCTGTCAGCCGGGAAAAGGAGAATCGACCTGCAGCGGCCGGATCGGACGGCAGCGGTCCTAAGTGCGGAGGGATTCGGCCTTTGCCTTCCCGAAGGGTTTGCTCTGTTTTTTGGAGCAGAGCGTCCAGGTACCGGCGTGTGCGGGCCGGTGCGAGCGGACCGGTAACCTCCGGCTGGCTCTGCACCACCCGAATGCTCGGCGCCGGATAATTCCGGGGTAAACTTACTTTCAACTGGCCGGTCTCCAGATTAAACCGCCGATCCAGCAAGGCCATCCAGGGACTTTTCAGCGTGTCCTTTCCCCATCCGGTCGAAAGGATCAGATAGTCGGCGGCCCTGGTGGTAGCCACATAGAAAATGCGCATGTGTTCTTGCAGGTCGGCTATTTCCTCTTGCTGCCAGTAGATATCCCAAAAGGTAACTTTTTCCATGTCGGCAGGGGGCTTCAGCAGCGGGCCGTAGTCCGGATGGAGCGCTGCCGGTTGCCGGTTTTGTCGGTTCTGGCGTCCCAGGTCGGCTACGATGACGATGGGGAATTCCAATCCTTTGGCCTGGTGGATGGTCATCAAGCGGACCACTTGGGAAGTTTCCGGGAAGGTGGCGGCCAGGGGTTCTTTGGGTTGCCGGGCCACAAACTCGCTGAGTTGCACGATGAAGTCGGCCAGGCTGAACAGGCCGGTTTCGTCCATCGACCGGGCCAGATCGATCAGTTTCTCCAGGTTGGCCAACTTTCGTTCACCTAGGAATTCGGCCAGCAGAGCGGCGTCATATCCGGTACGGTGCAGTGCCTCTTGGATCAGCTCGGCAATGGGGAGGCAATCTTTGCGGGACCGAAGCTGTTGCAAGGTGGCCGCCGCAAAACGGACCCGCCGGCGCTGCGCCGGTTCCAGTTCTGCGGGTAACCGTTGGGCACACAAGCCTGCCCAAAGCCCTCCGCCCTGCTGGGCACCCGACCGGGCCAGCCAGTATAACGTCTCGTCGTGCAGGTTGAAAAACGGGCTCCGCAGCACGCCCACCAACGCCACATCGTCCTGGGGCGACTGGATGGCCCGGAGCAGGTTCAGCACATCGTAGATTTCCTGTTGGGCGTAGAAGGCATGGCCGCCCACTAAATAATAAGGAATCTCGTACTGCCGAAGGGCTTCCTCATAAATCTGGATGTTCGACAAGGCCCGGAACAGGATGGCGATGTCGCCGGGCTGAGGCGGTCGGAGGCGCTCTTGGCCTTGTTGGGCAGCTTCTTCGTCCCGGACCAACGGCTGGCCAGTGTCCAGCAGTTGCCGAATGCGGCGGGCGATCCAGTCGGCTTCTCGCCGGCGAATCTCCTCTTTGGCCTGCTCCGAACCCTCCGTCTCCGCCTGCGAGGGTTCCTCGAACTCTTCCGACTCCTCCGATTCGTGGGCCGGAGCATCTTGGGCCGGCACCCTGGCCCAGAGGAACTCAACGATTGGGTTCGGGTTTACCTGGGGCCGATGGGGCCGCAGCGGCTCGTATTCGGGACCTAACTCCCCGCAGAACAGGGCGTTGACAAAATCCAGAATGCCCGGCTGGCTACGGAAATTGAACGTCAGCGACATTCGGCCCGCCGGGGGCGTGTTCGAACGAAGCCGATGGAATTCCTCCGGCTTGGCCCCGCGGAACCGATAGATCGACTGTTTATAGTCGCCGACGAAGAACAGTTTGCCTTGGCGCAATTCGTTGCCGCATAACAGTTCGATCAGCCGAACCTGCTTCGGATCGGTGTCCTGAAATTCATCCACCAGCAGGTGGCGGATTTCGGCGGCCAACAGGCTGCGAACATCCTGGCCATACGGCCCTTCCAGCAACCGAACCGCCTCGGCCACCAGATCATCGAAATCCAAGGCCGCCTGCCGACGTTTTTCCTCCTCGTAGGCCTGGAGTACTTCATGGGCCAAACTCAATACATGCAAGGCCATCCTGGCCAACGCCTCGACTTCGGAAGGCTCCGGCCAACGGGAAAAACTTTCTAACTTCTTCAGAGCGGAGTCCCGAAACTTCTTGGCCGCCTCTTTGTACTGGGTATAAAAATCCTCATCGGGCCAGTGCGATTTCGCCGTCAGACCCTGGACCTTCGCATTTTCCTGGAGAAGTTGGATGTCTGCCTGGAGGTTAGTGCTGCGAGGCAACACTTTCAAGAGGGTTTCTATCTGATTCCATCGCCGTCGAACCGAGTCCGAAACCTTCCGGCCCGATCGGATAAGTTGCACAAGGTTTTGAACATCCGGGTCGGCCTGGAACTCCGCCAGATAACCGGAAAACCACTCTTGGTAAAGTTTTTCCCAATGCTGGGCCAATTCCGCCGGCGTGCGTTGAGTCCAATAGAGAAAGTCGATTTCCAGCCGACATTCCAGCAACTCTTGGACCATTTGGCGGAGGGTTTTAAGATCATAGGTGGTCAAAAGTTCCAGGAAAGGTTCTTGCTGCTTGGCCAACCGGCGGCGGAGCACATCGTCCAGAAGCTCCAACAACAGGGTCTGGGCCTCCGCTTCCTCCAGGACCCGGAAATGGGGATCCAGCCCGGCTTCCACGGCATGGCGGCAAAGCAATTGGCGGCAGAAGGAATGGATGGTGCTAATGCGGGCCGAGTCCAGCTCCCGAAGCAGGCCGAGCCAGTAGCAAGCCGTGGCCTCATCCGCGGCGGCCAGGAGCCGAGCCCGGCAAGCCCGGCGGATGCGCACCCGCATTTCGCGGGCCGCCCGCTCCGTGAACGTGATCGCCACCAGTTCCCCTAGCCGCACCGGTTGGCCGCCCGTGGCCTGCGGGTCCAGGTAGCTTAAGAACCGCTCGGTCAACACATGGGTTTTGCCGCAACCCGCCCCGGCCGATAGCGCCACCGACACCCCCCGCTCCTGTACCGCTCGGGCCTGTTCCT
>Ga0197142_1003560_pt1 | contig 13006 bp, 7 predicted proteins | sample GBS60_MetaG_FD_148614 | JGI IMG/M metagenome (GOLD analysis project Ga0197142, IMG submission 148614) | Sediment microbial communities from Great Boiling Springs, Gerlach, Nevada, United States - GBS 60_MetaG | ecosystem: Environmental > Aquatic > Thermal springs > Hot (42-90C) > Sediment... | reverse complement strand
GGGCTATAAGGGACAGGTGCGTCTGTTTGAGGTCTACCTGACCCTGACGGCTTCCTGGGCCTATTTCCAGGCGCCGGTTCTCGTTGAACCCCGTCCCCCGGTGCTGCAGGCGGAGGGCGAAATCCAGGCAGCCTTCCTGCACTATCTGTTGCGCCTGAACGATGCGCTCTATATGGCCAGATTCGGGCTGGATGATGATGAGGGGCAGGTCCTTTTGTTGCTGGAGTTACCAGCAGAGGCATTGGATTTTTCCCTATTTCATCTGGCTATCCGCACACTGGCCCGATACCTGGATGGATATGTGCGGGAAGTGCAGATCATGGCCTGGCTGGATCGTGATCGCCACCTGGCCAGTTTGCTGACCCGCCACCAATGGAAAGAATCCGGTAACTATTCAGGCGCTGACTGAAGTCAGCCTTCTTGGGCTGCAGGCCTTCGGTCGGCCTTCGCGATCTCAGGGTGTCGGCGAAGGCCGACACCTGGCACGAAGTGCACAGTGAGGACGATTTCAATCGGCGTGAAGAATCCGTTCAATATCAATTAGGAGGTACTTCAGATGGCTATCAACGTTATACTGGAAGACCACACGGGGAATGTCACCCATCAGGCCAAGATGGTTGAGAACGTCCCCGTCCAACGACTGATCCCGGCCATCGTCACGGCAATGGGGCTTCCTGTCACCGATCCTGCCGGCCGCCCTATCACCTATCACCTCAGCCACAACAACCGCCGCCTCCAGGAGGACGAAACGCTGGAATCGGCGGGCGTGCAGTCGGGAGATACCCTCACCATCGTCCCGGAGATGACGGCGGGGCGGGGTACTCTGACCTCATCTGCGCTTCACCAGACTTCTCCCCTGGTAATCCTGGGACCTGTGGTCTGGCAAAAGTGCCCGGTACAGGGCTTCCCCTGTGCAGTCAACGCAACGCACCAGGGGAGCATCGTCCGGGTCCACATCACCGCAGGCGTGATGCAGGCGATCCGGGAGCACGCTGCCGCCTGGCGCGACCGGGAGGTGGGCGGTATCCTCCTGGGCGAAGTCTACGAAGAGGCAGGCAGGTTTCTGGTGTCGGTGGAAGAGAGCCTGCCAGCGCTTTACACGCGGGCAGGCCCGGCTTTCCTGACCTTCACTGCCCGGACATGGCTGGATATACTGGCGCGTCGCAATACCCGACCGGAGGCAAAGACCGTTGGCTGGTATCATTCACATCCGGGCTGGGGAGTTTTCCTGTCCGGCTACGACCGGTTCAGCCATCGCAGTTTCTTCGGTCGTCAGCCCTGGTATATAGCCCTGGTGACGGACCCGCTGACCGGCGAATTTGGTGTCTTTGCGTGGGAAAATGGTGAGGTGAGAAGATGCCCGGAGACAGTCATCGTATGACAGGACCTTCAGGCCAGAAAAAGCAACCCGTAAGGTACCTGAGAGTGATGCTCAGCACCGACCAACGCGGCCTGCTCTACAGGAAGGACTTTGAGGCCGCCAGCATCTTTGACATCTTTGTGCAGACGTTCGTGGGTGAACTGGTCCGTGACGGCACCATCATTGAGGGGGAGCACTACGTTGCCCTGATCATCCCGCGTTACGACCCTTACCTGCGCCGACGTCCATCGGTGAGGGTGGATCCGGCCAGAGCCGCCGAACCCCGCCCCTGGATCTCGCTGGAATTTGAGGGGACCGTTCGCCCAGATACTCCGTTGACCTTCTTCACCCTGGAACTCCGCGTTCGGGAGCGATCTCTGATCTATCGCCAGGACTTTCAATTATACGAGATTGATTACTTTTTCCGCCGCCTTGAACAGGCTTTGCTGCGGTTGGGCGTCCTGCACCATGGGGAGTATTACTGGCGCCAGATCTTTGCTCGGGAAGATGATCAGGCCGATTTTGAACGCGAGGAGGTCTATGCCCTGAAACAGGAGGTTACCTCACTGGTAGAGATTGCTCCTGTCCAGGTTGCTGCGCCCGCATTTCCCCGCAAATCCCTCTCCGATTATGTCATTCAGGAGACCGTGGGCGCGCCGGAGGATGCAGGCCCGGTGAAGATTCTCATCGCCCGTCCCACTCTGGAAGCCATTCAGCGGATCGCCCGCGCTGGCGTCCAGGTTGAACAGGGAGGGATGCTGGTCGGCCATGTCTATCAAGAAAGCGATCAATCGGGTTTCCTGGTTGAGATCACCGATCACATCCTGGCCGAAGAAGCCCGGAGCAGCATCAGCGAACTGCGTTACACTTTTGAGTCCTGGCAGCGGCAGACGGCTCTGTTGAGGGAGCGCTATCCCGGCAAACGGATTGTCGGCTGGTACCACACCCATCTGGTCAGGATGGAGTTCTACACCGACAAAACCCGACAGACGATTCATGCCACCGAACTCTTCTTCTCCCGGGATGATATGTTTATGCACCGTCAGTTCTTCCGTGAAAAATGGTACGTGGCCATGGTTCTGGATCCCCAGGGCAACGCCGTCTTTTTCCATTGGGAAGGAGATGAAGTGGTGACATCCCGGGGATTCTATGTGATCCAGGGCTGATGATGGACTGCACGGATTTACGGATGGAGGTCCTGTGAGATGCCTGCTTCCAGAGACAGCGCTCTTTTAGAGATTACCCAACTGGCAATCAGTCTACAGACCCTCAAGGAGAAAGGTCAGGAGCCTTTTGTCCTGTACGTCGGGACACAGGCCCCACTATCAAAAAGTGGGCGTCCGGCCCTGGAGGAACTGGAACAAACAGTACTTCTGGAAAAGAGCATGGCGCACCAGGCAGCGTTGGATGGCTTTGGCCGGACCAGACAGGAACGGTTTCAGCGAGAATGGGCTCGTTTATCAGACCTGGAACGCAGGGCTTTTCTGATGCGTGTTTTTGAGACCCTACCGATCTCCGAAGGGTATAAGGCTCTGGCCGCCATTTTGAAAGCCGGGTTCCTCCGCCTCGTGGTCACCAGTAACCTGGACTCACTGATTGAAACGGCATTGGGCGAGGTGCTTCTCCCTGGCCAATGGTCCCGGCTCGTTAATGGATACGATAGCCCTGATCGGGTGCAAAGCGTTCTGGCCGACCGCAGTTATAGCGTTGTGGTGCTCAAGTTGTGTGGGGACTTATCCATGGGCCCATTCGCCCTTGAAGCAGGCGCAATAGGGGAATTGATGAGACCATTGGAGAGTATACTGAATCCTTACCTGTCCCGTCCGTTGATTGTGGTTGGCTACGGCCCCCTGGACGACTACATTGTTCCCTACTTACCCAAGAGGGGAGATAGAGTGTACTATGTTGGTACGGTGTCTCCCCATGAGGGGTCACCTTTCTTTGAGTGCCTCTGGCAACGCCGACGTACCGATATTGTAGATGAGACGATGAATTTCAACCTTTTCTGTACTTGTCTTGCCCAAGAGTTGCATATACTTCCGAAACCGAAGGGTCCCGCCGAAGCAGGAACTGTATCAGAACGGCTGGTTGAGATCATCCCCCCTGATGTTCCAGAAGATTTCTCGAGTTTACAACCTGGGGAAACACCTGGGAATACTCTGGTAGAGTTGGTGCGGCCAACGGTCTTTACCATCCGGGTAGATGCAAGATATCGCGTTTCCTTTGACGTTACAGGAGCGGTCAACTATACGAGCGAAGCAGCAGAAGAATGGCGTGTCAATGTGGATGATCTGAACGTATTGCTGCAGGATATGGGACGGGACATTGCTGCCTATCACCGACTGGGTGATCAGGAAGGACGCGATTCCTGGCGGCGGCGTGCCAAACGGGAGGGGCAGAGGCTGTATGAGGACCTGATGGCCGCCTCACCGGACCTGAGCCGCAAACTGGAACTGGCCAGACAGGCGGTGGAGCCACCCGAGAACCTGACGCTCGCCTTCAGCGGGCCGCGCCATCACCTGGGGATGCCCTATGAACTGCTCCACGATGGAAAAGTGCCCCTGGCTGTGCGTCACCCCCTTTGCCGGCAGGTCAGCGGTGTGACGGTCCGGCACACCCAGAACCTGGATGCGTTCGTGCGCGCGCTCAGGCGCAAAAATGAACCTCTGCGTCTGCTGCTCATTGCCTCGGATACAGGGGGACTGGCGGTGGATGAAGAAGTAGAAGTTATCCGGCACAAGGCCCGACAGGCACGGCTGAACCTGAGTATAGACTGCCTGTTGACGAATGAGGCCAGCCTGGGGGAGGTGGAGAGACGGCTCAGGCAATGCTCTTACCACCTGGTTCACTATGCCGGCCACGGCCACTTTGACCCGGCAACCGGCGAAAACAGCGGCCTGCTCTTCTGGAGGGATCGGAACCGAAGGGGCGGCACCGCACTCCTGACCGCGCGGCAACTGGCCCAGTTGCTGGCCGGGGGACAGACGATGCTCTTTTACCTGAGCACCTGTGTGGGAGCACAGGTGGGCAGCGAGCAGTTGCTGCGGGATAACGACTACCTGGGGGTCATGGATGCGGTGGTCCAGGCCGGTGTGCCGTATGTGCTGGGATACCGGTGGTACGTGACCGACAGCGGCAGCCGGCGCTTTGCCTTCCACTTTTATGAGCGGCTGTTCACCAGCCCTTACGTTCCCGAACAGGCTATCCTGCACGCTCGCAGCCAGGTCTACGGCGCCGACGGCACCGATGAGACCTGGACATCGCCGATTCTCGTGGCGCAAAACCTGTATCGCTGACCGATGAGGAGGAAAATCAATGACCGACAAAACCGTTTCCGATGAGATTCGCATCATTCCTTTGCCCGAAGAGACCGTCACCGGTTACGAACCGCTGCGCGGCGCTCCAGGGGAGAAAAGGGGTGGGGCCAGGGCCATCACCGTCAGAGTGGCGGAACTCTCCGAGGCGATAAAGGAGTTCCTGTCCCAGATGGAGGCACTCCTGCAGGATGCCCCTGCCGCAGTGGGCAGTTTCACGTTGAGCGAACTGGAAGTCTCTGCCGGCATCACCGCTGATGGGAAACTCACCCTCTTTGGTGTGGCCGGCGCGGAGGCAGGGATAGAGGGCGGTTTGAAATTCGTGTTCAGGAAAGCGTGAGCGGTCATATATTCAGAGTGCCCTCACCAGGGCGTTGAGGGCATTCTGCTCATGGGCATCCGATGGAACTTCCGAGGATTCTCTGGACATACCGTGCGGGCGGCAGTATATGGGACGTGGCCATCAGCGCCGATGGGCAGGTGGTGGCTGCAGGTTCGACCGACCATCACGTCTACGTCCTGGATGGCCACGGCAACTTGCTGTGGAAACAGAAGACGGGGAATCAGGTCTGGGGAGTCTCCGTCAGCCCCGATGGGCAACTGGTGGCTGTCGGCTCGGATGACGATCACGCCTATCTTTATGACGGTGCCGGGCACAAACTTTGGGACTTTCCCACCGGTCACAATGTACTCGGTGTCGCCATCACCCCGGACGGCAGGGGCATCGCCGTTGCTTCTCGCGATAAACTCTGCCATTTCTTCTCCGTATCAGGCGGAGGTTATCCCATCTGGAGTTATCCAGCGACGCAGGAGTTCATCCGCGTGGCCGTCAGCCGGGATGGCTCTCTGGTGGCTGCCGGGACATACGGCGGTGAGATTTATGTACTCAATGATCGGGGGAGAACGATTCACCGCCACAAGACTGGCGGAGGCATCTGGGGCCTGGCGCTGGATGAAACCGGAAGGTACCTGGCCATCGCCTCTAAGGAGGAGCAAACATTTTACCTGTATATGGAGGGTTCTCTCCAGTGGTCAAAGCGTGTTACAAGCCATGCTCTTGGCGTTGCGATGACCCGTGGTGGAGAATATATCGCCGGGGTCGCCCGAAATGGTCAGGTCTACCTGTTTGGGCCTGACGGAACCGAATTATGGAGCTTCCGCATCGGCAAAGAAACCCATGCCGTTGCCATCAGCAGCGATGGCCGTTTCCTGGTGGCAGGTACAGAAGATGGCACCATCCTGTGCCTGGAGAATCCGCTGCCCCCCGTGGTTGTGCGCGCCGAAGACGCAACGGCCGTGGCACGATATGCCATCCGCCGGATACGCCACGCTTTCGCCGCCAACCCCTATAGAGGCCTCTGCCGCTGGTTTGACGAGTTTGACCGTTCTCTGCGCATGCAACAATTCGCTCTCTGCCATGCGCTGCTCAAAGAAATCCGTGAGCAGGGGTATCCGCTGGTGGATGTGGAATGGGCTTTTGTGGACAGTCGCGAAGGGGCTCTGTGGCTTTGTCAGGGAATTGCCCACCATAGACAGGGCGAGCACGAAGAGGCCCGTTCCTGCTATGAACGAAGCCTGGAGATTCACCGGCGGGTACACAATCTGGAGGGGGAGGGTCAGGCGCGCTCTCTGTTACGCGTGTTACAGTCACTGCAAGAAAGGGGCAACGGCCTGACCGACCAGGCGCTTCTGGAGGACTATGGGGCGCGCCCTAAGGTTTTGGGGAGCGGCGTCGCGTTGCTCACAGGACGGATGAAAACCGCGCCGCCAGGGGAGCGTTTACGGATCATCCAGGCAGCCAGGGAATCCGGCCATCCGGAACCGCTGGTGGCGGCTCTTGGGGATGAAGAATTATGCGTGCGAAATACTGCTATAGCCGCTCTGGAGGGGCTGGAGCCCGGACCGGATACCGAAACACTGATAGAGGCTTTAAGGGGTGAGCCCTGGTTTGTTCGCTGGCGCGCTGCGGTCCTTTTGCGACGACGGGTGCGGGCGGAAAAGGGTGGTTCAATTGTCAGACAGGCCATTCAGGAAAAAGTCGCTGAGGCCCTTGCCCGTGAGTCCGACCCGGATGTGCGCCGGGAATTGGTCCAACTCGTTGCGGAGACAGGAGACAGACAGACCACCGGAGTTTTGATCCCCCTTCTGGATGACCCGGACCCGGATGTGCGTTTTACCGTTGTCCAGGCACTGGCCAGGGTGGGAGACCGACGCGCCCTTCCTGCCCTGCGGGAGGTCAGGAGCGGTAAAAGTTTCTGGGGCAGGAGCATCGCCGACGCCGCCCGGCAGGCCATAGAAAACATTGAGAAACGCCATCCCCTGCCCGCAGTCAGGGAGATCATTTTCTGCCATCGGGTGGCCGATGATGGGCAACCGGCCCAGCCTGCCAGGTTATTCCTGCCTGATCAACCCGCTGTGTACTGTGTGGTCACCGTTTCCAACGTTCAACCGGATACAGAGGTGATGGTCCAGTGGAGGCACGATGGACGGACCCTCGCCGTGGAGCGGAAAACCGCTTCTGAGGCACTGCCAGGACAACCAGAAGAGCCTGGTAGTGAGGAAATGCCACTGGTAGAACTCATCAGGCCTTCCGGTAGAAGAGAAGAGGAAGGACGAAGGAGCATAGAGACTATTGGAGATCTTCTGGTGGAGTTGCTCCATTTGTTGGACGACAGCGAACCTCAGCCAGAAAGGCCCGGGCAGGATAGCCTTCCAGTTGCTTACTTCAATTTTGCCCTGGAGCGACCGAGAGAAAGATGGAATCCCGGTATATATACTGCAGAGATATACATTGATAACGAAAAAAACGATGAAGGTTCTTTCCGGGTTGTGGACCGGGTGCCGATTGAACGCGTCACGATGTGCCTGGGGGTCAACGCGGCCGGCGGCCCGACGGATGAGACATGGGTGTTCCTTTCAACCACTCCACGATTATATTGCGTCGTTGCTCTTGGTGAAGCACCGTCAGGTCTGGAAGTGCAAGGGCTGTTGTACGATGTCACTCAAAACACTTTGGTTGCCCGGGCAACCGTGGAGACGACCCGAGAGGGAGACCAGGAAATTGCGTTGTGGTGGACAAAATCCAGATGGCGACCCGGAAGATACCGGGCACTCATTACGACGGAAACGGGGACGCAGGCGGAAAGCGATTTCTTCATTGTTCCTGGCGTTGGGATCAAACAGGCCACAATGTGTCGCCGGGTGGATAAGCATGGGAACCCCATTGAACCGGTTTCCAAATTCCTGCCTGACGAAGACCTGATCTGTGCTGTTGCCCTTACAGAATCTCCTCCGGGGCTTGAGGTCTCTGCCCGCTGGTTCTATGGGCATCAGCGTATTGCAGAGAGTAAAAACCTGGTTCAGACCCCTGGTGCACAGAATGTGATATTCACTCTGACCAAACCGGATGCTGGCTGGCCACCTGGCGAGTACGAGATAAGAGTGCATATCTCGGGCACCCTGGTCCAGTCGCTGAAGTTTGTGGTATCGCCTCGACCTCTTATCCAGCAGGCTGGCATCGGGGTACGCCGGGCTGCCACCTGGCTCTCACAGCAGATAAGAAGCACTGCCTTTCTGTCTATTCTCAGCAGTGCTGTGCTGGCATTGCTATTGGGACTCACGTATCGTATGACAGATGTACTGGCGGGGAAAGTGTTGGGCCTGGAAATGGTGCTCTCTCAGAGAATCCTCTCCTGGGGGCATATGCTTGCGACGTTGAACCTGGGGTGGTGGGCGGTTGGTGGAGGCCTGTATGGCCTGCTGCACGCGCGCTACCAGAATGGAAAAGGAGAGAGGGTCTATGAAATTGTGCGTTCCCTTCTGACCTTTCTCACCATTTTTCTTCTGTGTTATCAGACGGGCTATCTGATATTTGCCCCAGGATACCTCTGGCCGGAAGCGCTCTGGGGGCTGTTCAGCAAACTGCTTTGGGCCGCGCCAGTGGTGGCCTGGAGCGGACTGCTGATCGCAACAGCAGGTGCGATCGCTGTACATCGGAAAGAGTTCCCATTTTACCTCATAACCTTCCAGGCCCCTTTAGTCTCGGTCATATTCGTACTCAGTGCATATCCAATGGCCATCGTGGGCGGTCTGCTCTTTGGTGCACTGGGATGGGGAGCCGGCAGCCTGCTGGACCTTGTCTGGCGAGGCCATGATTTCAGCACGCAGTGGGGTTACGGTGCACTGGGTTTGGGCGCCAGCATCGGTTTTGTTTTAAATCCCACTGTTCTGGGCCTCATCATGGTGATCAAGCGGGTGATTGATGCGGTAAGGGGTTAAAGAGAGATTACTGGCCATATTCATAGAGAGGTGTCCCCTTGTCCGAACGTAACCACATCCTGACCGCCCTGGTCAAAGAAGTCCTGGGCCCCCGCGATGGCCCGTATGAGATTCTGCCCGAAAACCAGGACCCGCGCGACGAATACATCACCGGCGTGCTGGCCCCGGCCCGCGCTCCGCGCCCACCTGACGAGATTGACGCCGACATTGATCAGGTCATTGAGGAGACATCCAGCGAGGAGGACCAGGACACGCAGGGGTATGTGGTGGCGCCGGGCACTTTCTCCCCCGCCCTGGACCCCAAAGCCCTGCCCCGCTCCATCGGCCTGTCCTTCACTGTGGAAGCGACTGACGGGCCGCCGCAGATTGAGGTCTGCGCCACCTGGGCCCGCTATCAGCTCGCTTCAGTTGCGCTCCCGGCCCCTTTCCGACCGCTGCTGGCGCGTCTCACTCTTGCTGGTCAATGTCACTGAAGTTACAGGGAACAGACGCCCCGATACCAGCGATCACCTCTTCCAGCCGCAGATCCGGGTGCATTGTTGCCCTGGCACCTCTCTCGTGCCGGTGTGGACGGCTGGCACCGGCAACCTGACCAGCGCAACCCCCGGCTCACTGGCCGCCGAAGACGCCTCGCTGGCCCTGCTCTACCGCGACCGCACGGCGCTGGCCCGGGGCCACCTGTGCGGCGCCACCTGGGAAGCGGTTGATCCGGAACGGCCTCACCCATTCATTCCCTCTCCCGGCGAAGCGCCCTTTGCCTGGACGGATGCCGTGGTGGTACCTCAGCCGGAACGGGCAAAGTTCTCCTCTGCCGATGTGCGCACCGAACTGGTGCCCTGCTATCCCATTGAGGCCCCGCACATGGACTGGGATGGGCAGTTCGGCCCGCCGCCGACGCTCGACCCGGAAGTGCTGGCTGAGACCTGGCAGCCAGAACAGGTACGGAACAACCTGCAGCCCCTGGTGGATGGCTACCGGGCCTGGATTCAGGGACAGCAGTCGCTGGTGGCCGGTTTGTCTGAAGCGCAGCAACCGGTGGCCCAAGCCCATCTCAAGCAGTGCAGGCGGATTGCTGAGCGTATTCAGGAAGCCATTGAAATCCTGGCCACCGATGAGGATGTCCGGCTGGCCTTCTGCTTTGCCAATAAGACCATTGCCCTGCAATCGCAATGGGCCAGGGGGCAGGTGCTCACCTGGCGTCCCTTCCAGCTCGCCTTCATCCTGCTCAACATCCCCGCCCTGGCCGATCCACTTCACCCTGACCGCCGCACTTGCGACCTGCTCTGGTTTCCCACCGGCGGCGGCAAGACCGAGGCCTATCTGGGTTTGACAGCCTTCACCCTGGCCCTGCGCCGGCGTCGCGCCCGGCACAGAGAGTCCGGTGACCGCACCGGCGCCGGAGTCGGGGTGCTTTCCCGCTACACCCTGCGCCTGCTGACCATCCAGCAATTCCGCCGGGCGCTGGGCGTCATCACCGCCTGTGAGATGCTGCGGGTCTGGGGACTGGACACACCCACCGGGCCCGTTGGCTGGCGGCCACGGGATTGCCCCAATCAGGAGACTTTTCTGTGGGGTGGTGTCCGCTTCTCAGTCGGTCTTTGGGTGGGCGGCGGCGTGACGCCCAATAACCTGCTCAGTATCGGGCCGGTCCCCGGTCCTGATGGTATGACCTTCTACGTGGGCGCGCTGGACATCCTGCAGGGCGCCAGCAGAGACTACGACGGGCCCAACCAGGCATTGCAACGTCATATCCGGCAATCCCGCTACCTGGACATCAGCGGTGAACCGGCCCAGGTGCTGACCTGCCCCTGCTGCAGGGCAACGCTGGCCGTGCCGGATGAGGGCCTGGGCCCCGGTCAGCACACGCTTCATTTTGTCTTTAAGGGTGGGCGGGCCACCACACCGCCGCTGACTCAGTTCCAGCCGGCAAACTCCTGGCTCAGCGTGAATGCAGCCACCCTGACCCCTCACGCCGCAGCCGGTTATCACACCCTCTCCCTGACCTTTACCATCCCGGATGGAAGAAGCCTGAGCGCCCGGCAGCAGGTGGATGAGTGGTGGTATCAGACCATTGCCCCGGCCCTGGGCCAGGATGTGGTCCTGCTGGCCGCCCGTCCATCCCGGCCCGGCTATTTCATCCTGACTTATGACAACAGTCAGAACAATGCCCGCCAGTGCGACTTTGACGTGTATTGCCCCAACCCGGAGTGCGAACTCAACCGGCACGCCTGGGCAGAACAGGTGCCGCTGCCACGCACAACCCGCTCTGCTCCACCTCCCGGCAGCGGTCAGTTATCGTTGGGAGTGAGGGCCACCGACGATACAGCAGCACTACCGCTGACGCCAGATATGCAGTGGCAGGAAACGCCTGAGTGGTGCCGTCGGGGCAAGACGCGCTGGATCTCAAACATGATTCCTATCCCCGCCCTGACCGTTGATGACCAGATCTACCACCACTGCCCCTCCCTGGTCATCGCCACCGTAGACAAGTTCGCCCGGCTGGCCTTTGAGCCAAAGGCGGCTGCGCTCTTTGGCAACGTGACGCACTACCACAGCCGGTGGGGGTACTATAGAGAGGGATGTCCACCTGCCACTGGCGGCGGTCTTCCCCGGCAATATCAGCCTCACCCTTCCGGCCATTCGCGGGGCAACCCATTGCACGTTCAAGTCTCGCCTTTCCTGCCGCCCGACCTGATCCTCCAGGATGAACTGCATCTGATTGAGGGACCGCTGGGCAGCATGGTCGGGCTGTAGGAGACCGCCGTTGACCTGCTCTGCCAGCGGCAGCAGAACGGCCAGACCGTTGTTCCCAAATACATCGCCTCAACGGCCACAGTACGTCAGGCCGAACCGCAGGTGCAGGCCATCTTTGACCGGCGACTGGCTCAGTTTCCTCCCTGGGCCATCTCTGCCGACGACCGTTTCTTCGCCCGTGACCGGGAGATCCACCCGCTGGAGAGCGACCGCCCTGGCCGTCTGTACGTTGCCGTCTGTGCGCCAGGCAAGGGAGCACAAACCCCCATCGTGCGCATCTGGTCGGCGCTCCTGCAAAGCGTCTACGAACGATGGCAGGTCAGCCAGACACCGCAGGCAGACCGCTTTTACACCCTGGTCGGTTATTTCAACGCCATCCGGGAACTGGCCGGCGCCCTGTCTCTCTTCCGTCAGGACATCCCCGAGCGCATCGCTTTCCGGGCCGGTGCTGCGGCCCGGCCGCTGGACCGCTGGCTGGAACTGTCCAGCCGGGCCAGTTCGCTGGATCTGCCTGCCTTGCTGGAACGCCTGACCATTCCTGCCCCTAATGCTCTGGATGCTGTATTCGCCACATCAATGTTCGGTACTGGCGTGGACGTGGATCGGCTGAGCCTGATGGTGGTCCACGGCCAGCCCAAGACGACCGCATCCTATATCCAGGCCACGGGGCGGGTGGGACGACAGGGCGGCGGGCTGATCGTGGCCTTTTTCCGGGCCAGCCGGCCGCGGGTAGGACTACATTCAATCGTGGTCATCCTCCCGCCTGAAAAGGAACCGCGGGAGGCACTTTGTAACTCAATAGTTCCAGTACGGTCCAGCGGTGATCCGTCAACCCGGCCGCCATCGCCGGTGTCCGCTCCACCCAGTGGAGAACGGCTCGGCGCCGATGAACGACATAAAGCGGCTGCCGAAGGGCATCGTGGTAAGTGCAAAAGTTGTAGATGCAACCGATCAGATACACGGCTTCTTCCACCCAATCCATTTTTCGGGCCGGGTGCCGGGTCCGCCGCACCAGGAGGGCCAATCGGGAGCGGAAGGTCGCAATCAGCCGTTCAATGAAGGCCGTGTTGAGCACGCCACCGTTTTGAGTGGCGCGTAACAGATGGGCAATGACGGCAGCGCTCCCCTGCACAATCCTCCGCTCCACACCCACCACCCTCCGCCGGGCGTATCGCTTGATGACCTGTCCCAGATGGACATCTGGCCACGGCACCAGGCGGGGGCGGCCAGGCTTTCCAGTATGCACCGGGGTGCGAAAGACCTGCCGGCAAGCGGAGATGTAAGCGGACAGCCCATCAAA
>Ga0197142_1003559_pt1 | contig 13008 bp, 13 predicted proteins | sample GBS60_MetaG_FD_148614 | JGI IMG/M metagenome (GOLD analysis project Ga0197142, IMG submission 148614) | Sediment microbial communities from Great Boiling Springs, Gerlach, Nevada, United States - GBS 60_MetaG | ecosystem: Environmental > Aquatic > Thermal springs > Hot (42-90C) > Sediment... | reverse complement strand
GAGAGTTTTTGTGCCCAAGAGCGAGGGGGGAAAAGTTTATCTTGTGCCGGTGAGCGTTAAGACTGAAGTCAAAGGAAACATGATGGATGTTTCCCTTAGAGCACTGATTAAAGAAGGCACAGCCGGCGGGGATTATGCTGGGTTAATCCCGGACGGCACAAGAATACTTGCTCCCATAACAATTAGACAAGGCGTGGCAACAGTCAACTTGAGCAAGGAGTTTGTTGAGAACTTTTCAGGCGGATCTGACCAGGAAGCTCTTACGCTAAACTCTATTGTCCACACGCTCGTTCGTAACAGTGGTGGGAAGGTGGATAAGGTACGATTGCTGGTGGAAGGAGAGACGGTCGAAACGCTGGGTGGACACTTCGATCTTACCGAGCCTATCGAAGCTGACTCTACCCTGCTCAGACCTGGCAATGCCAATTGAACTCGTCACCGATAGGAATATTCGATTCAGGACTGGGAGGTTTGAGCGTAGCGGCACAGGTCCTGCGACAACTTCCCAACGAAAGGATTATCTACTTCGCCGATAACGCTCACGTGCCATACGGTGAGCGTCCTCTGGAGGAAATTCGAGAGTTCGCCCTAGAGATTACAGATTTTCTTATCGATAGGGGCTGCAAAGCCGTGGTGATGGCGTGCAACATGTCGAGCGCTGTTGCTCTTGAGGCGGCGCGCGCTTGTAGACCTGAGGTGCCCATTATCGGCGTCATAGAGCCGGGAGCATTGGCAGCGGCTAGCGGTTTTGAGTCCGAAGAAATCTGCGTGGGCGTCCTCGCTACTACGGGCACGGTCAAGAGTGAGGCCTATGTTCGGGCTATTAGGCGAATCAATCCGTCTGCTAAAGTGGTGCAGCAGGCGTGCCCAAGATTTGTGCCGTTAGTTGAAGCCGGCAAGGCACATACTGAGGAAGCCGAGGCAGCCGCGCGCGACTATGTAGCCCCGTTAAGTCAAGCTGGTTGCAAAACAATCATATTAGGATGTACGCATTATCCGTTCTTGCGTCATGCCATAGAAGCTGCTGCAGGAGAGAACGTCAGGATAATAGATCCTGCGGAGGAAACCATAGCCGTCTTGCGCAATATTCTTCTTGAACGAAGAATAGAAAGCGAATGCCTGTCGGCCGATCACGAATTTTATGCCAGCGGCGACACAGTCGGATTCGCTGAACTTGGCAGCAGGTTTCTAGGCAGGCGGATCGACGTGGTTCGTAGCGTGACCTGGGGCATCGACCTTGGACAGGCACTTAGCGATGCTGCCATAAAGTAACCCCATTCCTCCCGCATATAAATTGCACCAATCGGCTGCTTTTTCGGGGAGGGAATATTTAGACTGTGAGGTAAAGACTTATGATTCGCTTGGATGGCCGAGCGAGTGACGAGCTCAGGCCGATCAGAATAACTCGAAACTTCATAAAATACGCCGAGGGAAGCTGCCTAATAGAAATGGGCGATACTAAGGTGATCTGCACCGCCACGATTGAGGATAAAGTGCCTCCATTCCTGAAAGGTTCTGGTCAGGGATGGGTGACCGCAGAATACGGCATGCTTCCCAGATCGTGCGAAACTCGCACTCAGCGTGATGTCGCGCGAGGTCAGGCAAGCGGTAGGACACAGGAAATCCAACGTCTGGTTGGTCGGGCTGTAAGGTCGGTTGCTGATCTAAACGCATTTGGCGAACGAACGATAGTGCTAGACTGCGATGTGATCCAAGCCGATGGTGGTACTCGTACGGCATCCGTTACTGGCGCGTTTATTGCGTTTGCAGACGCTTGCGCTGTTATGAAAAAGGAAAACATTGTCAAGAAAACGCCATTCTCTGACATCATTGTTGCTGTAAGCGTTGGAGTAGTTATGAACGAGGAACTCCTTGATCTCAACTACAAGGAAGATTCGAACGCCGCCGTTGATATGAACGTCGTCATGACTGCTGGAGGTCGGATAGTAGAAGTCCAGGCCACCGCCGAGGGGGCGCCGTTTACAATGAATCGGTTTAATAGCCTTATGGCGCTTGCGCAAAAGGGAATTACCAAGCTCGTGACTGTTGTAAAGAGTGAACTAGCAAACGTGCTGTGAAACGCCTAGTTGTTGCGACCAAAAACCAAGGAAAACTAAGGGAAGTCGTGCAGATTTTAGCCGATTTGCCTTATGAGGTAGTGTCGTTGTCGGAATATCCAGATGCTCCGGACATCGAAGAGACAGGATCGACATTTCTGGAGAATGCCGTGCTTAAGGCTGTTAAGTACGCTGGCTTTACCGGTGAGATTGCCCTGGCTGACGATTCCGGGCTGGAGATAGATGCGCTAAATGGCGCGCCAGGCGTGCGTTCCAGCCGATTCGCGCCTACGGATCCTGAGCGGATTGCAAAAGTCCTCGAACTAATGAAGGACGTTCCGGATGATAAGCGGACTGCTCGTTTTCGATGCGCTATAGCCGTTGCGTGGCCGGATAAGCGGATAGAAACTTGTGAAGCCAAGGTCGAAGGGGTTATTGCGAGAGAACCCAAAGGCTCTTATGGGTTCGGCTACGATCCGATATTCTACATCCCAGAGCTTGGCAAACATATGGCCGAACTGGAACCAGAGGAAAAGAACGTCGTTTCCCACCGCGGCCGAGCGCTTAGGATCATGAAAAAGATGCTTTTGGAAGAATTAGCAGAAGGCAGAGTTTGATGTACAATGAAACTGCACGAAGGTTGCCAATTTGGACGAGGGTTAAGGAGGTTACGATCTTGAGATTGATTCTTGCTATCTTGTTGATTTTGTGCTCGACTACTGCATGTTTTGCTGAGCCGATTGCATACTGGCAGCCCGGTAAATCAGTTGGCATTGAGCTAATTACATGTCAAGACGGCCAATGGGAACAGCGAGAAGTAAACGGACGTGAAGCGGCTGTACTAAAAAGAATAGAAAACCAGCCTAACTACTATCTATATTTCAGATTCGCTCCCATGGTTCGCGAAAGGCTGGACTCGGAGGTCTATTTGTTAGTGGACTTCCTCGATGAAGGCATAAGCACGGTGAAAACAGAGTTCAATTCTAGTGCTGGTTCGTATACGCCTGGCCCTGGTTACATTCTAATGGGCAGCGGCAAGTGGGAGAGGGGCATTATTCATTTGACCAACACGGAGTTTGCTGGTCTGCAGAACGGTGGCGCAGACTTCAGATTTGTATGCCCATCAGGATCTGCCATCATAGCTAGATTGGAAGTCTATACACAGGATCCCGGGGTTAAGTTGCCTACGGTGCAGGAACGCATTATGAATATTAACTGGAACACCTCTGCGCCAAAAAATATGTTTTATACGTTCGGTAATGACGCTGACGAAAATACGGCTCCGCTCTACAAGTTGCTCGGAGTGACGAGCATTGAAAGCTACGTTACTTGGGAAACTTGCGAGCGCAACGGAGAAGGTTTATGGGACTGGAGCCGTTGGGATAAACAGGTAAAAGTGCTGAAGGAAAACGGGCTAAAGTGGGTGCCTTTTCTTATACTGGGACCTGCCTACTCGACTCCGAACTGGTTCCGCGCAAGTCGTGAGCATTTTCCTTGTAGCTGTCTCGAACATGGTATTGACTCCAAGATCGAGTCGCTTTGGAATCCGAACCTACCAAAACGCATAGAGCGGTTCATTAGTGAGTTCGCAAAGCGCTATGGAAATAGTGGAGTTATCGAGTCTGTACTTCTGGGAATTCATGGCGACTTCGGCGAGGCTATCTACTCGGTAACTGGTGGTGGGTGGACCTTCCATATACCAGGCGAGTATCATAGCCACCCTGGCTTTTGGTGCTATGATCGATATGCTTTGGAAGACTTTCGCAAGTTTGTTTATGCTCGCTACAAAACAGTAGATGCTCTCAACAAAGCATGGGGCACTAGTTATTTCTCCATCGGGGATGCGAACTTTCCAGGAAGAAAAGAAGAACTTAAAGCGTTTCGAGATAGTTTGCCCAAAGGCAACCCAAAGGTTCGCAGGCGATGGCTTGACTTTGTTGAGTGGTATCGTGACGCAATGACTAGATGGGCCGATTGGTGGATCGAAACTGCTCGCAAATACTTCCCAGATACGCCGATCTATCTATGCACCGGCGGGGATGCTAAACCGGAACACGGCTCCAATTTTGCTGAACAGTGTCGAGTAGCCGCCAAGCATAAGGCGGGCGTTCGAATAACCAATGAAGGGTCAAACTATGCGGCTAACTTCGCTCTAACCAGGTGGGTTGCTTCTGCTGGGAAACACTACGGAGCGTATTTCGGATTCGAACCTGCAGGAGCAGAAGACGAAATAGGAATTGTAGCCCGTATTTACAACGCTACTGCTTCCGGAGCTAACCAACTGCATGATTATAGTACGAACATCACAAATTCAAGTCGAACTATTGACCAACAACGCAAGCATATAAAGTATCTGTTCCACGTGCCTAAGCCGATTGTGCCAGTAGCGTTGTGGTATCCAAACGTTTCACTCACGCTTGAATGGAGCAACTTTATTGCTGTAGCCGCTAGTTTGCGCGAGTACACCGACCACGATTACGTAGACGAAACCATGCTTCGCACCGGTGCTCTAAAAAACTACAAGGTGCTTGTTATAGCCCATGGAAATGTTATGGAAACAGCCGATGCTCGCAAGATTGCCGAATGGGTTAAGGCGGGCGGAGTGCTCGTGGTGATGGATGTTCCTCGATTTGAAAGCGTCGAAGCAACCTCGGATCCGGAAGTCATTCTGTTTGGCGATCATCCTGAGGGCCGAACGCTTGGAAAAGGCCGAGTGAAAAGAGTTAAAGGATGGGATGCTCTAGCCTCGGAGCTTGAAAGCGTGCTTGATCGGCTCGGCTACGCTATCTGTGATATGCGCAAGGACGGTGTTTTCGCCACGCAGATCGAACCCGACAGGTTTTTGTTCTTTAACTTGAATTCGTCCGAATCAACGGCGGAGATCAGATTTGCAGGCTCTGTTAAAAAATTTAACCTTCCGGCAGCTACGATTGTAGATGTGAAGCTGTAACCGACCGTATACGGATTTGCCAGTTGCCAGACGTTACGAAATCAACTTGTCAGTTTCTTTTTGTTCAAGGTTCACGTTTTGCTTGACATAATAGCGGGTATTTTTTTATGGCTGAGCTGCAGCCAAGAAAGATAACCACGAAACATGCGGAGGTAGCAGATATGGCCGATTTTGCTGATCCCTTCTATGGGAACGTGCCTGACCGAAAGCTAAGTGTCGATGAGCTTGTTCGCGCTCTAAGACTAAACGTGGCTGCTGAAGAAGAAGCGGCCGCTCTTTATGAAGCCCACGCGGCTGCAACCGATAATCCCCTTGCGCGCAAGGTGCTTTTGGACGTTGCCAACGAAGAACGTGTCCACGTGGGAGAGTTTACTCGCCTTATCGATATACTCACCAAAGGCGAAGAGCAGGCTTGGATTAACAATGGCTATGCTGAAGTAGACGAGATGGCCGAAGAGGTTATGCGAGGCGATTTGGAACCAGCAACGCCGCAGGAAAAGGCTGCAGAGGCCGGGCTTGAAAGTCCTGCTGCCACTTCGGCAAATCTAAATGATAAGACGCCTACGGTCGGATCGTTGAGACAGTAACGGAAAGGGTTGGAAGCAATGGCAAACAAATATCTTGGACGCGAGGATGCGCCGTTTGGCGACGAGATATGGGCAGCGATTGATTCTATCGTTGTGAATACTGCAAAGAGCCGACTTTCGGGCAGAAGATTGCTTGATATCGAAGGTCCATACGGGCTTGCTTTGAAGACTGTCCCGCTTATGGACAAAGTTGTGACTGAGGGAAACATATCAATTATGTCTGGTGACGTGCTGCCGGTACCGCTCATTGAGACACAGTTTTCACTCAACGTGCGAGATCTTGCAACTTATGAGGAAACCGGCTTCTCTCTGGACGCACCGGCAATTGCACAGGCAGCAATTTCTTTGGCGGCTATGGAAGATACTCTCATATTCGAGGGAAGCAAGTCTCTCGGTATCGAGGGTCTGTTGACGGCGAAGGGCGTGCATTCGATAACATTGAGCAAGTGGGACGATATAGGATCTGCTGCTAATGATGTCATCAAAGCGGTAACCACTCTCGATTCAGCAGGCTTCCACGGGCCTTATGCACTGGCGATTGCTCCGGATCTCTACAATATGCTCTTTAGGTTATATCCTCAGGGATATCAGGTCGAAATGCAGCACCTCGAGAGTATAGTAGGGTCCAAAATTATCAAGGCACCGGGCATCAAAAAAGGCGGAGTGCTGATTGCCGTCGGTAAGCAGTTTGCATCTATAGTGATTGGCCAGGACATAGCAACCGCCTATGTTGGTCCGACAGGCGGAAAGCACGAGTTCCGAATTTCTGAGAGCTTAGTGCCGCGGATAACGGTACCGGAATCAATCTGCGTGCTGAAAGCATAAGAAATGAAGACGCCCGGAGATAATACCTCCGAGCGTCTTCAAATCGATATAACGGAAGTGTTCGTTATTGATCGATGGGGTAAGTCTGTATATCACACAGGTATCCTGCCTTTGCCCATTCTACGCTTTTGAGCTTGTCCATCGACACACAAACACGTTGGCGCCACAACGGCGGATAGGATGAGCAATTGTCTTGGTGCCAGGTGCCTATGTTGATTATGCCGTACCCTTCGATATTTAAGAGCATAGCAAATAAAAATGATCTTTTTGCTCGGCGCAGGATAACGCGAACTACACTTGGTTACACATTTCTCGTCCAACGACAAGAACTCATATATAATTTAATAGTTAAGTTCGTATGATTAACAATCGTGAGTTTGCTTCGCAATTGAGTACCAGCATAATTACCTGATTTTGAAAAAATACATTGCCGCCACTTGACGATTGACCATGCGTGGGCTAAAATGCCGTAGGTAGATATAGTTAACACATACATAGACCGCGAAGAAACGCGGCACATTCCCACACAAATAAACGGGAAGGAGAAAAGATGATGGTTAGATTTTGTCTAGGAATCGTGCTGGTTGTCGCCATTGCTGCGCTTGCTCCGGCAGCCCACGCAGTAATTTACTACAATTGGAACTATGAATCATATGAATCAGGTGGAGACTTCTGTATGCCCGGGGATCCCGAAAACACATGGGGCAAGTGCGTCTACAAAGTCCATAACCCCTGGTTCGGTCAAGATCCTTTTGAGTGGACCTACCCGACTGACGACCCCGAATATGCTTACTATCAGAGCGGCAGTGTGCCGCCGGAGGATCCAATCGTGAACCAGCTTTTCCGCAACCGCACTACAAGCAACTGGACAGACTGGCACTGCACAATAATTGGCGGAACAATTGTGCCAGATAGTGTGGTGGTTAAGAACTACCAAAATCAGTATCCAGTTTGGAAAATTACATACAACCCTGACGGGTCCGGGTTCTACGCGGAAACGATAGCTGGATCGGAAACATACATAGCGCCGGGAGGTTTGTTGAGCGTTTACTTCGAATATATTGGAAGCGGGACGGTTACATTCGGCCAGTATCCAACTACGACTGCCCCGATTCCTGAGCCGGCATCTATTACTTACCTGTTGAGTGGACTTCTGGCTCTAGTGGGGGCGCGGAGAAGGAAGTAAGATAAATCCGACTAACCTCCGGTTTGTGCACGGATGTCCTTGAGGAGGGGGGTTTACGTGAGAAAAAACGTTTGCACAGTGCTGACATTGGCGTTAGTTTTCGTCATCTCGCAAGGTGTTGCTTGGAGTGGCGTTACCGTTTCGTGGATAGATGATATTCTAGGACCTCAATCCGTGCCTTTAATGTGGGTGCCTATAAACCCGGGGGATCCTTACTACGCTTTCACGGACCATGCGTGGTACGCCAATTTGACAATTAACTATACATATATGCATGTCATCACGTTTACCTTTACAGGGGATTACACAGGTGATGACGGCTTGTCTTACCCGTATATCTTGCTGCGCGAGACCATCCACAACAAAACTCAGTTCGACTGGACAGATTTCCATCTCCAGATGAATCCGGTTGATCCTAACGACTGGAAAGAGTTCGGTTGGGCAAGCGGACTTACGACGGCTTGGAATGTGAATCTGCAACCGGAAACAGTAGACTTTACTATGCCTGTTGGCGGCGTTCCTATTAGCCCGGGAGGGATATTCTACGACAGCGTGTTTATATTCGACGATTTCGACAATATCGCGAGCATATCTATAGACAAGTGGCCCACGCCTATTCCCGAAGCGGGTAGCGCTTCAGCAGTTTTGAGCGGGCTTGCGGGTATGATTCTATATGTGAAGAGACGCAAGGTATAAAACGACCGGGGAGGAAAGGAAGGAAAGGGGAGATGGCCGGGGGGAAGTTCCCTCCGGCCGCTTTATTTTAACTTAGCACGGATTAGCTTAAAACGTCCTACTGGGCTTAGGTTGGAATATGTGAACAAAATTTAACCAAAATACCACATTTTATTCTCTGCAAAACGGCCGAGTTGTTGTCTTATAATTATGGGAGCGCTTTTTTCTGCTGATTGTGAGGCGGTCTACTTAAAGGGCTCGGATGAATGTCGTCCGAGCCCTTTTTGCGTTGAGGGTCGGCAAATGTGTGTTTTCTCGGAGGTGTATATCGTATGAAGAGCAGACGTGCAAGGGCGGTCGATTATCTGATGAGCTACACTCCAGAGCAAACTGCAGAATCGCTTGGAGTAAGAATCCAGACGCTTGAGCAGTGGATGAAAATGGATGACTTTAAGGATGCGCTCAGAGCACGCGAGCGCGAGGACAAACGCAGTCTAGCACGAATCGCCCGCCGCGCCGCCATTAATGCCGCTCAAACGCTCGCAGATATCGCCGCTGATCGCACCAAGCCGGATATGAAAGTCTTGCTAGAAATAGTCAAAGCTTCAGGAGCGTTCGAGAAAGAAGCCGAAGATACCAGCGACGGTTTGGACGAGATTATCCGAAGGTTGCAAGGTGACGAATATGACTGATGCTCAGAAACGCCTAAACCTTGCTCGAGCGCTGTGGCGTTGGCAACCGCATCCCACTCAGGAAGAGTGGCTTCTAAGCGAGGCGCAGACGAAGGTTGCAGCGTGCGGAAGACGTTGGGGGAAGACGGAAGCTGCCGCAGTTGATGTGGCTACAACGGCACTGCAACATCGCAACTGCATCCAGATGATCGTCAGTCCAACCTACGATCAGAGTAGGCTGATCTTCGACCGTATAGAGCAATTGATTATGAGCTTCGAGCCGATTCGTAAACTAGTTCGAGTCGTTCGCACTCCGTATCCCAGGCTAACGGTGTTAGGCAGCCTTATAACAGCTCGTACGGCCGACGAAGACGGTCGAAACCTTAGAGGCCACTGTGCGGACAGGGTAGTCGTGGACGAGGCTGCCTACGTCCGCGAAAACGTCATAAATGAGGTTATTCGACCTATGCTCGCGGACCGTGATGGACAGCTTATTATGATTTCAACACCTTTCGGCAAGAACCACTTCTACCGGGCTTTCGTTAAGGGAAAGAGCGAAGAACGCGCTGTCGACAGAAGGCGGCGATATGCATCGTTTACATTCCCGTCGTGGACCAATCCGCACATCAGCGCGGTGTATGTAGAAGAACAGCGAAGAGAGCTATCTCCGCGCCAGTTTGCTGTCGAGTATGAGGCGCAGTTCCTGGACGACTGCAACGCAGTGTTTGAGTGGGAGGATATTGAGCGCGCCATCGTTGGCGCAAGTATGCAGAGCACCGATTACGACGTTATAGTAGCAGGCGTAGACTGGGCCAGATACGGTGATTATACCGCAGTTGTGGCGGTAGGTGTGGCCGACGGCAGGTGCGAAGTGGTGGGCATGGACAGGTTCAACGGCATTGGATGGGCGCAGCAGACGGACCGTGTGGTCAAGTTTCTGAGGACGCATCGAGTATGTGCGGTTCTGACAGATAGGACATCGGTCGGCGACCCGTTGACGGAGCAGCTTCAGTCTCGCTTGTGGGATATGGCGGTGGAGGGTTATACGTTCACAAGCTCTTCGAAGCGGGAGCTTGTTGAAGAGTTGGCTTTGCGCTTTGCCCATGGCACAATCTCTATTCCGCGTGACGAGCAGCTCATAAAAGAGCTTCAATATTTCGAGTATGAGCTTACGGACTCTGGCAACGTCCGACTAGGTGCGCGTTCAGGTTACCATGATGATTTGGTAATCGCTCTGGCACTTGCGTGCAAGCAAGCCAAGCGCGCGGGATATAACAACACCTGCTTGGTCGTAGGATCGCGTGTACCAATTGATGAATGGTAAAGCCGATCAAGCGCCTTCGCGATCAATATTCGCGGAGGCGCATTTGTTTGTACTGAACTAACTTGAAAGGAGGAAAGCATGCCTAGCTCGATTCTGGCTTACTTCGCCGAAAAGCTCGCATTCCGTAGGTCGCCGCCGATGGAAGAGATTGCGTCCGTTGGAGCTGCGGCATCTCTTATCCGTTCGATAGCACCCTACAATCCGGATGACCTCATCGGCAAGAAGGGTTATGCTATCTACGATCGGATGCAACAGGACGCCCAGATTCAAGCCTGCCTGACTATTAAGAAACTCGCGGTGCTCTCGCGTGGATGGGAGGTGCATCCCTACTCGGACACTCCTGCAGATATACGCGTCGCTGAGTTTATTCGCTTCGTGTTAGAGGATATGCGCGGATCGATTACTGATGTGCTGATGAACGCGCTTGACGCTATCGCCAAAGGCTTTTCGGTAATGGAGATAAACTACCGCGTCATCGATAGGGAGCCGTGGAGAGGGATGATCGGCCTTTCGTCAATCAAGAGCAAGGATCCATCTGCCTTTGCATTCGACACCGACGAGTTCCTTAACGTGCGCGGGCTGAAGATTAAAACACGAAATTCAGATGATATACTCCCACCGGAGAAGTTCGTAATCTACAGCTACAATCCGCGCTATGAGTCGCCTTACGGCACGTCCGATCTCAGGGCTGCCTACAAACACTATTGGTCGAAAGACGTGCTGACGAAGTTCATGAACGTATACTTGGAAAAGTACGGCTCGCCGACCGCTCGAGGAACCTACAAGCGCGGCATGCCCAAACAGGCCCAGGAAGAGCTGTTGAAAGTTCTTGCCGGCATTCAAAAGGAAAGCGCGATTGTGGTTCCCGATGATGTGCAGGTAGAACTGTTGGAAGCGCAACGTGGAGGCGAGGCGGGTTTTCTTCAGGCACTAGAGTGGCACGACAAGCAGATAGCCAAGGCAATCCTCTGTCAGACGCTCGTGACCGATGAGGGCATTCGCGTCGGATCGTTCGCCTTGGCGAAAATCCATCTGGATGTGCTCAAGATGTGCCTGGCTAAGCTCAAGCGTGATCTGGAGGAAACGGTAATGCGCGAACAGGTGATACGGCGCTTGGTTGACTACAACTTCGCCGATGCGCGATGTCCCAACTTCAGCCTCGGGCCGCTTGAGGATCGCGATGTCGAGAAACTGGCAGCCGTGATTGCGAAACTCGTTTCAGGTGAGATCATCCGTCCGGACGAAGGATGGATTCGGGAATACTTAGGGTTACCATCGGCACGCAATGTCTGAAAGTTTGCATCGTCGAGCAGAGAGGTTGACTAGGAGCTGTACCGTGGTATAATACAAATGGCGACGTAAGTCCTGCGATAAGCGTGTTACCGGAAGGGTGGCATAAGTTAGCTGTAAGCTAACCGCCCGCAGGGTGTCGCTTTTTGTTTGTACTGCCTACGAAAAACAACTTCTTTGGTGGGCTCTTGAGGAGCTTTTGTAAAAGCTTGATTCCCGACGAGTCTTTGTTCTCGTAGTACCTGAAAACGGCATTTGACACCATGTCTGCAGCTTGAATGCCCAAACATTTGCGGGAGTCCAAGTACGCGAACTCAACGTTTACCGATGATTTCATTTCATACCAAAGCTTGATGCGCAAGTACTCGCTCAGACTGTTCCCAGAGGCGACTTTTATGGTTCGCGAATCTAGATGCACCAACGCATTGTCCATTTTGGCCATCACCGGAGCCATAAGAAGACCTGCCATGTAAGAGAATATTTGTGTCTCGCCTCAATTCCGGCCTGACGTTACTTTTGTCTACCACAATGTAGTGAACAGAGCAAGGCAATTGGGACAAACTGCGGCAGAATTCGTTCCTGTAGGCAAGCTTAGTGTTGGATGCTTTGAGCTCCACGTTGGCCGAAAGCTTCTTGTTCTTCTTGAACTTGCGCACGCACCGCTTAATGAGTGCGCTCTTCGTGCACTGTGTCACCAGACATACAATGACAAAGAATTTAGAACTGCCCGGTGCAAAACCTAAGTCACCTGATTCGTCTATGTAGATCGCAAAGTTATTAGAGTGGTCGTTGATCACTCGACCATTTTATCATAAGGAGATTAAGCATGAACACAAACATCGTAGAACGCGAAGCCAAGCTCTTCGAAGCGGGGAACTATCCGGAAAGGGGTATAGAAATCACCGAGGAAGACTTGGACCGGATTATCGAGGGAACCTCCGACGCTCCTATCCGCATAGAACACACTTCCACGCCGTTCGATGGCGCACTTGGAGTGTTGAAGGGGTTGTATCGGAAGGGCAAGGAACTTTTTGGAAAGCTATGCTTCACTCGCCCAGCTTGGGAATTGGTGAAGTCAGCGAACGCTCGCAGGCTATCGGTTGCAATTCGGAAGGACAAAACGGGCATCGCAGAGGTGTCGCTCGTGCGCGAACCCCGCATTGCCGACGCCGCAGTCTTCGGCGAAGTTGATGTTTTGCTATTCGACGGTGCAGAACTCACTGCGGTAGAAGTTGCTCCGCCGGATTTTAAACTGGAGATAGAGACCGAACATCTGATCGATCGGTTCAAGCGAGAAGGTAAACTTGTGCCCGCATCCGAGACATTTGCGCGCGCCATACTCCGCACACCAAACGACAGCTTAATCACGTTTGGCAACGATCAGACACCTATTGCCAAGGTCTTTCAGTGGTTTCTGGAGGCTCAGCCGAAGGTAATCGAGTT
>Ga0197142_1003558_pt1 | contig 13008 bp, 15 predicted proteins | sample GBS60_MetaG_FD_148614 | JGI IMG/M metagenome (GOLD analysis project Ga0197142, IMG submission 148614) | Sediment microbial communities from Great Boiling Springs, Gerlach, Nevada, United States - GBS 60_MetaG | ecosystem: Environmental > Aquatic > Thermal springs > Hot (42-90C) > Sediment... | reverse complement strand
AGTGCCGGGATGATTATTATATTATTAATGCTTGTTGCTACAGTTATATTCCTGATTCAGGAGCTGATCCCTGTAATAAAGAATATAAGTCAATCAAAGAAAGAGGAACAGAAAAGGGTCATAGATACCCACAGGGTAAGTTTCTATGGAATGAGCCATGAGGTCAATATCATTGAAGATAATGGATATATAATATTCTCATCCACTGGAAGAAGGCCTGCTATCTTTATCTCAACTGGTCTTATAAGAGACCTTCCACTTGATGAAGTCGATGCTGCCATTGCCCACGAGGCAGCCCATATCATGAGAAGCAGAAGGTCTCTGCTAATTGTTGTATATATCTTTAGGGTACTTATGTTCTTTAATCCTGTTACGCTTATTGAATTCAGGAAGGCTGTTCATGAGGAAGAAAAGATCTGCGATATGATGGCTTTAAAAGAGATAAAGAATCCCCAGTCACTCCTCTCAGTACTCGGCAGAATGATTAATATGAACAGTAATGGAAGATTGATAGAAGATAGTTATAACACCCTCATGATGGAGAGGATATATAACCTCAATGAGCCAGATACTGAGCAGGGATATGGTCTATTTACATTCGTAGCAATTGTATTAACAGTGATGGTAAATTATTTCATCCTATGAGTATGAAAAGTGTCATAAGGTTTATAGGAGCAATCCTTTTGCTCATAATAACCCTTATGGTTCTGAACCATCTATCAGGCATCCTCCAGAAGGATACACTGAGGAGATACAGGTCTATTGAGGAGCTTAAAGGTGTCCTCAATGATGTGAGCATCCCATCTTATTTTCCAGAATTCTTAAGTTGGCCTCCTTCAAAGATAATGGCAGGGAAAAAACCCTACAGGGTAATGGTCCTGGAATTCAAGGATAAAAAGAGGAATACTGCCCTTGTGATAATAGAATCAGAGAGGGAGGATTTCAGGACATCGAGCCTCTTGCTTACAGAGGTTATAGAAACACTACCCCACAGGATAAAAGATAGAAAGGCCCTCCTCAAGGTGGGTAGATGCAAAGGGCATACTTGCAGTGAGCTCACATGGAAGGAGGGAAGATATTATATAAAAATAACCCTCAATTCAGGGCCCTTTGAAATTATGAAGATAGCTGAGAGCATGGTAAGTTATTAATTTCCTCACGCCTGTCCAAAATAAAGTTTTGAATGGGCATAAGGCTGAAAAAGCACAAAAGGCGACTCCTTAATGTAACTTGTTAAATAACCTATCATGACACCTTAATATACCTTACAAAGAACATTAATAACCTCATTATACCTTTAAAAATAAATTCTGTCGCTTCTTTTGTGTTTTTGAGGCCTTATGCCTATTTTAAAAGCCCCTTCCAATTTGTTTTGGACAGCAGTGAATTTCCCTCTAATTGGACAAATCTCCCTCCCTCCACAGGATATTTTTCCTATACCTCTTAGGTATTTTTCCAATTTAATTCACACCTCTTTTCTGCTATTGTGTAATCGAAAGGAGGTGAGGAAGATGAGATACACCAGAGATATGAGAGCAAATGTACCAGCAAGGATGCCACCAGGGCTTTCATTGATCCTTGGACCTATTATTGGCCTTGCCTATGTGATATTTCTCCCATTCATTGGCCTGGCCATGATAGCTGTCCTTACATTAAGAAGGCTTGGTGGAGGTCTCGTGAGTCTTGTAAGAACCATTGCAGCCTTTGGCTGGAGACCCATGGAGGCTTATCTTTCAGGTAGAAAAAAGACTCCAAAGAAATAGGGACATCATGTCCCTGAAAGGAGGTTCATTATGAAGACACTATTTGATTTTATAACTCATGTAAAGGGTGTGGAATATCTTATCGCCATATCATTTATCGTCCTCTACATAATCTATGCAGAGATCCTCAAACCAAAACCCTTCAGGAGACTCGCAGAGGCGGCTAAGGAAGACCTTGAGTATATCAAAAAAACGGGCTACAAAGAAACAGCAAAGACACTCCTCAGGGCCCTATCAGCACCCTTTGTTGCCCTTGCCTATGTGGTTATACTTCCCTTTAGCTTTTTCGGTGCCCTTGCCGTAACTGCCTTTAATGGTCTTGTCACCCTTGGAAGCAGGATAGCTATATTTGGATGGAGACCTACAGAGGCCTATCTTGCTGGCAGGAAAAAGAAGGAAAAAAAGGAGGGTACAAAATGAAGAGGCTCTTCTTAATCTCTTTGTTATTCCTCTTATCCACCCTGCTCTTTTATCAGGGAGCAGGGTCCCTTTTGTATCCTAAAATGATTGTGCTCAATAGCATAAGTGATAAATACACACCCGTTAAGTTTGATCATGGAAAACATATCCAGTTCTCACAGGGATGTTCAGGGTGCCATCACAAACACCAGAAAAATGAATCCCTTTCCTGTAAGGATTGTCATAATGTAACACCTTCACTCTTTAAAAACTCAGTCCACAGGAATTTCATGGCCTGCAGGAATTGCCATTCTCAATTTAATCCAGAGTTTCCAAAGATGCCAGACCTGAAGGTAGCCTATCACAGGGCCTGCTTCCAGTGCCACAGGGGTATGGACAGCTTAGGGGTAGAGCCAAAGGGTTGCACCCAGAGATGCCATACCCTTAAGACCCAGAAGGCAGAAAGGAGGTCACCATGAAAAAAGGACTTTCAAGAAGGGATTTTCTCAAATTAACAGGTGCTATTGGAGGTGCCCTCATATTGAAACCAGAGACATCATTAGCCTATAAGGAATTCTCTGGATGGCCTGATAGCTTTGGATGCCTCACAGACCTGAGCGAATGCGTTGGATGCAGGAGTTGTGAGAGAGCCTGCAATGAGGCAAATGCCCTTCCTCAGCCCTCAATCCCCTTTGATGATGGCTCTGTATTTAATCACAAAAGAAGACCTGATGCAAAGGCCTATACAGTTGTAAACAGATTTGAAGACCCGAGGGATAAGAACAGGTTTATCTTCAGGAAGATCCAGTGCAATCATTGTAATGAACCAGCCTGTGCAAGTGCCTGTCCCATCCATGCCTACGACAAGACACCAGAGGGTCCTGTCCTCTATGACTCCTCAAAATGCTTTGGTTGCCGATATTGCATGATAGCCTGTCCTTTTTATGTGCCTGCTTATAGTTATGAGAGTGCCCTTGAACCAAAGATTGTTAAGTGCATTATGTGTTATCCAAGGATAAAGGCTGGAAGACTTCCTGCCTGCGTTGAAGCCTGTCCTGCTGGAGCAATAACCTTTGGAAAGAGAAAGGACCTCATAAACCTTGCAAGGGAAAAGATTATGAGGAATCCTCAAAGATATGTAAATCACATCTATGGAGAGCATGAGGCAGGCGGCACTTCCTGGATATATATCTCCTGTACCATTTGAATACCTCGGTTTTCCAACAAACATACCAAAGAGACCGCTCATAGAAGAGGTAAAGGGATTTCTCGGTGCTGTTCCTGTAGTATTCACAGTATGGCCTGCCCTGTTCGGGATGGTCTATGCAGCAGTAAAACACAGGGATGAGTTATTCAAGTCTGAGCAGAAGGAGGTGAAAAAATGAGCAACCATGTCCTTGAAAAAGAGAACTTCTTCTCATGGTTTATGAAGAAACTTACCCTTGGTATGTCATGGCCAGAATACGCAAGAAGCCTTGTCACTCCCTTTAACATTGTGGCCGGGCTGATACTCATCATTGGACTTCCTGTAATAGCAACGAGGTTTATCTAAGGTCTTGCCTCAGTAACCCATGCCTCTAATGACTATCCCTGGGGAATTATCCTCGGCTGGGGACTCTTTGGAGGTGTTCCCCTCTCAGCAACGGGCTTCGTAATGGGAACAGCCTTCTACATCTTTGGATTCAGGAGATACAAGCCCCTTCTAAGGCTGGGACTTCTCACAGGTTTTATGGGATACTTCTTTGCAGTTGTCTATCTGCTCGTTGACCTCGGTAGACCCTGGAGGATCTACTATCCCATGATTATAGGATTTGGTACAGCCTCTGTGCTCTTCCTCGTTGCCTGGCATGTGGCAACCTATCTTACTGTTCAGTTTCTTGAATTCAGTGAGGCAATCCTTGAATGGATAAAATCAAAAAGGCTCTACAGATGGGCAACGATGATAACCATTGCCATGACCATTGCAGGAATTATCCTCTCGACCCTTCACCAGTCAGCCCTCGGTGCATTATTCCTCCTCGCACCCGGTAAACTCCATCCACTCTGGTATAGCTCCTATATACCCCATCTATTCCTGAGCTCAGCAATATATGCTGCCCTCGTGATGGTCATTGCTGTAAGTTATCTCATTGCCCGTTTTATGCCCCATGTATGCGACGAGAATTACCTCAAGAACCTCGATAGCCTCACCATTGGCCTCGGTAAAGGTGCTGCCATAGGAATGTATGTGTACTTTGCCCTGAAGATGGTCGCCCTTGCCCATGATGATAACTGGTATCTCCTGAATACCCCTTATGGATACTGGTATATTCTGGAGGTTATAGGATTTGTTGTATTACCTGCCCTGATCCTGACCTATGGAGTAAAAAAGGAAAGCCCATCCATTATAAGATTCGGTGCCTTCTATGCAATAGCAGGTGTAATACTGAACAGGATAAATGTTTCCATCATAGCCTTCAACTGGTATATGCCCGATCACCTCCACCACATAGTTCCTCCATTTACTGAGGTCATAATCGTTCTGACAATTACTACAATCCACATATTGGTATTCCGGTGGATAGTAAGGAGGATGCCTGTTACTTATGAACATCCTGAATACAGAGAACACTGAATTCAGGGGCAGGCCCTGGGCCTGCCCCTTATGGAGGGATTTATGAAGATCCTTCTTGTAATGATATTTTTAACTCTCTGGCCTTATACCCTCTTTTCCTCAGAGGAATGTATGGATTGTCATTCAAAAAAGGGGGCTGTAATACATTTTGAAGACGGTGGCTCAATGGATGCTACAGTGGATCAGGAAGAGCTCAGACTATCGGTCCACAGCAATCTCCAGTGCAGGGACTGCCATAGAGATAAGCCTGAAGGAAGGCATCCTGAAAGGAGATTCAAAAGTAGAGGACACTTCAAAATAAAAACCTCTCATCTATGCAGGACCTGCCATTCTCCTCAGGAGATAAAGGCAAAGAGTATTCATGAAGAACTTTTTATAGAAGAAGAAAAAGGTATAGCCCATCCATGCACAAATTGTCATGGCTCTCATGGAGTAAAACCTACAAGAAAGAAGGTGTACAGGGATGAAGACCTCTATTGCCTATCCTGCCATAAAAAACCTTTGAAGATAAGATTCAAAAATGGTGAGACTATAAGCATCAAGGTAGAAAGGACCCATCTGGAATCCTCAGTTCATAGAAATCTTGGTTGCTCTGATTGCCATTTTGGATTTTCTTCCACATCCCATCCAGTAAGATATTTTAAGAGCAGAAGGGATTATACAATAGCAAGTTCAGAGATATGCAGGCGTTGCCACTTTGATAAATATGTGAAGACCTCTGAGAGCATCCATTATACATTGCTCAACATGGGAAGGCTTGAGGCACCTGTCTGCATTGACTGCCATGGATTCCATTCTATACAGCATATGGGAAGAGAGAAAATCCTCATAGCAAGGAGATGCCAGAGATGCCATAACAATGTATATGAGATATACATCAGAAGCGTCCATGGAAGGGCCCTCATTGATGAGAAGAACCAGGATGTACCTGTATGTATTGACTGCCACACCGCCCACGATATAAAGGACCCCCTCACAACAGATTACAGAGAAAGGATACCCGATATATGTAGCAGATGCCATTCCGATCCATCTATAATGAATAAATACGGACTTTCCACTGATGTTATCAGGACATATTTAGCTGACTTTCATGGTATAACACTCTCTATTTATAGAAAACAGAAAGAAGAAAGGCTCCAGCCCTCAAAGCCAATGGCTGTATGCACGGACTGCCATGGTACCCATGATATATCATCCATGGGTATCCAGAAAGAGGTAATCAAAAAGAATCTCTTAAAAAAATGCAGATCGTGCCATCCAGATGCATCTGAGAATTTTTCTGATGCCTGGATATCCCATTATGGAATAAATTCAAAAAGGACACCATTACTTTACATACTGGATAAGATATACAGGGTACTCCTTCCCCTCACAATAGCTGGCCTTGCTGTGCAGATAGTCCTTCATATATGGAGATATGCAGTAAATAGATGAGGAGGGAATATGGAGAGAATTAAAAAGTTTTCGACTTTTACAATCATTGAACATGCCATAGCAATGGTTACATTCCTCATCCTTGCCGTAACAGGTCTCATCCAGAGATATCATGACCTTGAGATATCAAAAAACCTGATAATATTCCTAGGTGGTATAGATATGGTAAGGATTATCCATAGAAGTGTTGGCCTGATATTTTCCTTTGAGGTTCTTCTGCACATCCTTGCTGGTGCAGTTAGCCTTTACAGGGGTGTAGAACCACAGATACTTATAACAGGCAGGGACTTCAAGGATGCCATACATAATATAAAGTATTATCTCGGCTTTGAGTCTAAACCAGCTGCCACCGGCCTCTTCACCTACAGGCAGAAATTCGAATACTGGGGGATTGTTACAGGCTCTATAATTATGTCCATAACAGGTCTTATACTGAAATATCCTGTTGATACAACAAAGATTCTACCAGGCATCCTCATACCTGCATCAAAGATTATTCATACGAATCATGCCCTCATAATTGTAATAATAATGCTCTGGCACATCTATAATGCCATATTTAATCCAGAGGTATTTCCACTCAATAAAAGTATATTCACAGGATATGTTGAGGGGTCTAAAAATATCATAATTAAGAAACTTTGAAATAATTATGCATTTCTATCCCGTTATTGTATACTTAATCATGATGGGGTGAGAGAAAGGGGCCTCCAGAAAAGAATTTTCCTTACTGTAATACTCGGCATATCCCTTATGTTTCTCAGCTTCGGGATAACAGCCTACTTTATCCTTAAAAAGAGTGTTGAGAATTCTTTTAAAAACAATCTAAGCCTCACTAGAACAGTAAGGGATCATATTGACCATTTCCTCTCAGAAAATATAAACAGGCTTTATGACATATCCCTTTCAGGAGCTATTGACCTCTCTGAAAAGGACTATCTGGAGGGGAAAGAGGCCCTTAAGAGGGCTTACCATTATTCGGTCTTTAAAGAGGGTATCTTTGTGGCAGACAGAAAGGGTAATCTACACATGAATTTTCCTGAAAGGCCCTCTGAACTCTTCCTGAATATTAAAAGTATCGAGCCTGTGGGAAAAGCACTGGAGGTGTCGGGGCCTCTCATATCAAATATATACACCATCGAGCCATCCATGAAAAAGGTGATATTCGTCCTTGTCCCGCTCAGGGGTAGGAATGGAAACATCATAGGAGTGGCAGGCGGAGAGATTGATCCCACGAGTCCATTTTTTTATGGAATGCTAAAACTCGAAGGTCTTGGTGAGGAAAGGTACATAGATATTATTGATTCTAATGGCATGGTTATAGCCTCATCAAACAGATCAAGGATATTGAAATACAGCGATCACGATAATTTCATTAAAAAGGTCATTACTGAAAAAAGAGAAGAGATCACCACATGTCATGAATGCCATTCTGAAAAGATAAGAGATACCAATATCATAACACTCGTGCCCTCAAAGATAGCTCCTTGGGCAGTTGTACTCAAAGAGAAAAAGGAGCATGTCTTCTCAACTATATCTGAACTCCAGAAGACATTCCTTACCTTAGGAATAGTATTCACAGGACTTTCACTAATAATCACTATTGATGTTAGTAGAAGCATCGTAAATCCTGTACAGAATCTCATAAAAATTACAGAAAGGATAGCTGACGGAAACCTGAGCCATCCTGTTCCTATATACGGTAATGACGAGATAGGAGCATTGAGTACAAGTTTCGAAAAGATGAGAAGAAGGCTCCTTGAATATACAGAAAACATAAAGAGCTATAATGTTGAACTCGAAAGACTTGTCATGGAAAGAACGCTTAAGATAAGGGAAAGCAAACAGAGGATACAGAACCTCCTTAAAAAGGTTATAACATCTCAAGAAGAGGAAAGAAAAAGGATATCGAGAGAACTCCATGACGAGACCCTTCAAGACCTCACTGCTATATTGATGAGAATAGATATGTGCAGACTCTATCCTCAGAATGTAACTATGGAAAAAATAGAAGAGATAAGGTCTATCACCCTTAAGGCCATAGATGGTATTTTTAATATTATCCAGAACATGAGGCCCTCTATACTCGATGACCTCGGACTTGAGGCTGCTGTAAAATGGCTCTGTAACACCCATCTTAGTGAAAAGGGGATAGAGTACTTTCTAAAGATAGATAACAGGATAAAGATGAGGAGATTTTCATCCGAGGTGGAGATAACCATATTCAGGATAATACAGGAGGCAATAACGAATATAGCAAGGCATTCCAATGCAGAAAATGCCTTTATAAGCATGAGAATAATTGGGACTGAAAATACTAAAGAGGAAATGGTTGTTGAGATTGAAGATGATGGAGATGGTTTTGAGATCCATACAGTATTTAATGAGGCTGCTGGATATAATAGAACAGGCAGGGGGCTCGGTCTTCTCGGTATGAAAGAGCGGGCATCACTTATAGGCGGGAGACTCAGGATATGTTCTTCAAAGGACTCGGGCACAAGGGTAATATTAAGGGTTCCCGTATAGCTCCAGAGGAGGGAAGATGATAAAGGTTCTGATAGCAGATGACCATGCCCTTGTAAGGGAAGGTATCATAGCCCTTCTTAAACTCTGTGATGATATTGAGGTCATTGGTGAGGCCTCTGATGGAATAGAGGCTGTGATGAAGACAGAGAAACTCAAGCCCGATGTTGTTATCATGGACATAAACATGCCAAAATTAGGTGGACTTGAGGCAACCCTTGAGATAAAAAGAAAAACTCCTGATGTAAAAATCCTCGTTCTCACCCAGTATGATGACAGGGAATACATATCAAGACTTCTCAAGGCAGGTGTATCAGGTTATATCCTCAAAAAAGCAGGAGCTACTGAGCTCATATCAGCCATAAAGGCAGTAAAGAGGGGAGAGCTTTATCTTCATCCATCAATTGCAAAGGAGGTAGTGGAAGGTTATCTCCATAAAGATAGGGCAGTAGCTGAAGATCCCTATGACCTATTAACAGAAAGAGAAAAGCAGGTACTAAAACTTATAACGGAGGGATATACCTATAAGGAGATTGCCGATGCCCTCGGTATAAGTGTAAAGACAGCCATTGCCCATCACACAAAGATAAGTGAAAAACTCGATATCCACACAAGGGCAGGTCTTATAAAGTTTGCTATTAAAAAGGGGATAATCAAGATTGATGAGATTAATTCCTCAAACTCCATATAAAATCCATCTCCAAGGGAGAATCCATGGGAAGGCTTGAAACACCAATAGCAATCCTTGTATGCCTTCCCTCCTCTCCGAAGACCTTTACAATAAGGTCAGAGGCTGCATTCAACACAAGAGGATGATCTTTGAAATTATCAGAGGTCTGGAGATAACCATTGAGCCTGATACATTTATCAATCCTTTTTAGATCTCCAAGATTAGTCTTAAGGATAGAAAGACAATTCAGGACGACCTGAACTGCACACTCCCGTGCCTGCTCCAGTGTGATCTCACTACCTATCTTTCCAATATAAAGAAGGGAGCCCTGTTTTAAAGGAAGAATACCGCTTATAAAAATAAGTCCTTTAACCTCAACAAAAGGCACATAGGAACCGAGGCTTGAAGGTGTCTCGGGGAGCTCATAACCAAGTTCTCTTAATCTTTCCTCTGGGGTCATAATTACCTCTAAAGCCCCATAATCTTCTTCAGGACATATATAGGTTTCCTCTGACTTTCATGATAGACTCTAACAAGCATCTCACCCAGTAACCCCATCCCTATAAATTGGACTCCAACAACTATTAAAAGCACACCAAGTATCAATAAAGGTCTTCCACCTATAGATGCATCTTTTAAAAACTTCAGCATGGCAAGATAAAGAAGAATCAGAAAACCGAGGACTGAGCTCAATAGACCCATAGAACCAAAGAACTGTATAGGCTTTGTTGAAAAGCTCTGGAGAAATTTAACAGTAACGAGGTCCAGAAGAACCTTGAAGGTCCTCGATATCCCGTATTTCGATTTGCCCCTGAACCTTGGATAATGTTTTACCGGGACCTCAGCAATTCTCACGCCATACCAGCTCGCTACAGCGGGTATAAACCTGTGCATCTCTCCATATAACCTGAGATTCTTAACTATGTCTTTCTTGTAGGCCTTGAGGGAACAGCCATAGTCATGGAGCCTCACACCGGTAACCTTACTGATAAGCCAGTTAGCAATCATTGAAGGTAGTCTCCTTGAAAAGAAAGGGTCCTTCCTTTCCTTACGCCATCCGCTTACAAGGTCATAGTCTTTCATAAATTCAAGGAGCTTAGGAATATCCTCTGGGTCATTCTGAAGGTCTGCATCCATTGTTATAATGATATCACCCCTTGCAAAGTCAAAACCAGCAGCAAAGGCAGCCGTCTGGCCAAAATTTCTCCTGAGACTCAGTACAATAACATGCCCGTCAGCCTTCTGGATTGATTCAAGAATCTCAAGGGTTCTATCTGTGCTTCCATCGTCAACAAAGATAATCTCATAATCCTTTCCCATAGATTCAAGAACCCTTTTTAATTTATCATAGAGAACCGGGATATTTTCTTCTTCATTGAATACCGGTATAACTACAGAAATGCTCATAAGATTCCTCCTAATACCTCTCAAATCTCTTCTCTTTCTCCATTCCCTTGAAATCAAAACATCTGAATATAGAATATTCCCTAACCTCAGTTTTCAGGTTTTCCTTGAGGCATAAAGAAAATCTGTCCCTGAATCGAAGATCCATCTCTGAATTTCCTATTGTAACAAAAATAGCATTATAATGGACAAAATCGTGAAATCCGGGCCAGAGGTCGTACTGATTCATCCTTCTGCCGAGGTTAACACAATAGGTAACAGGATTCCCCTTTGTATAAAAGGCTATTTCGCTTGAAACCTGATACTTATCTGAGACAATGAAAAATGGACCCTTATGCTTCATCTCTTCTGTTATCTGGGAGATTCTCTTTCCAAGCTCTTCCCATCCCCTCAGCCTTGATGATGGATCAAGCCTTGCAGGAAGGCCAAGCACTCCTGGAAAGTAAAGAAAAGGAGTAATAAAAAGGAGAAAGGCAAGGGATAAAACAAATAGATACCTCATCCATTTCTTTAAAGATTGCCATTTATTCACATACCAGGCAACAGAAAGAATTACCATTGTGGGGTAAGCCATAAGAGGCCAGTTTGCCTGAACCTTTGCCTGAAGACTTTTAAGAAGGAAAAAAAGGAGAACAGGAAGAGAAAAGCTCAGCAGAAACAGTGTATGTTCAATTGGTGGCGAAGTAACAGTTCTAATTTTCTTTTCCATATTGGTGGCGAAAGTAACAATCAACTGAAAAATGACTATCATAAAGGTAAGGAAAAGGAGAGGCGTGATAACCCCAAATTGAGAACCGATAAATTCAAGGAAAGATAATGGCCTGAGCTTAAGACCTTCGTAAATACCTAAATGACCTCCTGTATGTCTGAAGGTAACAAAATCATTTTTTATATTCCATACCAGAACAGGTAAGAATAATATTAAAGAGATAATTAAAGGAAGATAGGTCTTCAAGTCCTTAAGAAGGCCTCTCTTTTCTTTTTCCATTATCAGATAAATGGCACAACATATATAAAAAAAGGCCATGCTATACTTTGCAAGCATTCCAAGACCGGTGCTCACACCAAGCAAAGCCCACCATATAATTTTATTCTCCCTTACGGCCTTAAAAAATAAATACAGGCTAAGGATCCAAAAGAATATAAAGGGTGAATCAATGGTCATTATTATCCCATAGGCTGCAAATAAAGGAATAAATTGAAGGAGAAGACCTGCAAGAACCCCTATCCTCGAATCATTGTAAAGTTTTATTGAAAGCCTGTAAATAATCAGGGAGGAAAAAAACAGAAAGAACGGAGCAAGAAATCTTACACCAAGTTCACTCGCACCACCAATAGATGTTGTTAATCCAATTAGATAGGCAATAAGAGGTCCCTTTGAGTAGTAACTAAGGTCAGGCCTTCTTGACCACTCCCAGTAATGGGCCTCCCTTTGAGTAGTAACTAAGGTCAGGCCTTCTTGACCACTCCCAGTAATGGGCCTCATCAGGACTGAGCTGGAGGGGACCATAACTGATGTAAAAGATTCTCCCTGCGAGAAGGACAAGAAGAAGAAAAAAAAAGGAAGATGAAATCGGGTCTTCTTCATAGATGTTTTTGAGTCTTTTCCATCCATAAATAACAAAAAAGGCGATGGCTATTCCTAAAAACGCACCTCCAAGGACATCAGAAGGATAATGAACACCAACATATATCCGCGATAATGCCACAACTATAGCTATAATAAAGGCTGGAAGTCTGAGGTATCTGTGAAAGTATCCAAGCACAGTAGCAACTGCAAAGGATGTCATGGCATGATTTGATGGAAAGGAATAGGAGGTACCCTTACCAACAAGAAGTCTAATGTAATCTATGCTATCGAAAGGTCTCGGCCTCTCAATTATATACTTCAATAAATTTCCTGTAGCATCAGCCATACCCCAGGCAATCGTAGATAGGATTAGTACCAGAAAAGCCTTCTTTTTTTCCTTGATGACTGTCAGAAGCCAGATAAACAAAAAGAAGAGATAGCCTTTTTGAGTCATAAATACCATAAGACTATCAAGCAAGGGGATAGGGTCGTGAGTATTGATAAACCTCAATAGCAATAAATCAGGATTCATCAGCTCTATTGGATAAGAGCTCAATAACCCTGTTTCTGAGCTCCTTTATAGAAAATGGTTTCTTTATAAAAGGTAGGCCGGTTTCTTCAGGAAATT
>Ga0197142_1003556_pt1 | contig 13010 bp, 10 predicted proteins | sample GBS60_MetaG_FD_148614 | JGI IMG/M metagenome (GOLD analysis project Ga0197142, IMG submission 148614) | Sediment microbial communities from Great Boiling Springs, Gerlach, Nevada, United States - GBS 60_MetaG | ecosystem: Environmental > Aquatic > Thermal springs > Hot (42-90C) > Sediment... | reverse complement strand
TTACTCCAGGATCTTGGTGATGACGCCGGCGCCGACGGTGCGACCGCCCTCGCGCACGGCGAAGCGCGAACCGGCCTCCAAAGCCACGGGCACGATCAGGTCCACCTCGAAGGTCACGTTGTCCCCGGGCATGACCATCTCCACACCCGGCGGCAGCTTCACCGTGCCCGTCACGTCCATGGTCCGAATGTAAAACTGCGGCCGATAGCCGTTGAAGAAGGGCGTATGGCGGCCGCCTTCTTCCTTCTTCAGCACGTACACCTCGGCCAGGAATTTGGTGTGGGGCGTGATGCTGCCCGGCTTGGCCAGCACCTGGCCACGCTCCACCTCGTCGCGGTTCACCCCGCGCAGCAGCACACCCACGTTCTCGCCGGCCTCGGCGTAGTCCAGGGTCTTGCGGAACATCTCCAGGCTCGTCGCCACCACCTTGCGGGTCGGACGCAGCCCCACGATTTCCACTTCGCTCATGGGCGTGATGCGGCCACGCTCGACGCGACCCGTCACCACCGTGCCACGGCCCTTGATGGAGAACACATCCTCGATGGGCATCAGGAAGGGCTTGTCCACCTCCCGCACCGGGATGGGGATGTACTCGTCAATGACCCGCAGCAGCTCCCAAATGCAGGCATATTCCGGAGCATTGGGGTCGGTGGAGGTGCTCATCAGGGCATTGAGGGCGCTGCCGCGCACGATGGGCGTCGTGTCGCCGGGGAAGCCGTAGCTATCCAGCAGCTCCCGCAGCTCCAGCTCCACCAGCTCCAGCAGTTCGGGGTCGTCCATCATGTCCACCTTGTTCAGGAACACGACCATGGCCGGCACTTCCACCTGCCGGGCCAGGAGCACGTGTTCCCGAGTCTGGGGCATGGGCCCTTCCGGAGCGGCCACGACCAGGATGGCGCCATCCATCTGGGCGGCGCCCGTGATCATGTTCTTGATGTAGTCGGCGTGGCCGGGGCAGTCCACATGGGCGTAGTGACGCTTCTCTGTCTCGTATTCGACATGCGCAATGGCAATGGTGATGCCACGGGCGCGCTCTTCGGGAGCATTGTCGATGGAATCGAACGGCCGATATTGGGCCAGGCCTTTCAGAGAGAGGACCTTGGTGATGGCGGCGGTCAGGGTGGTCTTGCCGTGGTCAATGTGGCCGATGGTGCCCACGTTTACGTGGGGCTTTTTGCGCTCATAAACTGGCTTGGACATGAGTCGCTACTCCTGAAGACTGTTTTGGGATGCAAACAGTAGCAGGGCGATGGCGTTTTTTGGCCGCCCGTGGAAGGGCGGCCAAAAAGCAAAGACTGTATTCACGATGGAGCCCACAATCGGACTCGAACCGATGACCTCATTCTTACCAAGAATGTGCTCTACCGACTGAGCTATGTGGGCGGAGAAGACGAGAGCGCAGGGGGATGACCACCTGGTTCTCGGAAGTGGGCCGGGCAGGACTCGAACCTGCGAAGGCGCTATCGCCAGCGGATTTACAGTCCGCACCCTTTGCCGCTCGGGACACCGACCCAATAGGCTATTATAGCAGGATACGTCGGAACAGGCAACATTGGCGCGGCCGTTTGTGAAGGGTGCGGCGCCGAAGAGCCGACGAAGGGACTCGAACCCATAACCCGCGGTTTACAAAACCGCTGCTCTGCCGGTTGAGCTACGTCGGCTGGCATAATGGCAACTGTTTATCTTAATCCAAAAGTGCCAAGTCGTCAAAATAGGATGCTCGTGATGGAGTTTTTTCGGCGTTCGGCACCATGGCCGACGAATCTAAACGTCATCTGGCGCCGCAACCGGAGCCAATCGCCCTGCGCCGTGGGTCCAGGCGTTGTTCGGCGCCGGCAACGGTTGGAATCGCCACGCGACGCGAGGGGTGCGGCCGGCGGCTTTGCCGCCGGCCGCACCCCAAACTGCGCGTACGGCCGTTCCTCGCCCGTTGGCGTTTCCTCTCGTCAGGACCGACCACGCGGAGCCGGCCGCGTTCCGCCGGGACCGACCCCGTAAAGCGAAAAGGACCGCCTGGCGGAAAGCCGTTACGTCCTCGTCTCAACGCAGCAGCGGCAACCACACCGGAAAAGACACCGGCGTGGCCGTTGACGTCGCCGTCGGTGTGGGGGTCTCGGTAGGCGTTGGCGTGGGAGAAGGCGTCGGCGTTTCCGTCGGTGCAGGGGTTTCGGTGGGCGTCGGTGAAGGTGTTGCCGTGGGTGTGGATGTCGGCGTAGCTGTCGCCGCCGGCGTGGGGGTAGGTACGGTGCCGGGCGTCAAAACGTACTCGATGACCAGTTCCGGCAGAGCCGCGGGCGAGTCGATCCACTCACTGCTGGCAAACTTGTAGAGCAGATTGGCGCCGGCCTGGCCGGTGAGGAGCCAGCCGTAATTGGGGAAGCTGCCGTCGGCAAAGCCCTGCACATCGGCCGTTACATCCCAGGTGGTAAACGTACCTTCGGGCGTAATCGTGGTTTCGGCGCTGGGGGTGGCTGCGCGGTCGGTAGCGCCGCTTGCACCCCCCACCTCCCAGGGTTGGCCGTTGGCGGCCTGGTTCCAGTTGGCCTGGCTTTCGCTCCAGCCGCGCAGCAGGCGGTAGAGGCGGGTTTGCAGGGGGATGTCATGGCTGTCATAAACGTAGAGCCGTAACCAGGCTTTGCTCACCTGGGACTGCGCCGGGAGGGCCGCGAGGTCAAAGCGGATCAGGCTGACCTGATCGCCGGTGGAACGCACCCACAGATGGGCAAAAGCGCCGTAATTTTTCGTATTGGTCCGATCCCAATTGTCAAGGATGGTGTCCTGGATGGCGGCGCTGTCTCGCGGCGGTTTCAGGTTGAGCAGCAACGGTCGCAGGCGCAGGCTGCCAAAGTCGGCCTGGATGCCTGCTACCGAAGCGCCCTGCCAGTTCAGGCGGCGTTCCGGATGACCATCGCCGTTATCGTCATCGAGCAGGCCATAGTTGAAGCGCAGGCGCTGATGGGCTGTGAAGCTGCCGCCGAGAAGTGCCGCCGGCACGGCCACTTCGAGGGTGTATCCGGCCGGGCCGATCTGCCCCACGGCCACGATGCCTGCGCCTGCTTCGCCTTCGACGCCACCGTCCGGCCGGATGAGGAAGGCATGGTCGCCGGGGCCGGGTCGGGCGTCGTCGGCGGGGTCAAAGGCGACATGGAGACCGTCACCGGGGGTGACGGCGGCATCGCTGACTTCCAGGCCCAGGAAAAGCCAGTCGCGCCACCAGCGCAGCCGCAGGCGACCGCTCAGATCGGCCGTATTGGCCGGGCTCGGACCCTGGACGCTGTCGGCCGTGGCGGCCGTGAGGGTGTATAGGGCTTCAGAACTCCATTCGGCCAGGCTGCCGTCCAGGTTCAACGGACCGGTGTTGAGGGCTTCCAGTTCGGGTTGGATGCGGTCGTGTTGGAAGAACGTCAATTCGCCGAAGGCCGCGCGGTCGTCCAGATGGGCGCCGGCCCAGATGAGGGTGGTTTCGGGTTCGGTTTGCCCGGTCGGCGCGGCTGTATCCACATCGAACAGGGCCACATTGACCCCCACCTTGCGCAGATGGAAGAAAGCGAAACCGGCGCCGAGGGCCTCGGCGGGAAGCCGGGCTTCGAGGGTGTAACCGGTCGCGGTGAGGGCGATGGCGTAATCCCAGTCGTCCGGAGCCGGGCTGCCGTTGACGAGCAGGCTGCCGTCGGTGCCGAAGAGCAGGGTTGGGTCATCGGCGCCGACGAGACCATCCTGGAATCCGTCGAAGGCCAGGCCGAGGCGGTCGGGCGCGGCGGGTTCGGTGCTGACCCGGTCATCGGTGACGGTTGCCGCCAGATAGAGCCAGCGGTCATCCCAGGCCAGGCGCAAGGCGAGGTCGAGGTCGTCAGGGGACGGTTCGGCGCCGAGCAGGGTATCGACATCGGCCGCGTTGATCCGACGCGGCTGTCCGGCATACCAGTCATTCAGGTCGGCGTCGATGGTGATGACACCTTGGGCCGTGGCCAGCAACCGTCGGTCGGGTTGAGCAAATCGCAGGATGACGCCGTCAAGCCCGGCGGCGTAGGCCAGGGTGCGGTTGACGACGGCAAGGGCGCTGAGTTGGGCTGTGGTCGGCGCGGGCTGGCGGGTCCAGGTTTGGCCGCGGTCTTCGGTAAAGTAGACGACCCCGCGATCGCCGACGGTCCAGCCGGTGGTTTCGTCAACCATGCCGATGCGGGTGAGTTTAATGGGGCCGGGTTCGAGCACGGTATCGCGCCAGCCATCGGCTTGCAGGACGTTCGGGTTGTGGAGGATGGCCGGCGCCAGACAGGGCCGCAGGTCGATATCGCCGCTCCCTTCTTTGACACAACCCACCAGCCAGCCGTGGTCAAGACGGCCATCGCCGTCGGCGTCGTGGGCATCGAAACCGTCCATCTGCCAGGCGGCATAACGACCGGGCATGAGATAGGCGCGCCAGGTCCGGCCGCCGTCGGTGGTGTAGGCGAAGAAATCGGCTCGCTTGCTGGAGCGGGCGCCTTCGCGTTCGGAAATCATATCCAGATCGAGACCGGTGGCGCCGCCGGTGCCCTGCAGCCAGTGGCGGCCGTTGATCGTGTAGAAATGGGCGCCGCGGCCGAGGGCCACGCCGTTTGTGCCGCCGGTCATGGCGATGTCGTAAACGCTCTGGCCGTAGCCCGGCGGATATTGCCGTGTCCAGGTTTCGCCGCCGTCGGTGGTTTGGGCGATGAGGCCGAAGCGGCCTGAGATGTAGCAGTTGTCCGGGTTGCCGGGCACGCAGGCGATGCCGTGGATGATGCCGGCGTCGCTGCTGGCCACATCGGGGTTGGCGCGCAACTGGCGGGCCAGCGAACGCCAGGTGCGGCCGCCGTCGGTGGTTTTCAGCAGGTTCATGGCCTGGCCGCCGATATAGGCAATCTGATCGGTGGGCGCTGCGATTTGCAAGAACCAGGGATAGAGGCCGCCGATGCTGTGTTCCCAGGTGAGGCCGTTGCGCGTCGTCCACAGGAACCAGGCCGATCGAGCCGGTTCGCCCGGTTCCCAATTGCCCAGGTTAGGCGCCAGGTAGCTGCCGCCGGCCCAGGCGCGGGTGGTCGTGAGCGCGGCCAGGGCCGTCAGCGGATGGTCAACCCGGTCGCTGCCGGCGATGCTGTTGACCTGGGTCCAGGTGATGCCGCCGTTGGTGGTGCGGGCCAGGCGGGCTTCGTTTTTGCCGTTGACGAACTGACGTCCTGCCACCCAACCGACCTGGTCCTGAGCGGCTACGAAGTCGACTTCGTCCAGATGGATGTAGGGAAAGGTCAGAGCGGTCCAGGTGGCGCCGCCATCGGTCGAACGCCGGATGGTGCCGCCCCAACCGACGATCCAGGCCGTCTCGCCCTCGATGTCGATATCCCGCAAGGGCAGGGCCGGATCGCCGATGCCGCTGCGCGGGCTCCAGGTCTGACCGCCGTCTGCCGTCGTCAGCACCGTGCCGTTATCGCCGACGGCGATGCCGCGGCGACCGTCGGCGAAAAAGCGAACGCTGTTCAGGTTGACGGTAACGCCGCTGGTTTGAGTAGACCAGGTCAGACCGCCGTCGCTGCTGTGCAGGATGATGCCGCCTGCGCCCACGGCCCAGCCGTTGTTGTTGTCGTGGAAATGAACGCCATGCAAGCGCGTGGCCAGGTCGATGGCCAGTTGTTGCCATGTGGTGCCGCCGTCGTTCGTGCCCAGGACAATGCCGTCCTGTCCTACAGCCCAGCCGCGACGGCCGACCAGGCTGAGGTCATGCAGGTCTTTGCCCGGTACAGGGGCCTGATAACGCCAGGTGGAGCCACCATCGGTGCTGAGCAGGATCATCCCATCGCTGCCCACGCCCATGACGGTTTGGGCATCGACACCGACCAGGGCATGGACAATGCCGTCGCCCTTCCAAACGCGTTGCCAGGAACCGGTTGCCGTATGGCGACCGGGGTTCAGCGTCGGTGGCATAGCCGCCCGGGGCGAAGTCGTCGGCCATCCGGCCAGCAAGAGGACGAGTACAAGGGTCAAGAGAGGCCAACGGGTTTTGGACATAAAAGCTCTCCGAGAGGGGATAAGCGTGGTCGAGTGTTCGTATGAGGGTCAAGCGGCGGCAAGGGTAGCAGAAGGCATGGTGGCCGACAAAATCGGTCCCCCATTCAGACGCCGTGACCGGCGCCACACGGCCGTTTGATGAACACATTTTCATCGGCACGATCCCGTCGTGCCGAGACGAATGGCATCTCTGCCTGCGAAGGATGCAAAGGGGCCGGGGATGCCGTCGCCATACCGATCGAACGCATGGCTGCTGTCCCGGCAATCGACTGCGAACAGGGGCCAAACCCGCGGGCTTCAGAAGGCTCCCTTCCCCTTCAGGACGACCCCAATGGTACGCCAGAGAATTTGCAGATCGAGGAGCGGCGAATAGTGGGTGATGTAGTAGAGGTCATCTTCGGTGTGCAGATGCATGGGCTTGTCGCTGCGACCGCTCACCTGCCACCAACCGGTGATGCCCGGCGGTACGGCAAAACGCTTGTGCTGCCAGGCCTCGTAACGGGCGACGATCATGGGCAGTTCGGGTCGGGGGCCGACCATGCTCATCTCGCCTTTGAGGACGTTGAACAGTTGGGGCAATTCGTCAATGCTGAGACGGCGGATGATGCGACCAACACGGGTCACGCGAGGGTCGTCGCGGCGTTTGTGAATGATATGACCATCCGGGGTCTCCTGCAGGACTTCGTGCTGGCGTTTGTCGGCGTCCTGGACCATGGAGCGGAATTTGTAGACATAAAAAAGCCGGCCGTTTTCGCCCACCCGCTGCTGTTTGAGGATAATGGGACCGGGTGAATCAAGGCGAATGGCAATAGCCGTGATCAGCATGACCGGCCAAATGATGAGCAGAGACAGGCTGGCCACCACCAGGTCAAAGATGCGCTTGATAACCCGATTGAAACCGCTGATGGCCGGATCGCGCAAACCGATGAGAGGAATGCCATCCCAGTCCTCCATGCTGGCGCGGAAGAAGGCCAGGTCGAGCACGTCGGGGACGACCCGCACCCGCACCGGGTATTCTTGCAGGCCGAGCACCAGGCGACGTAAAGCCTCGTGGGCGCGCAAGGGCAGGGCAAAGATGACCTCATCCACCTGTTTCTGGCCCACGATTTCGAGGGCCAGCGCAAGGGGGCCGAAGACTTTACCGCCGGCATAGGTCTGACCGATTTTGGCCGGATCATCATCGAGATAGCCCACCAGCTCCAGGCCGGTCCAGGCTTCTTCCTGGATGCGCTGTCCTACGGTCTGGCCGACATGACCGGCACCGATGACCAGGATACGCCGTGGACTGAGTTTGCGGGCGCCGGTCCAGCGCAACCCCAGGCGCATGGTCCAGCGATACAAGAGCAGAAAAACGAACTGGAGGAAAACAAAATAGACAAAGAGCAGTCGCGGCAGGTCGCGATAAGAGAGGTAAAGGACGCCGGCAAAGACAAAGGCCGCAAGCCCGATGGTCACAACCAGCGATTGCAGCTCATCCACCGCCCGCAAGGTATGACGGGCATCGTAGGCATTGAGCAAAAACACGACCAGAGTCCAGATGGCGCCGACGGTGATATAAAGCACCGGCCCGAAACGGAACAGGTCGGGAGTGAGTGCTGCGCCGTAGGGCAGGGTGATCCGGGCGATGTAGGCCAGGGTCAGCGCCAGCATTGACAACAGCAGGTCGGACAGGTAAGTGAAGATGATGAAATTGGCATCTTCTTCGCGACGGAGCATGGGCAACCTCCCGGGCCCGGAGAAACAATTGGGGGCATTATAGTACGATTCGCACGGCGAGCCAAGCAATCGCTGATGGTCATGAATATGCCGATGAAACGTCCCCCTGCCTTTGAACTTGGTCAGGAGACACGGCTACAGGATAATGGCTTATATCATTGACGTTCAACCGAGGTCAAGGCATTTGTGTCGATCGGTCTTTTCTATGGCTCCTGAGGAGTTTTTTTCTATGGATGCGTCGTTGTCCCCCAAACCCGCCCGCGAATCCTATGTTGAAATGACCGAAATCGTGTTACCGTCCCATACCAATCCCTTAGGTACGGCTTTTGGCGGTCAGGTTATGGCCTGGATTGATATCTGTGCTGGCATTGCCGCTGCCCGCCATGCCCGCCGGGTCGCCGTGACGGCCAGTATGGATGATCTCCACTTTCGCTCCCCTCTCCGTTTGGGCGAAGTTGCCGTGCTGAAGGCCCAGGTCAATCGCGCCTGGCACACCAGTATGGAGGTAGGTGTACGGGTTGAGGCCGAGAATCCGCTCACCGGCGAGCGCCGACATTGCTCCAGCGCTTATTTGACCTTTGTCGCCCTCGACGAACACGGCCAGCGTGTGCCCATCCCACCGGTCCTGCCCGAAACCGAGGATGAGCGTCGTCGCTATCTCGAAGCCGAGGAACGGCGCCGGATGCGCCTGGAGCGCCGCAACCTATGGCGAGATGTGGTTGACCGCTAGACGGGGATCCGGCAGCTTCTCAGGATGCCGCCGGAGTGGGCACCAGGCTCAGGTGGCGTGTCTGGCGCTTCATATAGCCCAGGAGGGCATGCAAACCGCGCAGGCGCAGGTGCGAGATCACCTCGTGCAGCCCCAAAAGCCGATAGAGTTCATCCGGCGTGGCCAGGACTTCGGCCGGAGTGGCGCCGTTGAGGCCTTCGGCGAGGATACCGGCATAACCGCGCACGGTGGGCGATTCGCGCGGGATGTCGAAATGGAAATGCACCCGGCCATCCTTCAATTCGGTCAGCAGGAACACCGGCGTCTGACATTCGTGCACAGGCTCCATCTCCGCACGGCGATGCTGCAGGTGAGGGGGCAGATCGGGAAGCGCTTCGGCGTACTCGATCATGTACTCCACCCGCTCGGCCGGGGTGGCTTCGCGAAACTCACGGATGATGGCTTGCAGGCGAGGCGTGCAGGCGTCAAATTGGGCTTGCCAATCGGGATCGGTGAACATGGCACGTGAGCCGATACGTCAGGTAATGGGCATCCGCTGGTGGATGTCAATAAAGGGTGGTGTGGCCATTATACGATAGCCGGCCGGGTAGGGGCAGGAAGGCAAACTCCGATGGGGAGAAACCGACGTTTTTTTTACAGGACTTCGGGTTTGAGAACGCCCACAAAAGGCAAATTGCGATATTGTTCCCGATAATCCAGCCCGTAACCGACCACAAACAAATCGGGCAAACGAAATCCCAGATAGCGGGGTTTGATGTCCACCAGTCGGCGACTGGGTTTGTCGAACAGCACGGCCACATGCAGGCTGGCCGGATTGCGGGTCTGGAGCTGGCGCAGCAGGTAGTTCAGGGTCAACCCTGTATCGATCATGTCTTCGACGAAGATCACATGCCGTCCTTGCAAGGGGGTCTCCAGGTCTTTGGTGATACGCACGACGCCGTGCTTGCGCGTTTCCGGGCTGTAGCTGGAAATGGCCATGAAGTCGACCTCAAGAGGAATAGGAACGGCGCGCAAGAGGTCGGCCATGAAAAAAAGCACGCCTTTGAGCACGCCCACAAAAAGGGGCCGCAAATCGGCGTAGTCGTAAGCGATCTGCGCGCCCATTTCGCGAATCCGTTGTTGGATGGCTTCGCTCTCAATCAGCACCCGACTGATGTCGCGCGCATACGTTTCGGAGATAGAACCGGGCAAGGGACGAACCATCAGCTATCCTTCTTTGTTTTTGTAGACGTTACGGGGCTGGGAAAAGCGTATTTCAGCGCCAACTGCTGTAAGTCACGACGATTGAGTAGTTTGATGTTGATATCGGGATAAAGTTCTTTTAAGCGACGAATTTTGCGATTTTTGAGATGATTCAGACGAGAAGATTGAGCCGTTAACTCGACGTACAGATCGAGGTCAGGGAGATAAAAATCGGGCGAAAAGGCAGAACGAACGCTTCCATCAGGATTGTATTCGAGGGGAAACGTGCGCGGTTCGTATTCCCAGCGAATACCGTAAAAATCGAGGAGAAGGGCAAACTCGCGTTCGCTGGGATGTTGGAAGGGGACTTCGTCAACGGTGGGCATAGGCCGCAAGCAACGCCTGGGGATACACGTATTCTAACACGCCGGCCTGCCGGACCCATATGCGCAACCACGCCGGGCCTTTCCGGCGCGCCGGTCAGGGGCAGCAGGCGCAAGCGCAGAGTTGACGGTCACAAAAACTTAGTGTAAGATGTACACGAACTTCATCGTCCCACTTTCTCTACGTTCAAAGGAGGTCTGACCATGTCCAACGTGGTGCTGGTTGTTGATATGCAGAACGGGTTCGTGGACCCGAAAGGCACGTTGTATGTCGGTGAGACGGCTCGGGCCATCATCCCTGCGATCCGGGCTTTGGTCGAGGCGGAAAAAGCGCGGGGCAGTACCATCATCTTCACCGCCGATACCCATGATCCGGATGATCTGGAGTTTCGGATGTGGCCACCCCATTGTGTGCGCGGAACCTGGGAGAACGAGATTATTCCGGAATTGGCCGATCTGGCTGCCGAGGCGACCATCCAGCGCAAGCGGCGCTACAGCGCCTTTTTTGAGACGGACCTGGCCGAGCGCTTGCGCGCGTTGCAGCCCGAGCATGTGCTGGTAACGGGGGTTTGTACCGATATCTGCGTGATGCACACCACAGCCGACCTGCGCAATCGGGATTATGAGGTGGTGGTGGTCGGCGATGCCGTGGCTACCTTCGACCCGCAGGCGCACGCCTTTGCCCTGCGCCATATGGAGAAAATCCTGGGGGCCCAGGTGGTACCCAGCTACGCCTCGTGGCAGAAGGAGCCGAGCCATGCAACCGCCGGCTGATGACCGTTTTGCCCCCCACCCCATGACCCTGGCCGGGGATAATGCCGATATTTACTTTTTGCGCACAAAGGCCATTCTCGACGCCGAAGGTCTCAACCCGGTCGTCAGCATGGAGGTTTTTTGCCGGCAAACGGGGGTTCTGGCGGGAATGTGCGAGGTGCATGCCTTGTTAGCACGGGTGCTGCCGCCCGAGGCCGAGGTCTGGAGTTTGGAGGAAGGGGAGACCTTCTCGCCCCTGGAGGTCGTCTTGCGCATTACCGGCCCCTATGCCAGTTTCGCCGTGTACGAAACGGCGTATCTGGGCATCCTGGCCCATGAATCGGGCTGGGCCACGGCCGCGCGTGCCTGTGTCGAGGCCGCGGCGCCGGTCCCCGTCATCAGTTTCGGCGCCCGTCATGTTCACCCCGAAATTTCGGCGCGGATGGAATACGCGGCCATCGTGGGTGGTTGTGTGTCTTGTGCGACGCCGGCCGGCGCCCGTCTGGCCGGCGTGACGCCTTCGGGCACGTTGCCCCATGCTCTGATCCTGTGCGTGGGCGATACGGTGGATGCCATCCTCGCCTTCGACCGCCATATTGACCCCAATGTACCCCGCATTGCCCTCGTGGATACCTTCAAGGACGAGGCGGAAGAGAGTTTGCGGGTGGCTCAGGCTTTGGGCAAACGCTTGTGGGGGGTACGTCTGGATACGCCTTCGGAGCGGGGGCGGGTGACGGCCGAGCTGGTCAAAGAAGTGCGAGCGCGGTTGGACCAGGCCGGTTTCGGGCATGTGCGCATCGTCGTCAGCGGCGGGATTACCCCGGAGCGGATCGCTTACTTCAAAGCCGCCGGCGCCCCGGTAGATGCCTACGGCGTGGGCAGCAGCATCTCGGCGGCGCCGCCGATTGACTTTACCGCCGATATCAAGATGATCGACGGTCGCCCGGTGGCCAAGCGTGGGCGTATCCCCGGTCTTACCCCCAATCCCCGCCTCAAACGCTTTGTCTGGACTTGAGGCCCACCCAAGGGGGTGGTGAGGGATGGAATCCGTTCCTTACCACCCCCGTTTCATACGCGGCGTTCTTCTTCGGGGGGATTGATGATCTTGATGATTTTGGTCAGCAAGCTAAAGACGAATTGGGGTCGGAACCCGGCGATGAAGGCGATCAGGCAGGGGAAGAGTTGAACTTCGCGCGCCAGGGCCGTGGCTGCCGGTTGCGTGGCCTGCAGCGAGAGCAGGCCGGTGTAGATGATGAGGAAGGTGACTCCGCCCAGGATCAGTCCCATGATCGGCTGGATGATGTACCACATGACATGTTGCCGCTCGAAATCCTGGCGTTCGGAGACATGCGTCCACAGGATGTAGAGCGCCCCGACGACCCCGCCGATACCGCCCCAAACAAAGGTAGCCCAGAACCCGACGGCCGTAAACACGCCTTGATTCGGCGTCTGACTCCCCACCAGCCTCGCCAGAAAGGTCGAAAACTCCGCACTGTAGGCGAGCAAGCCCAAAAAGGAGAAGACAAACAGGGCCAGGACGACGATCTCGTACCAAAATACCCGCCAGCCGTAATGTTCGCCCCATTTTTCGGCGTTTTCGATGCGATTGTAAAGGAGATAGGCCTGGTGGACCTTATACTCTGCCTCGACGAAATCCTGGGGACGTTCAAGGAGAATGGTGCGGGCCTGGCGCAAGAGGCTTAGGGCCTGACTGCTGACATCGGGTCGGTTACTGAGGTGGATCGGAATATCTCGATAGAGCTCATCAATCTGGGTGTGGAGCTCATCAATCCGCTTTTTTTCGAGACGGGTGAGAATCCGTTGCTCGACTTCGGGTGGACGTTCGGGGGGCGGTATGGGTTCTTCGATGCCCGGTTCGGGACGCGGGGCAAAAGGCGATTGCGGGCGCACCGTTTCCGGCGCCAACTCGGCTGCCGTCATGGGGACTTCGGTCAAAGGTCCGATGATGGTGAGGCGAGGCCGGGGCGTAACCGGCACTTCCACGGCGGCCGGGGTGGGAACCGTCGGTGGGGATGGCGGTGCCGGTTGCGGTGCTGTCGGTGGTGTCGTGGGTGTTGGCGGTGATGGCGGTGCCGGTTGGGAAGGTGTTGGTGGTGTCGTGGGTGTCGGCGGCGGTGTGGGCGCGACCGGGGTAGGTGGCGAGGGCGGAGCGACCGGGGTGGGTGCTGGCGGTGCAGGCCCGACATCGAGGGCCGGGATATCGA
>Ga0197142_1003555_pt1 | contig 13013 bp, 14 predicted proteins | sample GBS60_MetaG_FD_148614 | JGI IMG/M metagenome (GOLD analysis project Ga0197142, IMG submission 148614) | Sediment microbial communities from Great Boiling Springs, Gerlach, Nevada, United States - GBS 60_MetaG | ecosystem: Environmental > Aquatic > Thermal springs > Hot (42-90C) > Sediment... | reverse complement strand
TGATCAGGAAAAGCACTCCCATCACCCGTTCGCGGGTAGGGGAGATGTACTGGGCTGAGTTGCGTCTGATCGTTTGTGCAGTCATGCCGATTCTCCTTCCGAGCGGATTGCCACTTCGACTTCTCTGGGCGGTTTCAAACGATAAAGCGTACGGATGATCGCCGGCGCAGCGATGAAGGCAAGGATCATTGCCTGAATAATCGAGATGATGTCAATCGGAATGCCGGCAGTCAGTTGCATCTGGATAGCGCCGTTGCGCAGGAAACCGAACAGCAAAGCGGCCAAAACCACCCCCAGGGGATGGCTGTTGCCCAGCAAAGCCAGAGCAATGCTATCGAAACCATACCCGGAAGAGAACGCCACGCCCAGGTTGCGGTTGACCCCCAGGACCTCATTGGCACCGGCGAAGCCGGCCAGCATGCCCGACAGGGACATGGTAATCACCGTGCTACGGACGATGTTCATGCCGGCATAGTGCGCAGCGCTGGGGTTTGCGCCTACCGTGCGCAGTTCAAACCCCCAGGTGGTCTTGAACAGCAATAGATAGATCAGATAGGCAATTCCCAAAGCGATGAAAAACCCCAAATGGAAGCGATTGGGATCCGGGAAAAGGCGCGGTATCCAGGCCGTCGTCTCGATCGGGGCGCTGATGGGAGTGGTCTTGTTGGGGTCGCGCAAATAGCCGGTCAAGAGATATTCGCTCAAGCGGAAGGCAATGTAGTTCATCATGATGGTGATGATCACCTCATGGGCGCCGGTTTTTGCCTTCAACCAGCCCGGCACAAAGCCCCACAAGGCGCCCCCCAGGCCGCCGATCAATAAGGCTAAGGGAGCGTGAATGATCGCCGGCAATCCCTTGATAAACACGCCAGCCCAAACGGCTGCCAGTGCGCCAACAAAGATCTGCCCTTCGGCGCCGATGTTGAATAATCCTACCCGAAAGCCAAAAGCAACAGCCAGGCCGGCAAAGATATAGGGCGTAGCCTGCACCAGACTTTCAAAGAAGGGACTGAGGGCGCGATTGATTTGCAGCCAGTCGCCCGTGGCGAAGGCAGCCGAAATCTTCGCCGGGTCGCCGAACGCGCCGAGGAACAAAGCCCGATAGGTGTTCCAGGCTGCGACTGCGCCAACTTTGATCCCTTCCCCCAGCGAGACGCGGAAGGCCGCATACATTTGCTCAGAGGTCAGGGCGGCGATGATGCCACCCAGGAATAAACCGGTGAAAATTGCCAGGAACGTCACCGTCAAAGGGCTGCGGCGAACTTCCTCCAAGAAAATGTTCAGTCCTTTGGGATTCTGTTTTTCTTTCTTTTTCGAATCATCCATGATCTTTTCCTAGCAGGAGTTTAGCTACACTTTCGCCATTTCGGGTTGCAGGCCGGCCATGTAGAGGCCGATCTGTTCTTTGGTGACCTCGGCAGCGTTGACGGTTGCCACAATGCGGCCGCGATACATCACCGCGATCCGATCGGAAAGCTGCAGGATCTCATCCAGCTCGGTGGAAACCAGCAAGACTGCGCAGCCTTCATCGCGCTTTTCGATCAGACGGTTGTGGATATACTCGATCGAACCAACGTCCAGGCCACGCGTCGGTTGAGCGGCGATGAGCAGTTTGATCGGCCGCGAGAACTCGCGGGCAACAATCACCTTCTGCTGATTGCCGCCACTCAACGAGCTGAGGGTGGTGAAGATGCTGGGCGTGCGGATGTCGAACTTTTCCACTAATTCTTCGGCATTGGCGATGATCTTTGGTTGTTGCAGGACAATTCCTCGCGCAAAGGGTGGCTTGTAAAAAGTGTTCAGGATGAAGTTGTCTTTGACCGGATAGGTGAGAACCAGGCCATCCCTTTGACGGTCCTCAGGAATATGAGCTGCGCCGATTTCAAAGAACGCTTTGGGGCTGGCGTGGGTCATTTCTTTGCCCAGAATGCGGATCTCTCCCTCGACCGGATGTTGCATCCCCGTCAAGGCGCGCACCAGTTCGGTCTGACCGTTGCCCTGCACACCGGCAATCCCTAACACCTCTCCGGCGCGCACTTCGAAGGAAACGCCGTTGACGGCAATCAACTTGCGCGCATCCAGCACCTTAAGATTACGCACTTCAAGCACGACCTCCCCGGGAGCAGCCGCCTTTTTCTCGATCGTCAGATCGATCTGCCGTCCGACCATCATGGCCGCCAGCTTATTCTGATCGGCCTCCTGAGGGGTGGTTGTTCCTACCACTTTCCCGTTGCGGATGACGGTGATGCGGTCGGAAAACTCCATGACTTCGCGCAGTTTGTGGGTGATGAAGATGATCGATTTGCCGCTGGCAACTAGGGATTTCATGATCTTGAACAGTTCATCCACCTCTTGGGGCGTCAAAACGGCGGTTGGCTCATCGAGGATGAGAATGTTGGCTTCGCGAAAGAGCAATTTGATGATTTCCACCCGCTGTTGCAGTCCGACCGGCAAATCTTTGATGTAAGCAAAGGGGTCAACCTGCAGGTTGTATTGTTGAGAGATTTCGAGGATGCGGTTGGCGGCTTTGCGTCGGTCGAGAAAGCCGCCGCCGCGCACGTATTCATCGCCCAGCATCACATTGTCCACCACGGTAAACACCGGCACGAGCATGAAATGCTGGTGTACCATGCCAATGCCACAGGCAATGGCATCGCGTGGGGAGTGGATTTCGACCCGGTTGCCGTTGACGCGAATCTCACCCTCATCGGGTTTATATAATCCGTAAAGAATGTTCATCAGAGTTGTTTTCCCGGCTCCGTTTTCCCCTAGCAGGGCATGAATTTCACCTTCGCGCAAATCCAGATCGATGTGGTCGTTAGCTAGCACCCCCGGAAACCGTTTGGTAATTCCATGTAACTCTAGAATAACGCCCATGCACACCTCTTGGCAGCAGAATGGATAAATTCATTTTATCACAGGTTGATTCGTCTTAGAAAAGCCCGCTTCACCACAGAGTATGATAAGATAAGTGCAGGATATGGCGACCAAAAATACTTACACCAGAACAACAGGCTGAAAGGCGAGCAGAAGCAATGCGCCTGCTGGAAGCCGGAGAGATGAAGCAAGTTGAGATAGCGCGTTACCTGGGTGTCACGGAAGCAGCGGTCAGCAAGTGGAAGAAACAGCTTGCCGAGGGAGGACCGGAAGGGCTGAGAATGCAGAAATCTCCGGGCAGACCGGCGAAGTTGGATCAGAACGCCAAACAGAAGCTGCTGCAGGAACCGGAAAAAGGTGCGCCGGCAGCCGGCTTTGCGACGGAACAATGGACACAAGCCCGGGTGAAGAAGGTCATTGAACGTGAAGTTGGCGTAAGCTACCATCAGAATTCCATCGGTCGATTATTGACCGAGCCGGGCTGGAGTGTGCAAAAGCCGGCAGGGCGCGCTAGAAAGGGATGAAGAATTGATCCGCGCTTGGCTAAGCAAGGATTGGCCCAGGATAAAAAAGCGCGGCGGCTCGGCGCCGAAATCGTATTTGAAGATGAATTTGGGCTTTCTTACACCGAACCGGTCGGTTTCACCTGGGCGCCAAAAGGTCACACACCGAGGATTGAAGCGCATTACCAAATTCCGCCGGGAAACATCCACGATGGTTGGTTTGAAGCTTTCGGGCAAGATATACAAACGACATTTCGATGGCTCGATCAACGCCGAAAAGATGATCATCGGGTTGGAGCACTTCCGGCGGCATATCCAACGTCCCTTCATTCTGATCTGGGATCAATCTCGTACCCATAAAGCCAAAATCGTGAAAGCGTTTCTGCAAAAGCATCCTGAAATTCATGGTGAACATTTACCGGCCTATGCCCCGGAACTCAATCCAGAAGAGTATTGTCATGGCAACGTAAAGAGACGCATGAAAAACGCCGTTTACCAAAACAAGGCAGAAATTCGTAGCGCACTGGATCAAGGTTTCTCCCGACTGCACAAGCGACCGGACATCTTGCTCGGTTTCTTTCATCATGCAGGCCTAAACTTAATCAACTTTGGTGAACTTTAATAACAAAAGGAGGAGCACCATGTTCAACCCATTCCGTGGTCTTTTAGATGCAATCTGGACACCCTTTGACCTTCTAGGGGATTCTCCTGAGAAAGCTATGTTAGAACTTGCCTACCTCAATTACATTACCCGGCTGATGCGAGCGCGCGAGATTGCGCCAAAGCTCTCTCTACAGGAGTTAGAAGAGCTTTTCGAGAAGTATCCCGATCTTCGAAACGATGCCGAGTTGCAAAGGATATACGCGCGCAAAGAGTGGGAAGAATACGGCTCATAGATACTTCTTTACCTCATTCAGTCCGACCTTACGCCCGGTAGCGCCATAGCCTTGCGTGGAGAGCCCGCCAACGATATTGCCCCACCGCAGGCAGGTTTCCAGGGGGGATCCATCCAGCCAAGCGCGCAAAAAGCCGGCGTTAAAGCAATCGCCGGCGCCGGTGGTGTCCAACGGCTTCAGGTTCAACGCCGGCACATGCAGCAGTTGCCCCTTGTGGTAAGCGTAAGCGCCCTCTGCGCCGGCTTTTACCACCACCAGCGGACAGAGCTCCCCCAGGCGGCGAATGGCGCGGGTTAAGTCGCTCTCGCCGGTCAGATGGAGCGCTTCGGCCGCGTTGGGCAGAAAGGCATCTAAGGCTGCGATGGCGCGGCGCACAGGGGCGCGCTTCAGATGCGTGTCGGGATGAGAATTGCCATCCATGACAACTTTCATCCCCTTTGCCCTCACCCAGCGGATGCCGAGAAAGAACAACGCCCCGGCATAGAAGCCCGGCACAAAGAGCAAACGGGCGCGGATTTTGCGCAAGGCGCGTAGCCCGGCCGGAATGAGCGGGTCGGGGTCATAATAGGTGATAAAAGCGCGATCGGCGGGAAAGGAAGCAGCCACCGTCAACCGGCGCAGCGGACGGGGATGTTGAACAAAAAAGGTCTCATCCAAGCCTTCGGCGCGGGCAGCTTTGAGGGCAAACTGACTGAATTCATCGTTGCCAAAATCTCCCGCCCAGGCAACCCGCAACCCCAGGCGGTGCATAGCCACGGCGCTGTTATAAGCCTCGCCTGGGATCATGGCAAAACCTTTGCCGACCACCTCTTTCCCTAAAGACGGCAAACCCGACAAACCGGTGAAAATCAAATCAACGGTGTAATTCCCCACTACCAACACATCATAAGCTGGCAAGCCAGAAGAAGCAGGCCGGGCAGAGCTCATGGCTGGAAGGAGAAGCTTTTCAGGATCAGGTCGATTTCAGCTTGATATCCTTCCAGAGAAGAAGCATGAAAGGAAAGCAAATAGGCAACCCCATTTTTCTCTACCCATAGATCATAAAACTCCCACCATGGCTCTCCCCATGGGCGGCGATAGCGAAAGGCGATGGCGGGTTGTCCGCCCAGCTCCGCCGTTGAGTGCTGTAATTCCACAACTGCCGGCACTACCTGAGCGTACAGGCTTTCGCCCAGCTCAGATAGCGCATTTCCCATTAAGGGCTTTTTCGCCACCGAGAACCAAACGCCCGACTGGCCTTTTTTTCGCACGCTGGTCAGGGCGGCTAGCTCCTCAGCACCGAGGCCGTAATAATCCTTCTGCAGCTCGTAAGTACCCCACAGTTCAGCCATCGTCTGCCAGTTCGATGGATAATCAAAGTTAAATTCGGCGTGGTTAAAGGACCGGTTCGGTGCCCCGCGGGCGCAAGCTAGAGCAGCCAGATACAATGCAACTAAGCAAAGGGTAAGGGGAAAGATTTTAAGTTTCACGCCATGGTCACCCTTGCGGATTTTGGTTAAAACTACCTATAATGGATTATACCCTATCATCCAGATTGCACTTGACGGAGTGAAGGTTTTCGCTTATTATTATGACATATTTTATAAAAATTATCTATATTTCAATGGAGAGGTTGCTATGAGTAATGAATATGCCCATCCAGAAGCGCTTGTGGAAACCGATTGGGTCGCAGAGCATCTGAACGATCCGACTGTGCGCCTGGTCGAATCGAATGAAGACCCTCTCCTCTATGAAACGGGTCACATCCCAGGCGCGGTAAAAGTGGACTGGTTTACCACTTTGCAACATCCCTTACGGCGAGATTTTATCGAAAAAGATCAGTTTGAAGATTTGTGTCGCAGGTTGGGCATCAGCAACGATACGACGGTCGTTTTCTATGGCGATAAGAACAATTGGTTTGCCTGTTACGCCTTCTGGTTGTTTGCCTATTATGGACATCAGCACCTCAAAATCATGAACGGCGGCCGGACAAAATGGGTCGCCGAAGGACGCCCTTTGACCCAGGAGGTGCCAAATTATCCGCCAACCGATTATGTCGCCAAAGATCCCGATCCATCGGTGCGCGCCTTTCGCGAGGACGTCTTCCGCCAGATGGAAAAAGGATTGCCTTTAGTGGATGTGCGTTCGCCACAGGAATACAGCGGCGAGCTGATTCACATGCCCAATTATCCTCAGGAAGGCGCTCAACGCGGCGGCCATATTCCCGGCGCAGTGAACATCCCCTGGGCGCAGGCGGTCAACCCCGAAACCGGCACTTTTAAACCGGCCGCCGAATTGCGCCAGCTCTATGAGCAATACGGCATTACACCCGATAAAGAAGTGATCGCCTATTGCCGCATCGGCGAGCGCAGCTCCCTGACCTGGTTTGTGTTGCGCTACTTGCTCGGCTACCCGAATGTCAAAAACTACGATGGCTCGTGGACGGAATGGGGTAATCTGGTGAACGCCCCGATCGAGAAATAAGCGCAAAGATGGATGCAACTCTGCCACCCGCTTTAGCGGAGATTGTTGACGAATTCAGCCAGTGCGAGCGGCAGGAGAAGATTGCCCTATTGGTGGATTATGCCAACCAGCTCCTGCCGCCACCGCCTGAAGCGCTTGCCGATGGCGATGCCCCCGAAAGCGTTCCAGAGTGCATGACCCCCGTTTCCCTGCGCGTCCTGCAACAAGACGGCCGCCTGCGCTTTTATTTTGACATTCCCCAGGATGCCCCGCTCATTCGCGGCTATGCGGCGATAATGCAACAGGGTTTGTGGGATGTCACGCCGCAAGAAATTCTACGCATTCCAGCCGACTTTTACTATGTGATGGGGTTACAAGACCTGCTCACCCCTCAGCGGTTAAATGGGCTGACGGCAATCCTGGCCCACATCAAGCGGGTTGCGGTGCGCTTGATGGGCGAAGGTTAACTGTGGGTTCCCGGATTTTTTACGCCTACCGTCAGCGACGTTGGGAAAAAATCAGCCCGGTTTTAATTGACAAATTCACCTCGCTGTGGTAGGATTTGGCTCACAATCAAATAGCCCCGAACGGCGCTCTTATCCAGAGAGGTGGAGGGACCGGCCCTGTGAAGCCTCGGCAACCCCGCAACGGTTCAAACCGGCGGAAGGTGCCAATTCCGGCAGACGGATGTTCTGGAAGATGAGAGGGCAGTACGTGACGCGGAATCTGTGTTGCCCTTTCTCTGTACCGGAAGGGGCAATTTTTTATCCAATGGAGGTACATTTTATGAGCACAACTTTCATGACATCCCCCAGCCTGTTGTTCACGTCCGAATCGGTCACCGAAGGTCATCCGGACAAAATTTGCGATCAGATCAGCGATGCGGTGCTGGATGCCTGTCTGCAGCAAGACCCCCTCTCGCGGGTAGCGTGCGAGACGGCGACCAAGACCGGTTACGTGATGCTGCTGGGTGAGATCACCACCAATGCCCACCTCAACTATGATGAACTGGCGCGTAAGGTGATCACTGAAATCGGCTACGACAGCAGTGAAAAAGGTTTTGATGGCAATACCTGCGGCGTTCTGGTTGCCATCGCCCGCCAATCGGGAGACATCGCCATGGGGGTTGATAAGGCGCTGGAAGCCAAAGTCGGTGAGATGAGCGAAGCCGAGGTCGAGGCGATTGGCGCCGGCGATCAGGGAATGATGTTCGGCTTTGCGTGTAACGAAACGCCGGCCCTAATGCCCATGCCGATTTACCTGGCCCATAAACTGGCTCGCCGCCTGAGTGCCGTGCGCAAACAGGGGGTTCTGCCCTGGCTGCGGCCGGATGGCAAAACGCAGGTAACGGTCGAATATCGCTTTGGCAGACCGGCGCGGGTTCATACCGTCCTGGTCAGCGCCCAACATGCCCCTGACATCACCCTGGAGCAGATTCGCGAAGCGATTTACGAAGAGGTAATCAAACCCACCATTCCGGCGGAAATGATGGACGGTGGCCCGCGCGTCTTTGTCAACCCAACCGGGCGCTTTGTCATCGGTGGACCGATGGGCGATGCGGGCGTTACCGGGCGCAAGATTATTGTCGATAGCTATGGTGGGATGGGCAGACATGGCGGCGGCGCTTTCAGCGGCAAAGACCCCACCAAAGTTGATCGTTCCGGCGCTTATGCGGCGCGCTGGGCGGCGAAAAATATCGTCGCGGCCGGTCTGGCTGAGCGTTGTGAGATTCAGGTTGCCTACGCCATCGGCGTTGCCAAACCCTTGAGTATCAATGTTGAAACGTTCGGCACGGGACGAATCCCGGATGAGCGCATTGCTGCTCTGGTCACCCAATTTTTCGATCTGCGCCCAGGCGCCATTATCCGCGATTTGAAATTGCGGCGCCCGCTCTACCGTCAGGTGGCTGCCTATGGCCACTTCGGGCGCGACGATCTTGACCTGCCTTGGGAGCAGACGGACAAGGTAGAACTTTTGCGGGATGCGGCGGGGATCAAAGCGAGCATCCCGGTGCTGGCGGACTAGGCATTGCTTTCAGGTCAATTCCAGCCTCCAACAGGCAGGTAGGGATTTCTCCCACCTGCCTGCTCAAAAAGAAGCTGGCTGCTTTGAGCTTCCTCAGGCTTCCACTGAAAGCTCCAATCGCCAAATATTCGAAAGATAACGCCGCTAATCCTGAGGCGAAGTTGTCCGGTGGGCGGGATTTCAAATTCCAGACCAACCTGAACATTGCCCAGGGCATCCGAGCTGCCGAAACCACCGCTTTGGGTTGCTCCCTCGATGGCAAGTTGAACATATTGCAATTGCAATGGGTCAGAGGTTTTCATTTCGAACACGTATCCCTGGCCGGTGAAGCGAACCCGTTGCACCTCGAGTTGCCACTCTCCAAGTTGGATTGTCTGGCCGATTGCCCATTCCTGCCCAGGCTGAGGGTTATCCCCTACATCAACGGTGAACGCCGCCGTAAGATCGGTGGTTTCGGCATCAATGCTTTGGACGCGGATTGTGAGCGGCCAGGCGACTTGTTTGCTTCGGAGTTCAATGCTCCAGGGGATCTCGCCTGGAACAGCACTGGATAAGTCCAGGTCGCTTGCCGCATAGGCAGGGATTGGATTGCCAGACGCATCGGTGACCGATGGCCATTCGCCAAAGCCTAGCGCTCTGGCACGGTATGGCAGGTTCGATAGGCGAAACGTGCCGACTAAGATGTACCCTTGCTCGGTCTCGATCACCTTTTCCAATCGCCAACCTTCCTGGGTCTGGCTCTCTGGCTGAGAGGGGGTTGGAGGAAGGGGTGTTGCCACCTCCTGCACCGGTAAAACCGTCAGCTCGGGCGGAGCGGGGACAAAGCGCAGTTTGAAGAGCCAGTTTTTCGGAGCTTTGCCGAACAAAGCACCCTGGATGCAGGGGACAAGAAAATCAGCCTCATTCACCTGAGGCGGGATCGGCGCATATGTCAAGCGCAATTCCCAGCGCCCTTCGGCATCTGAACTGGCCCGACCGGCAGTAATGGTAAGAGCATCCCCGTCAGGCAGGCGCAACTGTGGCTCGGCGTAGCAGACAGATGAGTCTTCCTGGTTCGCAAAAGCTTGCCAGGGGACATTTTCCACGGTCATCACAATCACGGTGCGCTCGCCGGTCAGGACGGCTTCGCGCACGGTCAGCGTGATTCCATCGCGGGTCTGGCTAAGGGGTTCGGCAAGCACGCGCAGTGGCGATCCTTGCTCAACCAACCCCACACCCGGCAGATAGCCCAGAGAGCGGCTGAGGGCGTAGGCAGCCCCAGAGATCATAGCCAGAGACAGGATTAGCAGCAAGACGATGACAGCCGGTCTGGCTTTGAGTCTCTGCATCCATGGCAAAGCCCGCTCTGCACCCCCCATGGGAGCAGGGCTGGGGCTGAGCGTTTCTCCCCTCTCCCCTTGTGTGGGAAGGGTTGGGGGTGAATCTTCCTTCACTCTCCCCATAGTAGCAGGGCCAGGGGTGAGGGCTTCCTCCCCTCTCCCTATGGCAGCAGGGCTGGGGGTGAGCGTTACTCCCCTCTCCCCTTGTGGGAGAGGGGTCGGGGGTGAGGGTTTCTCCCCTCTCCACATGGGAGCAGGGCTGGGGCTGAGCGTTTCTCCCCTCTCCCCTTGTGGGAGAGGGGTCGGGGGTGAGGGTTTCTCCCCTCTCCCTGTGGGAGAGGGGTTGGGGGTGAGGGAAACAATCCGCGCCGTCAAATCAATCCCCTCCACCTGCTGCCGAGCAGCCAAATCCAATAATTCGCGCCGCGAGCGTGGACTCATCGTTGTCCTCCTTCCGAACCTAGCAATGAACGCAAACGCGCCCGCGCGGCATTCAACAACCACTTAACCGTGCCAGGCGCAACACCAAACCTTCGAGACATTTCCGCCTCACTCATCTCCAGATAATAGCGCTGAACAATTGCCATCCGTTGACGCGGGGCAAGCTGCTGCAAGGCTTCATTCAAACGGCGACTCAGCTCCAGCGCTTCAACCTCGCTTTCAACCGAACGCCCCTGTTCAAAAATCCCCTCAACGATGGCAGGATTGCCGTCTAACGAAAGGTGAGCTTTGCGAGCCTGAGCGGCTTTCAGAGCCGCATTCGCCACACTGCGCAAAAGATAGGGTTCAAAGGGACGATTCTGATCAAAATGGTCAAGGTGGGTCGCCAGATAGACAAAGGTCTCGGCAACCACATCTTCTGCCAAAGGCACATCCTGGGTGATCAGGAAAGCCACCCGCAAGGCTTTGGCTTGGTGGAGGCGAACCAGAACTTCCAGACCGCTCCAATCACCCTGTCTGAGCTTCTCAAGAGCCTTGCTTTCTTCTGCCGGTTGATTCATTGCGGGGCTTCACCTCCTCGCTAACTAATCGTCTCTATAAGATATATCCCCCGGCGAGCAAAAGGTTGGGCTTTTCAGGTTAATTGGATAACTCACCCATAAGGATGCGGTTACGAACGCGCATTCCAGGCTGGCTTAAGCAGACGACTTCTCGCGCTCCCATTGTTTGGGCGTGTAACATCTTTGCCCGCCCAGACGGCGCAAAAGGCGCGCCCTCCAGCTCTTGCCGGGATAGGGCACGCAGATTTGCATTCCTTCCGGATAAAACAGGTCGGCGGGCAACCCCTCAGCCTGCCAGGCGAGCTGGAGTTCGCTAAATTCCTGCGGCGATAAATTCAATACCCAGCAGTCGGTATCGTCATGATGATCGAATCTGGCAACCCGATCCTGTTTTGGCAAGGCTTGATCATCCAGCCGCAGGGCAAACAAATCGGGCGGATTGGAGTTGTTAACAAGCCATGCCACCAGCTCACCGACAAATTTCTGGCGCGCTTGAAGTTCGGCCGGCAACGGGCCGCTTTTCTGGATGGGGGTGATACTTTTCGATGCCGGAGCGATCAACCTGGCTTCATACCAGAAACACCGGCGGCTCACCGTTACCGCCGTGACTTCAATCGCTTTGGACAGCGGAAAATCTGGTTGGTCTTGAAGGTAATAAAGCTCAGGCAGGTAAAGCATGGTTCAAGGGAGATTGTCCTGGGTTCAAGTCAAGCGCCCAATCCACAAAGGCATGGGAGCAACAGGAATTTTGCTCCCATGCTGATCTAAAAAGGCACCTCTCAGGCGGCGCTGACGTTGCGGATGTCAACGATCCGTTCAACAATGGGTGTCAACGCTTGAGTCAATGCTTCGACCGTTGTGCCTTCCACCTTAATCGTCACCAACCCGGTGGAGGGGTCTTCTCCCATGAACGTTCCAATGGCAATGATGTTGGCGTTCAACTGACGGATGGCATTGGTCACTTCAGAGAGCTTGCCCGGTTCGTCCTTGACCAGGATGGTTGCCCGAATGCCGCCTTTGCGCGCCCCGAACAGCTCAAGGAAGATTTTGAACAGGTCGGTCTCGGTGATGATGCCCACCAGGCGGCTATCTTCCATAACCGGCAGCGCGCCGATTTTGCGGTCGGCCATCACGCGGGCAGCTTCTTCAATCGGGCAGTCTGCGCAGGTGGTGATGACCTCTTTGGTCATAATTTCTTCCACCTTAACTTTGCTCAGCCAGTAATTGACCTCCCAAATGCTCAGGGTGGTGGCATCCGAGGGGGAGGCGTTGAGCAAATCCTTCTCCGAGACGATTCCCACCAGCTTGCCGTGTTTATCCACAACCGGAAAGCGGCGCACCTTTTCCTTGCGCATCAGCGCCAGGGCTTCTTGCAAGGGGGTGTCGGGGGTAATGGTGATGACGGGCTTGGACATTCGTTCTCCAACTAACATAATGGCGGTCTCCTTTCCTCAATGAACAGAAATAGGTTCTTTGGATTAATCTTATTGTACTTGATGTTTGGAGTGCTGAAGCCGTGCTTCAGCGGGCTTTTGGAGTGCTGAAGCCGTGCTTCAGCGGGTTTTCGGAGTGCTGAAGCCATGCTTCAGCGCATTGGGCAAACCAAATTTTGCGAAAGCATGGCTTTCGCACTCCATATCGAAAGCATGAAGCCATGCTTCAGCAGGTTTTCGGAGTGCTGAAGCCGTGCTTCAGCGCATTGGGCAAACCAAATTTTGCGAAAGCATGGCTTTCGCACTCCAAATCGAAAGCATGGCTTTCGCACTCCATATCGAAAGCAGGACTTTCGCACCCCATATCGAAAGCATGGCTTTCGCACTCCATAGCCCCCGCTTTACTCGACCACTTCGCCTTCGATGACCGGGATTGCCGCCGAGAAGACCAAGCCCTCTTCGTTGCGATCGACCCGAATGGTATCTCCTTCCTTGAACTCACCGGCTAAGATCTTGA
>Ga0197142_1003554_pt1 | contig 13019 bp, 9 predicted proteins | sample GBS60_MetaG_FD_148614 | JGI IMG/M metagenome (GOLD analysis project Ga0197142, IMG submission 148614) | Sediment microbial communities from Great Boiling Springs, Gerlach, Nevada, United States - GBS 60_MetaG | ecosystem: Environmental > Aquatic > Thermal springs > Hot (42-90C) > Sediment... | reverse complement strand
AAGTGCGGCGGCCGAGCTCGCCGCCAAGGAGAAAGCGGTCGCCGAGCTGCAGGAGCAGCTCCGCCGGGTCACCGCCGAGCGCGACCGGGTCGTGGCCCGGCTGGCCGAGCAGGAGCAGGCGGCGCTGCGGCTCCGTGAGGAGTTCGACCGGGTCCGGGGCGAGCTCGAACAGCGGATCGCCCTCGGCCAGGACGAGCTCCGACGAGCGATGGCCGAGCGGGACCGGGCGGTCGCGGCGGCGGCTTCGGCGGAAAAGACCGCCCGCGAGCTCGAGCAGCGGCTCGCCGAGGCGGCCGAGGCCCGGCAAAAGGCCGCGGCCGAGCTCGCCGCCAAAGAAAAGGCGATCGCCGAGCTCCAGGACCAGCTGCGTCGGATGACCGCCGATCGCGACCGGGCAGCTGCGCGGCTCGCCGAGCAGGAGCAACTCGTCGCTCGCCTCGAGGCCGAGCTCCGCGAACTGCGCGGCGAGCGCGAGCGGCTCGGCGCCCAGCTCGTGGCACTCAAGGGTGAGGCCGAGGAGCAACTGCGCCGGCTCGTGGCCGAGCGCGATCGCGCCTCGAGCGCGCTCGGCGAGCGCGAGCAGGCGCTCGCCCGGCTGCAGGACGAGCTGCGCCGCACGGCTGCCGCCCGCGACGAGGCGATGGGTGCGGCGCAGGCTCGTGAACAGACGGTCCGGCAGCTCGAGCAGCGGCTCGCCCAGGCGACGAGCGAGCAGCAAAGTGCGGCGGCCGAGCTCGCCGCGAAAGAGAAGACGATTTCGGAGCTCCAAGAGCAACTCCGGCGGGTCACCGCCGAGCGCGACCGGGTGGCGGCTGCGGCGGCCGAACAGGAGCAAGCGGCGCAGGGGCTCCGTCAGGAGTTCGACCGGGTCCGGGGCGAGCTCGAACAGCGGATCGCCCTCGGCCAGGAGGAGCTCCGACGAGCGATGGCCGAGCGCGACCGGCTGGCGGCGGCACTGGCCTCGGCCGAAGAGAAGGCCCGGGACCTCGAGCGTCGCCTCGCCGAGGCGACCGCGGCACAGCAGAAGCTGGCCCAGGATCTCGCCGCCAAAGAGAAGGCGCACGGCGAGCTCCAGGAGCAGCTCCGAAAGGCCGTGGCCGAGCGCGACGCGCGGATCGAGGAGTTGGAGTACCAGCTCACCGCCCAGCGCAGTGCCCGCGAAGCCGCGGAGAAGCTCGCCTCGAGCCGGGCCGAGGCGCTCGCGAAGTTGCGCGAGGAGCTCGATGCGGCCGACCGACAGCTCGCCCTCGCGGTCGAGGCGCGCGAAGCGGCGACCGCCCGTCTGGTCGAGCTCGGTAAGGCGCGCGACGAGTTGCAGGCGCGTCTCGGCCAGCTCGAGAAGTCGAAACAGGAGCTCGAGAAGCAGCTGGCGGCAGCCGAGGCGGCGCGCGCCGAGCGCGAGGCGCGGATCGAAGCGCTCGAATACCAGCTCGCCGCCCAGCGCAGCGCCCGTGAAGCCGCCGAGAAGCTCGCGGCGAGCCGCGGCGACGCGCTCGCCGAGGCTCGAGCCCGGATCGAAGCGCTGGAGCGCGAGCTCGCGGCCGACCGCGCCCGGGCCGAGGCCGAGGCGGCCACCCGCGCGCTCTTGCCGACGGCACTGCGGCCGGTCTTCGCCGGGACGCCCGCGGTCCGGTCCACGGCGGACAAGGTCATCGTGCCGGCCGACGTGCTCTTCAACCGCGGCGGGACGCGCCTCTCGGAAGCCGGTGCCGCGCGGGTGCGAGAGATGGCGGAAGCCTTGAAAACCCTGCCGGCCGACCGGCCCTGGACACTCTACGTGACCGGTCACGCCGACGCCCAGCCGCCGCGCCCCGGTAGCGCCTTCCGGAGCAACCGCGAGGTGGCGCTCGCCCGCGCCTTCAACCTGACCCAGGCGCTGATCGAGGCGGGCGTGCCGAGCGGCCGGCTGGTCGTCGCCGCCATGGGCGACGAACGGCCGCTGGTCGCCGGCAACGACCCGGTTGCCCAGGCGCTCAACCGGCGGGTCGAGCTCGAGCTCGTGCCGCGCTGAGGAGGGCACCGACCCGCCTCGTTCGCGGGTGACGCGCGGCTGAAGCCGGCGCGTGCCGGTTCGGCCTTTTTCGGCGGGAGTCGGTCGCGCGCCGTTTTCGCGGCGAGCGGTGGCCGAGGGTGTCCGGCGCTCGAGCTCGGCCCCTCGGGCGTCCGATTCGCTCCCCCTCGCCGGCCGGTCGCGGGCGTTCGGGTTCGGCCGGTCCCTCCTGCCGGGGTGTGACGAGCGCACTCGGCCTCGCGGTCGGCCCGTCCGTGGGCTCGGGCACGGCCGGGTCGACCGTTTACCCGGCGGCTCGGGTCGACCGGTTCGTCGGTCCGGCGAGGTCGGACGGCACCGGCCGTCGCGCCGGCCGAGGCCCGTCGTTCGCCCGTCCGGTGGCGAGCCGCGAGCCCGGTCGGACGGCGTCGGGCGCGCCGTCGTCCGCGCCGCTGCCCGCGAGCTACGTTCGCCCGGGCAAGCTCCGATGCCGAACCGCGATCCGGCTAGAGGCGAGCGGCCCCCGAAAGGGCCGGGACGACAGCGAACGCGACGTCGGCCGTCGAGCCGCGCCGCGGTCGGGAAAGCAGGCTCGGCTCGCCGCCGCACCGGCACGGCCGGCCGCGCGGCGACGCACCTTCGCATCGTGCCCCGGGCGTCTCGACCGGGTCCTCCGACCCCGGCTCGGTCGGGCCGCGGAGCGCCTCACGGGCGCCGGGTCGGTGGGCCGTTCGAAGGCGCCCGCGGCGTCGCGAACCCGTGGCCGGGGGTTCGGCACCACACGGTCCGAGGCTCGGCCCCGTGCCGGCGAGGGTGACCGCGCGAACGAAGGGCCGACCGGCGCACGGACCCGCGCTCCTCGGCCGTGGTGCGGGCGGCAGGACCCGCGCCCCGTTCTCCGAGCGAACCGTCGCGGGCGCGCCCGGCCCTCGCGGCCGGCGATCCCGGCGGCCAACGGGCGGGCGCGCCGGGCGAGGCGGCTGCCCCCTCAGGATGGCGCCCCGGGGTCCGGCTCTTGCTGCGTGATGCAGTGGATCCCGCCGCCACCCCACACGAGATCGCTCGCCTCGATCTGGACGACCTCGCGGTCGGGGAAGGCTGCTCGGACGGCGCGCAACGCCGCCCGGTCGGCCGGATCGTGAAAGGCGGGCATCACGACCCCGCCGTTGGCGACGTAGAGATTGACGTAGGAAAGGGTGAGCCGCCGCTCGCGGTCGCGCGCTCGGGGCCGTGGAGCGGCGATCGGGACGACCTCGAGCCGGCGGCCCTTGGCGTCGACCGCCTCGCGCAGGACCGCGAGATTGGCCGCGAGCCCCGCCTGGTCCGGATCGCCGGCCTCCTCGCGGACCAGCGCCAAGACCCGGCCCGGCCCGGCGAAGCAGGCGACGTTGTCGACATGGCCACCCGTCTCGTCGTCGACCAACCCGTGCGGCAGCCAGATCACCTTGTCGACGCCGAGGAAGTCGCTCAGAACCCGCTCGATGGCCGCTCGGTCGAGCCCCGGATTGCGCCGGGGGTCGAGCACCGAGGGCGCGCAGACGAGGCAGGTCCCCTCGCCGTCGACATGGATCGCGCCGCCCTCCAGCACGATCGGCGCCTCGTAGCGCGGCACGCCCAGATGCTCGAGCACGCGGCGGGCCATGAGTGCGTCCTGGGCATGGTCGGGCCACTGCTCGCCCCAGCCGTTGAACCGCCAGGCGACGCCGGCGAGCCGGCCGGGTGCGGCCACGAAGGTGGGCCCGGTATCGCGCGTCCAGCTGTCGTCCTGCGGCATGGGCAGGACGGGGATCCCCGGGCCGCAACCCAAGGACGCGCTCGCCGTGAGATCCGGCCGCGCCAGCATCGTGACCGGCTCGAAGGCGGCGATCGCCTTGGCGATTTCGGCCACGACTTGGCGGGCCGCCTCGAGCCGGTCGCCCCACAGCTCCTCGCGGCACGGCCAGGCCATCCAGCAGCGACGGTGCGGCGCCCACTCGGCCGGCATGGCGAGCCCGTCGGCGCGCGGCGTTCTCATCGACGCTCCTCCCTCGGGAGCCAGGCTCCGACGCGGAGGTTGCGGCATCACCGCGCCGGGTGCAACCGGCCGCCGGAGCGGAGGCGGAACGGTGCGGTGTGACACCTTCGACGAGGTCCTGTTGCTCGGCGGCGTCGGCGAGGTCGCGGCGGCCGAATGGGATCGGCTCGCGGGCGGTGTCGATCCGTTCACGAGCCACGCCTTCCTCGCCCTGCTCGAATCGAGCGGTTCGGCCACGGCCCGCACCGGCTGGCGACCGCGGCACCTCCTGCTGCGCCGCGGCGGGCGAGCCGTCGCCGCCGCGCCCCTCTGGCTCAAGAGCCACTCGTTGGGCGAGTACGTCTTCGACCAGGCCTGGGCCGAGGCCTGGACCCGGGCCGGCGGCCGATACTATCCGAAGCTGCAGGTCGCGGTGCCGTTCACCCCCGTCACCGGCCGGCGGCTCTTGGCGGCCGATCCGGCCGATCGCGACGCCCTCGCCCGCGCGCTCGCCGCGACCGCGGCCGAGCTCGGCGTCTCCTCGCTGCACGTCACCTTCTGCACCGAGGAGGAGGCGCAGCTCCTCGGCGCGACCGGTTTCCTGCTGCGCCGCGGGATCCAATTCCACTGGCGCAATCGCGGCTACCGCGACTTCGCCGACTTCCTGGATTCGCTCCGCAGCGACAAGCGCAAGACCATCCGCAAGGAGCGCGAAGCGGTCCGCCGCGCCGGCGTCACGATCGAGGTTCTCGAAGGTCCGGCCGCGGTTCCCGTCCTCGACGCGTTCTTCCCGCATTACCTCGCGACCGTCGAGCGGCGCTGGGGCAACGCGTACCTGACCCGAGCCTTTTTCGCGGGGCTCGCGCGAGATCTCGCCGACCGCCTGCTCGTCGTGCGCGCGAGCCGCGGCGGGCGCACGCTCGGTGCGGCCTTGAACCTGATCGGCGGCGACACGCTCTACGGGCGGCTCTGGGGTGCGCTCGAGGAGGTGCCGTTCCTCCATTTCGAGTGCTGCTACTACGCGGCCCTCGAGTTCGCGATCGGCCGTGGGCTCGCCCGGGTCGAGGCCGGCGCCCAAGGGCCGCACAAGCTCCTGCGCGGCTACGAGCCGGTTTGGACCTGGAGTGCCCATTGGCTCGCCGACCCGGCGCTGCGCGCCGCGGTCGCGGCCTTCCTCGCCCGGGAAAGTCGAGCCCTCGAGGAGGAAATGGCCGTGCTGCGCGCCGCGCTGCCCTATCGCGAGGGCGAACCGATCCGCGCCGAGCGCGAGGCGCGGATACGACCTTGACAGGGTTCGCCCGTCGCCCACAGGGTCCCGGTCGCAACGAGAACCCGGGAGGCTCGAAGGATGACCGCGAACGTTTGCCGCGCCCTCGGCGCCCTGCTCCTCGTGGGCGCGGTGGGCACCGTGGCGGCGCCCGCCGAGGCGCAACAGAAGGTCCGCTGGAAGCTCGCGAGTTCGTACGCGAGCACGCTCGACGCGATCGGCCAGAACATCACCCGGCTGCTCGACAACATCAAGGTGATGAGCGACGGGAATTTCGACATCCGCTTCCACGAGCCCGGGGCGCTCGTCCCGGCCCTCGAGGTGTTCGATGCGGTCTCCAAGGGCTCGGTCGAAATGTCCTATTCCTCGCCGGGCTTCCACGCCGGGCGGATCCCGCACCTCGTCTTCTTCGGCTCCGTTCCGTTCGGTCCGAACGTCAACGAATACGTCGCCTGGATCCAGCACGGGGGCGGCTACGAACTTTACGATCGCGAGCTCGCCAAGCACAACATCAAGGGATTCCAGTGCGGCATCGTGATCGCCGAGTCCTCCGGCTGGTTCCGCAAGGAAATCAAGACCCTGGACGACCTCAAGGGTCTCAAGATGCGCTTCTACGGCCTGGGCGCCAAGGTGATGCAGAAGTTCGGGGTCAACACGCAACTCCTGGCCGCGGGCGACATTTATCCCGCGCTGGAGCGGGGCGTGATCGACGCCGCCGAGTTCTCGTACCCGTCGCTCGACAAGAGCCTCGGCTTCTACCAGGTCGCCAAACACAACTACTTCCCCGGCTGGCACCAACAGGCCTCGTTCGTCGAGGTGATCATCAATCTCGATGCCTGGAACAAACTGCCGAAATCCTATCAGAAGATGATCGAGGTCGGCTGTAACGACGCCAATCTCTGGCTCATGGGCGCGGGCGAAGCGCGCCAGGGCGACGCCATCGCGTTCCACAAGCAGCACGGCGTGCAGATCCACCAGTGGCCCAAGGAGTTCCTCGAGGCCTTCAATAAGGCCTGGGAAGAGGTCGCCGAGGCCGAAGCCGCGGCCGACCCGCGGTTCAAGGAGATCTACGAGCATTACAAGGCCTTCCGGGCCAAGTACGCGGCCTGGCGCGAGATCGGCTATCTCCAGTGAGCCGCCGGGCGGCGGTCGGCGGCCGCCGCCCTTCCGCCCTTTGCCGGAGAGTGACGATCGATGGACGGCCTCGTGCGGGCGAGTGAGCGGCTGCGCCGGGTGGTCGAGTCGGTCGGCCGATTGGCCTGCTGGCTCATCCTGCCCATGATTTTCGTCACGGTGTGGGACGTGGTCAGCCGCAAGAGCCCGACGTTGCGGGAGTGGGGGCTCGCGGTGACCGGCGGGATCGCCCATTCGACGATCCTGCAGGAGCTCGAATGGCACCTGCACACCGCGCTCTTCGCGCTCTGCCTCGGCTACGCCTACGTCAAGAACGCCCATGTCCGGGTCGACTTGATCCTGGAGCGCCTCGCGCCGCGCGCGCGGGCCTGGATCGAGCTCCTGGGCTGCGTGCTCTTCATGCTGCCCTACACGGCACTCGTGATCTGGTTCGCCGTGGACTTCACCTGGACCTCCTGGGCCAATGCCGAGGCCTCGGCCTCCTTGATCGGCATCCCCCACCGGTGGGTGATCAAGGCGGTCCTGCTCGTGGGGCTGATCCTCGCCTTCCTCGCCGGCCTCGCCGTGCTGCTCCGGCTCCTCGCCTACCTGTTCGGCCGGCGCGAGCGAATGGACCTCTGGGTGGTCCCGCCGGCACCCGGCCGCGGCAGCCCGTCGCGCTGACGGAGACGCGTTTTGGAGCTCGTCGATCTCCTTCCGCTCGTGATGTTCGCGAGCGTGGCCCTGCTCTTGTTCACGGGCTATCCGGTGGCCTTCGTGCTCGGCGGGGTGGCCCTCGCTTTCGGCTTCGTCGGCACCGGGCTCGGCGTCTTCAAGCCGATCGAGTTCTTCAACCTCCTGCCGCGGATCTGGGGCGGGATCGCCGAGAACCTCGTGCTCGTGGCGGTGCCGCTGTTCGTCTTCATGGGCACGATGCTCGAGCGCTCGGACGTGGCGGCCGATCTCCTGCGCGCGCTCCAGGTACTCTTGCGCCGGGTGCCGGGCGGGCTCGCGCTCGCCGTCACGCTCATGGGCACGATCATGGCGGCCACCACCGGCATCATCGGTGCCTCGGTCGTCATGCTCACGATGATGGCGCTGCCCGTCATGCTCGAGCGGCGCTACAGCCACGAGCTCGCCACCGGCACGATCGCCGCCGCGGGCACCCTCGGCATTCTGATCCCGCCCTCGATCATGCTCGTGATCATGGCGGATCTGTTGTCGATCTCGGTCGGCAACTTGTTCCTGGGTGCGCTCTTCCCGGGCCTGCTGCTCTCCGGACTCTACCTTCTCTACATCACCGCGTTCGCGACGTTGCGGCCCACGAGCGCCCCACCCCTCGCCACCGCCGAGGGGCCGGCGAGCGGCGGTGAGCTCGCGCGTCTGCTGCTCGAGAGCTTCCTCCCACCGGTTTTCCTCATCGTCCTCGTGCTGGGCTCGATCTTCGCCGGCTGGGCGACGCCGACCGAGGCGGCGGGGGTCGGTGCCGCCGGTACGATCCTCTTGGCCGCGCTCAGGCGGCGGTTGACCTTCGCCGCCCTGGTCGAGGTGTGCGAGCGGACCGGCCTCACCTGTGCGATGATCTTCTTCATCTTCATCGGTGCCACGGCCTTTTCCTACGTCTTCCGCTCGCTCGGCGGGGATTACGTGATCGAGGATCTGATCGCAGCCTCCGGCCTGCAGGATTGGGGCATCCTGTTCCTGTTGATGCTCGTCGTGTTCCTGCTCGGCTTCTTCTTCGACTGGGTCGAGATCACGCTGATCGTGCTCCCGATCGTCGCGCCCTTGATCAAGACCCTCGATTTCGGCGACCACGTCGCCAAGCCCGAGATCGTCTATTGGTTCGCGATCCTGTTGGCCGTCAACCTGCAGACCTCGTTCTTGACCCCGCCGTTCGGCTTCGCCCTCTTCTACATGAAAGGGATCTGCCCGCCGCAGGTGAAGCTCGGCCAGATCTATCGCGGCATCGTCCCGTTCGTGATCCTCCAGCTCGTGGGCCTCGGGCTCTGCGTCGCCTTCCCGGACATCGCGCTCTGGCTGCCGCGCACGATGCTCGACTGAACGTTCACGCCGACGGCCGTCGATCGGAAAGGTCGTTGCGCTTTCCTCGATGGTCTCCACACCCGGAACCGAGACCGCCTCTTTCCCCCGCTCCGGGATCGTCCCCTGCCCGCACTTTCCGATTGCCCGCCCCGGTGCCTCCCAGAACCGAGCGGCGGCGGCGTGGTACGAAGCCGGACCTCCCGCGCGCTGCGAGCCGCGGAAGCTACATCTCGCCGCCGTCGCGGCCGTGAGCCCGAGGATCAGCGCGACCGAGAGTAGGACGAGAACGCCCACCTGGCATCGCTCCGCACCGTCGCGTTCCCGTCGTCGCGGAACTCGGTTGAAAAAGCGTCAACGCTACGGGCGCCGTCCGAGCTCGCCGGGAGAACCCGACCTTTCGAGGCGACGGGAGGCGCTGCGGTTCCGGGATCGAACCGATCCCGGCCGATCTACCGCAGCGCCGGCACCCCGAGCCCTCCCCGGGCGAGCCGCCGACCCGGCGGATGTGCAACGCGGCGTCGGCGGCGCTGCGAGCTCGGGTCCCCGACCTCTTTTGGAAAATTCCCCTAGCAGCGAGACCCGCGGACGATCCCTCGAAAGAACCGCGGCCGCGGGCCGGGAGGCAGCTGCTCGCCGCGCTACTGCGGCTCGTAGGGTGAAAGGCCGCGCCGAGGCTCCGCGGGGCCCGGACCGACGGATCGGGCCCGGCCTCAGCCGACCGCCTCGTCTTCCCTCTCTTCCTCGTCCCGAGCCGGGCGCTCGAGGGGCCTGCCGCGCGGTGCGGCCGGCTCGAAGGTGAAGGCTGGCCGGCCGTTCTCGATTCCGACCTTGACCTTGCCGCCTTTCGCGAGCCGGCCGAAGAGGAGCTCGTCGGCGAGGGGCCGTTTGATGTGCTCTTGGATGACCCGAGCGAGCGGGCGTGCGCCGTACAGCGGGTCGTAGCCCTTCTCCGCGAGCCAGGCCCGCGCGTCCGCATCGACCTCGAGGAGGACACGTCGGTCGGCGAGCTGGGCCGCCAGTTCTTTGACGAACTTGTCGACCACCGAGGCGACGATTTCGGGGGTGAGGCTGCGGAACGGGATGATGGCATCGAGCCGGTTGCGGAATTCGGGCGTGAAGAGCCGCTTGATCGCTTCGGTGTCCTCGCCCTCCCGCGCCTCTCGCCCGAAACCCATCGCCGGCTTGCTCATGTCGGCGGCACCGGCGTTCGTCGTCATGATCAGGATGACGTTACGGAAGTCGACCGTCTTACCGTTGTTGTCGGTCAACTTGCCGTAGTCCATCACCTGCAGGAGGATGTTGTAGACGTCGGGATGCGCCTTCTCGATCTCGTCGAGCAACAGCACGGCGTGCGGATGCTGGTCGACGGCATCGGTCAACAGCCCGCCCTGGTCGAAGCCGACATAGCCCGGCGGCGCGCCGATCAGGCGGCTCACCGCGTGGCGCTCCATGTACTCCGACATGTCGAAGCGGATGAGCTCGATGCCCATGATCTTGGCGAGCTGGCGAGCGACCTCGGTCTTGCCGACACCCGTGGGGCCGCTGAAGAGATAGCAGCCGATCGGCTTCTGCGGGTCGCGCAGCCCGGCCCGGGAGAGCTTGATCGCCGATGCGAGAGCCTCGATCGCGGCGTCCTGGCCGAAGACCACCGCCTTCAAGTCGGCTTCGAGCGTCTTCAATGCCAGCTTGTCGCGCGCGTTGACGGCCTTGATCGGTACCCGGGCGATCTTCGCGACGATTTCCTCGATTTCTTTGACGCCCACCAATTTGGCGCGGCGACCCTCCGGCTTGAGCATCTGGGCCGCGCCGACTTCGTCGATGATGTCGATCGCCTTGTCGGGCAACTTCCGGTCGTGGATGTAGCGCGTCGCGAGCTTGACCGCGGCACGCAGCGCCGCGTCCGTGTATTTGACGCCGTGATGGGCTTCGAAGGACGGTCGCAGACCTTGCAGGATCTTGACCGTCTCGGCCTCGGTCGGTTCGGGGATGTCGATCTTTTGGAAGCGGCGGACGAGGGCCCGGTCCTTCTCGAAATAGTTGCGGAATTCTTTGTAGGTCGTGGAGCCGATGCAGCGCAGGCTGCCACCCGCCAGCGCCGGCTTCAGGATGTTCGAGGCATCGAGCGAGCCGCCGCTCGTCGCGCCCGCGCCGATCACCGTGTGGATCTCGTCGATGAACAGAATCGCGTTCTTGTTGGCCTCGAGTTCCGAGATCACGGCTTTGAGCCGCTCCTCGAAATCACCGCGATAGCGCGTGCCCGCGAGCAGCGCGCCCATGTCGAGGGCGTAGATCACCGCGTGTTTCAAAACGTCGGGGACTTGACCCTTGACGATCCGCAGCGCGAGACCTTCGGCGATCGCGGTCTTGCCGACGCCGGGATCACCCACGAACAGCGGGTTGTTCTTCGAGCGCCGGCAGAGGATCTGGATCGTCCGCTCGATCTCGTGCTCGCGCCCGATCAAAACGTCGATTCGCCCCTCGCGCGCCTTCTGGTTGAGGTTCGTGCAGTAGGTCTGCAACGCCTCGCCGCCCGGTTCCTTCCTGTCCTCACCGTCGCCGCGCTCGTCGGCACCGCGCACCCTCCGCTCCTCGGAGAGACCCGGCTTCTTCGCGATCCCGTGCGCGATGTAGTTGACCGCGTCGAGTCGCGTCATGTTCTGCTCTTGCAGAAAATAGACCGCGTGCGACTCGCGCTCGGAGAAGAGCGCGACGAGCACGTTGGCGCCGGTGACCTCGGAGCGGCCGGCCGATTGGACGTGGATCGCCGCCCGCTGCAGGACGCGCTGGAAGCCCGAAGTCGGCCGGGCGTCCACCGAACCTTCGACGACGAGGCCCGAGAGCTCGTGGTCGAGGAAGTCGGTCAAAGTCGCCCGCAGCCGTTCGATGTCCACGGCGCAAGCGCGCAGGACCGCCACGGCGTCCGGGTCCTCGCTCAGCGCCATCAACAGATGTTCGAGCGTGGCGTATTCGTGCTGGCGGGCGTTGGCGAGCGCGAACGCACGCCGCAGAGTCTTGTCCAGGCTGCGCGACAGCTGGGGCATCACGCGAGGGCTCCGTTGGGGGGCCTCGGTTCGACGGGGGTCGGCGAGGCCCTCATTCCTTCTCCATCATGCATTGCAGCGGATGCTGGTGCTGCCGGGCGAACTCGATCACCTGGGCGACCTTGGTCTCGGCCACCTCGTAGGTGTAGACGCCACACACGCCGACACCTTTGTGGTGCACGTGCAACATGATCCGTGTCGCATCCTCGCGGCTCTTGCCGAAGAACCGCTCGAGGACGTGCACCACGAACTCCATCGGCGTGTAGTCGTCGTTGAGCAGCAGCACCTTGTAGAGCGAGGGGCGCTGCGTCCGGGTCCGCGTCTTGGTCGCCACCTCCCCCTTGGTGGCGCCGTCCCGTTCCTTACCGGTGTCGCTCATGGCTTCCGTCGTACGACCCCGAAGAGCACGCACCCGGATCTTAGTGCAACGTCCCGCCGAGACAAACCCCCTCGAGAGCCCCGAGCGCGCGCCCCTCGTCGCAGCACCATCGCGAGGGTGCCGCTTTGCGGATCGGTCGACGCAACCCGCCGACCCGGTGGCCGCCCCACCGTGATGCCCCTCGGCCCCCGGTTCGGGGCCGGCGCGCCGCAACGGCCGCGCCGTGCCGTCCGCCCCACGACCGGACCGGTCGTGGTCGAGCGCGATCGGGGCCCGGAACCTTTCCACCCGTGGTCTTCGGGCCGTCGCGGACTCGTCGTGGCTCCTGCCCGGGCCGCCGCCGTCCTGCCGCCGATGCTCGGCCTGCTCGGCGTCGAGGTGACCGTGGACGAGATGCCCCGTCTCGCGATCGAGGATGGCGTGCCTTTCGTCACCTCCGGACGCCCTTCACCGTCACGGGCGGGATCCGGCGGCACGGCCGCCCTGTCTTCGACGTCGGGATCTCGGCGTTCGAGACCGGGCTCGCGAGCCTCGGCGGCACGACCGCTGCCGCCACGTTCTCGATCCGGCCGTGCATCCGTACCGATGCCCGGCGCCGCCGCGCCCACCTCGTGCTCTTTTCTTCGCCCGACCCGGAGGGCGGCGCGACCCCGCTCGACGATCCTCCGCTCCGTGCGGGCTTTTTCCTCGGCGATCCGATCTTCCGGCCGACCCGGCAACCTCGGGCGCCGGTGCTGTCGAGCGCCCGTCCGTTGCCCGCGATCTCCTGGCCGATCGACTCCCTGCTCGCGGCCCGCGAGACCCGACCGCCGGCCCCGGGGGGTCGAGGAACCTCTGCGGATCGAGTGCCGCGTGAACTTGCCGCGCCCCTTCGGCACCCTTCCGGCGATGCGCGCGAGCGGCTCGCTCGAGGGCGGGACCGGCGGCCGCCTCGCTCCGGTCGTGGCGCTCGTGAGCGACCCCGCCGGCCGAGCGGTCGACCTCACGTATTTCTGGACCACCGGGGTGCTCTCGAGCTTCCTCGACAACGCCCCGACCCACCTCGTCTTCTTCGACCTGGCCGGCGGCGACCCGGCGACCCTCGCGGGCGAGCTCGCCACGACCCTCGCGGCGATCTCGGCGGGTGCGGTGTTCACGGGAGCCGACACCCGCACGGACGACGCCCCGAACCTCGTGCGCCGTGCCGTGGCCGA
>Ga0197142_1003553_pt1 | contig 13019 bp, 13 predicted proteins | sample GBS60_MetaG_FD_148614 | JGI IMG/M metagenome (GOLD analysis project Ga0197142, IMG submission 148614) | Sediment microbial communities from Great Boiling Springs, Gerlach, Nevada, United States - GBS 60_MetaG | ecosystem: Environmental > Aquatic > Thermal springs > Hot (42-90C) > Sediment... | reverse complement strand
AAGGTCATAGCGCTAAGCTCACCGATTTGGAGGGATTTCGCCAATTTGTGGAAGCAAATCCAGGGTTGACGCAAAAGGAAATGGGACTCATTCTCGGTGTCAGTCATACAACCGTTGGTCAAGCCCTGAAAAAAATCAACTTTACCCGTAAAAAAAACATACTCTTATGAAGAACAAAACGAAGAGGAGCGACAACAGTTTATCAAGATGATGAAAGAGGAAAAGCATGAAGATTTAGTCTATATTGACCAGTCTGGGATAGATAATCGAGATGTTTATGAATAGGGTTGGGGGCGAAAAGGACAAAGAATATATGGGAAACGACCTGGCAAAAAGAGAGAGAGGATAAGCATAATGAGTGGTTATCATCTAGGGAAATTGGTTGCACCATTTACTTGGATTGGTAGTTGTAATTTGTAAGTCTTGATTGCCTGGTTAACAGAGATGTTGTTGCCCACAATTGGAGCAGGGCAGAAAATTGTTTTAGATCATGCAAGTTTTCATCGTTGCCAACTCGTTCGGCAGGTGGTGGCAGCCGCTGGGTGTGAATTGATATATCTACCGAAATATTCTCCCGATTTATAGTCATTTCACAAGAAAATGCAACACTTTGAGGTACTGGTAATCACTGTATCCCCTTCCAGGACAGGGTTTACAGGTAAAGGCGAATGTCGCAAACTTGTTTGAAATGACTATAAATCCGATTGAGCATCAATGGCATAGAATCAAGCAAAGAGTTAGAAAAACCAGGACATCTACAACCCAAAATCTTCACGACCTGATAGATTCAGTCATCTGCTCTATATGCCAACCTTTGCCTGCTTAGCTATAAGCATACAAACGTTGACATGATATGGGTCGCTGGGCGTAGCCCCACATTGGTTTCCCATAGCTTGCGTAGCGTAGCCATGAATCTTAAGGCGACAACCTTAACCTACCTAGCTATAGCGTCGCATTCTAAACCGAAATGACTGAGGTACCCTTATATCTTCTTTACATAGTATGATATTTTCACTGAGCATCCACCTTATACAACAGGGATGGTCAATAGTTGCGGGGGAAAGAGCTTAGGCTTAAGAGATGGTGTAATGGAGAGGGGAGCAGCCCACCTAGACCTAGTAGTCACAGGGCTTTCAGCTGTTTAATCCAAGTAGCCCCTCAACCAGAAATCTGCAAAATCCCGATGCAACTGAGGTAAAACCCCATGGGCGATACTGGATTCGAACCAGTGACCCCTTCCGTGTGAAGGAAGTGCGCTACCACTGTGCTAATCGCCCGTAGGATTCTTATTGTAGCAAAATCACGAGGAAAATCGCTTGAGATAACGGGCTTCCCAATTCTTGATTACAATGTACAGCACCGGAACGATGAATAAACTCAGCAAACTGGCAATCCCCATCCCCCCAACGATACAAGTACCGAGAGAACGCCGTGCTGCCGCCCCTGCCCCCGTCGCCATCCACAGCGGCAATGCCCCGATCAACGTCGAAAGTGCCGTCATTAGAATCGGTCGCAGACGTTCCCGACAGGCTTCCAATACCGCTTTGGTGATCCCCAAACCTTCTGCGACCAATTGATTGGCAAATTCCACAATCAAAATGGCATTTTTACTCGCCATACCGATCAACATCACAAAGCCGATTTGGGTGTACACATCAATCGTTAATCCCCGTAAAAAAATCGTTATTAATGCGCCCAATACCGCCAAGGGAACCGTCAGCATGATAATGAAGGGGTCAATATAATTTTCATACTGAGCAGCCAAGGTCAAAAAGACAAACACCACGCCCAACGCAAAAATGCCGATGGCCTGCCCTGCCGATTCAATTTCCTCTAGGGATAATCCCGACCATTCATACCCAAATCCTCGCGGTAAGGTTTGCTTCGCTACTGTTTCCAGAGCTTGAATGGCCTCTCCCGAAGATTTACCCCGACTGGCGACCCCATTGATTTCCACCGAACGGAATAGATTGAAATGACTAATCACCGACGGCGCGGTAATTTGCCGCACTGTGATCAGATTCCCCAGAGAAACCATTTGATTATTTTGCGAGCGAACATAAAACTTATTTAAGTTGGCCGGATTGGTACGGAATACACCGTCTGCTTGCACATAAACCCGATAGGTGCGCTGGAATTGATTAAAGTCATTGACATACGTAGAACCCAGCAAAGTTTGTAAGGTGTTGAAAATGTCTGCCACATTGATCCCCAATGCATTGGCCCGCTCCCGGTTCACTTGCACTTCAATTTGGGGCGTGTTACCACTGAAATCGGCCCGCAATCGGGTCAGTATTGGTCGGTCTGGATTTGGGAATCTTTTGGCCGCCTCCAAAAATTTATCGAGCGTTTCTCCCAACACCGACAAGCCTAGGCCTACCCGGTCCTGTAAATGAAATTCAAAACCACCAAAATTACCCACACCAGCAATAGCTGGTGGCGAAAAAGGAATTACTACTGCTTCTTTAATCCCTAATAATTCGGGGAATAAACCCCGCGCTGGAGGGGGGAAAAAACCACCAATTACCCCAACAACCGACTGCTCTGGTCGCGGACGTTCTGACCAAGGACGCATGGTTGCAAAAATGAGTCCCACATTCGGTGTGGCCCCACTGAAACTAAACCCCCCCACCGCAAAAATGTTGCGAATTTCCGGTCGTTTTTTGAGGACGGCTTCCGCCTTTTGCAACACCCGTTCCGTATATTCCAGCGATACCCCTTGCGGCGCTTGCACAACCGTAATAAAATAACCCTGGTCTTCATCGGGTAAAAACGCTTTGGGCATCAAATTGTAAGCCCCATAGGTGAATACCAAAGCCAGACCAAACAAGGCCAAGATAAAATTCTTTCGTTGCACCACCCATTGCAAGCCCTCCCGATACTGCTCACGCAATTGATCTAAAAATTGATTGATCCGGCGAAAAAGCCAATGGTCGGGCACTTGTCCTGGCCGAATCAAAAGGGCAGCCAAGGTAGGGGTTAAGGTAATGGCATTAAAGGTGGAAATGGTAATGGCAAAGGCAATGGTCAGGGCAAATTGGCGATAGAGTTGCCCTGTGGTTCCCGGTAAAAAAGCAACCGGTATGAACACGGTAATTAACACAATTGATGTGGCAATGACTGCGCCAAAAAGGGCATCCATCGAAGCCATTGCCGCCGGTAGGGGCGCCATCCCATCTTCCTGGATGCGTTTGGTAATATCCTCGACAATCACAATCGCATCATCCACCACCAAACCCGTAGCCAAAGTTAAACCAAATAGGGTGAGGGTATTAATTGAAAAGCCAAAAATTTTCACAAAAATAAACGTCCCCACCAAGGCAACCGGAATGGCAATGGAAGTGATCAAAGCCGACCGCCAGTTCTGCAAAAATAGGAAAATAATCAGGACGACTAAAAATACCGCCAGCAGTAACGAAACAATCACTTCCTGGGTACCAGCTTCCACAAAGAGGGTGGTATCAAACGCAATTTCATACTTCAAGCCGGGCGGAAAGCTTTTTTGCAATTCCTGCATCTTGGCTTTCACCTGCTTGGCAACCGCCAAAGCATTACTCCCTAACTGTTGCCGAATGCCTAAACCTACCCCCCGGTGGGACACCCCATCTTCCGATGTAAATCGCAAAATGGAGCTGTAGTTTTCTGCCCCCAATTCCACCCGGGCCACATCTTTAAGCCGGATGAGGGAACCATTGGGTTCAGTACGGATCACCAACTTGGCAAATTCCTCGGCATTGGCCAACCGTCCCTGCGCCGTTACCGAGTACTGAAATTCCTGACCCGGTGGCACTGGCGGCTGCCCAATTTGTCCTGCCCCCACCTGCAAATTTTGCTCCCGAATCGCTTGCACCACATCCTGGGGCGTGAGATTGCGAGCGGCCAATTTCAAGGGGTCAAGCCAAATGCGCATGGCATATTGCCGTTCCCCAAAAATCTGCACACTGTCCACCCCTTTGATGCGTTTCAGGGCATCGGTAATATACAAGTCGGCATAGTTACTTAGATAAACATCATCATAGCGGTCTTTCCCATTGGCATCCTGTTCGGCATACAGCCCAATGGCTAAGAGGAAACTGCTGTTGGCTTTGGTGATTTGAATCCCCGTGCGATTCACCAAATCCGGTAAGCGAGGTTGCACGCTCGATACCCGATTGCGTACTTCGGTCGCCAGAATATCCAAATTCCGGCCCAGCTCAAAGGTGAGCGCAATGTTGCTGGTGCCATCGTTGGCACTGGTGGATTTGATATACCTCAGCCCATCAATACCGTTTAATTCCCGTTCCAAAAGATTGGTCACGGTGGACTCGACCACTTCCGCATTGGCACCCACATAGCGGGACGTGACCACAATTTGGGGGGGGGTGACATTCGGGTATTGGGCAACTGGTAGGGTAGGAATACAGGCCGCCCCGACAATCACAATAAAGACCGATAAAACGGTGGAAAAAACGGGTCGGCGGATGAAAAAATTGGCAATAGAAAAGATCATGATGGCGGCGCGGGAGAAGCGGTTTTTTGTTCTGTAATCCAGGTGCAATGATTCAACTGTAAAATCCCCGTAGGAATTAGGCGGCTTGTGGGCGTAATGCCGCGCAACACTTCCTGCGTGTTACCAATGATTTTACCCAGTTGCACCGGGGTTTGGACGGCCACCCAATCGTGGGGTTGCAGTCGGGGGGGTGGCCCCGGATTCGGTAGAACGGCACTTTTGCACCCAGATTCCTTAAAGGGTTTGGCGACAAACACAAAATTTTGCCCCCCCAACCGGGAAATGGCAGTCACCGGCACAACCACCCCTGGCCGGGTTGCCCACACCACCCGCACCTGGGCAAATTGGTCGCTGCGGAATCGGCCTTCGGGATTGGCAAAGGCAGCTTTCACCTGCACGGTCTGGCTTTGGGTGTTGACCGTCGGCGCAATAAAAAAGACTCTCCCGGTCTGGATGACCTGCCCCTGGGGGGATAACAACTGCACCGGCAAACCCAGACGCAAATCCGCCGCCCGCTCCAAAGGAATGTCCAGGCTGAGTTCCAGGTTTTGGTTTTCCGTAAGGGTCAACAGGGGGGTGCTGGAGTTGACGAAATCCCCGACCTTGACGGGAATGTTGCCGACTTGCCCCGCAAAGGGCGCCCGAATCAAGTAATTTTGTAAATTGGCCTGGGCTTGGGATAAACTGGCCTGGGCTTGGGATAAACTGGCCTGCGCCCGCACCAACCGCGCCTGTGCCCTGGCGATGGCGGCCTGTTGGGTCATGACCTGGGCTTTGGCCTGCTCCAAACGGGCTTCGGCAGCCCGCAAACGAAACAGACGTTGATCCAACTCTTGCTGGCTGGCCACGCCCTCCCGGAATAACTGCTCAAACCGTTGGTATTCCTGACGGGCCAGTTCCCGGTCCGCCAACAGGGCCGCTTGGTTGGCCTGCACCGCCTGGAGGGTCGCCCGTTCTGCCTGCACATCGGTCCGCGCCGCCGTGACCTCGGCCTGCGCATTTTTGACCGCAGCCTCGCGATTGCGAACCTGCGCCTGCGCTTCGGCGGCATCCACCCGCAGGAGCAATTGCCCGGCCCGTACCGTTGCCCCCGATTGCACCAAAATTGCCTGCACCTGCCCACTGATCCGGGGTTGCAAGGTCACCGACTGGCGGGAATCAAACCGACCCACAAAATCAGAGGTTTCCGCTACCGTCTGCACCTGGGGACGGGTCACCACCACCGGCGAGGGCTGGGGTTTGAGCCGAATGACCGACAGTAAAATCCTGAAAAAACGGTCGTACAATAACCAGCCCCCCAGCATCAGCACGCCCAGGAGCACCCACACCCACCGCCTTTGAACCCAAGGTAATCCCTTGTTCATCCCTGCCCGACCGCCTGTTTCTGGGTTAGTTGGAGCAACGCCGGTGCCCAGGCCAATTCCTCCCGCACCAGGCGCACCGCCTGTTGGTATCGATCCGCAAACAACCCCTGGGTTTTCTGCGCCGGCGAATGGGTCAATCGGGCTTGACACTGTTCCCACCGCTGTTTGGGGGTCAAATCTCCCCAAAAACACAACATCACCGCAAACCGCGCCCGCCTGTTGACCCAACTTTCCCGCTGCTTTTCGATTGGCTCAAACCACCGCTTCCACCCTTGGGGCACCATTTGGTACATCACTCGGCCGGAACCCGCCTCCCCTCTTTGTACAGACAATCTACTGATATGCCCCCGCCGTTTCAACCGCCGTAATAAGGGACAAATCGCCCTGTAATTCACAATGCCAGCAGCTCGGTCACACAAGAGCCATGCAGGGGTTCCCGCCCTCATAGACCCAGAGTTGCCAGCTCCAGCATTGTATCAGGGCGATATGCAGTTGCGTTTAATATAGCACAGCCACCGGGGGGACGAGGTACAGCCGCCGCTTTCTGTAAAAACCCAGAGGTCAGGTTTGGGCAGGACCAGGAATCACTAGACTAGCTAATCACAAGCAATAATTACCCGGATTTTACCTACGGATAAAATTTGGTTATGACAAAATCCCTTCCGTAAGGTTACATAGTTTGTTAAAAAATATCAAAGATTCCCGACACATCCGCAAGGATTTTTAGAATTTTAAGTAGCACAAAGTTATGCACTCACGAGCGGGTTCACCCCTGAACGACGGAGTGCTTAAGGGATGCCTGTGGGCGGGTTAACACGCGGGCGTACTCTTTTTGGGGGATTTTTTCCCATGACTTTGGTTGCGTCTATCCCATCACGATAGGGGGAAGGATCATGCCGGGAATGTCAGAGAAACAGGCGGTATTAACCACAGCGGATTGGTGGGACAATCCCACGCCAACGCCAGCGGCGCCAAAGGATAACAAGCACAACCATTACGACCTCACCACCTTTTTCCAGTGGGATTTAGCCCAGGGGAAGGTGACGGATTGGAATGGGGCGGTGAATTTTTTTGCCAGTGAAGACCTGATTACGGGGTTACTCGATGGTTTGACGGAGGAGGTGGGGGAAGCGGCCCCGGTGGTGATGTACCAGATTGGCCGCCAGTGGGGCAGGTTTGACGGGCAGGCCTTTGACCAGTGGTTTACGGAGGAATTTAAGCGTCCGGTGCGCCAGACCAATTTGTTGTTTTTGTTGGAAACCTGGTGGTGGCCGTTTACCGCTCAAGGTTGGGGGCGTTGGGAGGTGGATTTGTCGTTGCAAAAGCAGAATGTGTTGTTGGTGAATATCTTTGATTCGGCGATTGCGCGCACCTTGGGGGTGGTGGGCAAGCCTGTGTGTCATTTGTACGCGGGGTTGTTTGCGGGCTTTTTGAGCCATCTGGTGCAGCGGGCGTTGGAATGTGCGGAAATCCAATGCTATTCGATGGGGGCGACCTACTGCCGGTTTGTGGTGGGCAAAGCGCCGGTGATTCAGCAGGTAAACCAGTGGGTCAGCCAGGGCTTGGGCGTGCGGGAGATTGAGCAGCGACTGGCAGGGGGGCAAGCGGTATGGGCCACGACTTAAATCAGACCGTGCGGGCGTTTTTTGAGGGGTTTCCCTGGCAGGGGCGTCCTTTGGCGGCGCAACAGAACGGCAAGGGGGCGTGGCAGTTAGACCTGACCTTGCCGGTGGCGCAGTTTTGGGGGAGTTGGCCCTGGGGCGGCGTGGCGCTGGCGGCCGATGGGGCTGTAGCGGTGCCGACCCTAGAGGAGTGGATCAGTAGTTGTTGGGGGCAGGAGTAGGGCGATGAATAAAACTGTGATGCACTTATTGAATACGGCAGAACAACGGTATTTGGAAACGGCGGAACAGCAGCAATTGTGGCAGCATTTTCACGCCATGACCAACCGTCTGCAGGTGTATGAACAATTGCGGACCCAGGAGGCGCAGATTTTCCGGCCAGTGGTCCGGCAGATGCCCAATACGGATGAGGCAACGGCAATGGCGGCCTTGCGGGATTGGGTGGGGGCGTTGCGGGGGGCGGCCCTGGCGATGGTGCTGGATGACCCGGAGTTTTTTGAGCACCGGGTGGGGCAGTGGTTGCAGGCGCGCCCGCGCAGTCCTTTGCATACGACCCTGGGGCAATTGTTGCACGCCCAATTGAAAACGGTTTTGGGGGCGCAGGGGTGGCCGTTGTTGGCGCCCTATTGGGAGCAGGCGCAGCGGTGTTTGGGCTGTCTGTGAGTCCTTAACCATTTACAGGAGGCTGGGTCATGAATTTGGAGACATTGCTCAATCAGCCGGTGCCGACGGACTACTTTGCGCCGGGGGCGTATGTGCAGGGGGATTTGGAACTGGGCACCCTGAGCAACCGGCGGGGCAACCGCTTGGTAGCCATTCCCGAACACCTGGTGCGGGGGATTTATGCCGGTTTAGAGCAGGAAATCGGCAAGGCCACGCCCCTGGTGTTGCAACGCTGTGGGCGGCACTGGGGCCAGCATCTGTTTGCCCGGTTGGCGGAAGAACTGGCGGAATACTACGGCAAACCCCTGGCGGAATTGACCATGCAGGAGTTGGTGTACTGCCTGAGCCGCTGCTGGCAGGTGCATGGCTGGGGGCAATTGCATCTGGATTGGAGCTATAGCCACCGGGGGTTGATCCTGGTTAGCATCCAAAATTCCCCCTGGGTGCAACCCCAGAGCGGTCAAAGTCAGCCTGCGGCCTACGTAGAGGTGGGCGTGCTGGAGGTGTTGTTTCGCCAGTTGACCGGACGGGAGGTGCAATGCGTCCAAATCGCCTGCATTTCCCAGGGGCAGGAGGGCAACCGGTTTCTCATCGGCCTGCCCGAACAGGTGCAACCCGTGGTGGATTGGGTGCAAAGCGGGATGGATGCGGCCACCATTCTCCAACGACTCCGTAGCTAGCCGTCAGCCATGACCTGGGCAGTGCGTTTGGAACCAATTGGCGTCACGGCCAATTTAGAGGATGGGCAATCCCTGATCGAGGCGCTGGTCAACAACGGCCTGCACGTGTTGCAAGAATGCGGTCGGCGGGGGATGTGCGCCACCTGCCATGTCTATATCCAAAGCGGCATGGAACACCTTAGCCCCAAAAACCGCCGGGAAGAACGCACGCTCTCTATGGTGGCCACCGCCAAACCCAACTCCCGCCTGGCCTGCCAAACCAAAGTCCAGGGCAACGGGGTGGTGGTGCAGGTGCCCCAGGGGATGTACGTGGACGTGATGGAGGACATCGAAGCCCTGATTGGCCGCCGCACGGAACAGGACCTGGTGCATCCGCTTACCGGGGAGGTGTTGGTGGAAACAGGCAAACTCATCACCCGCTCGATTGTGGACCAACTGCGTGATACGCGCATTCAAGTCAGCGAATACCTCAAACAAACCAGCGAAGCCAGTTTGTAAAACCTTGTTTGCAGGAGGCAAGCCATGCTTACCGAACTGAAGCAACTCACCCTCACCGCCGACGGTCGCTACATTACCCCAGAGGAATGGCAACCCGTCGAGACCTATCTAGCCGAAATGCGCCAGCGCTTTAGCGCCTACGGGAAAATCAAGGCCGCCGAAGCGGAAATTTTGCAGGAAGTGGAACGCCGTTTGTTAATGCGTTCGCCCCGCTTTTTCTACAAAAACAACCGGGATATGGCCAGCATTTGCCGCCGGGACCGCACCGACGTTTTGCGCTACATTGCCGCCACTTTGCTCACAGGGGACATCACCGCCTACAAACAACGTCTCCTCTGCTGGCTGCAGACAATTGCCCGCTCCTTCCAAGACCAGGAGGCCGCCCGCCAATCCTACACCGTCCTGGGCGAAGTCCTCAAAGAACGCTTAACGCCGCAGGAATTTGCCCTGGTGCATCCAATTGTAGAACTGACTGCGGAAATGCTGGGCAGTTAATACCCAGGCGGTCGGGGAACAGAATGCCTCTTTTTTGCTCCCCGCCCAGCCATCCTTGGGTATGCGACAATGGACCTAGGTAAAACTACGCTCCCACATCTCCTGTAAACATTTGTCAAAAGTGTTGTTTGGCAAACATTAAATTTGTCTAAAATATGATTATTGCAACTGCACAAACACTTCACTTGCGTCTGGCACGAAGGACTTTTCTTCCTGAGGATAATGCCTTGGGAAAAGGGGGATGGTGGGCTGGATGCAGGGTGATTTTGTGTTAAAAAAAATGGGAAAAAAGTGGTTAGCCCCTCGGAGGTGACATCCATGAACAAACTGTCGGTTTTTTGCAAGTATATTATCCGCAAGATTCTGAGCAAGTATCGCGGACAATTAAAGTCGGTTTTGGTGCCAGGCGCGGAGCCGGAAATTTCTACGGTGTGTGATCTGGATGCGGCGCTTGTGGATTTGTATTTGGAGGAGGAGCAGGTCAACCAGGCGGTTGCAGAACTGGAGCATTTGACTTCGGTGTATAAGCAGTTGGAAGCAGAGCCGTTGGCGCATCAACGGGATTTGGGGATCATCGAGGGGAAAATTCTTTGGATTCTGGGGCTGAAATGTCTGGTGGATGTGGTCTAAAGGCCTGGGCGTCACACCGGTAGGGGAATGGCGGCGACCAGTTCCCGCAAAATGGCTTCCGATTCCTGGCGATGGGTTTGCAGGTCCTGCCCCGGATTGTTCAAGGCCAACCGATGGGCCAGGACGGGGATCAGCAATTCGCTCACGTCATCGGGCACGCAGTAGGTACGCCCCTGCACCAAGGCCCGGGCCTTGGCCGCCCGCACCAGCGCCAACGCCCCCCGTGTGGACACACCCGCCCGCAATACCGGTGCAGTGCGCGTTGCCGTCACCACCTGCAAGATGTAATCCACCAGGGACTCTTCTATCATGATCCGATCCACCTGCGCTTGGAGGCTGAGCAATTCCGCCAAAGACAGCACCGCACCCAACTGTTCTACCGGTTCTTCCCGTTGCCGATTCAAGAGCAATTTTTTCTCGATGCTGCGGTCGGGATAGCCGATGGACAGGCGCACCAAAAAGCGGTCCAATTGGCTTTCGGGCAAGGGGTAGGTGCCGTGATATTCGATGGGATTTTGGGTGGCCAGAACAATAAACGGCTTGGGCAAAGGATAGGTTTGGTCGTCAATGGAAACCCGTTGCTCGGCCATTGCTTCGAGCAGAGCGCTTTGGGTGCGGGGCGAGGTGCGATTGATTTCATCGGCAAGAATCACATTGGCAAAAATCGGGCCAGGGCGAAATTCAAATCGGGCTTGATTGCGGTCAAAAATCGTCACCCCCAAAATATCGGCGGGCAAGAGGTCACTGGTGAATTGAATGCGCTGAAATTTACCGCCAATACTGCGGGCAATCGCCTGGGTCAAGGTGGTTTTGCCCACCCCCGGTACATCCTCGATCAGAATATGGCCCCCGGCAATGACCGCCGTCACCACCTGTTCTACTACCTGGGGTTTGCCCAAAAAAACGGAACTGATATTGGCGGTCAATTTGGCAATGGGTGAGTCGCTCATGGGGTCACCGGGGCAGGGGCAACGGGCCTAAAAATCTGTTTCCAGGCGCGGACGGTATTCACACCGATTTCGCTGTCAATCAACTCGCCCGCTTCCGTGACCAGCCGCAGAAGTACCTTGGCTTCCGGGGCTTGGGCAAGTGCTGCCTGTACCTTCGCATCCAGGGGAAAGGTATTGTGCTGCCCCTGGGTCAACAACCACTGGGTATCGCCAATTTTGATGTGCGCTTCCACAATCCTGCGGCTGGTATCCACCTGCCCACAACGCCAACCCCCCACCGGGAAATAAAAAACATAGCCCACGTAGGCGCGGGTGCATTGGCTGCCCAAGCCGACCAAAAACCGAACCCGCTGAGGCTGCCACAGACTCAACACCGTCACCCGCGGGATTTCCCCCCGGCTAAATTCATGCCGGTCAAACACGCCCAACTGTTCCCCCTCAAAAGGGTCCCTGACGCGCACCGGTTGTGACCAAGGCACTTGCATTCCCACCGCCAAAGCCGCCGATTCCACTACCGGTAGAGGGGTTTCCGCCTGCACCCACCCTGTTGTCATCACCACACCTGCGACCAGCACCGCCAACCCCTGAACCCCCCGCATTGCTTCGCCCTTTCGGTTTGTCCTGTGTTGCTTGCCCGGCTGGTGGTGTCTTTTTGAAGATAACATACATAACCCAGGTTTAGGGTGGGCAAGAATGGTGCAATCGCCACCCCTTCGCCCTGTGTTAAAACAAAATGGCTGGCATTTGTTCCCTTGGCACCATGCAAGCGGTACTCCTGTGGATTCTCTGGCTGGGGTTTGTAGGGTATGCGTTTACCCTGGCGCCCCCGGCGCAGCCGGACACCTGGGATTTAATCCAACGGTTGATTCGGTTTGATGTGGCGGGCGTCAACCCGCTGGTCGTGGCCCTGTTTAACCTCATGGGGGTCTGGCCGGGGATTTACGCTGCCGTGTTGCTGACCGATGGGCGGGGGCAAAAAATCCCTGCTTGGCCGTTTGTGGCGGGTTCTTTTGCCCTGGGCGCGTTTGCCCTGTTGCCCTATCTGGCGTTGCGCCGCCCGTTTCCCCGCTGGCATGGCCCGGTGTCGCCTGTCCTACGCCTTTGGAATAGCCGCATCCTGGGGGCGGTGTGGTTGCTGTTGAGTGTGGGCTTTTTGGCCTATGGGTTGGTTTGGGGTTCCTGGGCGGACTGGTGGCAGGCGTTTCAAACCAGCCGTTTTATCCATGTGATGAGCCTGGATTTCTTGCTGCTGTGCGTTCTTTTTCCCCTGGCGCTGGGGGATGACCTAAGCCGTCGCGGTGTGTCGCCCAATTCCTGGTTGGCGCGGGTGTCGCTGCTGCCCTTGGTAGGACCGGCGCTGTATCTTACGGTGCGTCCGCCGTTGCCGGATTAGGGGTGGGTTGAGGTTAGAACCTGGTGCATCTGGCGGAGAACCCGTAACCGCAACGCGGTAAGGTGCTGTTTTTGGGCGGGGGTGAGCTCGAGATGTTGGGTGTTTTGCCAAAGGTTGTGGGCCGTCCACCGGGCTTGTTGGGCAGGGGTGAGAATGGCGTTGGCCTGCTGTTGGGCGTGGGCGTAAATTTCCTGAAGCTGGGTCTGCTGTTGGGGGGTCAATGCCAACGGGTCGG
>Ga0197142_1003552_pt1 | contig 13020 bp, 13 predicted proteins | sample GBS60_MetaG_FD_148614 | JGI IMG/M metagenome (GOLD analysis project Ga0197142, IMG submission 148614) | Sediment microbial communities from Great Boiling Springs, Gerlach, Nevada, United States - GBS 60_MetaG | ecosystem: Environmental > Aquatic > Thermal springs > Hot (42-90C) > Sediment... | reverse complement strand
GGGCTTAATTTTAACATCAAAACCATAAGAACGAACAAGGTTAATAATTTCTTTAACCGATGATGAGCTTTTGCCTATTGTACCTAAATCAAGATGAAGCTCAAAATGAAAATTAAGTCTTTTAAAAACTAAAATTTTTAAAAGTTCCTGCCCAATTTTTAAACTCATAAGCGCTTCTTGCCATAGCCTTTGATGTAAACTTAGTTTTGTTTTAAAAATTTGACGACGCCAAAAATAACGCGCTCCTTGTCCAATACGATGAACGACAATCACCGAAACAAAATCAATTTTATGATCAAAATACTCAGAATCAGTACCAACTAAAATATTATAAGAAAATTTATCATCGTTTAAAATAAATTTCTCAATTTCTTCAATTAATTTTTCTTTACTCAATTTTTCTCCTTGGGCTGATTTAAAATCCTCAAGCATTAAATTAATTATAAATTAAATTCTTTCTTTAGTTAAGCTTTGTAAAATACCTAAAAGCCATAAATCAAAAATAAGATGCGAACCTCCATAACTTAAAAAAGGAAGTGGGAGTCCAATAATTGGAAAAATACCAAAATTAACAAGAGTAGTTAAAATATATCTAGCCAAAAAATATTGAGAAACAATAAAAAGAAAATTCTTTGTCAATGGATTTTTATGAAATTTTTGAGCCTTAAATATTTCAAAAAGTAATAGAAAAATTAATAAAGAATAAATAATAAAAATAAAAAATCCTCTTTCTTCAATAAGAAAAGTTAAAATAAAGTCTGTTGGTGCCGAAGGCAACAATCCTAATCTACCAATTTCACCCAAACCAACCCCTTTGCCAAAAAAATCACTTGTCGCCAAAGAAAGCTTTATCTGCCGAAGATTATAGCCGCTTTTCAAAGAATCAACAGAGGGATTTAAAAAAATTAAGATTCTTTCTTTTTGATAATCCTTTAAAACAAAAAACCACAAAAAAGAAAAAATTAAAATAAGAATTAATGAAAAATAAATAATTTCTTTTTTAGAAAGAAAAGAAATAACCACTAAAAGCCAAATAAGAAAATATAAAAAAGCCATACCCCAATCAGGTTGAAATAAAATTAAAAAAAGATAAGGTAAAATAGTAATTAATGAAGAAACCAAATAAAGAGGATTAATGAGATCTAGCTGATAATGACTAAGAAAATATGCTAATAGTAAAAAAAAGCCAATTTTGCTAAATTCTGCTGGCTGAAAAGAAAAATTAAAAAAATTAAACCAGCTTTTAGGGTAACCCGAAGTAAATAGAACCAAAATTAAAATTAAAAAAGAAAAAACTAAAATTAAATAAAAAAAATATTTTTCAAAAATAAAACGATAATCAATAAAAAGACAAGAAAAAAACAAAAAAAATCCTACAAGCCAAAAAAAGATTTGTTTATAAAATAAATCAAAGCGAGCTAAAGAAAAAAGACCCGTTAAAGAAATCATCATTAGATTTAATAAAATTAATATAATAGTAAATTGATTCATGACTTGGAGAGAAAAATTTCAAAATAAAGAAAAATTGACTTTACTTTTAATTCTTGTTCTTTTAAATCTATTTAGTTTTGGCTTAGGATTTGTCATTGGGTCGAAAATTTTTGAACCTAATCCTATTATCATCAATGGAGTTTCTTTCTAGCACTTTTGATCTTTTGGGTAAATTTGTTTTTTTTCTTTTTTTAATTATTTTCTCTTTTTATCGCTGGCTTAAAAATTTTATCAATAATAGAATTTTAAATTTTTAAATTTTTTTAAATAAAGGTTCGGGTTTTGATCTTAATCTAATATCTTTTAAAAACTGAAAATTAAAATAATTTTTACCTATTTTTGGCTCCAAACTAAAACCCAAAATTTTATCTAATTTTTCCATTGACTTAGGAATAAACGGCCAAAGCAAAATTCTTAAATGATTAATTATTTGCAAAGAAGAAAAAATAACTTCTTCATTTTTTTGTTTATTTTTTGAATGCCAAGGCTTTTCTTTATCAAGATATCTGTTGGCAAAATTAACATAATTTAAAATTAAATTGAAAGCACTAGCAATTTGACATTTTTCTAAACTTTCTTCATAATTTTTTAATATCTCATTGGTCTTTTTCAAAACTTCGTTGTCTAAATTTTGATGCTCAATTTTTTGACAAAGCTTATCATTATAAAAAACTAAAACTCTATGAATAAAGTTCCCAATTTTATCAACTAATTCATTATTTATTGTATTTTTAAATTCTTGCCATTTAAAATCAGCATCTTTATTCTCTGGCAAAATTGAGGAAATATAAAAACGGACATTATCAACACCATAATCTTTGGCTATCTCCAAAGAATCAATATGAACACCTCTACTTTTAGAAAATTTTTTTCCTTCTAAAAGCAAAAAATTATTAACTGCTGGAAAATAAGGTAAATTGTAACCTTTTTGTTGACCAATTAACTCCGCTGGCCAAAAAATAGTGTGAAAAATTAAATTATCTTTGCCCATAAAATAATAATGCCGACAAGATGGATCAAGCCAAAAATCTTCCCAACTTTTATTATTTTTCTCTGACCATTCTACAGTTGCGGAAAAATAACCTATCACTGCTTCAAACCAAACATAAAATCTTTTCTCTTCAATATTTTCAATCAAAAAATTTTCAGGAATTTTTTCTTTTGGCAAGGGCACGCCCCAATCAATATCTCTTGTAATAGCTCTTTCTTTTAAGCCTTCCCTTAAAAAACCTAAGGTTTCTTTATAAACCCATTCTCGCCAATGATTTGAATTTAAAACAAAATTTTCAATTTCTTTTTGTAATTTTGGATAATCAAAAAAATAATGTTCTGTTTCTTTTAAAATAACCTGTGTGCCTTTTAATTTACTTTTAGGATTAAGCAAATCTCCTGGCTCTAAGCTTCGACCGCAATTTTCACATTGATCACCTCTTTGTTCTTTAGCTAAACAAAATTTACACTCCCCTTCAACATAACGATCAGGCAAAAATCTATTTTCTTCTGGAGAAAAATATTGATAAGATTTTTCCTTCGAAATATAGCCATTTTTAAGCAAATTTAAAAAAAATTCTTGAGTTATTTTTTTATGATTTTCAGTTGTTGTTGAAGTAAAGAGATCATAAGTGATTTGGTAAATTTTAATAAGCTCTAAAACCTTGGGGGTATATTCTTCAACTAACTTTTGTGGTGTTATTTTTCTTTTATCAGCTTCAACAGTAATTGGTGTCCCATGACAATCTGTTCCTGAAACCATTAATGTTTCATAACCTTTTAATCTACAAAAGCGAGAAAAAATGTCAGCAGGAATTAAATAACCAGCTAAATGGCCTATATGTAAATCTCCATTAACATAAGGCCAAGCTGTCCCAATAAAAATTCTTCTTAACATTATAGAAATCTGACTTTTGACTTTTTATTTGTTATATTTTTGACCTTTGACTTTTTGATTTTGGCTTTTAATTTCTTATTTGTCCCTGGGAGGACTCGAACCCCCAACCTTGTGGTCCGAAGCCACACGCTCTTCCAATTGAGCTACAGGGACATTTTATTTGCTGGGGGTGGGACTCGAACCCACATGCTCCGAAAGGAGCCCATGGTCCTAAGCCATGGCTGTCTACCAATTCCAGCACCCCAGCTTTGATTGGAAGTAACAGCTATTTAAAAAACAACTCAATTAATTTAGGAATAGTTAAAGAAAGAAAAATCAAAACAACACCAATTAAAAGCAAAGGCCATCTTTTATGAACTTCTTTTAATTTATCACCAGTACTCGTTATATAAAGTATTCCTAAATATATGATAACACCAGCCAGCCAAATATTCGAAAAAATAAAAATTAAGCGAAAAAAATTTTCAATTAAATTTAAAAGTCTTGGCTCGATCATTATTGAACAAAAAATATATCTGTAGTAAAGAATGTCTCTATTATTTTAACAATAGTTAATGATAGAATAGCAAAAACTATACCAACAATACCGAAAACCAATCTCTGGTGAATATTTTTACTTTTTTCAGGCTGGGTAATATACAAAATTCCTGCCCAAGAAAGAAAAATTATACCAAGCATTAAAGCTAAAATATACAAAAAAGATAAAAATCTGTAAGAAAAATACAAAAAACAAGTTTTCCAACTATTTAACGAAAGTGAATCTTCTACTAAAACAGAAGGCAATTTAATTGGTCCACAATAAATATATTCAGGAACTGTTGGTTCTTCAATTTGAGCATAAACAAAGAAATTATTTAAAAAATAAGAAAAAAACCAGCTTCGCTCTTCTGAAGGAATTTCTATTATCATATTCGTTAAAACTATCTTTAAAAATTGAACAAAAGCATAAGAAAAAAAAGCCACAACAAGACCAAAGACTGCCCAAATAAGCATTTTATGAATTTTTCTTATATCTTCAGCCTTACCTCCTCCTTTGGTAATATACAATATTCCTGCATAAGCAATAAAAATTGTTGATAAAGCTAAAGCTAAAACTAAAATTATTCTTAAAATTAGATAAAAGAAAAAAAATAAACATGAAAAAAAACCTGCATCACAAATAATTGGAGGTAATTCTTGAAATTCTTGATAAGGAAATTCTAGGTCTTGAGCAAAAACAAAACTCGCAAATAAAATCAAGATCAAGATCGAAAATTTTTTTTTCATTAAAAATAAATTTTTTAGACCCTCGATCCAGCAATTATTCTAGAAAGAATAACTGTTATTACCCAAGACAAAAAAGCAACCACTAAGCCAACAGCAGCATATATAAGTCGATTTTTAATTGAATCTAATTTGTCTTTTGCTCCTCCTGTATATATATATAAAACTCCTGCCCAAGCAATAAAAAGAGCAGCAAGAGCCAGAGCAATAACTAAAATTATTCTCAAGACATCACCCAAAAGTCTTAATATGCAGATTCTTAAAGGATCTGTGGGCAAACAACTAAAAAGTTGTGTTGGAATATCTGGCGGACTATAAAACTCTGGGGGACTGACTTGAGCAAAAGAAAGATAGGGTGCTAAAAGGGAAAATAGAGTTATGAAGATTAAAAGCTGACCTATTTTCATTTTTGATTATCTTTCAATTTCGACCTTTGATTTAATTATAACATGAATTTTTAAAATTATGGACTAGGTCCACCTAAAATTGCTGAAATAATTGTAAAAATTAATGTTACTAAAAGCAAAAGAATATAGCCATAAATAGCATATTTAATATAACTATGACCTTTTTTAATATATTCTTCAACATTAAAAGGAGTCAAAATGTACATCAAGCCACCTAAAATAAGCAAAACAACTAAAAGCTCTGGAGATATTTTTAAAAGAAGATCGCGAATTCTTTTAATTAATTCTTGTAAAGTTGGGTATTCACAAGGCTCTCCTCCTAAAATTCCTGGAGGACAAACAGAAATAGGAGTAGTAGTCCAACCAACATTAACTTCTCCTTCTTTAAACTCTTCTTTAGACAAAACATCGCTTCCTAAAATTAAAATTATTAACAAAATTAAAATTAATTTTTTCATTTTAATATTATAATTTGATCTCTAATAACTTTAGCTAATAAAATAACAATAAAACCAACTATAGACCATATTAAAATTTTATAAGCTCTACTTATTTGTCTAAAACCAAAAAGGGGTGTAGTAATTAGATAAAAGGCAGAAGCAATAATAGCAAAAGCTAATAAAATTAAAGCAACTCTGCTCAATAAACTAATAGCTTCAAAAATACAATATATAAGTCTGTCTAAAGCAGAGATATTAGTAATAGATTTAGCATCTTTTCCACATTTTAAGCTTGACATTAAAGCATCTCTTATTGGATCGTAGAAAATTGTTGATGTTATACTTGCTGGCTGTTGTGATGTTTGTGCTAAAGCTATATTAAAATCAATATACGAAGTTGGTGTAGTTGTAGATATAGATTGCTTAAGTTTGGGAGTGAAAAATCCTAAAATAATATCAAAAAAAATTCCAGAAAACAAAATTAAGGCATAAGCCCATATAGCTGTCCAAATCATCTCATGCCCCCTTTTTATAAGATCAGGCCTTGGACCGCCAAACATAATCAAAAAAGCCCCAATAGTAACAATTAAAAAAGCAACCCAAAAAGAAATCTGAACAACTGTTTTGATTAAATTATTAACTGTTTGAGAAAAATTTTGCCAAGTACAAGGAGGCTGAGGACAAACAACAATTCCTTGCGCTAAAACTAAAGAAATGCTAAAAAAAATTATTAAAAATAAAAGTTTTTTCATAACGAATAGTAAATTTGATCTAAAATTTTTCTTAATTCTTGTTTATTTTTATAAACTTCTAAAACTCTATCTAAATTATCAAACAATTTTTCTTTATTAAGAAAATCAAAAGTTTCACCAAAATTTTTTACTGAATCAAACACAAGTTTTTTTTCTGGGGGTAAATCATTATAAAAAGAAAAAGGAACAAGGTCTAGTTCTTGGCTAACTTTTTTCAGCTGAAGACCAAAAAACCATCTAATAAAATCTTGACTGGCCTTTGATCTACTTTTATTAATTTGGGCTAAATAAAAAACTTTTGTATAAATCTTAGCTTTTGGTGGAAAAGTATTAAGTGGTAAAAGACCGTAGGAAAGATTTATCCTCGGATTAATTTCTAAAATTTCTTTTTTATCTTCGTAAAAACCAAAATATAAAACTGACTTTTCATTAGCAAAATTTAAAAGATCATCACCGGCATTATCTGAATAAGAAAAAACCTCACTTTGAGGATCACTAAAAGAAAAATAAATATCTAAAGCTGAAAGAAAATTTTCCTTAAATCTTTCTTTCTTTTGATAATCCTCCGCCGCTAAACTCATTAAAGAAAGAATAATTTCTTTTCTATTTCTAATTTCTTTTGTTCCCAAACCAAGAGGATAAAAATCTTGGCGATAATTTTTTATTTCTTTAATAAAATTTTCCAAATCATCCAATGTTCTTGGTTGAGAAAGATTTAAAAAATTTAAAATATCTTGATTATAAAAAGCAATCAAAGCATCAATTAAAATCGGAGTTGAGGTTGAAAATAAATCTTTTTCTTTACTTAAAATTTCATTATCAACAAAAACAATATCAGGAAAATCTTCTTTAGCTAAAGCGTAAATCAAATCCTTTTTTATTTCTTCTAAAGATTTAGTTGTTATTTCAAATTGGACGCAATAATTAGTAAATGGTGCTAAATAAGAATAAATTTCATCTTCATTAAAAGGAAGCCAAAGTTTAATTTTTTCATTATAACAAGGATCTTTTGTTTTTTTAGAGAAAAATATTGGTCTAAAAAGATAAAACAAAATTAAAACCATTATTAAAAGACCAGCGATAATTATTTGCAAAAGCCTATCTGTTTTTAATCTCTCAAGAAAATCATTCATTTTTGAGCAACAACTAAATAATAATTAATATTTTGATCAATTTCTATAATTTTAAAATTTTCTTTTTCAATTAATTCAACAATTTCTTGAAAATTATGAACTCTCTGACCAGCAAATAAGGGGTTTTCTTTTTGAGGTTCCAAAACTATTAAGAAACCATTATTTTTTAAAACTCTCTTTGCTTCAAAGATAATTTTTTGAGGCTCATCAGATTGATAAAGGACTTGGGAAATAAAAACAAAATCAAGCGAATCTTTTTCTAAACCAGAATTAACTTCTAAATCTTGATGCAAGAATTTAATATTTCTTAAATCAAATTGACTTATAAATTCTTGAGCTTCTTTCAAAGACTCTTCATTAACATCAATAGCATAAATTTTTCCCGAGGAACCAACAGCTTGAGCTAAAAGTAAAGTAAAATAACCAGTACCGCAACCAAAATCAGCTCCTTTCATTCCTTGTAAAAGATATTTTTTATCTTTTAGTTTTTGAATAATTTCACCAGGTCTTAAAAACATCAAAATAATTATAAAGTTATTTTTTAAATAATTAGAATGTTTTTAATTTCTTTAATATTTTCAATTTTTTTAGGAGACTGAGTTCTTTTTATTAAAGGCAATTTTTTAATTTCTATTCTTTTAAGCTTATCATCGCTTAAAATTATTTCCTTCTCTTCTTTAATTGTTTGGGAAAATAAAAGATTTCCATATTTGGGTTCAAAAATTTTAACACCCACACCTCCCCGTTTTTGTACTTTTATTTCTTTAAGATCAACTTTTTTATAAAATCCCTGATCAAAAATCAAAACCAATAAGTCACTGTTTTTAATAAAAGCAGAAATTATTTTCGAATTTTTCAATTTCATTATTTTTACTCCTTTAGCAGTTTTTCCTTGTAAAGGTAGATTTTCTTTGAAAAATAAAATATTACCAACTGAACTAAGAACCCCAATTGTTTCTCCATCGTTTAGCAAAAAAGCATCAACGATTTCTTCTTTACTTACCTGTATACCGCTTCGTCTTTGGGTTAAAACTTCATCAAGATTTATTTTTTTACCTAAACCATTAGAAAAAATCAAAAGTAGATATTTTGCTTTTTCTAAAATCAAAATTTTTTTAATTTCATCTTCTTTATTTATGATTATTTGAGATTCTAAGTATTGTGGCGCACGATAAAAATTGGCTAAATCTAAATTATAAACTCTGCCCAATTTGCTTACTAAAACTAATTTATCCAAAGTACTAACTGGGGCTAAAATTTTTGGCAAATTTTTATTTTTCAAAAACTTATCTAAATTAAATTTCTCTACAGGAATTAAACTAACTAAATTTTTATTATCAATGGCTAACCAAACTTTTTCTTCGGGAACAACCTCTCTTAAAGAAAAAGATTTTTCTTCTTTAACAATTTCTGTTAATCTTTCGCTTGGATAGTTTTTAATTATTTCCTCAGCTTCCCTAAGAATAATTTCATCAATTTTTTTAGAATTTTTTAAAATAAGCTCTAATTCTTTAATCAAAGAAGCTCTTTCTTTTAATTCTTCTAAAATTTTATGTCTTTCCATTTGCGTTAGAGTTCGAAGGGGCATCTCTAAAATAGCCTCAGCCTGTTTTCCTGATAATTTAAATTTTTTCATTAAATTTGCCATTGCTTCTTTTTTATCTTTAGACTTTTTAATTAAATTAATAACTTTATCTAAATTGGCTAAAGCAATATCAAAACCTTCCAAAAGATGAACCCTTTCTTTGTTTTTTTCTAAATCAAATTTTGTTCTTCTCCTAATAACTTCTCGACGATGTTCTATCCAAGCTAAAAGAAGTTCTTTTAAAGAAAAAAGCTTTGGCTGAATGCCTTTATCAAGAGCAATTAAATTAAAATAAAATGTTTTTGAAAGAGATGTTAATCTATAAAGATTTTCTTTTAATTTTTCTAAATTGGACCCTGGTTTTGTTTCAACTACAATTCTTATACCTTCTTTACTTGATTCATCTCTTACATCTTTAATTTCAACAAGAACTTTTTCTAATGCTAAAGTGGCAATTTCTTTAACAAGCTCGGCTTTATTAACCTGCCAAGGGATTGAAGTAATAATTAATCTTTCTTTTCTTCCTGACTCAATTTGTACTTCGCCAGCCAAAGTTATACCCCCTTTTCCCTGTTCATAAATTTCTTTTAATTTTTCTCCTCCATATATTTTTCCTCCTGTAGGAAAATCTGGTCCTTTGATAAAATTTAAAATTTCTTCTGTTGTTGCCGATGGTTTTTGAATTAAAAACTTAATAGCAGAAACAACCTCAGTTAAATTATGAGGAGGAATAGAAGTGGCCATGCCTACAGCAATCCCCAAAGAACCATTAATAATTAAGTTTGGGATTTTTGAAGGAAGAACTACAGGCTCTTCTCGAGTATTATCATAGTTTGGTCTAAAATCAACAGTTTCTTTATCAATATCAGCTAACATTTCTACTGCAAAACGTGAAAGTTTTGTTTCTGTATATCTATAAGCTGCTGGCGGGTCACCGTCAATAGAACCAAAATTTCCTTGACCTATAAGCAAAGGGTAGTTTAAAGAAAAATTTTGCGCCATCCTCACTAAAGCATCATAAACTGCCTGATCTCCATGAGGATGATAACGAGCAATAGTTGTTCCTACTACATTAGCACATTTAGTAAACTTCTCATTTGGCCAAAGGCCTAATTCTTTCATGGTATATAAAATTCTTCTTTGAACTGGCTTCAATCCATCACGAGCATCGGGTAAAGCTCGAGAAATAATAACACTCATAGCATAACTAAGATAAGCCTGTCTAAGTTCTTGAGAAATTTCTTGGATAATTATTTTTTCTTTCATTTAATAAGATTTTGTAAAGTCTCAAAAACAGTAGCTAAGCCTAAACTAAAATTATTCCAAACAAAAACAAAAGTTTTTTCAGCTGGAGATGGTTTTTGATAAATGCCAGTAATGTTTCCACCCATAAACCACCAAATAAAAATTAAAACTAACATAACTGAAGTAACAAAAAGATATTTTTTCATTGAAAGACAAAGATTAAATTTTCGACTTTTTTAAGATTAACTTTTAATTTATCTCCTTTTTGTTTTTCAAATTTAGTAAGATTGATATTTTTATTAGTTAAAACAAGATTAGGCCTAAAAAAAGAAATAATTTTTTCGTCAAAAAAATTTAAAAGGAAAACAGCAGAAATTTCTTTTTCCATCATTTTTATCTTCTTTAAATTTTCTTCAATAATTTCACTTCGAGCATAAAGCAAGCTTCCTTCTTTGTTTTGAAAAAGATAAGAGATTGAATTTTTGTTATCAAATCCCCAAAAGAATACTTCTCCTACATTATATTCTCCTGAAGAATTAAAAATTTTATTTTTATTTAAATTTAAAGAACTATCCGTTAAAATGATATTACCCTTTTCCTCTTCAATTTTTACTGGATCTAAAATAAATTTTGCCGTATCAAAAATTAACTCGTAATAATGATCAAGCTTTATTATTTCCATAATTATGTTATAATTTTATCATAAAATGGAAACAGAGAAAATATCAACTGGTTTAAGATGGCGTTTAAAATCATTGGAAATTGGTTCCATCTTGGAAGGAAAAGTAATCAGTAAAAAAAGAGGGGAGCTTTATGTTGATTTGAGTCCTTATGGTACAGGCAGGCTTTATGGCGCCTTTTATCTTCAAAGCAAAGACCTGGCACAAAAATTAAACCCTGGCGATATCATTGGTGTAAAAATTATTGGCTTAGACGACGGTTATGGTAATTATGAAATTTTACTTCAAGAATTAAGTGATTTAGATAAATGGCAAAAAATTTTGAATTATTATCAAAAAGGCGAAGTATTGGAGGTAGAAATTAAAGACGCTAATCGTGGTGGTTGGATTGTTAATGTTGAAGGCATCCAGGGATTCATACCTGTTTCTCAGCTTTCACCTGAATATTATCCACGTGTGGACAATAATAAAAACTTAATTTACGAACATTTAAAAAAATTTATTGGCCAAAAAATAAAGTGTAAAATTTTTTCCGCTGATCCAAAAACAAACAAACTTGTTTTATCAGAAAAATTAGCCAAAGAAAATGTTTATCAAGAAATTTTATCTAAATTGATAATCGGTGATGTAATGAATGTAAAAATTGTTGGACTAAGTCCATTTGGTCTTTTTGTCAGATTTAACGAAAACCCACCTATGGACGGCTTAATTCATATTTCAGAAATTCCTAACGAAAAAAGCGAGTTGGAAAAAAATTTTAAAGTAGGTGATACTTTTTTAGCTAAATTAATCCAAATTAAACAAGATAAAGTAAGTTTTAGCTTAAAAAATCTTGAGCCTGATCCTTGGGCAGTTTTTGTTAAAAATCACAAAGTAGGAGATAAAGTTAGTGGCCTTCTTAAAGAAAAAAATGAAATTTTCGGCTTAGTTGACCTTGATAAAATTCAAGGATTAGTTTTTGAAAAATTAGATGAACTTGAAATTGGTAAAAAATATAATTTTATCATCGACAAACTTCAATCTAAAGAAAAAAATTTAATTTTAAAATTGGCTCATGAAGAATAATTTAAAAAACCTCCTTGTTTTAGTCTCGCTAATATTATTATTTTTAATTTTATATATTGGTTACCAGCAAACATTGATTGGACAAAAAGTTTATCTTGAAGAATTTTTAATTAAAGTAAAAAACAATGAAATTAAAAAAATTACCCTTTCTGGAAAAACAAATATTGTTGCCCAAACAAAAGAAGGAAAAATTATAAGAACTACCAAAGATCCTGAAGTAAGCCTGACCCAAATCTTTAAAGATTTCGGCATTCCTTCAACAACAATTTTTTCCTTAGAAATAAATCAGGAAAATGGTGGTTGGCGTGATATTATTTTTGCAATAGTTTTTAATATTCTACCTTTTCTTTTAATAATGTGGCTTTTCTTACAAATATTTCGTCAAGCTCAAAAAGGAACAACTCAAATTTTTTCTTTTGGCAAATCTGGAGTAAAGATTTATAATCCCGATGATCCTAATAAAGTAACCTTCAAAGATGTAGCTAATTTAGAAGAAGCAAAACAAGAACTTATGGAAGTAGTTGAATTTTTGAAAAATCCTGATAAATTTTTAAAAATTGGGGCAAGAATTCCTAAAGGAATCCTTTTAGTAGGACCACCTGGAACAGGAAAAACACTTCTAGCTCGTGCAGTAAGTGCAGAAGCAGGTGTTCCTTTTTTTTATATTTCTGGATCAGAATTTGTCGAAATGTTTGTAGGAGTGGGAGCAAGCAGAGTTCGTGACAGTTTTGCTATTGCCAAAAAAAATCAGCCAAGCATTCTTTTCATAGACGAAATCGATGCCATTGGCAAAGTAAGAGGAATTGGAATTACCGGAGGACATGAAGAAAGAGAACAAACATTAAATCAAATATTGGTAGAAATGGATGGTTTTGAAAAAGGAACAAGAGTTATTGTCTTAGCAGCCACAAATATAAATCCATCTTTGTTGGACCCCGCCCTACTTCGTCCAGGAAGGTTCGACAGAAAGATTGTTTTAGATTTACCCGATATCAAAGCAAGAGAAGAAATTTTAAAAATTCATTTAAAGGATAAAAAAATTGGAAAAATCAATTTAAGACAAATAGCAGA
>Ga0197142_1003551_pt1 | contig 13023 bp, 9 predicted proteins | sample GBS60_MetaG_FD_148614 | JGI IMG/M metagenome (GOLD analysis project Ga0197142, IMG submission 148614) | Sediment microbial communities from Great Boiling Springs, Gerlach, Nevada, United States - GBS 60_MetaG | ecosystem: Environmental > Aquatic > Thermal springs > Hot (42-90C) > Sediment... | reverse complement strand
CGGCATCCTGTTCGGGCTGGCAGCGATCAAGAATGTGGGCGCCGGACCGATCGAGGCGATCCTGCGCGAGCGCGACGCGAACGGTCCGTTCCGCTCGCTGGACGATCTGTGCGAACGGGTGGACCGCCACGTCGTGAACAAGCGGGTGCTCGAAAGCCTGATCAAAGCCGGTGCGCTCGACCCGCTCCCCGGCACGCGCCGGCAGAAGCTGGATCGCCTTGACCATGCCATCCGGTCTGGCATGCGACAACGCCAACACCGCAGCAACGGACAGATCGCCTTGTTCGGCGACGAACGCCCCGTCGTCCCCCCGGATGCGCAGGGCGACGCCGGACGGAGCGGCGGCCGGGACGCGAGCGATGAGGAATCGGCATGGGAAAAAGAACTCCTGGGTGTCGTCTTTTCCTGCAACGAACAGCACGCGCAGATATCGACGCATGCCCCGGAGGATCGCATCCTGATCGCATCCATCCGCCTCCATGCAGACCTCATGCCAGGACGCCACGTTTGTCTCGCCGGAACGCTTTCACATGTCGCGCGTCATAAAACGAAGCGCGGGGAGACGATGATCACCGCACTGCTGGAAGACGAATCCCATGCGAGCATTCGTATGATCGTCTTCCCGCGCGAATCGAGGAGCATGGCGCCCATGCTGCAGAACGGCGCATGGGTCATTGCGTATGGGAAAATCGATGCGTTCCACGGCGAGCCCCGAATCATTCTTGACCGCATCCAACCCATGCAAACGATCACAGCGTCGGATTCCCAATGTCCGGACCGCCACCCGACCGTGGATGAGCGGGATCACGACGTCCAGGCGACGACCAACGACATGCCATGCGCAAACTCTCTGGCGTCTCCGTCGCCGGATACCGCAACGACATGCACGCATGCGCCGACGGCAGCGGCTCCTGGTGCGTCATCCCCGTCCGCCACGGTTGGACGTCCCGCAGATCGATTGCCGCCGCCGCCCATCCCGGCACATCGGCGTTGTCCGTCCGTACGCATTCTGGAGATCACATGCACACTGACATCGGAGCCCCAGTTCAAGCGCATCTGCACCGCCATCCACGCCATCGCGCACCAGCATCCAGGCGATTGCTCCATCCACATCCGTATTCCTTCAGGAAACGTCATGGTGCGGCTCCAGGCGCGTCACATGCGGGTGCGTGAAAACGCCGCGATTCTCGATGCACTCCGTAAGATTGACGGTATCGCGCCGCGCTTTCGGGAATGGTCGCCCAAGGGCGACGCCATGGGCGAGACGCCGCTGCTTGCTGCGGACAACGGTGAAGCGTTGGCGCTGCATCATGCGCATGGCGACGCGACGTCCGCCATGGCCAACGCCCAGGCGCCGCACGCGCAGCATCTTGTCCATCCCCGCTGACCGTCCCGTTGCGATGCGCACCGCCCCACGGATATATCCATGCATGCGTGCGATGCCCCGCATCTCCATGCTGGGCATCGCACGCCTCCCGATTGCGCCGGAACCCATCGTGCGAGCGACCGCACGCGATTTCGCCACGGCATGGGGCGCTTGTCGCGTCCATGGGCGAGGAACAAGTCGGGGCTGCAACCCGGTTCGCGACGATCCGTTTCATACGCATCATCTTGCCCCAACGCAGCGGCGTTCCCCTGCTCCCGGACCGCCGGCGACACGGATGGGGGCATGCGCCGATGGTCGCACGCTCGTCGGCAGCGATCCGAACATGCGCGACCGGCGATGAATCGCCGCATGTCGCCACGCGTCCCGCCCTTTCCCCGCGTATGCGGCGCCACGACTCCTCGTTTGTTATCGTCGGTGCGGACATGGGCGTCATGCCGTCGCCTCTGTCAGATTCGAGACGGATGCGCTCGTATCGGACAACGGGCGACGCGCAGTCGTGCAGCCACCGTCCGCCCTGCGAACGGAGGAAGGTGATCGCCACGGCGCGGCGCCCGTTGAATCGTCGCGTGACGCTGCAGCACAGAACCATGCGCTGCGACGTCGGGTTCCGCGCTGCATCCGCTTGCCATCGGCGCGATCCCTCCCCCGCTTGCCCGCAGATGCCGCCGCGTTGCGACAAGACGTTGCCGATGCATTGCCCGCTGATGGCGAACCGTCACCGCTCCGTTGCGTCCAACGGAGATGCAGAATCGCCTATCATGATGTTGGCGACGACCATCCGGTCGGACGATCCCGCGCCATGCACCGGACCGGCGGCGGACGCGAAGGGGGTGTGCGCTGCACTGCGCACACTGCACAATTGCGGCGCCACACGCCGGGCGCGCGACGACGGATGGGGCGCCGCACCGTAGGCACCGATCGGCGCCGATGATCGCACGCCGCCATAGGCGCCGTCGCCGAACGAATGGAGTCTGGTGATGCGTTCTGACCATGCCATCCGTCCGCCGACCCGCGCATGTCTTGTCACCCATGAAACCCCGCTTGACGATCTCGTGCTGAATTGGACGCACGCAGAGTTGCCGGAGCACGAACGCACCAGGCATGTGCATCGGCTGCACCCCTATCTCGGAAAGTTTGTGCCGCAGATCGTGGAAGTGTTCCTGCGCAAGTTCTTCCGTCCGGGCGACGTGGTCTACGATCCGTTCTGCGGGTCAGGGACGACCCTGGTCGAAGCGAACGCTTACGGCGTTCGTGCGATCGGATGTGATATCGGCGCGTTTAACTGTCTTCTGACGCGCGTCAAGACGGGCGTGTACGACATGCATCGTTTGCAGACGGAGATCCTGGATATTCTCGCTCAAACCGAGGAGCAGGTTCGTCCCTGGCTTTTTTCGTCGAATCCCGAGAATGATCCTGCGCCTGATGCGGAGAGCGACTACATCACGACATGGTATGCGCCGCAAGCGCGCCGTGATCTCCTGTCCTATCGGGCAATGATTGACCGCTACCAGTACCAGGATGTGCTGAAGGTTCTTCTTTCACGGGCGGCGCGATCGGCGCGACGTACCACCCACGTCGATCTTGATACGCCGAAAGCGCCGCAACACGGCCCCTACTTCTGCCCCAAGCATCGCAAAGTCTGTTATCCTCCCCATGAAGCGCTTGGATTCCTTAAGCGCTACAGTTTCGACACCATGCGCCGCATCCAGCAGTACCACCGCATTCGCCTGTCAACGGACGCGACAATCATCTGGGGGGATGCGCGCACAACGGAATTGTCCGCGCGGATCGACGGCGTCATCACCTCCCCGCCCTATCTCGGCTTGATCGACTACCATGACCAACATCGCTACGCCTACGAATTGTTGCGCCTTCCGCAGCGGAAAGAAGACGAGCTGGGCGCGGCGTGGAAGGGACGATCCCGCCAGGCGAAAGACGCCTATCTCCAGAGCATGGTCGACGTGTTCATGCGCATCCGCGACGCCATGAAACCCGATGGGCGAATCGTGCTTGTGGTTCATGACCGCGACGATCTCTATCCAGAGATTGCTGATCGCTGCGGCATGGCGATCGAGGCGGTCATTCCCAGACGGGTTGATTGCCGCACCGGGCGTCGCTCCCATGCCTTCGCCGAGCACATTCTGGTGTGGAAAAAGCGTTTGGCACGGTGACGCGCCGTGATGCGCCGTGCTGCAGCACGACGCATCACGGCGGCGATCGCCGACGAGGACGGCGCATGCAACGCACGCACGTTCCGCGCTGTCGTATTCGCCCCCACAGAACGGCGCCGAAGGGCGATCACATGCGCGCCCCTGCGTTCCCGGGCGGGACGCTCCCATGGACGGTGCGCGCTCCAGAACGAACGCTTGCCGCCGCAATGCCGGACGCCACCACGGTCTGCACCGCGTCCATCCAGGGGTGATGTGCGTACACCGACGCGATGCTCTCCATCAATTGCCGCCGCTCACCGTCGGTGAGCGCATGCCGCCATGGATTTCGGGCGACGTTCTTCAAAAATTGGCGCAGGAAGGTCGGCGACGATCGCACCGCAGGCAGGAGGGCGATGGGCGCGCCGCACCACAATGCCGCTTCCGCGGCATATTCCGGGTCTCCGGCGACCGCCGCAAGCAGGTCCGACTGATCGGAAGGCGGAATATCCGTCCACGGGACACGGCGGATGTAGTCCGCTGCAGTTGACGGATATCGACACACCGCGCGCACGAACCGGCGGACGTGCCCCGTTGTTCCACAAGCGTCGAGGCAGGCAAACGCGTCATGCATACACATGCCGGTCAGCATGCGCTGAACCGACTGCGGCAACGATCGCCAGCCCTCGCGTCCGAGCGCCGCAATGTAGCGCCCGACAACGAACGGGCTGCGTTCGAGAATGGGGATATGCCGGCGATCGTATCCCGAAACGGACGCCAACACGGGCAGGGTCTCCGGGACGAGGGCCACGCCGTCGATGATGTCGCGTCGTTGGGGGTCGGCAATATGCGCCCACATCGGAGCAATCGCATGGATATAGGCGTCGACCCTCGCTGCGTTCCGTGATCGCACCGCCAGCGTGAACAAGCGCGGATCATGCCCGACCAGTCGCGCCACGGCGATCGCCGCGCGCTCGTCTGCCAGTCGCACGGCATGATCGACCAGCGCGCGGCGGACGTGCGACGGAATGTCCATGGCGCGATCCCGCACCAGCGCTTCGACGCTCTGGATCGCCAGCAGGAAATCGTCGGGCGTTTCCAGGGCATCCAGGATAGAGGGGCGCTGCAGCACCATCTGGGGCGCCAGGGCGACGCTGGACGGGTTGCGGGCGCAAAAAAGCGCAATCGGTTCGAGCCAGGACTCAGGGAGCGTCGTCCGGCGTGCGCCGATCGTCGCCAGCGCCAGATTTCCGTCCCATCGCGTGCGCAGGGACGTTTGGATCGCGTTAGCATCGATATGGTCGCATGCCGTTGCACACGCCGCCAGGTACGGCGACGCCCACTCGGACTCCAACGTCACCCCGCGCCGCCGCGGACGGTGCGCGTCCTGCGCGTGACATGCGTGAGAGAGATACGCGGCGTACGCTTCCACCCGCTGCCGGCACAGACGCGCCAATTGATCGGACGGGCCAATGAAACGGGATATCCGCGCCGCCTGCAACGGCGACGTACGCACGTCGCGCAGCAACCGCCGCGACTCTTCACGGGACGCATTCCGCCATGCCTGCCATCCATGCGCCCCAACGACGATGACAAAAGCGTCAAGCGCCGACGGAGACCGTCGGGCGCTGCGCCAGAGACGGTCATCCATTCCGCCCAATCGGGCGACTTCGACAGCGATCCATGGGTCCTCGGCGGCGATTGCACACAACTCATCCCACCCATCAATCGGAATGGGCGCATGGGATTCCGGGATGCGCGCGAGCCAGGTCAAGAGCCGCCCGCGATAGGGACGCAACGCGGCAAGAAAGCGGGATGTGTAGCCAAGAGCGGCGCCGGTCGCCGGCAGTTCCTGCGGCGCGTGCGCCAGAATCGCGATACAGCGCTGCCGTTGCGCGTCATCCAACGCCGCCCACCGATGTCCATCCAGCGCATGCGCCAGCGCCGCAGGGTCCCATCGTCCCTGGTCAATGGCGTCATCCCACGCGCCAACGGCGAACAGGGCGGAAATCGCACGATCGGTGCGGGCGCGTGCGGCGATCTGGACAATGCTGCGCCGCCATGCCGGGTCGAACCGATGGGAAGACGCTTGCGTCTGCGGCATGGTGAAAAGGTTGAACACATCCGCGGTCCATCCGCCGTCCTGACTCTGCTGAAGCGCCATGCGCACAATGTCGATGTCGTCATCCGGAACATCAACGAGCATCGCGAACGCATGCAGCGTGCGGTCATCGAAAACATCGTCGTGCAGCACCAAAATCATGCCTCTCCAGTATCACAAATCGTTCGTCTGCAGACTATTATTATAGATGAGAGTCAATCGGTGCTGAAACATCGCGCCATGCAGCGCAGCGACAGAGTCGCCGTGTCACGCGCCATGGCGCAGGGAGGGCTGTATGTCCACTATCGTTCCATCCGATCTCGACATGCGTCTGGTCACGGACCCGCAATCCATGCACCAGATCAGGGGCGTTTTGACGAGAACGATCCAAAGTGCCCCAGCGCTGGCCATGATAACCCAACACATTGGAGCAGAGCACCCATCCTACACGCTCCAATGGGTTGACCATGGAGACGACTACATCAGGGAAACGTCCATTCCGCCCGACGTCGCCGCGTCCTACGCGTCATTTCTGGATGAAATGTTCGCCCAGGGCTACGTAGTGACGCCCGCGCCGGTTCTGTTCGTTCAGGCGGGAAATCGGGACGGAGACATCGCGGTGTTTATCGCACGAGCGGACATCGCACAATCATTTCTTGCCGTGAAAACGCGCGTCGCGATCCCGGGCCCACGGGTTGAGTTCAACCCATTCCTCATGGAACTCATGGGCACGCTGGAACGAACCGTCGCGTTTGCCGTGAACGGCGCCAATCCGATCATCCATGTCATCATGGCTATCTTCGGAATCGTCTTCAGCGGCATCTTTGTCGCGTATGTATCCGTTATGGGCACAACGATCATCCCGCGCATCGCCAATGCGATGCAAAGTATTCCGTGGTTCGCCTCCACCGACTACATCATCCTGTACGCCCTTGGCATGCTGTTCTCTGTGACCGACATCTTCGTCTTCCTGACGGCACGCATGCGAACGCTGACCATTGTCGGATGGGTCAGTCAGGGGATCGGAGGGGTGATCCACCTCTGGTACGGACTTGCCCACCCGATGGGCAGCGATTTTTCGCATCTTGTCCTGTCGGCCATACTCTCGATTGGCGTTGCATTCGGGGGCGAATTGGCGCTGATTTTTCTGTTTCTCACCGCCATGACACTCCTCCCGGCGACGGTCAGTTTTCCGGCGCGCTTGATCGACATGGTTCGGTCGAGGCGACGCGTGTCGCGGAGAACGCGCCGCGGGTACGGCGCCTACGCACCGTCGACCCTTGTCGAGGACATTGATGCGGGGGAGTCATGATTTCGCTACACAAGCATCGCGCAGTCGACACGGGACTTCTTCTGCTTCCGCGCCACACCAACGCGGCGACGATATGCACCATCTTCGTCACCGCTGCAGGCATGTTCCTGCCCGGATGGTTCATCTTCATGGCGCCGGTCGCATTGATCTCTGCGCTTGTGTTCGTCGGCGCTTCGTTCCTGGCGTACGAACGCAACGCCGACGAACTGCAGACGCTGCGTGCGCGCGACATCTGCAAATTCCTTGACGACCATGCCGCCGTCCGTGTTCCGATGATCGCCAGCGTTTTCTATGCGTCCGTGCGGCGATTCGTCGAACAGACCAAGAGGCGCGCATTCGTCGAGTTTGTCGGCGTCGGGGAACGTCTCGGAATCTACATCGCGATTATCATTCTTGACCGTCCTGTCGACCTCGCCGCCGACGTCGTCGACGCGATGCTCACTGTCACACAGCGCGGACGACTCATCATCATCACGAATGCCCATACCGACAGCATTCCATCAATCGACAACGACGCATCCTCGTCCGTCCCGCGGCACGACGGTTCTTTCTCGCTCGACCCGGCGGACCCGCCATCGTCCGCCCTGCGTGAGCGCAGCGCCGACCGCGCCCCCGCGCCGACCGTACGGGATGCCGCCGCCCGTCCCATGGCGACGCCCGCACGGGATGCCGCCGCCCGTCCCATGGCGACGCCCGCCCGCCCGCGGAACGACGGTCGCAGCGCCGACCGCGCCCCCGCGCCGACCGATACGGAAGCGCCATCCACCCGTGCAATTCCCGCCGGTCATTCGGAGGGCGCTCCGCGTCCGCTGAACCATCGCACAGCAGACGACCTCCGGCACGGCGGTTCTTTCTCGCTTGACCCGGCGGACCCGCCATCGTCCGCTCCGCGTGAGCGCAGCGCCGACCGCGCCCCCGCGCCGACCGCACGGGATGCCGCCGCCCGCCCCATGGCGACGCCCGCCCGCCCGCGGAACGACGGTCGCAGCGCCGACCGCGCCCCCGCGCCGACCGATGCGGAAGCGCCATCCGCCCGCGCGATTCCCGCCGGTCATTCGGAGGGCGCTCCGCGTCCGCTGAACCATCGCACAGCAGACGACCTCCTGAATCGGCTGCTCTCCAGTTCGCCCGCCCAAGCGCTCGAGGATTGCGTTCGCATCGCGTTGGCGACAACAGGCAGCGGGAGGAGCGATGAGATCACGTCATTCGAAGGTCCCCGGTTTTGGGGCGTCACCGTCAATCGGGTCATTCCCCGTCCAGCGGACATCGAAAAGCACATTCGGGAACGCTTTCCTGAACGGCACGTCACCTCCCTGGCGATGACCGATGGAACAACGTTTCTCATTGAACGCAGCGACTTCCGGTCTGCGCCGCTTGAACAAGCGATCGCGTCGGTCAACCGGCTTGCGCCGCTCCAGTTTCCGGCGGGGTGGACGGTCGACGGACGCGTGCTCGTCGCCGATCTGCGTGACGGTCCGCACATGCTGATCGTCGGCGCGACGCAATCGGGGAAATCGTCGTTTTTGCATACGTTGATCGCCACAATATGCGAATCATACCGCGAGCGCGTCGAACTCGCGCTCATCGATCTGAAATCTGGGCTTGAATTTTCGCTCTATGACGATCTTGACAACTTGCGTTTGCCGGTTGTCGGATCGATAGAATCGGCGGTCGAGGCGTTACGCATTCTCAAAAACGAGATGCATGCGCGATTCCGCGCCATGAAACAGCGGGGCGCAACCGAGTGGGACGGTCGGTTTCTCGTCGTGGTCATCGATGAGTGGAATGCCATTCCCCCCGCCATGGCGAGCGAGATGAACCTCCTGTTGCGACAGGGACGCGCAGCGGGAATGCATTTCGTTTTAACGACCCACCGCCCGACCGTCGAAAATATCAATGGATTTGTGCGTTCCCAGCTCGGCATGCGGGCGATGTTTCGCGTGTCCGACGCCAACGAAGGACGGCTCGTGTTCGGAACCGCATGCCCGCCGCTCTTAGGACGGGGGGACCTCTGGTTCCACACCCTATCCCTGTCGGCGCCTGTTCGCCTTCAAGCGCCATGGGTCGATGCGGTGCAGCGGGCGACGCAATGGACGTCCTTGCGCCGGACGCCAACGCCTCCGGCGCCGCATACCGCGCATGCCCTGTCCCTCGGAGGCGTTGGCGTCGCATTCTTTGAAGAGAACTCCATCGCTCGCAGCGACTATGTCCGCCACCTCCAGTCCATGCTCGAAGCGCATGGACTGGAGGCGACCCGCATTCATCCACCGATCCATACGGCGCTGCGCGCCATGATTCACGCCCTGCATGCAGGGCCGTCCCGCGCCATTGTGGTTGAATCCTTCGCCGACATGCTGCTTCAGGCATCTGACTGCGTCATCGGCGAGCGAAGGATGCCGGCGCTTGCGGTATTTCAGCGGTTGATCGCAGAGGCGGTGGAACGAAGGATTCACGTGTGGATGGTCATGCACCTGGACGAGCAGCGCGCCATCGAATCGCTGCGACGACTGACGCCAACGATTACCTTCCTTGCGGCCTACCGGTCGGTTATTTTCCCGGCATCGCTCGACCCGCATGGGGCATGCGCACGCGCAACGATCGGTAATCGCGGGCTGATCTGCTTGCATCGCGAGAGCGGAGACGTGCTCTGGCATGACCATCCGCCGCACGTCTAGCACGCATCAGTCAGACGTGCGGGACTGTGGCGGCGTCTGCCACGATCGGCGCTTCAGATAGGCGGCGAATTGCGCATCAGACGCCCGCACCGATTCCCAGGGAACGGCAAGCGGGCGCTCGTTTGGACAATACACGAACACGATTGGCATATGCTGCAGATGGTGATTGGCGCTGGTCGACCGGATAATCCGATACACGAACGCCATCACCCAACCGGACGGCAAGACCCGAACGATCGTGTTCAGGAGCGCGTCGGCAAAGATCAGCGCACCGGACGTTTGCACAATCTGCCCGCCGCTGACCAGACGCCAGCGACCAACGATCTCGCTTGCGTCCAACGCGTCCCGCACCGCAGCGTCAAGAACATCTTGTCGTTGGAAGAGAACAGCGACGGCCAGAAGTGGAATGAGGAGCACGAGACCCATGAGGACCATCATGTCGCTGGCAATAATCGCGCCGATGGACAGCACGATTCCAACAACGAGCAGCGCCAGACATGGCGCGACGATTTTTCCCATCGCCATTTTGCACCTCTCGTAATATACGATTGGCACTATTATACAGGATTGGAGGTTGACATGACACCCCTCATCATAGCCGCACTTTCCGTCGTCGGCGTTCTCCTCATCGTGATTGGATTTCTGCGTTGGCGAAATCAATCGCACCGTCCGACCATGCACCTTGAGGAAGCTTTGCTCCAGAGTGCCACACGCCAAATGCACGCCGCCGCCCACGACCCCCACACCATGTCGTCGCTGCAAGAACTGGCGCACGACGTGAGTCGCGCCCTCGCTTCCCCCCTTCGCTCTTACGGATACGCTTCATACGTCGCAGTGCGACATGCACTGCTTGTGGTCTCGGTCTTCGATCCGAAGGGAAGGAGACAAAAACAGGAGTTCGTGAAAGACTTCGCATCATCCATCGACAGAATCGTCCATACGGCGGGAAACAACCGCGGACTGACGGTCGGAAGCCTTCAACGACACTCCTTTTCGAGCAAGTTCATGGCGGTCGTCGTCTACAGGGTGCAGACGACGACCGCCAAACCGGGTGACCCGACGTCCGCTGCACGCGTTCCGCCGTTCTCCAGCAGGCGCGACACGCCCCCGTACGACGAACAGCACAGCGACATGCCTGGAACCGATCACGGCGAGAGTCGCAGAAATGTGCGTCCAACCAGGAACGGCGACGATCTTTTCAACGTGTTGTTCTCCACCCAACCCGATAGACCGCGTTCATAGCCGCACCGGAAGGGGGACATGCTCATCTCTCCCAAGCAGATGGGCGAAGCGGACATGTCCCCCCTTCAGGAGGGAACCCCTTCAGTGCGGACGGACGATTCCATGCACTCGTCTGCGTGCGGAGTCCCCAACGAACATCTCGGACAGAATCCAGGACACAGTGATCGAACCTGGAGGATGCGAAGGCGGCGCTTGATCCTGAAACGGCGGCACGCTCCCACGAGTCCAAAGCCATCCCGCTCACTCCGGCGTGACCACGTACGTCGCGTCAGTTTGTGCAATGGAGCATGCGATGGAGCGACGAGGGATAACCAACCATCGGTCGCATCCCCAGTGCAACAGGGTCAAGGCGCACACGGCATGGTCATCATCACAACGCCGCACAATGGTCATCATCACAACGCCGCACATCGGAGGGATGCGCATGGACGCCAGCGATGCGAATCGCACGCCCTCCGTGCGGGCGTGACACGCGAGTTGGTTCGATCAGGAGCGGAGAAGATGCGGTTGACCCCAAAAAACGGCGCAACGAACGCACACGAAGCGGCGTGTGCGTTCGTTGCGCCGTCCGTGCAAAACGGAGCAACCCTACGGACGGGATCGCTTCCCGCCGCGTGAACCGCTGTTCGCATGCGGGCTGGGCGCATGCGTGGGCACGCGGATGGAGTCGTTGAAGCACTGCATCACGGAACCAACGACCGAATCGCCATGACTGGATGCCGCGATAGCGGCGATAAACTCCGCCGTTGAAGGACTGATGCTCGTGATCCTTGTCCACGCATCAGACTGAGCGCATACGCGCTGATACTCGCCCCATTGCATGTTCCGATAGGACAACGACCACAGTTCGGGATCAACCAGACGCCACCGCTCAAAGGCGGACTGCGTTATCAACGCTTGCGCAATGCGTGTCATGACGCGTGCGCTCCCTGATCCCATGACCGATCCCAGTGCATCGATCGCGTCATGGATCGCTTGACTGATGGTCACGGCGCCCTTAGACTGTTTCTCGCGGAACCCCTCGCCGAACGCGACAGTTTCGTCGTATGTCGGAATGCCGAGCCTGTCGAGCGGAAAAACGCGCGCACGACGAATATCGGACGTTTCTCCCCCCCAGACACAAGCGGTTTCTCCGACTATATCGATGGCGACCTCCATCGCATCCCGCATGATGCCTTTGGGATCAAGACGCGGCAGGCTTCTCGGAACCGACACGCGGGCGAATCGTTGCGCGATCGCGTCAAAGAGCGTGGCGGAGCCATCCTGGGATGACCGCATGCGCCGCACCTCATTGAAATCAAAGTTGCTTGCACCGACAACGAGGCGCCCTCCAGGGGTCTCGGTATGCCGCAGCAGCGCGGCAATCGCTGGCAGACCTCCCCTTCCAAGTTCGTCGATAAAGACGACTTTGTACGAGGGATCGGCGGCCGATCCTCTCGGCGTGATCTCGACCTTTCCTGCGCTGACCAGCGTTTGCAGATCGATCCCGCCTGCGATTTGGGACGGAGAGGTCCCAGGGTTCAAGACGACTTCAAAGAAAAACGGCTCTTGAATCGCACGTCCGTACGCCGCCGCGAACGACCTCACTGCGGTCGACTTCCCTGTTCCAGGCGGACCGTTGAGCGCCACGGGAACGCCTGTCACCGCAGCAGAGCACAGCGCTCTGACCAGCGTACGCCACTCCCCGTCTGGCATCCGTTGCCACTCATTGGCATCCATCATCGGCAACGGAGGGATATCTGACGTATTCGTATGCATCACGAGTTCCTCCTCTTCAGAACTATCGCCCCGCGCGCCCGACCGGATGCGCGGGGCGTGCGGTCGGGCGGGTGGTCATCATCTCCTGGCAGGCTTGTGCGAGCGCGGTCACGATGTCCCGATCGCGCCCCTCCAGCGGCCACGTGTCCAACTGAATGTGCATGGACAGCGCATGCAGCGGTCGGGGGGGGCGTCGATGGCGCCCCCAAACTCCTGCACAATACGCAGGAGGTCGGGGCTGACGGCGTTATACAGGGTTCGCACCCGTTCGAGGTCTGCATTTTCATGGACGGACAATCATCAGGCGCCTCTTCAGGACTATCGCGACCTGCGCCCGCCTGCGTGCGGATTCCGCGACGTTTGATGCCGGTTCATAAACTCCTGGTACGCGCGTTCGAGTG
>Ga0197142_1003550_pt1 | contig 13024 bp, 8 predicted proteins | sample GBS60_MetaG_FD_148614 | JGI IMG/M metagenome (GOLD analysis project Ga0197142, IMG submission 148614) | Sediment microbial communities from Great Boiling Springs, Gerlach, Nevada, United States - GBS 60_MetaG | ecosystem: Environmental > Aquatic > Thermal springs > Hot (42-90C) > Sediment... | reverse complement strand
CGGATAACTTCCCGCTCACGCCCGATGCGTTCCAGACGAGCCGGCGGGGCGCGGCCGACGGCTTCATCACGCAGTTGTCCCATTCGCTCGACCGGCTGCTTTTCAGCAGTTACTACGGCGGGAGCTCGATCGAGTATCTGCGATGCGCGGCCGCAGACCCGAACGGCTACGTTTACTTCGGCGGCCAGACCCAGTCGAGCGATCTCCCCCGGCAGAACGCCTTCCAGACGAACCTCGGAGGAAAGACTGACGGCGTGTTCGGACGGTTGCGCATCAGCGTGCCGAACGCGCCGCCTGAGGTTCAGTCGCTGACGCCGTCCTCGGGAGAAGGCATCCGGCAAAGTTTTACGGTGGTGGTTTCGGATGCGAACGGCGCCTCGGACCTCGAATCCGTCCAGGTGTTGATTCACGGCGGTCTTGGCTCGGCCGGAGGCTGCCATGTGCGCTACCTTCACGCCTCAGCGGAGGTCGCCCTGCGCAACGATGATGACACGGCCTGGCTCGGCCCGATCCCGGTGGGCGTGGCGGGCAGGCTCAACAATAGCCAGTGCGTGGTCGATGCCGGCGCTTCCACGGTTTCCGCCTCAGGCGCGAGCCTGAGCCTGACGGCAGCGCTTGAGTTCAGCCCTTCGTTTTACGGCACAAAATTCGTCTACGTGCTCGCCGAGGACCGCCAAGGGCTTTCCACCGGCTGGCAGCAAAGAGGAACCTGGATCCCGGCGCGTAACGAGCCGCCAAGCGCCGTCTCGGTGAGCCCCTCCTCCGGGGCGGGTCTCCAGCAGCTATTCCGGTTCACCGTCGCCGATCCGAACGGCGCCCGGGACTTGCGCTCGGCGCGCCTGCTCATCCATCACACGCTCTCGGCGGCGGAGGCCTGCTATTTGATGTACCGCCCCGCCGAGGGCGCCTTCTGGCTCCGCGACGACACCAACCAGAGCTGGCTCGGTCCGGGCCAGCCGGGCGTAGCTGCCGTGCTGAGCAACAGCCAGTGCCGGCTTGATCTGGCTTCCTCTTCGGTTTCCCAATCCGGCACACAACTCGTCGTCTCCGCGTCACTGAGCTTTCCGGTGAGCTTTCTCGGGTCAAAGAACCTCTATGTGCTCGGTGAGGACGTCAATTTCACCACCAGCGGCTGGCAACGGCTGGGGACCTGGACCCCGATCGTCAATCAGACGCCTGTAGCGGAAACGGTGACGCCCAACTCAGGGGAAGGCATCACTCAGGTGTTTGAGGCCGTCGTCTCGGACCTCAATACGGCGAGCGATCTGCGCGCGGTGCAGGTACTCCTCAACGGGACACTCTCCTCTACCCGAGGCTGCCACGTCATCTACCGCGTGGCGGAGCAGAGCTTCTGGCTGCGCAACGATGAGGGCCTGGCGTGGCTTGGGCCGCTGCGGCCGCAAACCCCGGCGGCGATCTCCAACTCGCAGTGCACACTCGATGGCTCCGGCTCGGCCGCGACGGCCGCTTCAAACCGGCTGACCGTCGCCGTGTCCCTCCGTTTCACACCGTCGTTTTACGGCCGCAAGAACATCTATCTGCTGGCTGAGGACAGAAGCTTTGCCAATTCCGGCTGGCAGTTGCGGGGCGTCTGGACCCCGCTGTCGAACCAGGCGCCGCAGACGCTCTCGTTGACTCCCGCCTCCGGCGAGGGTCTCGAGCAAGCATTCCAGTTCGTGGTCGCCGATCCGAATGGATTTCAGGACCTTCGCGCGGCGCGGCTTCTGGTGAACTCGGCGCTCACTGGCGCCGGAGGCTGCTACCTTCTGTACCGGGCGGGCGAGCGGTCTTTCTGGCTCCGCGACGATGCCAATCAGAACTGGCTGGGTCCGGCCACGCCCGGCACGGGCGCGGTCGTGGCCAATGGTCAGTGCCGGCTCGAGCTGGCCGGCTCCGCAGCTTCCGGGGCCGGCTCCGAGCTGCGCGTCGCCGTCATGCTGCACTTTCAGGGAAGCTTCTTTGGAGCCAAGGGGGTGTGGGTGCTGGCCGAGGACGTCAACGGGACAACCAGCGGCTGGCAGCGGCTCGGAACCTGGACCCCGATCAGTAACCGTCCTCCCGCGGCCGAGTCCGTCACGCCCGCCTCGGGCGAGGGAATGAGTCAAGTCTTCGAGGCCGTCTTCTCCGATCCGAACGGATCGGGGGATCTGCGCGCGGGTCACTTACTGGTGAGTGATCGCCTCTCGGGCGCGGGGGCCTGCTACGTGCGGTACCAGCCCGCAACCGGCTTGTGGCTGCGCACTGACGCCGGTGACGGCTGGCTCGGCCCTGCTGCTCCAGCTACGGGGGCGACGCTGGCCAATCGCCAGTGCAGGGTGGGTCCGGCTTCGGCCGCCGTAGACGGCTCGGGCAACCGGTTGACGGTTTCCGTGGGCATCCAGTTCGAGGCGGAGTTCGCCGGGACAAAGCGCCTGTACATGCTGGCCGAGGACAGCGCGGGACAAAACAGCGGGTGGGCGAGTCTCGGCTCTTGGACAGTTCCAACGCCTCCGCGGACCATCCATGTCCCCGCCGGCGGCAACCTGCAAAACGCCCTCAACGATGCTCGGCCGGGCGATACGATCACCCTGGAGCCCGGGGCCACGTACACGGGCAATTTCCTCCTGCGCCGCAAGACGGGTACGGGAATCATCACGATTACCACCGCCGACCCCGGCAGTCTGCCGCCGTCGGGCACCCGCATCCGGCCGGTTTATGCCTCGCGCCTGCCGAAGCTCGTGTCGCCGAACCGGAATCCGGCTGTGGCCGCCGAGGCCGGCGCCCGCGGCTATCGGCTCGTCGGGCTTGAAGTGGGCGCCGCGGCCGGGGCGGCTCCCCGGGAGCTGGTCGCCCTCGGCTCGGCCGAGGCGAGCAGTCTCGCCGAGATGCCTTCGGAGCTCGAGCTCGATCGGTTGTACATTCACGGCGACCCGGTGGCCGGCGCCGGCCGCGGCGTTGCACTTCACAGCGGCGCGACGCTCATCCGGGACTGCTGGATCTCGGACGTCAAGAGCACGACGGAGGTGGCCGAGGCGATCGGCGGAGGCAACGGAGTGGGGCCGTACACCCTGCTCAATAACCGCCTGGAGGCTGCCGGCGTTGCGCTGGTCCTCGGCGGCGTGCCCGCCCGGTCGGCAGGGCTGGTTCCGGCGGACATTGTGATTCGGGGCAATCACTTCACCCGCATACCCGACTGGAGGACGGCTTCCTGGCAAGTGCGCCACTTGCTGGCGATTCACAACGCCCGGCGCGTGTTGATCGAAGGCAACGTCTTTGAATACAACTGGGCCGGGACCGATCCGGAGGGCTTCGCCGTTGTTTTCGCGGTGCGCACGCACGAAGGGGCGGTTTCATGGGCGACGATCGAAGACGTGACATTTCGCCACAACCTCCTGCGGCGCTCCGCCGCGGGCCTCAAGCTCGTGGCGCGGGACGCCGGCGGTGGCGCTATGCGCCGCCTGCTGGTGGAGAACAATCTTTTCTATGAGATCGAGCATGGGACCTGGGGCGGGGAGGGCCGCATCTTCGAGCTTGCCGGGGGCCCGGCCGAGGTCACTATCAACCACAACACCTGCATACAGGCGATGTCTGCAAGGCGGCTGCTGGGATTCTCCGGCGAGCCGGCTTCGGGCTTCGTCTTCACGAACAATTTGGCCGTGCACGGTCTGGAGGGCGTTATCGGCCCGGGACAGGCTCCGGGCACGGCCACGCTTGCCGCCTACGCGCCGGGCTCGCTGTTTGAGGCCAACGTGCTGGTAGGCGGCGTAGCGGGTGCCTACCCGCCCGGCAATCACTTTCCGGCAGAGCTGGGCGCAGTCGGTTTTGTCGATGCCGCTAACCGGGATTATCGGCTCGCGACCTCCAGTCCGTATGCGGGAGCAGGCATAGACGGAAAGGACATCGGAGCCGACGTGGAGGCCGTGCTGGCGGCCACACGGGATGTCGCACCGTAACCGGCGGGCCTCGATCCGGCCGGTCACAAGCGATTGCGCCCATCGCCGCCGAGTTCGCGCGATTCCTATAACTTATCGAAAAAACAGAGAATTGTTAGCCGTTCAACGAGCGGTGTCAGGCAAACATGGGCCGCCCTGCCTGCTCGGATTTGCGCCGCCGGGCGTCTAGAATCGGATCGACACTGGTTCACCTTGTGAGGTACTTCAATGAACATCGTCTCTTTGGGCAAGATCCGGGTGACGAATCCGGGCACTCCGGTCCCGCTTTCGGCTACGCCGCTCATGGTGGCGAAAGTGCGGGTGCAGGCCGTCATCGGCGAAACGGGCAGAGTCTTTTTGGGTGATCGTCCGTCGTTCAACAAGGCGACCGGGGAGGGGGTGATCAAGGAGTTCTGGCCGACGGGCGTGGGCGGCGGCAAGGCCGACGAGTTCGAGATCGACGCCACGAGTCGGGGCAATGTGATCGACCTGAGCCGCCTCTACCTGGACGCCAACGTGGCCGGAGAGGGGGCGATTGTGAGCTACTGCCAGCGCTAGCGCGCCGCGCTAGAATCGAAGAGGCCTGCCATCGGGGCGCGTAGCTCAGGTGGATAGAGCATCTGCCTTCTAAGCAGAGGGTCGCTGGTTCGAGTCCAGCCGCGCCTACCAAATCATCCCTGCGGGTCGGGCTTTGATCTTGACGTGGATTTCGGCTGACACGCTCGGATCTTCCGCGTCATCGCCGGACGAGCCGAAACCGCACCACAGAGGTGGCGAACTCCCGTGTCAACCCGTCAGGGAGGTATCTTCGTTTCCGGATCGCCACGAGCGCAAGAGCGTCAAAACGGAGCGGCTGGCCTTCACCCGCCGCGTGAATCAGTTGCGCCCAAGAGGAGAACAAGCGGAGGCGCGGCGGTCGCCTGCTGCGCTTCTATTTTCCCAAGAAATATGAGACGCTAAAGGAAGCGGGAGAGCGAACTGAAGCAACGCGCCTGACCGCCCAGAGGTGAAGCTATGGCAGCCAACGCCGCTTCCCTGCTGCCCAATTTCCTCGTCCCGGAAAGCGTGCAGCGCGCCGACGGGGAGTCCGAGGCGTTTGCCCTCGGCCCGCTCAAAGGGAAGCTGATCGTGCTGACACTCGGCATTACGCGCATCATCGAGCAGGAGAGCCTTGACGTCTCCGTTTGGGGCTCGGCCGACGGGACCGATTGGGGAGACCGCCCCCTTGCCGCCTTCCCGCAGAAGTTTTACTGCGGAACCTATACCATCGTAGTCGATCTCGGCAAGCATCCGCAGGTGAACTACCTGAAGGCGAAGTGGAAGATGAGTCGCTGGGGGCGCGGTGATCCGCGGCCCCTGTTCGGTTTCTATCTCTACGCGGAGGCGATGAGCGGCGAGGCAGCCCTGCCGGCCGGCGGCTTCGGCTGATGCCGCTCCCGCATCCGGGAACGATGCCCAAGCTGGTGCTGGCTTCCGCCTCGCCGCGGCGGCGCGAGATTCTTGCCGCCGCCGGTATCCCCTATACCGTCCGGCGCGCGCCCGTCTCGGAGGAACGCCACCGAGGCGAGCCCCCGGAGGAGTTCGTGCGGCGCCTGGCGTGGGCCAAGGCGACGGCCGTCGAGCTGGAAGCCGCCGATGAGATCATTCTCGCCGCCGACACGGAGGTGGTCATCGACGGCTTGACCTTAGGCAAGCCCGCCGACCCCGCCGACGCCAGCCGGATGCTTGCACTGCTGAGCGGCCGCGAGCACGAGGTGATCACCGGAGTCTGTCTCCGGCACGCCGCCGGAGCGGTCGTCGACCTCGAGCGCACGCGAGTCCGGTTCGTTTCCCTGACGGCGGAGGAGATCGCCGCCTATGTGGCCACCGGCGAACCGCTGGATAAAGCGGGCGCCTATGCCATCCAAGGCCGTGCCTGCCGCTTCATCGACCGCATCGAAGGCTGCTACTTTAACGTGGTCGGCCTGCCCGTCGCGCTCGTCTACCGGCACTTGAAGCGGCTGGCGCCCGGCGGCTGGCAGTGAGCCCGTCACAGGCTCACGCGCGGGTAGCGCCGCCGCATCCAGGCGACAAAGCTCTCCGGCGCGCGCATGGTCGAGAGTCGCGGCTGGCGCACCAGCTCCCAGTCGGCGAACCGGCCCGAAGCCTTGATCTCCTTCAGCGGCGTGGGCGGCTCCAATCGCGTCCGAAAGCGCAGGTCGACCACCCACGAGCCGGCTTGGCTCGGATCCGGCCGCGGCTCGCTGGTAACCTCGGCCAGACCGACGACGGCCGACTCGCCGCCGCTGTGGTAGATAAAAACTCGGTCGCCGGGGCGCATCTCCCGGATGGCGCGAACCGCCTGAGGATTCTTCACTCCGTCCCAAACCGTTTCGCCGTCGCGCTCCAGCGCGTCGAGCGAATAAGCCTCGGGGTCGGTCTTTGCCAGGAAATAGGCCACAAATGCCTCCATCCAGAGAGAATGCGGTTCTATCACCATGGTGCCGGGCGCCGTCGCATTTCGCAACCCGCCGCGTTACAATGTAGGGAGCATGCGCGATTTCCGATTCGGGGCCGCGCTTTTCGGGCTTGGCCCCGCCCATGCCTCATGAGTCTGAAGAAGTCGACGCTTGTCTTCGGCGTCCTGCTGATGACCGCCTTCGCGGTAGCCGGCGGGCAGACCCCCCAGCCGGCGACTCCGCCGACCCCCACTTCGAATATCCCCACCATCGACGAGATCAAGCCTGGCGCGGACACCCCCTCGGCGCCGGTCGATCCGGCGAGCTACGTCATCGGTCCGGAGGATCAATTGCGAATTCGGGTGTGGCGGGAGCCGGACGTCTCCGGGGAAGTGACCGTCCGGCCGGACGGCAAGATCACGCTGCCGCTGATCGGCGATTTACAGGCTGCCGGCCGCACGCCGCAGGCGCTGGCGCAGAACGTCACCGAGCGGCTGTCCGAATTCCTGAACCGCCCCGAAGTGACGGTGGAAGTCCGGGCGGTGCGCAGCAAGAAGTACTACATCACCGGACAGGTGAACCGGACCGGGGCCTTCCCGCTCACGGTGCCCACCACGGTGCTCGAGGCCTTGAGCGGCGCCGGCGGTTTCCAGCAATGGGCCAAACGCAAAAAGATCGTCATCCTCCGCGGCAACAAGCGCTTCAAGTTCAACTACAACGAGGTTATCGAAGGAAAGAACCTGGAGCAGAACATTTATCTGGAAAACGGCGATCATATTATCGTGCCGTGAACAGCATCCGGCCGGCCGAGGCCGGGTTGAGGAGGATCATCACAGCATGGGAGCGGGACCTGGATTCACCCCTTTGAACGGCGGCGCCCCCGACACCGGGACGGTACCCCGGCGGCAGCTTGACGTGGAGGACCTGATCGAGATCATCCGGCGAAATATCGGCTGGATCGCGGGCCCGGCGCTGGCCGGACTGGTGCTGGCGGTGGTGGTGGCGTTCTTGTGGCCCGACACCTATGTCTCGACGGCGGTCATCCGCGTGGTTCCCCCGCAAATTCCCGAGCGACTGGTTCCGACCAATGTCAACGTGGCCATGTCGGCCCGCGTGAACTCGATGGCCCAGACCATCCTGAGCCGCTCGACCTTGCGCAGCGTAATCGAGACCTACGGGCTATACCCGCGAGAGCGGGCGCGCATGCCGATGGAGGACGTCGTCGGCCGGATGCGCGAGAACATCGAAATCGGCCGCGTGGAGACCCTGGGCGGCGACTCCCGCCGGGGCGATTCCCTGACCGCCTTCCGGATCTCGTTCCGCTACGAAAACCGCTTTTTGGCGCAGAAGGTCACGCAGGACCTGGCCGGCCGTTTCATTACCGAGAACCAGAGGCAGCGGGCGCTGCAATCGGCGATGACCACCCAGTTTCTGCGGGAACAGTGGCTGAGCGCCAAGAAGAACCTGGACGAGCTCGAGCAGAAACTCACGGAATACCGTATCCGCCACATGGGCAAACTGCCCGACCAGTGGAATGCGAACGTCCAGAAGCTGACGGCGCTTGAAGCGCGCCTGACCACACTGAACGGCGCCATCGCCCGGCTGGAGCAGGAAAAGCTGGTGACCAACTCCGAAATGCAGCTTCTCCGGGACCGCATCGACGGCGTCTTGAACATTCGCCCGGAGGAGCCGCGGGCGGTGGCCGATCCGCGCCTGGCGGCGCTCGATCAAAGGATCCGAGAGGCAGAGCTGAATCTGGCGCGCCTGCTTGAGGCGTACAAGCCCAATCACCCGGACGTGGTCCGCTACAAGGCGCAGATCGAAGTGCTCCAGAGGGAGCGGCAACAGTACCTGACGGCGCACGCGCAGCCCGGCGCCGAGGCCGAGACCCGGCAACTGACCCCGGAGCAGGCGCGCGAGGTGCGCGAGCTGAACAACCGGATCGCGACGATGCAGATTCAAATTCAGGCCAAAGACATGCAGATTGCCGAGCATCAGCGCGAGATTGAGCGCGTGAACGCCCAGATCGAGGAGGCGCGCCGGGCCATGCAGGTGGCGCCTGCCGACGAACAGGAGTACATTTCCCTGCTGCGCGAGGTGGAGCTCGCCAAGCGGACCTACAACGACCTGAATCTGAAGATGCAGCAGTCGGAAATCGCCACCGACCTGGAGAACCGCAAGCAGGGGGAAACGCTCGAGATGCTCGATCAGGCCTCGCTGCCGGAAACGCCGTCGGAACCCAAGCGTCACCAGATCGTCCTGGGCGGTTTGGCGGCCGGTCTGATCGTGGGCGGCATGCTGGTGTTTGCACGTGAGGTCAAAGACACGACCTTGAAGACGCTCAAGGACGTCCGCGCCTACACGCGTCTGGCCGTACTGGGCAGCGTGCCGCTGCTTGAAAACAATCTGGTGGTCTTGCGGCGGCGGCGGATTGCCTGGTTGGCCTGGTCGGCGGCCTGTTTCGTCTCGCTGCTGATCATGGCCGGGGCGATCTACTACTACTACGCCACCAAGGTGTGAGGCTCGATTTGGCGGCGACGGAGGTGTTATGAGCCGGGTTCATGATGCATTAAGAAAGGCCGAGACGGCCAGTCCGCCTCCGGCGCCAGGCACGCCGTCGGGGACGGTGGGGCCGCCCCCCATTGTGACGGCGGAGGCGCGGCGGCCGGCCTTCCTCGAAGGGATCGAAGAGGTCGAGTTCACGCCTCACCCGGATGCGCACTTGATCGTCATGGGGGGGACGGGAGCCGCCTCAGTCACGCCGGCCGAGGAGTTTCGCAGCCTGCGCACGCGCCTGAACCACCTCCAGACGCTTCAGCCGATTCGAACCCTCGTGATCACCTCGCCGGGCCCCGCCGAGGGCAAGTCGTTCACCGCCTCCAACCTGGCCATCGCCGAAGCCCAACTGGCCGACAATCCGACCCTGGTGTGCGACTTCGATTTCCGGCGCCCGGTGATTCACACCTATTTCAATCTCAGCCGGACGCCCGGCATCACGGATTACCTCCGAGAACGGGCGACGCTGCGCGACATCATCCGGAAAATCGCCGGGCTGAACCTCTATGTGATCCCCGCCGGCGAGCCGGTCATCAATCCGCTCGAGCTGCTCAATCTCACCCGCTGCAAGCAGATGATCGAGGAGTTGGCGCGCCATTTCCACTGGGTCATCCTCGACACGCCGCCCCTGCTGTACGCCTCCGACGCCAACCTTCTGAGCACGCTCTGTCACGGCACGCTGCTGGTGGTGCGCATCGGCGTCACGACGATCGAGTCAGTGACGCGAGCCGTGCAGACGTTGTGCGAAAACAACCTGCTTGGGGTGGTGGCCAACTGCGCCCATCAGCGGGAGCTTTACAGCAAGTACGCCCCCTATTACACCTACTACTATCAACACGACCGCGAGGATCGGCCTGTCGCCGCCGACTAGGAACCGGAAACGGACGCCTTGGGCCCGCAGCGGGCGATGGCCCGGCTCATGTTGCATTCGCTAGAATGAGGATTCGGACCCGCGCCGACAGTGGAAACCTGAAACCGGATGAAAGCCGCTGACGTCTCCTGGCACAGCGCGGACTGGAAAGGAAGCCGGATTCTCATGAGCGCAAGCAGGCGAAGACGCCTGGACTGGGCAGTTTGCTTGCTATTGACAGTTCCGGTGGCGCCGGCCCAAACCGCTGATCCGGCGGCGCAAACGGCCGAGCAGGCCGCGCCGCAGCGCCCGGCCCAGCGTCCCAGCCCGTTTGAAACCGTCCCGCAGGCGAGCCCCTCCGGGGCCACCCAACAAAAGCCCCCCTCGCCGTTTGAAGCCCCGCCCGTCGCGCAGGAGGAGCCCAAACCTCAACGGCCGCCCTCGCCTTTCGAAGCCCCCAAAGAGGCGCAGCCGCCCAAGGCCGAGGAGCCGACGCAGGACATCATCGAAGCGATCGAGTTTCGCGGGGCGCGGCGCGTGCCGCAGGACACGCTTCGGGCCATGATCTTCAGCAAGAAGGGAGACAAGTACGATCCGGAGGCTTTGCACCGGGACTTCATGGCTCTGTGGAACAGCGGACGCTTCGATGACATCACTCTGGAGCGAGAGCGGGGCAAGTACGGCTGGATTGTGCGTTTCCGCGTGGTCGAACGCCGCGTGGTCCGCACCATCAAGTACGAAGGCAACAAGTCGATTCAAGTTTCGGAGATCCTTGACCGCTTCAAGGAACGGCGCGTGGGCCTGGCGGTCGAGTCCCAATACGACCCGAATAAAGTTCAGCAGGCGACGGTGGTCCTCAAGGAGTTCCTGGCCGAGCGCGGGCGGCAGTTCGCCACGGTCGAACCGGTAATCCGCCAGGTGCCGCCCTCCTCGCTTGAGATCACCTTCCGCATCAATGAGGGCCCGAAGGTCAAGGTGGGCAAGATCAACATCGACGGCAACTCCGTTTTCAGCGATCGGGCCGTCATCCGCGCCATGAAGAACCTCCGGCCGATCGGCATCCCCTACTCGCTGCTGTTTGAGAATCTGTTCTCCAAAGCGTTTGATTCCACCAAGCTCGAAGAGGACAAGGACCGGGTCCGCAACCATTATCAGGAACGGGGCTACTTCACGGCCCGCGCTCTCGATCACCGAGTGGACATCCGCGACGTGGGCGGCGGCAAGTTCAAGGTTCCGCTGTTTTACCCCAACAAGCCCGGCAAACGCGCCGACATCACCATCCGGCTCGAGGAAGGGCGGCAGTACCGGCTGAACAGGATCAATTTCGAGGGCGTCAAGCTCTTCCGTACCCCGGAGACGCTGATGCGGCCTTTGTTCGGCATGGAGAAAGGCGACGTCTTCTCGACCAAGAAGCTGCGCAAGGGTCTGGAGAACATGCGCAAGCTCTATGGCGAATTCGGCTACATCGATTTCGTTCCGGAGCCTTACCCGGAGCCGGTGCCCGGCACCAACCTCGTCGATCTGAACCTGTCGGTCGAGGAGGGCAAGCAGTTCTTCGTGCGCCGCATCGACTTTTCGGGCAACACGACCACGCGCGACAAAGTGATCCGGCGCGAGCTGCTCATCGACGAGGGCGACATGTTCAACACGCGGCTCTGGGAGGTGAGCATTCTCCGGCTGAACCAGCTCGGCTACTTCGAAGTCTTGAAGGAGGAGGAGGCGGCTGAGATCCGCCGTGACACCAAGACCAACACGGTCGACATCACGTTGAAGGTCAAGGAGCGGGGCAAGAACTCCGTGCAGATGACCGGCGGCGTGAGCGGCATCGCCGGTTCGTTCCTCGGTTTCGGCTACGCCACCAACAACTTTCTCGGTTTGGGCGAGACGCTCAGCATCGACGCGCAGGTGGGCACGCGCCTGAAGAACGTCACGTTCGGCTTCACCGAGCCCTACCTGTTCGACCGTCCCATCCAGGCCGGCTTCACCATCTACACCACCCGGTTCAACTTCGACCAGGGCCGCGAGTTGAGCCTCCTCACCGGGCGCAACCTGATTCCGCTGTTCAACGCCCTCGGCCAGCAGAATCTGCTCAACTACATCTCGCAAGGTTACGGTTTTACGACCTTCGTGAGCTACCCGTTGCGGCGGTCGTTTGCGCGCGTCAGCATGACCTACGGCTTCGACCGGCAGGACATCGAGACGCTCAGCGAGGCGTCGAAGGAGTACTTCGACTACATCAACTTTCAGGGGCTGGACGGGCCCAACTCGCTGACCGGCATTCGCACGAGCCGCATCGTGCCGGCCTACCACTACAACACCGTCAACCATCCGATCACGCCCTCCACCGGCAAGCAGATCTTCATTTCGACCTCGTTTGCCGGCATCGGCGGCAACGTGAAGATGATCTCGCCGACCATCGACTTCAAGATGTTCCGGCCGGCCCTGCGGCAGGGACACGTCTGGGGCGTGCACTTCCTCGGGCGCGTGGTGACGGGCTACGGCGGGGTCGCCGCCCCGCCGTTCCATCGCTTTTACATGGGCGGGGAGAACGACGTGCGGGGCTTCGAGATCTGGAGCATCATCCCGGTGGCCTGGGTGCCGAGCTTCACCCGAGCGCGCATCCTCAACGACGACGGCTCGGCCCGCACGCAGAAGATCATCACCTCCGACGGCAAGGTCGCTTTCGCGCCGGTCACCCAGGAGGTGCCCATCTATCAGATGATCTTCCCGGGCGGAGATGCCCAGGCGGTGGGGAACTTCGAGTACCGCATCCCGATCGTCGGGCCGTTGACACTCGCCCTGTTCTTTGACGCCGGCGTCAACCGGATCATCTTCCCCAACCAGCTCAGGCTGAATGCCGGCCGGCTGGCGGAACTCAACGGGCGATTTCCCCAGGCCGCCTTCGACGGCAAGGCGATCCTCAACAAGGTCACGCAGAGCTTGCGGACCTCGACCGGCTTCGAATTTCAGATCATGATGCCGGTGGTGAACGCGCCGTTTCGGCTTTACTGGGCATACAACCCCAACGTGGTCCAGACCTGGCTCCAGCCGCCGGTGGTGGCCGACCGCTCCTACTTCCCCAACCAGGCGTCGTTTCTCGATTCGGTCATCCGTTTCGGCCAGGCTTTTCCGTACTATGAACAGCGTCGGATGTTCCGGTTCACCATCAGCCGGACATTCTGAGGGGACAACGACCGGTCTCGGCGTATGCTAGCATCAGTAATAGCCTCAGGAGTTTTCAAAGTGAACAAACCGATATTGATGGCTTT
>Ga0197142_1003548_pt1 | contig 13029 bp, 14 predicted proteins | sample GBS60_MetaG_FD_148614 | JGI IMG/M metagenome (GOLD analysis project Ga0197142, IMG submission 148614) | Sediment microbial communities from Great Boiling Springs, Gerlach, Nevada, United States - GBS 60_MetaG | ecosystem: Environmental > Aquatic > Thermal springs > Hot (42-90C) > Sediment... | reverse complement strand
CACCGAGACACCGTAGCCTGTGGTTCCAAGCTCATGGGGTATCCCTCCCAACTCCCGAGGCTTTCCGGTGCAGGCCCTCATATCACCCACTTCATGAGCGAAGACCGCCATGTCCAGCTCGGTGGTCCCCATATCTGTGGCCGCAATATACTGGAGAGGGACGTATGGTTTGATGGCTTTTGCGAAGGCCCTCATCCACGAGACCCTATCGACGTTTGAGGGGTCTCCCATTATCCCGGCCTTAGCTCCGCCGAAGGGCAGGCCTGCGAGGGCACACTTCCAGGTCATCACTCTAGCAAGTCTGAAAACCTCTACCGGTGTGACGGTTGATGTGAAGCGGATGCCTCCCTTACCCGGGCCGATGGCTGTGTTATCTATAACAAGGACGCCGTGCATGCCGCTGTCAGGGTCGTAGGCGTGTATTACCTTCTCAGGCCCCCACTCATCAGTTAAGCTCCAAACATCAAACTCATCCAACATGCTAATCAATCAGGCGGTATCTGCTTATTAGGTTATCAGTGAACTCCACCACCATCCACTACATAACCCGCTATCTGCCTCTCACCCAAGCTACTATGGAATATTTGGAAAGACTTCAGAACCATAGTCGGATCCAAGTCTCTCGTAATTATTATGAGCCTTGATCTTTCACTGGGATCGGCCCTGAAGTGCTCGGGCGTGTGGATAATATGCTGGACACCGTTTAAGATTACGAAATCACCGCCGCCGACGTTTACAACTGCTTTGACACGTAGTATCCTATCACCGTGTCTATATAGTAGGGCGCTGAGCCATACTCCGAATACAGTCCAGTCGACCTCGCCTTCGAATATTACTGAGAGATGGTTTGATCTTCCCAACTTGATATCTGGGAGATTTCTTTTGAGAGTTAATTCAGTGCTGTATCCTGATAGGAAGATATAGGGATCCAGCCCACCCTTTACAGCTTCTACAATCTCAGTGGCCGCGTTCAAACTTCTGATCCGCTCTACAAGGGCCTCCGTCTTAGGCGATATGTCACCCTTGGTCAGGACTGTCAAATCGGCCATCATAATCTGCTTAATAGTCTCGGTAGATCTCTCAAGATTTCTCAAGCCGTCAACTGTGCTGAGGGTCGCCACTATCTTGTGGATTTTATAGTGGTGTTGGAGCACAGGGTCTGTGGTTATTGTAAAGCATATCGGCGCCGGATCCGAGATACCGGTTGTCTCGATAACAACGTACTCCGGTGTCGGAGTCTCTCCACGCATCTCGAGGCTCAGCTCTTCTCTTAATGCGTTGGCAAGGTCTTCCCGGACATTACAGCATGCACATCCACCACCCAGGAGTTTAACCTGCTCGCTCAACTGTTTAACCAGTTGGTGGTCTAGACTTGTCTCGCCGAGCTCGTTGATTATCACCTTTACCTTCGACCTATCCTGGAGTCTTGATATGACGCCTCGGAGTAGGGTGGTCTTGCCGCTTCCCAGAAAGCCTGTGAGGATGATTACCTTCCTAGTCATCCTCCCCTGCACCTTGGAGATATTCTAGGAGCTTTTCATCCAGCGGGTCCAAGGGTTTTCCCAGGAGCTTCTCAACCTGGGGCCATAGGCCTGACAAGTCGTTTACGATTACTGACCGCCCCTTCCTGTCGCTGAGGAGGTATTTGCCGCCCTCCCAATCCCTGACGGTGAGCCCGTATGGCTTGAGTATCCGCCCAACAACCGACGCCCTCCTCATCCTTAAACGCCTTATCTGTCTAGCGTAATCTCCACCCGACTCCACCTCCTCATCTTTCTCCCAGGGAATCCTCTCGGTCCAGTGGATGTGAGAGCGGAGCTCGCCGCAGATCCCACACATAATATCTCCTTGGTTCTCCCTGTAAATAAACCAAATTAGGCGGCCGGATAGACTGTATTCTGATGGGAGTTTCAGGCTTGGCGGTGAGGGTGCCTCGGCTTTTGGCTGAGAGAGTTAGGAGGATGCTTCTTGACGGTGGTCTTCTGGATAGTAGCCGGTCCATCACAAGTGTGGATGATATGGTTCTGCTTCCTCTCAAGGGTGGCAGCCCAGCTCTACCTGTGGGCTGTTCGATAGTTGAGGTAGATCTACCGCCGAGTAGAAAATATAGGGAGGTTGCCAGAGTTGGCTGCTCCTTCGACATCATCGGCTCGATCGCCGTGATCAATAAGGCCATGGACCCTGTCACAGCTTCCCGCACAGCAGCTGAGATAATGGCCAACCATCCCCGGGTGTTGACGGTCCTGCTGAAGACCGGGCCGGTATCTGGTGATGAGAGGGTTGGGAGATATGAGGTCGTTGCGGGTATACCCTCCACCGAAACCATTCACAGAGAGTCAGGATGCGTCTTCAAGCTGGATCTCTCGAAGGTTTTCTTCAATCCACGGCTGGGGAGTGAGAGACTCAGGATCGCTAAGATGACAGGCCCCGGGGAGACGGTGGTGGATATGTTCGCAGGTGTTGGGCCGTTCTCGATAGTGATCGCTAAGATCAACCGGAGTGTCAAGGTCTATTCTGTGGAGAAGAACCCATACGCCTTCCGCTATCTCATGGAGAATATCAGACTCAATAAGGTGGCCAATAGGGTGACGGCCGTGTTGGGTGATTCTTCTAGGATATTTGAGGGGCTTGAGATTAGGGCAGACCGGGTGATAATGAACCTCCCCCATCATTCCCTCAACTACCTTCCCGTAGCCGCCAGCATAGTCAAACCCGGTGGAGTTATCCATCTCTACACAATCCAAGTCGGTGAGGGGGGTGGCGGTAGGTTGGAGCTGGCGGAGAGGATTCTGGCGGAGGCTGGACACCGTATATCCGAAGCTTCCAGCAGGGTTGTGAAGGAGGTATCGCCCCGTGAGTCTATAGTCTGTCTCGACCTCCGCTTGTAAACCGTTATCTAAAGGTATGCATATTTTTTGGACGTGGGTGTTAGGATAGGAGACATAATTCCCGCAGAGGCCGTGGATAAGACGGAGATAAGGACGCTCGGAGGGAAGACTATAGCCCTAGACACATATAACATACTCTACCAGTTCCTCTCCACCATAAGGGGATCAGACGGAAGGCCTCTCATGGACCGGAGGGGCCGGATAACAAGCCATCTAAGCGGCCTCTTCTTCAGAACCGTCAACTTACTCGCAGAAGGGGTGAAGCCTGTCTTCGTATTCGACGGTAGACCGCCTGAGCTGAAGAGGGAGACGATAGAGAAGAGGGTTGTAAGCCGTAGTGAGGCGAGGAGACAGTATGGCGAGGCCCTCCAGGCGGGCGATCTGGAGACAGCTAGGAAGATGGCCCAGCGTGCGGCGGCCCTCGAACAGTATATGGTGGATAGCTCGGCGGAGCTGCTTAAGAGGATGGGTGTGCCATATGTTATGGCTCCGTCGGAAGGTGAGGCTCAAGCCGCTTACATGGCCTCTAAGGGTGATGTTTATGCTTCAGGCTCTCAGGACATGGACTCACTCCTGTTCGGCTCTCCGAGGCTTGTGCGAAACCTCTCAATAGTGGGTAGGAGGAAGCTGCCGGGGAAGAAGGCCTATGTTGAGGTTCAGCCGGAGATAATCCATCTCGACAGGCTTCTCAAGGCTCTCAGCATCAGCAGGGATCAGCTCATCGACATAGGCATACTGGTTGGGACTGACTACTCACCTCCTATCGAGGGCGTCGGCCCCAAAACTGCCCTAAAAATAGTGAGGGAGCATGGGTCGATAGAGAACGCCGTATCCAAGGGTGTGATAGAGATCGACTTTGATTATCAATCTGTTAGGAGTCTCTTCAAAAACCCAAGCGTGTCAGACAATTATAGGATTGAATGGGGTGAGGTGGAGAGGGATGAGGTTGTCCAGCTTCTATGTGGGGAGTATGATTTCTCAGAGGATAGGGTTGTGAAGGCCCTTGACATGCTGGGAAAAAAGACTGGTCAGAGAGGCGGCGGACTAGACGCCTACCTCAGCTAAGCCTCACCAACAGCCTCCACAATCTTACGCGTCTCGTCTAGACTTGTCACCTTAACACGACCATGGATCTCCAGCTTGAGCAGCGCCTGGTTAAGCTCGCTCTTGGTGATCTCAACCCCAGCCCTATGGAGCTCATCCAGTAGGTTCTGCACCATAGTCTTACCACCGAGCCGCCTCAGAACATCCAATATGCTATAGTATGTTGACAAGGTCTTCAGCCTATCATGGCCAAGGGTCTCTCGGAGGTTCTGAGAACCTCACCCAGCCTCTCATACTCCCTTAGCATCTGCGGCGAGATACTGGGCTTAACGATTGTGAAAGCCTCCTCAACGTCGATCTTCGTCACCTTCTCAGCGTTGATGTCTCTCCGTAAAGCCGCTAGGGCGGCCTCTCTGCATAGTGATTCAAGATCGGCGCCTGAGAATCCCTCACTCCTGCTGGCCAGATCCTCTAACCGTATATCTTCCGCGAGCGGCATGTTCCTTGTATATATTGAGAGTATTTCAAGCCTTGATCTCTCATCGGGGGGCGGTATGAATATTAGCCTATCAAATCTCCCGGGACGTAGTATTGCGGGGTCTAGCAGGTCCGGCCTGTTGGTAGCACCTATCACAACTATGTCGGTTAGCTCCTCTATCCCATCCATCTCCGCAAGCAGCTGGCTGGCAACCCTATTGGCCACGCCGGAGCTGTCCTCCATCATATCCTTCCTCGGAGCTATCGACTCGATCTCATCAAGGAAAATGACAGCGGGAGCCGCCTGCCTCGCCTTTCTAAAGGTCTCCCTTATCGCCTTCTCAGACTCACCCACCCACTTAGAGTAGATCTCCGGCCCCTTAATCGTGATGAAGTTGGCCTCACTCTCAGTGGCCACGGCCTTAGCCAGAAGGGTCTTCCCACAGCCAGGCGGCCCATAAAGTAAAACACCCTTCGGAGCCTTTATCCCAAGCCTCTGGAACTTCTCAGGATACTTCAGAGGCCACTCCACAACCTCGATAAGCTTCTGCTTGACGTTGGACAGGCCTCCTATATCCTCCCACCTCACCGTAGGCGTCTCAACCTCCACCTCCCTTAGGGCGCTGGGCGTTATCTCCTTGTAAGCATCCATGAAATCCCTCATAGTCACCTCAAGATTGTTCAATATCTCAGGCGCTATCTTCTCCTCAGAAAAGTCTATATTGGGTAGAATCCTCCGGATCGCCTTCATAGCCGCCTCCCGGCAGAGGGCCGTCAAGTCGGCGCCAGTGTATCCCCTAGTTATCTCACCCAGCTTCTCAACAGCCACATCCTTCGCTAAGGGCATGCCCCTAGTGTGGATGTGAAGTATCTCAGTTCTCCCCCTCTTATCTGGTATGCCTATCTCAATCTCCCTATCAAATCTCCCCGGCCTCCTCAGGGCTGGATCCAGCGCGTTGGGCCTGTTGGTAGCGCCTATCACGATTACAGAGCCCCGGCCCTCCAGGCCGTCCATCAACGCCAGAAGCTGGGCCACAACCCTCTTCTCAACCTCGCCAGTCACCTCACTCCTCTTGGGAGCTATCGCATCTATTTCATCGATGAAGATTATGCTGGGCCCCTCCTCCTCCGCCTTTCTAAAGATCTCCCTGAGCCTCGCCTCGGTCTCGCCGTAATACTTGTTCATTATCTCCGGACCGTTGATGAGTATAAAGTTGGCTTCAGCCTCTGTGGCCACGGCCTTAGCCAGAAGGGTCTTCCCACAGCCAGGCGGCCCATAAAGTAAAACACCCTTCGGAGGCTCTATCCCCAGCTTCTGGAAAAGCTCTGGGAAGCGGAGCGGCAGCTCTATCATCTCCCTAACCCGCTGTATCTGCTCCTGCAATCCGCCGATATCCTCGTAGGTTATGCTGGTCCTGAGGGTTTTCTCCTGGACGATCCTAGACTGTATCACAAGTTTTGTCTTCGGGGTTATCTTGGTGATTCCCGTCGGCCTGGTTTGAACAACTGCGAAGGTGAAGAGGTTGCCGAAGAACAGGACTGGCACAATATTCTTATGCACCACCGGATATTCTATGAGCCTGCTCTTCACCAGCTTTGTGAAATTTTCATCAGGCTTTACGGAGGAGTTGTAGGGCGCCAATACAACCAGCTGGGCCTCCTTGACCTGAGCCTTCTTCACCAAAACATAGTCGTTGAGTGAGACTCCGGCGTTATTCCTTATATGACCATCTATCCTTATGATATCCTTGTCCTTCTCATCCTCCACATAGCCGAGCCATACGGTAGCCGCAGTAAGCTTCTTACCCCTAATCTCAATCACATCACCGGTGGAGAGACCAGCCTCAGCTCCAACACTTCTATCGATCCTTGCTATCCCATAGCCGACATCACGTTGCTTGGCCTCGGCAACCCGGAGCCTCAGCTCTTTAACGCTCATCGGATTTATTTCCACACCAGCATAATTTAAGCGTAATCAATTTTAACCATGTTAGAGTATTCTAGTGACTTTCTCAATACTTATCTCCGATACCCCTCCAACCCCCCGGACAGTCTGCTCCAAGGCTTCTCCAACTCCCTCTGCATCGGGGAGGGTGAAGGCTACCAGAAGCGCATGCAGGCCAAACCCCATCTCCTCCACCCTATGATCCCTTACCTTGACCCCGTCGGGTAGCTTTGATCGGATATCCTCGAGTAGCTTATCCAATTCCGTATCAGGGTCTTCGGGGAAGATCCTCATGAGAACTAGGACATCAGCCATATATAACCACCGTCACGGTCCCTTAAACCAGCATGTTGGACAGACGTATGGGCGGGCCAGCTCCCTACAGACCTCACAGCGCCAGATGACCGATTTCCCACAGCTCGGGCAGGGGAATGATACGGCTGACTCGCTCGGTATGATAGGTCTATGGCACCAGTTGCAAAGCGGGATTGTCTGCTGTCCGCTCATCATACCTTGGACGGCACATATCAGCTTTTAAGTCTTCCCAGAGGATCGGTGAGGTGGGCCTGCATGTAAGCCTTAAGTAGGTTGGCTGCCAGTGAAAGCCCTCTCCAGTGGAGGGTTGAATGGAGTAATGTCGGCAAATGTTTCTCCATATCACCCACCTCGCCTAGCCTTCTGGCCAGGCCGCTCTCAATAACAGCCTGGAAGAGTATCTCAACCATTCTAGGGCTAAGCTTTGAGACAAACCTTCGGAGAAGATAGGTTCTCTTCAACTCTCTGAGGGCTGGGCCTGCCAGCTTCCAAAACGCCGTCCTGCCAGCGATATGATGGGCCGCAGCCATTCCACAAAGCCCTCCGTAGACCACTCCACCTCCCGTGGTGGCCTTAACCTGTCCAGCCACATCGCCGACGAGGAAGGCTCTATCCCATACAGGCTCTCCGTGCGGGGGGCCGACGTATATGGATGATGACGAAATGCCGATCACTCTACTCTTGGGGAAATGCTCTGATAGAAAACGGTATGCAAGAGACCATGTATCCCGCATGGCAGCAACACCGACCTTACCCACATGCTCGTCAACCGGGACTAGGTAGGCGAAGAAATCTGGTAGATACTCTTTAAAATAAAGGTAGACTAGGTCTGGGTCGAGGCCATGTCCTGCAACTTGGAACTGTATTATCGGGATCCACTGTCCGAGGCTGTAGTTTGGATTGACTCGCCTAGCTATGTGCGCCCTCCTACCCTCAGCCACAACCAGGTATCTCGTATACACCTCCTCACCGCCCACCACCAGTCGGAACCCATCACCCATCCTGGCCGCATCCCTCACATGCGAGCCCAGCCGCAGCTGAGCCCCAGCCGCTAAAGCCTCCTCAGCGATAAACTGGTCAAACCTCTCCCTATTACAGACAACCGCCACATCCCCACCAGCACTCACCGTAAATTCCCTTCCAGAGGGTGAGGTGAAAGTAGCTCCCATCACTCTATTCTGCAGGTATGGGCCGTCGGCCGGTAGCTTCAGGAGCTTAAGCCCCGACAGGCTGTATAGGCCTGCGCACCTCTCCGGCCTTCCGATTGTCCGATCCTCCTCAAAGACTATAACCCTGAAACCCGACTCGCCCAGCTCTCTTGCGGCCAGAAGACCGGCCGGCCCTCCACCAACAACAGCTACGTCATAGCTCCGCAATTTGATAAATAGAGGCTCTCCTCCAGCTATAAAGTATGAGGAAGGTCTCAGCCCACATACATGTCTACGGTAGGGTTCAGGGTGTTTTCTTCCGGGCCAATATGAAGAAGGTCGCCGACACTCTCGGGCTGAGCGGATGGGTTAGAAACCTGCCTGATGGAAGTGTTGAAGCATATGCAGAGGGGCCGGAGGAGAGTGTCAAGAAGCTAGTGGAGTGGTGTCACACCGGCCCGCCGGCCGCAAGAGTTGAAAGAGTTGACGTGGAATGGGGGCAATATACTGGCCTCCCATCAGGTTTCAAAGTTAGATGGTCCTGACCAGCCTTGCAGCGATATTGGATGGGGGCTGGGACTCGTAAAGCCCAGTAGCTATTGTGGAGAGGTTCCTCACCTCTGCCTCCTTCAACACGATGATGGCCAGTGTCAGAACATTCTTCATAGGTTTCCAGTAGTAGTATTTCGAGGAGAGGGACAACTTCTCAGCCACAAGCATATTCTCAAGACCCCTAACCAAGGTTGGAAAATCCCTGGCCTCGGGGAGCCGGAGCCCTGTAAAAGTCTCCATGAGAATATTAACCGCCTCATCAACCTCCCTACATTCAATAAGCCTATCTACAGTCTCTCCCCGCAACTCTATCCCATCATGGGGGATAAACTCCTTTATCTCGGCGGGTGGCAGACCCCAAGCTTTAAGCCTCAGGACCGTAGTCACCATCCCCATGTCAAGGTCAAGGGAGATCAGCCTCCTGTAATCAGGGCGTTCACCCCTCGGAAGCCTCTTGAAAGCCTCTAAAAGCCCGTTTAGAAAGGCTTTATCGAGGACCGCGTCGAAGGCGGCCAATTCCCTCCGCTCGCTCCAAACACGTAGGGCGATCTGCGCAGCTGTCCCAAGGTCTGTTTCGGACATCTCATTCACAGCCGCCTGCAAATCTCTGGCGTTTACAGCCTTCACGAGCTGATCCCTCACATGAAGCAGCGTCTCAGGATAAGGGTCAACAGCCTCCATGATCTCCTCATAAGACTTGCCCAGAGCCTTACCCCTTAGGACCGTCTTAAAATTTACATGGAGGTGGCGTCTAAAATAGGCCTCGAGGATGGGCTTATTGGCCGAGCTCCTAATGAGACCATGATGGGTATCGATGAGGCTTCTCCAGAAAGCCCTCTCAACCTTGAGGGGTGTGTAGGGCCGCTGCATCTGGGCCAGATGAACCCCATACGCTGAGGCTCTCAGCCTGTCCACAAAATCCTCGAGACCCCTAGAATCTACAAGCTCCTCGATGAAGGAGAAGGGGAAGAGATACGATCTGAGAGCGTATGATCTGGAGATACTGTAGACTGGATCCAGTTTAACGGCCCGCATCATCTCAGGCCTCTCCAAGTAGGGCTGAGACCGTGAAAGCCACCGCCTCGCCTATGTGTTTCTCAGCCCTCTCCCTAACCTCGGCAGACTCCCTCTCACCCTTCTCCATAATCTCCCTCGCCTTAGCCTCGGCCGCAGCCCTTGTCTCAGCGAGAAGCCGCTCCATGAGATTCTGAACCTCACCAACGAGCTTATCCTTAAGACTCTCAGCCTCCCTCTCAGCCATGATCACAAGCTCCCTCCCAGCCTTGGAAGACTCGGCCACAAGCTTATCCAGCTCCGACTCAACCTCAGACAGCCTACCAATAACCCTCTCCAGCTCAGCAGACCCGCCTTCCATGCAGAATGAAGAAATAAGCCCTTGATTTGAGGATTTCCCATCCTTATTACACACGCCACATAATTCAAAACGCATGGCTGGGGTGGCGGAGAAGATACATGCGGCCATAGCCAGGATAAGGGACCCGGCTACAGGAGCCCCAGCAACACCCCTCCACTTCACCATCACAGTGAAAGAACACACCGAGGGAACAGTCCAAATAATCATAACACCCCGCGACCCATACTCCACAACAGCCCTCACCTACGCAGAAGCCGTCAAAACAATAGCAGCAAAAGTGGAGGGGGTGAAGCAAGTCATAATAGAATGCAGAAACCATGTGATGGCCGACCTCATCAACATGAGACTAAACCAGCCATAACCATAAACCAGGTAGATGAATATTTCAACCGCTTTCCAAATTAACCCTTTGCCAGATTAGGATGGACCTCACATCTGTAAACATTTTCACAACCAATAGACTGGTTTAACAAATAATCTCCCAACTCGGCATAGACTTGGAAAACCTAATATTAAACGGGCACTATTCTTATATGTTGAGAGTAAATTACGTTTTGAAAAAAGTTGTTCCAATTTTCTTAACCCTTTCGACAATTGCAATACTACTCTCAAATGCTCAAGGGAGTTTTTCATGCCCAGATTTACCGACTGATGAGCAAATTCAAGAAGCCGCCAGGGAGTTCTACGACAACCTGAAAGAACGCGGCTACCCCATCGCAGAATACAGGGCGATAAAGGCCTTCTACTATATCGACAAAGATCGTGTCCTTAATTTTGTTCTTTTCTTCGCAATCTGGGAGGAGGACTCGTGGGCGGAGGAATCAATCGGGAGCGGCCCTTACGCAGTCCTTGTGGGTGAATACCGGCAAAACAAACTGCACTGGTTCTTCTCAGAAGCTGTTGAAATACCCAGATATTGGATGGCAGGATGGCAAATCCCCTTCGAGTGTGAAGATAGAGCTCCAGAGAAGACTGAAGATGGTCTCCCCCCAGATGGAGGCGATGGTTTTCCCCTCGGGATTATCACGGCAATTGCTGTACTAATTGCTGTTATGGCCGGAGTGGGTGTTCTAGTATTATCTAAGGGGACGAAGGCGCCCCCCATGAAAGGAAACCAGATATACTCACCACCTCCGCCACCACCACGACCACCATCTCCAGCCCAGACGGCTCCACAAGTTGCACAACAACCGTATGAAGAGATCGACCCAGCAGTCAGGAGATGGTTAGAAAATAACCCGATCTACCCAGGCTACTGGTACGTCACTCAGGATGGCGAGTATGTGACCAATGAGATAAATCCTGATTACACAATACCCGTTGAATGGATAAAGGGCCCATCAAGCGAACCACTAGCAGAGATATTCTCCACACCAGTACCCAAAATAGCCCAATCATTACATTCCAGCAGAATAACGGCATTAGTGAAGCGCAACAAACCCGAGCTACTCGACAAACTAACCCTAAACTCATGGCGTAAGCTTAGCGAAGACCAGCGGAGGGATGTCACACAAAAGTTTGCAGACATTTTAGCAGACCGGCTGGAGATCTCCTCCATAAACGTAGAACTGGATCCGCACCTAGAATATTCAGCCGTATATGACTGGTATTCCGACCCCCCGAGAATTCAGATCTCACCCGGAACCATGAACTGCCCAGCTTATTCAATTGGAGCTGTCACCCATGAGTTCCAACACTATATCCAACATACCGCCCCTGAGAAGATACCTGGCGCCACCCCCGAATACCTAAACGCTATGAAAAAAAATCTCGAAAATTATATCCATCACAGCGTCGATCCCGTACGCTATGCAGGCCAGCTTTGGGAAAGGGATGCCGAGAGCATGGCTAAGATCATGTCAAACAAGATAATCAAAGCGGCTTATCAGCAGAGGTTTGAGAGGCTTGTTGAAACGATATGGGGGAAAGAAGGGCTTGAAATTCTAAATAAGCAATCCAAAGCGGAAGCTGAGAGAAAACTCGAAAGACTCTTTGACAAAATTTTTGGAGAGGAAGGAGCTGATATCCTCCCAAGCAGCATAAGATAGGACATGGCAGGTGATATCATGCAAGGAAACCAGATCCCTTCATGGGTTCCTGAAAAGTCAAGGAGACTTATTTTGAAGATAGCCTCTTCGCTTAAAGAGCTGGGGTATAGCGAGGGACCAATGCTCTGGGATGCCGCAAGGCGTATGGCCATCACTCCAGCCCTGACCGAGGATATGTTCGCATACATCGCATCTGGAAAGCCGAAAGTGGAGGTTGGGCTGCCTAGACCCCGCATGCTCTCAAGACAACTCCCAGGAAACCACACAGTAGCATCCCTCATGCTAGACCTTGGACTAAGCCCTGCAGCCGCATTCCTACTAGGTGCAGAGCTACTAAACAATACCCCAGATGCGTTAAGGGTGATAGAGAAAATAATCGAGGAGGGATACTGCACAACGCTGCCGGACGGTAGGAAAGCCCTGGTCCACCCGCCGATCGCAGAAAAATATCCCTCATGCCCCAACTGCGGAAGGAGATGGACGAGGAGATACGAGAGCTGCCCCACATGCGGATACAATGAGAAATACAATCAGATTGATCTCGGCCAGCTCCCTGAGAATATAAAAGAGCTGATAAAATCAGAGTTCTCAAAGGAAAACAGCAGCAAATAATAAAGACACAAACCCATGGGACAGCCCATGTAAACCAGTAATTTAAACACCCATTCAGGCGCCAGACGGACGAAAAACCACCAAGCCGAGCAACACAAACCCCAAATATAATCTATTTAAACACGGCAAAACCACATCTAACAGACCACACAGGCCCAAACCCACTGCTACAGCCCGGTCGTCTAGCGGTCAAGGATGCGGGGCTTTGGACCCCGCGACGCCGGTTCAAATCCGGCCCGGGCTAGATATATGATATTCTTCTTCAAAATGACATCTACAATTACATACAGACGGCCTGCTACAAGTAGCACACCTACCCATTTTACGCTCCTCAGACTTCACATTAATCGCCTTCACCAAAATCGAGGTTTACTCCCCTTGTTCCTACCCTCCTTCCTTGTCTTTGTCCCACAGCTCGGGCATTTATTACTGAGCCTTTCTCCGGGATGCTGAACTTCTCAAACACCAGCCCTTGTTTCAGACTCCGCAGTCCAGAAGCCTCAAGGGTTATGATTTTACTAATTTGTTTAAAAGGAGGGGGAAGGAAAGGGGAAGGGGGTTTGGCTTGGCGTCTTTTGATGTAGTTTTCGAGGCGTCTCCGTTTCCTCTGAATGGTGAAGCCCAC
>Ga0197142_1003546_pt1 | contig 13030 bp, 10 predicted proteins | sample GBS60_MetaG_FD_148614 | JGI IMG/M metagenome (GOLD analysis project Ga0197142, IMG submission 148614) | Sediment microbial communities from Great Boiling Springs, Gerlach, Nevada, United States - GBS 60_MetaG | ecosystem: Environmental > Aquatic > Thermal springs > Hot (42-90C) > Sediment... | reverse complement strand
ACGGCGCCACCGATGAGGAACTGCGCGCGCTCTTCATGCAGGCGGTCGTCGCCAAGCCGCGCGGCCACGCGCTGGCTGAGGGCATCCTGCCCACGTCGCTCCCGATGTCCCACATCGGCGGATAGGCGTAATTACCTACCACAAAGGGCACAAAGTACTCACAAAGGACACAAAGTTTAGCGGTTAGTGGTCAGGGGTTAGGGGTTAGAAAATTGGGCTAACCCCTAACGACTGACCCCTGACGGCTAAAATCCCTTCGTGCCCTTTGTGTAGCCTTCGTGTCCCTTCGGGCCGAGCCCTCAGGGCGAGGCCTTCGTGGTTTTTACGAAACGATTCTTGGGTAGGCAGTTACGGATAGGCCCTGAAACCCGGTTTATGACAGACATCCCCTTTTCCATCGCTCCACTGGAACGGATAGAGGACTTCCTGGCCTGTGAGCGCCTTCAGCAGGCCGTCTGGCATCTGGGGGATGAACACATCCCCAAAGCGACTGCCAGTATGCTCATCGCCAGCCAGCGATACGGCGGAATGGTCCTGGGCGCCTTTGACCCCGAGGAACATCTCATCGGTTTCCTGTTCGCCCTGCCCGGAACGGTCCCGCCCGACAACCCCGCCGCGGCCGGCCCCCGCTGGCAACTCTGCTCCCGCATCATGGGCGTCCATCCTGACTGGCAGGGTCGGGGTGTGGGATACCGTCTGAAACGGGCCCAGCGGGAGTGGGCCCTGGCCCGCGGCTACGAACTGGTCACCTGGACCTACGACCCGCTGGAGGTGGCCAACGGGACGCTGAACCTGGGGAAACTGGGCGCCATCTGCCGCTGCTACCTGCGGGACTTCTACGGCCCCATGGCCGACGGGCTGAACGTGGGCCTCCCCTCCGACCGGTTTGAGGTCGCCTGGTGGGTGGGGAGCGAGCGGGTGCGGCAACGGGTAGAGAACGGCTGGCGCCCGCCCCGCCTGGAAGACCTGCGGGATGCGGGGGTTGGGGTCATCAATCCGGGCCGCGCCCGCGCCGACGGGTGGGCCGAGCCTGGCCCTGTACGCTTGCCGGAGGGGGAGGCCGTCCTGGTGGAAATCCCGGCCCACATCCAGGCGCTCAAGCGGGCCGACCCCGGTCTGGCCCTGGCCTGGCGGCTGAACGTGCGGGAGGCCTGCGAGGCCGCCTTCGCCGCCGGATACACCGCCTGCGATGTGGTGAAGGCGACGGTGGAGGGCATCCCGCGGGCCTATTATCTGTGTGCTGCGCAGACGGAATGACGCGGGGTTTTGCGGCGGGCGGCGAAGCCGCCCGCCGCAAAACCCTTCTTCAATCTCCTCTCTCCCCTGGCCGCAGGCCAGGGGAGAGGAGGGACAAAGGGGGGTGAGGGGCCAGGAAGATTTGGAGATGCGGAAAGCGTCAACCAATACTGAACCATCCCACATATTTCACCGGAAAATTGAACCATCCCCAGGTCTTTGGTGTATAATAGTGACGACTGTTGCAGGAGGTCAGATTATGGAAGAGCACCTATCTCCCACGCGAAAACCGTTTTTCTCCCGCCTGAGCGAGGACGGGTGGGCCATTATCGTGGGATTGCTACTGATCCTTCTGGTCGTCCTGGGAATTCTGGGCCCCGTTCCCTGGTAACGGGGTTGGGGGCAAAAAGGAGACCGCCGTGAATCCTTCCCGTCATTCAGCCCGATGGATACAGGTCTTATGGCTCGTCGCTTCGCTGATTCTGCTGGTCGCTCTGGCCTGGGCGACCAACTGCCTGGCTGCCATCAGTCCGAAGGCTTTGGAGTATCCCCTGTGGGCCGCTCTGCTGGGTCTGGCAGCAAGCGGAATTGCGTCTGCTGCTGGAGTGAAGGAACGACTGGGGAAAGCCTTCCGGGCAGAACTCTTCCTGAAAACCGGCCTGGTGCTGCTGGGGGCTGCCGTGAACCTGAGGGAGATTCTCGGTATCGGCGCGCGGGGGGTGATCCAGGCCCTGGCCCTGGTCTCCCTGGTCTTCGCCTTCACCTGGTGGCTGGGCGGACGGCTTCACCTGGAGAAGAAGTTGCGGGCGCTGATGTGCGCCGCAGTCTCCATCTGCGGCGTCTCGGCGGCCATCGCTGCGGCGGGCGCGGTGCTTGCCCGACGGGAGCAACTGGCCTACGTGACCGCGCTGGTCATCGTTACTGCGCTGCCAATGATGGTGCTGATGCCCTGGATTGCCGCAGCGACGGGGATGTCCCCTGAGTGGGCCGGGGCCTGGTTCGGCGGCAACATTGATACCACCGCCGCCGTGGTCGGCGCCGGGGCGATGTACGGCGAGGCGGCGGTCAAAGTGGCGTCCATCGTCAAAATGGCCCAGAACGCCCTGATCGGTGTGGTGGCCTTTCTTCTGGCCCTCTACTGGGTGACGAAGGAGGAAGTGGCCACGGTGGGCCGTCCCAACGCGCGGATGATCTGGGAGCGCTTCCCCAAGTTCGTCCTGGGGTTCATCGCCGTATCAGTGCTGGCCTCAGTGGGGCTTTTCACCAAAGATCAGGTCAAAGACATCAACGCGCTGCGCAACTGGGCGTTCACCCTGGCCTTCATCGGCATCGGCTGGCAACTCTCCTTTGGCGAACTGCGGAAAATCGGCCTTCGGCCGCTCCTTGTCTACCTGGCCGGCACGATCTTCAATACCTTGTTGGCCCTGGGGCTGTCCTGGGCTCTCTTCGGCACCTGTCAAGTCAGATGATAACCATTCCGCTCGGAAAAAGGCCAAACTTCAGGGAGGGGGCGGCAGCGAAGCCGCCGGGGATGGGGTGAGGCCAGATTGACGCCCTGCCGTTCGGGAGTACAATAACCTCTTCAATCCCCTCTCTCCCCTGGCCGCAGGCCAAGGGGAGAGGGGAGACAAAGGAGTGTGAGGGGCCAGGAAGATTTGGAGATGCGGAAAGTGTCAACCAATACTGAGCCATCCCCGATAAGCGATAGGCGATAAGCGATAAGCGATAAGCGATAAGCGATAGGCGATATGCGATATGCGATACCGCGCGGCTGTCGTAACGATCAGCGATAAGGGGTATGCCGGAGAGCGGGAGGACGTCAGTGGGCCGCTGCTGGCAGACTTCCTGCGGGCGGCCGGTGCCGAGGTGGTGGCCCAGACCATTGTTCCGGACGAGCCGGAGCAGATTCAGCGGGCCCTGGTCCACCTGGCCGACGATCTGAAGGTGGACGTGGTGCTGACAACCGGGGGGACGGGGTTCACCCCGCGCGACCACACCCCCGAGGCGACGCGCGCCGTTCTGGAGCGGGAGGCGCCGGGACTGGCGGAGGTGCTGCGCTGGGAGGGATACCGCCGCACTCCCCAGGCTGTCCTCTCCCGGGGCGTCGCCGGGCTGCGGGGCCGGACCCTCATCATCAACCTGCCGGGGAGCCCGCGGGCGGTGCGGGAGGGCATGGAGGTCCTGGGCCCCATCCTCCCCCACGCCGTCCAGATGGCCCGGGGAGAGGATACGGAGCACCATCAGACAGCCGGCTGAAAATCTCCGCTCGTGAGGTGACAGTCACTTTGCAAGTGACTGTCACCTCACGATCTCATCTCACGCCGTCTCCAGGTACCGCTCCAACTCCCACGGGGTGACCTGGATGCGGTATTCCTCCCATTCTTTCCGCCGGGCCCGCAACATAGTCTCCACAATCACAGGGCCTAATGCCTCCCGAACGACCTCGTCCCGCTCCAGTTCGTCCAGCGCCTCCGCCAGGGTGCCGGGGAGGGTGCCGATGGAGCGCTCCCGCAGGTCACACTCGTCAAAATGATAGACATCTTCGTTGACCGGGGGCGGCGGGGTCAGGCCCCTTTCTATCCCGTCCAGCCCGGCAGCCAGCATGGCCGCAAAGGCCAGGTACGGGTTGGCGCTGGGGTCGGGGCAGCGCAGTTCAATCCGCGCCGCCTTCTCCCGCCCGGCGCGCACCGCCGGCACCCGGATGAGCGCGGAGCGGTTCAGGTGGGCCCAGCAGATGTAAACGGGCGCTTCGTACCCGGGCGTCAGGCGCTTGTAACTGTTCACCGTAGGGGCGACGACGGCGGCCAGTGCCCGCGCGTGGACCATCTGCCCGGCGATGAACTGGTAGGCCAGCGGGGAGAGATGGTACGGGTCATCCGGGTCGTAGAAGAGGTTGCGCCCGGAGGGGTCGGAGAGGCTCTGGTGGGTGTGCATACCGGAGCCGTTGATGCCGAAGATGGGCTTGGGCATAAAACTGGCGTAGATGCCGTGGCTGGCGGCGATGGCCCGCACCGTGTACTTGAAGGTAGCGGCGTTGTCGGCGCTGGTAAGGGCATCGGCGTAGTGGAAATCTATCTCGTGTTGACCGGTGGCGCACTCGTGGTGGCTCATCTCCACCTGGATGCCCAGCGCCAGGAGCATCAGCACAATCTCGCTGCGCACTTGCTGGGCCTCATCCCGGGGGGAGAAGTCAAAGTAGCCACCGACGTCATGGGGGACGGGGCGCAAGGTGGCATCGCTGTTGCGCCGGAACAGGAAGAACTCTATCTCCGGGCCGACGTTGTAGATGTACCCCCTCTGCGCGGCCCGAGATAACATCCGCTTGAGAGTGGATCGGGGGTCGGAGGGGGAAGGCTTCCCGTCCGGGTCGTAAACATCGCAGAAGATGCGGGCGCGCCGCCGCTCCGGCTCGCTCCAGGGAAGCACCCGGTAGGTGGAGGGGTCAGGCACCAGCAGGCGGTCGCTCTCGTAGATACGGGCGAAGCCCTCTATGGAGGAACCGTCAAACCAGATGCCGTTCTCCAGGACCTCCTCCAACTGGGTCGCCGGGATGGTGACGCTCTTGATGGTGCCCAGGATGTCGGTAAATTGCAGGCTGACGAACCGGACACCGTCTTCCTGTGCGCGAGTGATCAGTTCTTCAGGGGTCATCTCTCCTCCTATGAGAATGTGATATTGTGATATGCAACGTTGCCTCTATCGAGGCAGGGTGCAGGGATCAACCTCTGGGGCAGGGGCAAGCCCTGCCCCTACGCGGTTGCCCTCCAGGGCAGGGGCAACCCCTGCGGTTGCCCTCTACGATTCCTCCACCACCCGGATGTGCAACTCCGCCAGTTGCTCCGGGTCCACCGGAGAGGGAGCGCTGGCCATCAGGTCCACCGCCTGACCGGTCTTGGGGAAGGCCATCACCTCCCGGATGCTCTCCTCTCCGGCCAGCAGCATAACCACCCGGTCAATCCCCGAGGCGATCCCGCCGTGGGGCGGGGTGCCGTACTCAAAGGCCTCCAGCATGTGACCGAACCGATCCCGGGCCTGCTCCATATCCAGACCGATGAGCCTGAAGATTTTCTCCTGGACCTCCCGTCGGTGAATCCGGATAGAGCCCCCGGCAATCTCTTCGCCGTTGCAGACCAGGTCGTACTGCTGGCCGCGCGCCGCGCCGGGGTCCGTATCCAGGAGCGGCAGGTCTTCGGGCATCGGTGCGGTGAACAGGTGGTGGCTGGGGTCCCAGCGGCGTTCATCTTCGTTCCACTCAAAGAGTGGGAAGTCAATGATCCAACAGAAGGCCAGGGTCCCGGGGTCGCGCAGCCCCAGGCGCTCCCCCAGTTCCAGCCGCAGGGCGGAGAGGGCCGCGGCCACCATCGGGGGCCGGTCCGCCACGAAGAGCATCAGGTCGCCGGGGCGGGCCTCCATCCGGGCGATAATGGCCTGGACCTGCTCGTCGGCCAGGAAGCGGGCGAAGGAGGAGCGGATTTCGCCGTCCGGCGACAGGGCCAGCCAGGAAAGGCCCATCGCGCCCTCTCTCTGCGCCAGCGAGGTCAACTCATCCAGTTGACGGCGGCTGTATCCGGCGCATCCGGGGGCCCGGATACCCTTGACCTGTCCGCCCGCCGCGACGGCCTGGGCGAAGATGCCGTAGTTGCTCCCGGCGACCAGGTCGGAGATGTCCACCAGTTCCATCCCGAAACGGAGGTCGGGTTTATCCGTACCGTAGCGGGCCATGGCCTCGGCGTAGGTGAGACGGGGGAAGGGTTTGGTCAGCAGGCGGCAGTCGGAGCAGTTCTCTACAATGCCGATCATCAGTTCTTCTATAATAGCCATCACGTCTTCCCGGGTGACGAAACTCATCTCCAGGTCCAATTGGGTGAACTCCGGCTGCCGGTCGCCGCGCAGGTCCTCATCCCGGAAGCAACGGGCGATCTGAAAGTACCGCTCAAACCCGGCCACCATCAGGAGTTGCTTCAGTTGCTGAGGAGATTGGGGAAGCGCGTAGAACTTACCGGGATGGAGACGGCTGGGCACCAGGTAGTCCCGGGCGCCCTCCGGGGTGCTCTTGAAGAGGATGGGGGTCTCAATTTCCAGGAAGCCCCGCGCGTCCAGAAAATCCCGGATGTACTTGATGACCCGGTGGCGCAGGATGAGGTTCCGCTGCATCCGCCGCCGTCGCAGGTCCAGGTAGCGGTACCGCAGGCGGAGCGATTCCTCCACCGGGGTGTCCTCAAAGATGGGAAACGGCGGGGTGCGGGCCGGGTTGAGGACGACAATTTCATTGGCCAGGACCTCTATCTCGCCAGTCTCCATCCGGGGATTGACCAGGTCGGCGGGGCGGAGGCGGACGGTGCCGCGCACCTGGAGGACGTACTCCTGGCGGACCCGGGCGGCCACTTCGTGAGCCTCTGGAGCGTGGGCAATGTCGGCGACGACCTGGACGATGCCCCAACGATCGCGCAGGTCAACGAAGATCAGGCCGCCGTGGTCCCGCTGGCGGTTGACCCATCCGGCCAGGGTGACAGCCTGGCCCACGTGGTGAGCGCGCAGTTCACCGCAGGTGTGGGTTTTGAGCATGGTCACCTCCATATAAGGGGATGGTCGGGTATAAAAAGACAGGCCGCCCCTTCTGGGGGCGGCCTGGCCACAAGCAATCCGCAGGTTAACCGCGTGGCAGCGACGGCTGCCGCCCCTCGGGCGGGCCGGGCCAGCGGTTATTGTCCACAATGATCGGGTGAACCATATTGGCCTCCATCGCTAATTATACCACCATTTGCAGATTTGGCAAGCGAGCGGGGTGTGCCCCAAAGTTGCCACCTGTGCAATTGGAAAACCGCAAAGGGTGCAAAGAACCATCAAAAATCTTTGCGCCCTTTGCGTTCTTTGCGGTGAATTCCATCCCACCGCACGGGTCGCAATTCATAAGAGGCAGATAATTGCACAGGTCGCAAAGTTGCAGGATAACTGCGAGCAGTTGTCCTACAAAGCGGCCAGACCCCACGAAATTGGGACACACCCGGCGAGTGGGGTCGCTATAGTGGGATGTGTCCCGAAATCCCCCCCCTATGGGGCCAGTTGACAACTACCACAATGGATGTATATTTATGGGCATCATCCGGAAGAACATGCGATAACCAGGAAGGAGTCCGCAATGAACGACGTGCTCTCTATCCTGTGGCTGCTGATCCTGATCCAGGCGTTCGTCCCTCTCCTGCAAAAACGGCTCCTTCTGGCCCGACGCCAGATGGCCATCCGCGCCATTGAGGTCAAACGCAAGAGCCGGGTCATCACGATGATCCACCGGCAGGAGACGATGAGTTTGCTGGGCTTCCCCATCGCCCGCTACATTGACATTGAGGACTCGGAGCGGGTCCTGCGGGCCATCCGGCTGACGCCGCCCGATATGCCCATAGACCTGGTTTTGCACACGCCCGGCGGGCTGGTCCTGGCGGCGGAACAGATCGCCTGCGCGCTGAAGCGGCATCCCGGAGAGGTCACCGTTTTTGTCCCCCACTACGCTCTCTCCGGCGGCACGCTGATCGCGCTCGCGGCGGACCGCATCGTGATGGACCCCAACGCCGTCCTGGGACCGGTAGACCCCCAACTGGGTGGCCCCCAGGGAAGTTACTATCCGGCCGCGTCCATTCTCAAGGCACTGGAACAGCCCAACCCTAACCGGGACGACCATACGTTAATCCTGGGCGATGTGGCTCGCAAGGCCATCCGCCAGGTTTATGAGACGGTCCACGCGCTGATTCAGGATAAAATGCCGGAAGAACAGGCGCAGGAGGTCGCCCGCGCGCTCAGTGAGGGGCGGTGGACCCACGATTATCCCATTGACTACGAACAGGCGAAGGCCCTGGGCCTCCCGGTGAGCGACGAGATGCCCCGGGAAATCTACGACCTGATGGACCTCTACCCGCAGACCTCCCAACAGAGACCGGGGGTGGAGTTCATCCCCATGCCCTATCATCCTCCCCAGTCACCGCGTCGGAATCGCCAGGGACCAGGAGGATAAGAATGGGAAGGAGGAACAACCGCTCCATCGTCGTCCGCCTGCTCGTTTTTGACATTGCGGTCCTGCTCGGCGCAGCGGCGGTGTTCGCCCTTTTCCCCGGCCGCACCGCCCGACTGATCACCGACTTCTATCCCGTCATCCTGGCCGTACTGTGCATCTGGCTTTCTTATCAGATTTACCGTTCCCTGGAAAGGGGACAGCAGGCTCGCCGAATCTGGGGGTTGCTCACCGCCGCGATGGCGTTCTGGACCCTGGCTGAAATCGCCTGGGCCCTGTACGACTTTGTGATTCGGGCTGAGCCGTACCCCTCCTGGGCCGACCTGTTTTACATGATCGGTAACGTCCTGCTCATCGCTTTCTTCGCCGTCCAGGTCCGCTTTCTCCGCCTGGCCCTTCAGGGATGGAAACAGTTTCTGGCCATTGGGTTAATCCTGACGTTCGTGATTCTGGTGGGCATCTTCGTGTTTGCGCCCATGTTTGCAGAGCCGTCCAGGGACTGGCTGGAATTCGGCGTGAACCTCCTGTACGAGACTCAGTACCTGCTCATCCTGATCGGCGCGACCGTCCTGACCCTCGCCGTTTATGAAGGGATGGCCGGACGGAGATGGACGATACTGGCCGCAGGAATGTGGCTGTATGCGCTCTCCAGTCAGATTTTCTTCTACGCGAACTGGCATGGCCTCTACTACCCCAACGATGAGGTCACACCGCTCAGCATATCTTTTGACCTGCTCTACATCGTCTCCTATGTGGTCATCCTGAGCGGGCTCTATCTGCGGTGGGCACTACCGTTCCCGGCCGTCAGGGTGGAAGACCTGCTGGCCTCCGTCCCGAAATTCCGTCCACGGGAGACATGGGTCCTGGTCTCCGATGAGGGCGGGCGGACGTCGTTCGTGGACCCGCGTCTGCTCCGGGCTCTGGGCGCCACAGACATCGGGCAATTGACCGGAGAATTTGTGGGGACCGTTCTGGGGTTGCGGACAAACCTGGACTGGGAAATGCTGGGGGAAGTGCAAGCCCGGGGATACAGCCAGCCGCGAAAAATCCTGATGGTCGGCGGATTCTACGCCCTGCAGGCCGTGGCCGAAGAGGGGCCCCCACCCCGCGATGTCTACTGGTTGCTGACTCCCTGGGATGCCCGCCTGGAGATCCGACCCGAAACGAGAGCGTCCCTGGGAACCCTTCTGGCCCAGGCGGTGCGCGGAACTGTTCGGGCGCCTGAGGATTTGATGCGCGCATACGTCCAGGCCGTCTTTAACCTGCTCTCCCTGATGTGTGCCCGCTCCGGCGGGGAGGAAGTGGGGCAACAGTTCGCCCGACAGTTTGGCCCCGACCTGAACGCCTGTCTGGAAAAACTCCCTTCAGGCCTTCCCGCTGATGTAGAAGCCTGCCGTGGCCTGCTGCAGCGCGCGCTGGAGTACACCCTGCTGGTAGCCCCGGCGGACCAGTTAGAGAGCGTGCTGGAGGGGTTGGAGGCAGGCCTGGGGAAGGAAATCCTTCAGGCGGCCGACGCCGCTGGCCTGCGCCTGTCTCTATTCACTGGTTGAATCCCCGCAATCCGGTTACGTCAAAAGCGCCAATCTGGTGTATAATTAGAGCATGTCTGAAAAATGATTAGGGTGGAGTCAAAGTGCTTGTAGTCAGCCACGAAGCGAAGCGGAGTGGCGTTTCAGTGGGTTAAAACGGCACTCCACTTCGTTCCGTGCCTCACTACGAACGAATTTTCAGACAAGCTCTTAGACGACGGACGACGGACCACAGACGACGGACGACGGACCACAGACCTTTTTCGTGTCTTTCGCGCCTTTCGTGTCTTTCCTGCCTTTCGTGTCTTTCGTGCCTTTCGCGCCTCCCTGTTGCATTCCACAAAAATCCGGTGTATATTGGTAACGGGTTGAACGATGGCGATGGACGAAGAAGAAATCTTGCTGGAAGAAGAATTTCAGGGGAATCCCGAGCCCGTGGAGGAGAGCGGCGTGGACCACCTCCTGGCCCTCGGCCGCGCTCAGGGGTATGTCACGTTTGACGACATCCTGAGTGTCTTCCCGGAGGCAGAGGAGAACCTGGACCAGTTGGAAGAGATTTTCTCCCTTCTGATGAGCGCGGGCATCCCTGTCGGTGAGCCGGAAGAACTGGGACTGGAGGTTCCAGAAGAAGAGGAACTGGAGGAAGAAGAGGAAATCGGCCGGGAGGGTGCCCTCGCCACAGATGAGGAGACGTATTTCCGCGCGGTAGAGATAGATGATACCATCGGCCTCTATCTGAAGGAAATCGGACAGGTCCCTCTGCTCACCCAGGAGGAGGAGATAGAACTGGCCAAGCGGATGGAGCGGGGACGGATGGCGGAGAAGGAACTCCGGAAAAACGGGCTGGACCCGGAGCGGCGCCGGGAATTGCAGGCGCTGGTGGAGGACGGACTGGCCGCCCGGGACCACCTCATCCGCGCCAACGCCCGTCTGGTCATCTCCGTTGCCAAAAAGTACATCGGCCGTGGGGTCTCCTTCCTGGACCTCATCCAGGAGGGGAATATCGGCCTGATCCGCGCGGCCAATAAGTTCAACTACCGCCTGGGGCACAAGTTCTCCACCTACGCGACGTGGTGGATTCGCCAGGCGGTCACCCGGGCTATCGCCGACCAGTCCCGCACCATCCGCGTCCCCGTCCACATGGGCGACCAGATCAACCGGCTGATGCGGGTCTCCCACCGGTTGACTCAGGAACTGGGCCGGGAGCCCAGCAGCGAGGAGTTGGCCCAGGCAATGGACATCCCCACCCAGAAGGCGGAGCAGATGATTACCTTTGCCCGCCGTCCGCTGAGCCTGGATATGCCGACGGACGATGAAGAGGAAAGCGCGCTGGGGGATTTCATTGAGGACGAGAGCGCCGTGGTGCCCGTGGAAGCGGTCAGCGCTTCCATGCTGCGGGATGTGATTATGGAAATTCTCCAGGAACTCCCGCCCCGGGAGGTGCGGGTCCTGCAACTCCGCTACGGGCTGGTAGACGGCGAGACGTACACGCTGGAGGAAGTGGGGAAGAAACTGGGCGTCACACGGGAGCGGGTGCGGCAGATAGAGGCGCAGGCCCTGAGCCGCCTCCGCCACCCCGCCCATGCCCGTCGGCTGAAGGATTTCCTGAAATGACATAACGTGCCAGGCACTTTCGTAAGTGCCTGGCACGTTCGGAAGCCCATCGCCCGGACGGATTGCAACTTGACAAATTATTCCGACAATCCGTTGCCCTGTCCTCGGATGGGGCTCCCCGGGCCGCGGCCCTCACTCCACCCCCTATACCCTGGTATAATTCCAGAAAACCCTGCTGAAGGAGAGCGGGATGTTCCGGAGGAACACCCGTCACCTGCAAATCCCTTTGACCAGCCACGTGGACGAACAGCCCCCCTGCGCGAGCGGTTACAGAACTCCTGGGCCGAAACCTTTTATCGGGAATTTTTCTGCCGCCTGGACGAACAACCCTTTGCCGTCCTCTATGCCGATGAGCCTTCCCGCTCCAATGTGCCGGTGAATGTGCTGGTCGGCCTGGAATTTCTGAAAGCCGCCAACGGCTGGACCGACGAGGAGATGTACAACGAGTTCTGCTATAACGTCCAGGTGCGCTATGCCCTGGGGTACCGTCACCTGGGCGAAGGGTACTTTGACCTGCGCACCCTCTACTACTTCCGCGAGCGGCTGGCCCACCATATGCAGGAGACGGGTGAGAATCTGCTGGAGCAGGCGTTTGAGCAGGTCACCGATGAACAACTGGAGGCCTTCTCATTCAAGACCGGCAAGCAGCGGATGGATAGCACCTTTATCGGCTGAAGAAAGAAGACCTGCCCGTCCACCAGCAGCGCATCGATGATGAGGAGATGCGCCGCCTGCTGACAGAACTGGAAGCGGTCTACGGCGATCAGCCCACCTATCACGTCCTGGCGCGGGTATTCGCCGAGCATTTCCGCCTGGAGCCGGAAGGGCTGCAGTCAAGGAGGCCAGCGAACTGAGTGCCCACAGTCTGCAGTTGCCGGATGGCCTGGAAGCAGTGTATCGGGAAAAACGGGGGCAGGGCCATCGCGGTTACGTGGTCAACCTGTCCGAGACCTGCGACCCTGAGAAGCCGGTGCAATTGATCACTCAGGTGCAGGTGGCGCCGCACACCACGGACGACAGCACGTTGCTGGCCGAGGCCCTGAGTGGGTCTTGCGCTTCACCACCGAGGCACTGCGGCGAGTGGAACGGCGGCATCGCTCCCGCCAGCATCGGGAAGGGGGGCGGAACCTGCGGGCGGCCGTGGAATCCACGGTGCACAGTGTGAAACATCTGGGTTTTCTTTCGTTGGGACGATTCGGGCGTTGTGGTGGCGATTCCCGGCGCTCCAGCCGCTTCAACGCCCTGCATTTCGCCCAGTCAGGGATGCGGTGCGAGCAGTCGGTTCCCAGCGATGTACCGCTGCTGATGGTTGATTCACTGTGTCCTATCCGGCAGGCGGTGGTATCTGAATACCCGCGCGATTTCGGATACGACGTCTTCTATATCCAGCGCGTCGGTGCGGACGGGCCATCCGGCGGCCCGCAGCGCTTCCAGCAGCGCCACGCCCGGGGGTGGGGAAAGGCCCACGGAGCGCAACCGGCTGCAATTGCCCAGAATCTGGCATGTGGGGCCGTCGGCCAAGACCTGCCCGTTGGCCAGCAGGACCACCCGGTCCACCAGCCCGGCCATTTCGTCCAGGTGGTGGGAGACCAGGATGAGGGTGGCGCCGGTCTCCGCCTGCCAGGACCGCAGGCGGGCCAGGATGTCT
>Ga0197142_1003543_pt1 | contig 13036 bp, 18 predicted proteins | sample GBS60_MetaG_FD_148614 | JGI IMG/M metagenome (GOLD analysis project Ga0197142, IMG submission 148614) | Sediment microbial communities from Great Boiling Springs, Gerlach, Nevada, United States - GBS 60_MetaG | ecosystem: Environmental > Aquatic > Thermal springs > Hot (42-90C) > Sediment... | reverse complement strand
ACCGAGATACCCGTGTCTATCGCGAATGCAATAAGAAGGGCTGTGATAAATGACGTTCCCACCATGGCTGTAGAAGAGGTATTAGTAATAGAAAACACCTCACCTCTGCCCAATGAAATACTATCCCATAGGATATCCCTCATCCCATTCAAATCAGACATAGATAACTATAACCTCCCTGAAAAATGCGCATGCAATAGTAGGCTCGGCTGTGAGAAGTGTGTTGTAAGGTATGTCCTCAGGGCTGAGGCCGGTGATACGCCCCTCACAGTCTACAGCAGGGATATGATACCCGAGAAGCCTGACGCAAAGGTTATCCCGGTCAACGGTGAAATACCCATTTTGGTCCTACCTCCAGGCGAGCGGGTTGAACTGGAGCTGTATGTGAGGCTTGGGAAAGGGGATAAGCATGCAAAGTGGCAGTCGGGCCTGTCCACATTATACGAGGAGAATGGAAGACGGTACCTCTATGTGGAGAGTTTTGGATTCCTCCCTGCTAAGAGGATTTTGAAGGAGGCTTTAAAGAGCGTCAAGGCCAATCTAAATGAATTTGCTAGGAATCTGGAGATGATGCTGGCTAATGAGCAGCAGTGAATGGCGTAGAACACTTGAGAAGATCATCCTCACTCAAGGTGGTAAAAGCCCCTTCGCCAAGAGGCTCATGAGAGAATTGAAGAGAACAAGCCGGAGCAGGAGGGAAGTAAACCTCAGTCATCTCCAACGTGTCGCAGACCCTGGTGAGGTAGTATTTGTGCCTGGTAAGGTTTTGGGAGGTGGCTTCCTTAGGAAGAAGCTGACGGTGGGAGCGTTCGCCTTCTCATCAACAGCCTATCAGAAGATAACTGAAGCCGGCGGTGAGGCGCTAACCTTGGGAGAGTTCCTAGTTAGATATAGAGGGGGGTCCGGTGTCAAGCTTGTCGGATGAAAATACATACCTTATTAACGCTGAGGGCTGTAGGCTGGGTAGGTTAGCCTCGATTGTGGCTAAGCTCCTCCTCGAAGGTAATAGGGTGAAGATCTACAACGCTGAGAAGACCATCATAACGGGAAACAAGAATGCGATCCTCAACCATTATATCATGCTGCGGGGGAGAAAACAGTTTAAATCTCATAAGACCATAACCGTATGGTATCCCACCCAGCCTGACAAGCTCCTCCGCTACTCAATAATCAGGATGCTACCCAAGAAACAGTATAGGGGGACGGAGGCCGCCAGACGGCTGACTGTTGTGACGGGGCCATTAAGCTCCAAGAAGGGAAGGGAATATGTTCCAGAGGATGCCAAGCTATCAAAGCCGATAAGCCGCTCACTTAGGGTTATAAGATACATGACGCTGGGCGAGCTCTCACATCATCTAAGGGGTGCGCGTTCATGAAGGCTGACAAGATATACACTGGGAAGAGGAAGACCAGTATAGCTAGGCTTGTGGTTAGGCCTGGTAGGGGGAATATCTATGTCAACGACTCCCCCATCGAGGGGCAGAGTCTTATACTATCAAGTAAGATAGCAACGCCGCTCTCCCTAGCCCCCGAGTTCTGGAAATCCCACGACTTTTACTTTAAGATAAACGGCGGAGGACTAGTGGCGGCCGGTGATGCGGCGGCAACAGCCCTTGCCAAGGCTATCCTCGACAATAATCAAGGGTTAAGGGAGTCGTTGCTAGCCTTTGATAGGAGTTTGATCGTAGATGACCCACGTCAGGCCGAGCCTAAAAAACCCAATAGGAGGAGTGCGAGACGCTTTAGGCAGAAGAGTTACAGGTGAGAATACATGCTCTTCCCCATCAGATGCTTTAGTTGCGGAGCTCTCATAGCCCATAAGTGGGAGACCTATCAGAGCAGGGTTGAGGCTGGAGAGCCGTCGGGCAAGGTTTTAGACGATCTCAAGGTTAGCAGGTATTGCTGCCGTAGGATGTTCATATCTGGTGTTGATGTTATGCGGGAGATAGTGGAGTTCTACTCGAGATATGGCAAGGCTGAGGTTGGTCAGATACGATGAGCGATGACCATGTGATAACCTCGGCTACTGCTAGGGTGGTGTTTGACAGTAGGGGGTCGGAGACTATTGAGGTGGAGCTTTGGTCTGAGGGTCTGGCCGCTAGGGTCTCGGCTCCAGGTGGTAAGAGCAGGGGTGGAAAAGAGGTTCAGGCGTATCCATCCAATAGCGTAGGGGAGGCAGTGAAGATCTTCAACAGCGTGGTGAAGAATAAGATCATCGGCATGGACCCATCGGACCAAGAGGGGGTTGACAGAATGTTGAAAGAGTTTGACGGAACTTCATCCCTCTCAAAAATAGGGGGGAATACCGCATACTGCATATCAACCTGCACAGCTTTACTGGCCTCCAGGCTTGCTGGGATTGAGCTATGGCAGCATATAGCCAGTCTTTCGGGTCTGAAACCATCTATGCCACTACCCCTCGGGAATGTTCTGGGAGGAGGAGCCCACGCCGGTTTAGGCGCTCCGGATATCCAAGAGATGCTCATCTTCCCAGCCGAGGGTGATAACCCATACCAGACCATTAACAACAACATCAGCGTCCACAGAAGGCTCGGCGAACTCCTCTCAAATCTTCTGCCGGATTATGGCGGTGGCAGGGGTGATGAAGGTGCTTATGCACCTCCTCTAGATAATGAGACTGCACTCAAGACTGTGAGGGAGGCCTCGGCGGGTTATCCTGTTTACTTGGGGTTGGATGTTGCCGCCTCAACACTCTACGATCGTGGGAGCGGCGGGTATGCATATAGGAGGGGTGGTGTTAAGGCTCGTAATGCCCACATGGATTTCCTTGAGACGCTCGCCCTATCTTATGCCGTAAAATATCTGGAGGACCCGGTGGAGGAGGGTGACTGGGAGGGTTTTAGGGAGATGAAGAGACGCTTGCCCAAGGTTCTAATATGTGGTGATGACCTTGTGGTCACGAGGGCCGATCTAATCAGGGAGGCGGCAAGGACTAACACAGTTAACTCGGTCATTTTAAAGCCGAATCAGGTGGGTACCCTAACGGATACCATAGAAGCCGCCCGGGAGGCTGAGAGGGCTGGCCTTGTTAAGGTCTTCTCTCACAGGTCTGGCGAGACATGCGATCCATACCTAGCCCATATTGCTGTCGGGGCTGGAGCTAATCTTATTAAGATGGGTGTTCTGGGTGGCGAGAGGATAGCAAAGGCTAACGAGTTGTTGCGGATATGGGAGAAAGCGGATGGAAAACTGGTGATGAGCAGGGTGGCCGTGTCATGACTGTGACCTCGGAGAAGGAGGCTGAGCTACTTGAACTCTTCGTCAAAAACACCGTGCATGTAGGGTCTAAAATCAAGGTCAAGCATATGGAGCCCTTCATCTACAGGATGAGGCCGGACGGATTGTATCTCTTGGATGTGAAGAAGACTCTGGAGAGGCTTAACCTTGCGGCCAAGCTTATCTCATACTATCCACCCAATCGCTGTGTGGCCGTCTCAACTCACGTATTCGGCATAAAGGCGATTCAGAAGTTTGCAGAGGTGACGGGCTGCATATCAATAGTGGGGAAGATGAGAGCTGGTCTATTCACCAACCGGACCCTCAAGGACTACATGGAACCCAACCTAGTTCTCATTTCAGATCCGCGGTATGACGTCCAAGCGTTGGAGGAGGCTAGGATAGCCCGAATACCCGTTATAGCGATGTGCAGCACAGATAACGTATGCTCGAATGTTGACCTCGTCATCCCGATGAACAATAGGGGTAAGACATCTCTACCCTTCGCACTATGGTATCTCGCTAAGAAGGTGCTAGAAGAGAGGGGTGCCTTAACCTCGGAGATCGAGTCATCTCTAAAGCCCGAGGACTTCATGGACAGCACACAACTCACTGTAGATAAACCCTAGGCCCGCAGCACAGGCCTGGTATACTTTAAGATACGGTTGGTATATGGTGGGGTGGATGGAAGAGACTATCTTAAAGTGGGCTCTCAAAAACGCCCTAGACCACGGTGGAAAGGCCGAAGTAGGGCCTGTCCTATCAAAGGTGCTAGGTGAGAGGCCTGACCTCAGGCCAATGGCCGCCAAGGTAAGGGCTTCCGTGGAGAAGATAGTGGCCGAGGTTAACAGGATGGGGCTGGAGGATCAGAAAAGCAGATACAGTGAGATAATGGAGAAGATCGGAGTGGTGGAGCCTGTGAAGGTCTCGCAGGAGAGGCGGGGGCTTCCACCACTTGTAGGTGCTGAGGTTGGGAAGGTTGTTACAAGGTTGCCACCTGAACCCAGCGGATACATGCATCTCGGACATGCGTTGAGCGGTGTCATAAATGCCGAGTATGCTAGGATGTATGATGGGAAGCTATGGCTTAGGTTTGAAGATACGAATCCTAGGAAGGTGAAGCTGGATTACTATGAGAGCTTTAGGCGTGGTTATAAGTGGCTCGGGATTGAATGGGATTTTGAGAAGAATAACTCCGATGACATGGAGCTCTACTATGATTATGGTCGTCGGATGATCGAGCTAGGGTTTCTCTATGCCTGCACTTGCACCGAGGATGAGTTGCATCGATTAAGAGCTACGGGGATGGGATGCGTACACAGGGTTAGAGATGTTCAAGAAAATCTGATAGAATGGGAGAGGGCTATTGAGGGTGTATATGATGAGGGTGATATCTCCTTCCGTCTAAGGGGAGACCCCTCCAGCGAGAATACTGTAATGAGGGATCCTGTCCTCTTTAGGATTGTTAAGCATCCGCATCCTCTCAAGGGAAATGACTACAACCTATGGCCGACTTATGATTTTGCGGTTGCAGTACAGGATGCGGTTTGTGGTGTGAGTCATGTCCTCCGTAGCAGTGAGTTCGCGCCGAGGGATGAGCTTCAGAATATGATCAGAAGCGTTTTGGGACTTAGAAGCCCTGTTATAGTGGAATATTCACGTTTTGAGTTTAGAGGGGCTCCGACATCCAAGAGGATAATCCGCCAGTTGATTGAGGAGGGATTGATAAGTGGGTGGGATGACCCAAGGCTTACCACTATTGAAGGTGTTAGAAGGAGGGGTATTCTGCCTGAGACGGTTAGGGAGTTCACCCTTTCATACACAGCCCTGACCTTTGCCAGAAAAGAGTATGACTGGAGCCTCCTCACCAGCCTCAACCGGAAGCTTCTTGACCCTAGAGTTAGGAGGTTTTTCTTTGTCCCAGACCCTGTCCAGCTTAGGGTTAGCGGTTTTGAGCCCCGTAGTGTAAGAATTCCATTCCACCCCTCCAAAAACCTTGGTGATAGAATTATCAGGGCCGGCCACTCTATCTACATCTCGGGAAATGACATAGCTCAGATAAAGGTGGGCGAGGTGATCCGCCTCAAGTATCTTATGAATATCAGGATACTGAGAATAAACGGTTTTGTGGAGGCGGAGAATGTGGGAGAGGCGCCTATAGAGGGTGTGCCTATAATCCAGTGGGTTGGTGACGACAGCAGGGAACTTCTCATACACAGGCCGGGCCTACTCCTGAGGGAAGATGGGAGCTTTAACACGGATAGCATGGAGCTTGTGAAGGGGTTGGGTGAGCCTGCCGTAGAAAGTATAGGATTGGATGAGGTGGTTCAGTTTGAGCGTTTCGGCTTCTGCCGCCGCGATAAGGTGGACTCTTTCGATTTCATCTTCTGCCATGAGTAAAGTTTGGGGTGTTTTGGACATCTCTGCACAGCCCACTCCAGTAAAGGCCCTCTCACCACAACGGGAGACCTTTTAAGATCCTCCAAAGTCCTAGACCCTGTTAAGAACATTGCGGCCCGGAGCTCTTCACTAATTCGCCTGAGCTTCTCTAGGACATCATCCACACTCTTGGTTGCAGGCTCTAGGAAGGGATGGGCCATCCCAGCCATGTTGGCTCCCAGTGCTAGGGCCCGCGCCACGTCCAGCCCCGTCCTGAGACCGCCTGAACCAACTAAATACTTACGTGTCACAACCCTTGACTCCATGATAGCAGCTGCAGTCGGTATACCCCACTCGAGGAATGTCTCAGCCAGTGCAACCTTATCCCTATGCTCCACCTCACCAGCCCTGAGCATCTCTATAAGCGTCCAGTTGGTGCCGCCCGAGCCAGCGACATCAACTGCATCATACAAGTCTTCAGCCGCTCCTGCCACCTCCCGGGAGATGCCCGCGCCGATCTCCTTCAGGATGATGGGGATCTGGAGCTCCCGCCTCAGTTTTCTGAGAGTTGTGAGTAGGCCCCTGAATCTTGGACGGCCGTCAGGCTGGACTATCTCCTGTAAAGGGTTTAGATGGATAGCTAGGGCGTCGGCATCTATCATCTCCACAGCCTTTACCGCAATTTCAAGGCCATGCTCAACCAGTTGGGAGCCTCCTATGTTGCCTATTAAGAACACATCCGGCCCCGTCTCCCGTGCTACTCTGAACGTGTAAGCGGTTTCGGGTTTCACCACACCGGCCCTCTGACTCCCTACACCCATAGGCACGCCGAAGATGGAGGCCGCCTCGGCGAGATTCCTGTTTTAGAGAGTATGACTGGAGGATCCTCCAGTCATACTCTCTATGATCAGGGGGTGTGTGAAACGGCGGCCTAGGAATGTTGTATCCATCGTGATATCCTCGGGATCTATCTCGGGAGCAGCTTTATGCGGTAGCTCCACCCACTCCAGCCAAGTCGTCTTTCTATATGACACATCCTTCTCAAGGCTTATTCTGATGTGATCCTTCTTCCTAGCCTCTATCTCCAACTATCCCACCAGCCTCGTCCCATCAACCTTCTCACCCTTAACAGCAGACTCAACCCTGCCATCCACAAGCCCATTCACCATAGCAACCTCAATCCCCGCCCTATGAGCCTCAAAAGCCGTCTCAACCTTCTCAAACATCCCACCCGTCACATCCCCCACATCTCTATATAAGAGGGTTGCATGATGCCTGTAATCAAGAGTCTCCAGCAGACGCCTCTCACCGGTCACCCGGTCATATTCATAGACACCGTCCACATCCACTGCGAAGACAAGCCTCCTAGCCTTGAGAGCCTTGGCAAGGTAGACCGCTATACTATCGCCCGACAGTATCGTAAAGCGCCGAGTCCTGTCGAAAACTGCATCGCCACATGTGACAGGTATCACTCCCAGCTCTAACGATGAGAATATAAGGTCTAGGTGGGCTGTCTGGATCGCTCCGTTGTTTGTGACGAAGATTAGGGAGGCTGGCATACCAACCGCCCCTATCCCCACATTTATCATCGTGTCTGTGACCAGATGGTTAAGCTCCCGCATGGCCTGTATTGTCTTTACAAAACCTTCAAGCTGTCTCTGCTCCTTAAAACCCCTGCTGATGTTGTATTCACTGGCTATGGGATGGCCGTATGAGCCTCCGCCATGTATGATGACGAGGGGTGTGGGCCAGCATCTAGCTATCTCACGACTGATCCTGGACATGACGTCGGCCCTGAAGGAGAATCTGGTCTTCTTTTCGGTTATCACAGAGCCACCAAGTTTGAGGATTACTAGATCACTCAATGGGACTCCACCCTAACCCCCTCGGCTGATGTACGGGCTAGCCAGCTTCCGGGAAACTCCTCTACAACCTGCTTAAGTGCCCTCATCATAAACTCCCTCTCACCCACCGCTATCACACAGCCATTACCACCAGCACCTGTCAACTTCGCACCATAAGCTCCCTTTGAGAGGACTGAGGTGACAGCTCTTTCGATAGTGTTGGAGGAGACCCCCAAAATCCGGAGAAGCACTTGATTAGCGTTCATGCAGCGGCCAATTTCCCTTAAATTTTCCTCTTTAAGAGCTCTCAGCGACTCTTGGAGCAACTCGTCGTAAAGTTGTGAAAGATCCTCGAATATGGCCGGGTTGTTCTTTGCAAATGCTTGGACATTCTGGACGAGTCGGCCTGTCGCCCTCCTACCACCACTATCCACCACGATAACCTCAGACGTCACATTATCCAATCGCTGCCAATCCTTCACACCTCTGTAGAGTAGGGTGCCGCCTAAAGCTGCTATGTGAACATCAATACCCGAGGGTCTCCCATGGACAATCTTCTCACATATCATCCCATATCTCACAACCTCTTCAACCGAAGAATCCATTCCGAACATGGTAGTGAGGGCTTTAGCTGCTGCAACAGCCACCGCGGCGGAGGAGCCAAGCCCAGCTCCACGAGGTATCTCCGACAGTATCTCCATCTCAGCTCCATTTTCGCCCCCAGTCTCCCCTATTATCTCCGAGGCCATCACCAGATATGGTCTAAGAGATTTGACAGCTGAATGGTCAGAGAACCCCACCGTCCTCCCTCCCTCACTTAAAACCCAGCCCACTCCCGACCTAACAAGTATTCCCCTACTCCTAGGTGAGCACTTGACCTCGGCCCTGCGGTCAATCGCCGTGACCACGGCCCTCTTACCACCTACGACAAAGTGCTCGCCGAATAGTATAACCTTGGCGGGGGCCGTACATCTTACAGTGCTAATCATCACTCTGCCAACTCTAACAGGCATGACGCATAGCCGACGACGCTGCTATAGTCTCCGGATGTCTCGCCGCTGGTGGATTGCTTCAGAACCCTTACATCAGAGCATCCTAGTATCTTGGCCGCTGTTATGACCGCTGCCACAGGACCATATCCACACATGGTTATCCCATACCGACTGTTCACCTGGTATAGCCCCCTAGCATCTAGGGCAGTTATCCGCTCAAGAGCCTTGGCATCCTTCTCCATCACTTGACTGTGGGGCTCGTAGTGGGTGAAATCGGTGGATGCTATGAGGAGAATGTCCCTACCCTTCAAAACCCTTGCAACAGCCTCCCCCACCGCAGTGCAGGTTTCAAGGCTCTGGTCTAGGATGCAGATGGGCGTAAATTTAACCTCGCCAAGGAGAAACTGGAGGAAGGGGAGCTGGACCTCTATGGAATGCTCCATGGAGTGTGATGTCTCATCCATGTAAAAGATATCAGAAACCTCCATAAGAGCCTCATTCAAACCCTCATCTATTATCACATCACCTAGCGGGGTTGACCAGTGGCCGCCTGGGTAAAGGGAGACCTCGGTCCCAAGGCCATAGTGATTCGGGCCTATAATTATAATGCTCTCAGGCCTTCGGTAGGACTGTAAAACCGCGAATCCATGTGCAGCCACAGGCCCTGAATACATGTATCCAGCATGGGGGGAGACCAGAGCGGGCGGGCGCCTATCACCATGGGTTAAGGGTGTTGGTGGAAGTCGGCCGGGCCCGTGCGGTGATAAGAAACAAGATCTTATCTGGTTTAACAGCCTCTCCCTACTCCCTTCATAAAACATACCCGCCACCGCTGGTCTCCTTCTAGACATGGCCGACCAATTCCAACAATCCCCACCCCACACAAATAGTTATTTTCAAAGCCTCCCCCTCAAGCCTACATAAGGTATATTTTTATAGTGGGTAGGAGGGAAGTAGAAGACTATATTTACAAGCCAGCAAGCCTGCGTATCCAGACCCGACCCTGCCGGGCATACAGCAAGTCGGCAGGAAGAATACATGACACAGGCAATCTGATTATTTACGGACAAAGTCGCTGACAACCACAACTAGATTGGAGACATCACGGATAATCTAAACCACCTTAATCGAGTATTCGTAGTCCCCCTCCTTTTTCTACTGGTGCGGGTGATCCCAAGAACTGCCACCAATGGTTTAAGAATGGAAAAAGAGGGGAAGGGGTTAGGCCTGGCCCCACAACCTAACACCAGATAACCCAGAAGGCCGGAGGTGTATTAGTGGCGCCACTCCATCCATCGGAATAATGGATGGAAGGTGATATACCTTGGCCGTTCCAACCATCTGGGTTTTTCCCCGTCAGGCTGGAGGGCCTCCGGCCTTCTGGGCGAGCCATATGCGTTTTAGAACGTCCTCGAGGTCGTTAGCTTTTATGTTGTATCCCTTGATGCTCATCGTCAGCCGTTCTAACGCCCGCCTCGCCGTCTTAGACCTGTGGAAATAAGTCCTCCTATCCCTCTTCCACAGGCCGAAGAAATTACACGTCCTATACCATGACCTCCATTCCGGCAATGTCAAGATCTCGGCCAGAGCTACATGGCTCCGGCGTTTCCACGTATTCCCAGCCTGTCAACTAGTCTATTGTAGGCCGGGTATCTTTTACCGGCCTCCTCAGATATTTCCACGGCCAGCTTCTCCATCTGCTCCTCAACCGACTCTATGGCTGGTTCCAGTATGCTTCTTTCATGCTCTGATAGGGCTTTAGATTTGATGATTAGCTGTTGATGGGTCTTCATCAAAGACCTGTAGGCTGTTATCATCCGGCGCATTATCAGGAAGTCCTCAGAACCCCTCCGGAACCATTTACCCTCAATACCCATCAGCACCTTTATGTCGCTCCTAGCACTCTTCGACAGTTTAAGCTCCTCACGCTTCTTCATAATCAACGTAAGCCGGCGGAGATGGTAAACCTCCACTCCACGTTTTAAAAGCTCTATCATGCCGTCAGTATGTTGTAGAGGTAGAATGTCCAGTAAAACCATGTCACCGGCTTCCGCAGGGATCTCCAGAAAACCATCAACATGCCTGAATACAAAACTATCGGTGGTGAAGGTTATCCTGAAACCCTCACCGTTCTCCCCCGTCCTATGGACATCACAGAAGAACTTCACACCCTTCCCCACCCGCTCGGCAGTAGCACCCTCCCCATGGCCCGCATAGGGGGAGAGTATCCCTGACCGATGGCCGGGGTCAGCCGCAGCCCTCACCTGAGTGGACAGGCTGGTTTTCTCCATCTCTGCTGTTGCCATTCCGTTTCCACCTCTTCGGAGGAAAATAGAAAGAGGTATTTATTGTATGCAGGCTATAGGTGAGCCGTTTATACGGCTTAAAATGTCCGAAGCCGATGGTGGAGGAGCTTAATATCCCTACGAGGGGTTTTGTTTTGGTTCACATGAAGGGGTATCATTTTGAGGCGAGGCATGACGTATCGGGTTCTTCTTTCAGGGTAAGCCTGGGGGCGGGTTTTGCACCACTTCTTTTGGACGAGGGGATGTGATAAAAGCCTGTTTCAAGGTGTTTGACGACTGTTTTGAGATGTTCTATAAGCAGGATGAGAAGGCTTTGTATCCGCCTCAGTTAAATAGGCCAGACTACGGTAGGGGGTTTTACTACTGTGGCTCATGCGGGAAGTCCTATTTTATGGCTGATAGATGCCCGTCATGTGGGACGAAGAAGAGGAAGGTAGGTAAGAAGGGTAGAAACAGCGGGTATAAGCCGAGGGTAAGCCTTGATTTTGGGGACGGGGAATAGGATTTTTACAGGGCAAATACCAATGCTAATTTATAACTAGAAAGGTGATAACGGACGCATAGTTTATTAGTGGACTTGAGGGGCTTGGGATGGAGATGAAGGCGTATGCCCAATCCATACTATGTGACCTTCACAGCCCCTGAAGAACTGATTAAAGCAACCCTCGAAGCCGTAAGGTTGGCTAGAACCTCGGGTAAAATAAGAAAAGGTGTTAACGAGGTGATAAAGGCGATAGAGAGGGGCCAAGCAAAGTTTGTGGTCATCTCCACAGACGTGGACCCGCCTGAGATCGTGGCCTTCCTCCCAACATTATGCGATGAGAAGAAGATACAGTATATGTTTGTCGGATCAAAGAGTCAGCTGGGTGAGATGTCGGGCCTATCGGTTCCTGCCAGTGCTGTAGCTATAACCGACCCGGGAGAGGCTAAAGGCTATCTTGAGGAGATTATTAAGAGGGTTGCTGAGATAAGACAGCAGAAGTAGTGTGATCACTATGAGTCAGAAGGCTGAGGAGCCTGTACCCGCTGTGGTCGAGCATGTGGTGGGGAGGACGGGCGTGACTGGTGAGGTGACTCAGGTGAGGGTTAGGATTATGAAGGGTAAGGATGAGGGGCGTGTGATAACTAGAAATGTGAAAGGGCCTGTCCGTGTTGGTGATATACTGATGCTCTTGGACGTTGAAAGGGAGGCTGAGAAGATAAAGTAGGCGCTGAAGGGATGATCGAGATGGTGTCAACCCACAGGTGCTCCTTCTGCGGTAAGGAGTTCATCCATGGGACTGGGATGCTATACGTGAAAAATGATGGTACACAGCTATGGTTCTGCACGAGAAGATGCAGGATCTACATGGTGGAGCAGGGGAAAGATCCTAGAAAGTTGAAGTGGACGAAAGTCTTTAGGAAGGAATGAGAAAACAACCATAAATTTACGGCAGACCCGTCACCTTCATGTCTGAGCGTACACTGGTAATATTGAAGCCAAGCGCCGTTGAGAGGGGGCTTATCGGCGAGATTGTAGGTAGGCTCGAGAGGAAGGGCTTGAGACTGGTCCAAGCGAGGTTGATGAGAATGTCAAGGGATGAGGCTGAGAGACTTTACTCGGTCCACCGTGGAAAACCATTCTACGAGGACTTGGTGAGGACGATAAGCTCGGGCAAAGTCGTTGTAATGATCTGGGAGGGTAGGTCGGCCATAGAGGTTGTAAGAAGACTGATAGGAAGCACAGACCCAGTGAAGGCCGAGCCTGGGACCATAAGGGGGGACCTAGGCTTAGATCTAACCGACAACCTGATCCACGCCTCCGACAGCGTCGAATCATTCGAACGGGAAGGAGTAATCTTCTTCACATCAGAAGAACTAAAGAGTTAAAGACAGGCCACCTACTCCAAGTCCCCCCGACTTCATACACGGTTTCAACCTATATAAACAGCGGTTGTCTGAACGGATTTAGATGAGCAAACCTTTGCCCAGGCAGCCGGAGATCAACGTGGGAACTCTCGGACATGTGGATAATGGCAAGAGCACACTTGTTCAGGCCATCTCGGGCATATGGACGGGTAGGCATAGTGAGGAGTTGAAGAGGGGCATCACGATCAGGATCGGCTACGCCGATGCCCCTATTTACCGATGCCGATACTGTAGCGAACCCTTCAACCACAAGCCAACACAGGTCTGTAAGATACATAATATTGAGACAGAGTTTGTTAGGGCTATCTCCTTTATAGATTGTCCAGGTCATCACTCCCTCATGGTAACCATGCTCTCTGGGGCGGCCCTC
>Ga0197142_1003540_pt1 | contig 13038 bp, 9 predicted proteins | sample GBS60_MetaG_FD_148614 | JGI IMG/M metagenome (GOLD analysis project Ga0197142, IMG submission 148614) | Sediment microbial communities from Great Boiling Springs, Gerlach, Nevada, United States - GBS 60_MetaG | ecosystem: Environmental > Aquatic > Thermal springs > Hot (42-90C) > Sediment... | reverse complement strand
TGGTGGGCTTACATTGGTATCCCAGGGAGTGTTCCCGTAATATACCTCCACTCGAAGCCCAACCGGCTCTTCCTCACAAATTCGGCCAACCTGGAAAGATAACCCCCGGATCCTTCCCCCAATGTGCCGAAAAGCCACCTCAAATCCTCTTCTCCCCGGCCTCAGGTCCCTCCAGGGCCTCAAGGGCTTTACCCAAAATCATTTTTTGCTGGGCTGCAAGTTCAATCACACGCCTCACCTCCTGCGCGCTTTCCCTCTTGCCCAGCCCTTCCAGCTCCTTTGCGAGTTTTTCGTAATCCTCGATGTGGTGCTCTGCGTGGTGAATCCATTCTCGAAGCCTTATTCTTGCCTTATCAACCGGATCCATTTATCCCCTTCTCCTCGGAAAAGATGAAGTTTGGGACCGAGCCTCTGGCTTGAAGAACCAAGAATGTCCACATTGAGAGACGGGATCTAGGTATCGCCCAAAGCGAAGTAAACCTTGTTCTCCCTGAAATCCGCCCTCTGGAACTTGCCTCTCACCAGGCGCTCTTCCCCAAAGAGTGAAAGGAGCCTCCACGTATCAACTCCTTGGGGCTCCACTCTAACTACGGACTCCAAGAGAAGCTCTTCCCCGCCTTCTCTAAGCCCATATGCCTTTATGTCGCACATCTTCTTTCTCCCCATTTTCTCACCGAGATCGATCGGATCACCAATCGGTCCTTTTACCGTTCGGAACCTCACCTGCACTGTTCGTCAAAATCATTAGACCACACACCCGAGGAGTGTTGCAATTCCACTATTGCACCTACCATCCTTAGAGGACCCTAAGAGTCGAAGCCCCAGATACTGGTTAATTGTGGTCTACCCCAGGATGAACATCTAAGCCACGCTCACCTTCGGGACCCGCTGATTGAACCGTTGTCTCGAGCCTTTCTAGCCTAACTTCCCTCATAAAAACTACCGACCCGGGGCTTTGCCCACAAATCGTTTTCTTTTGTGAAGATGCAAGTGACGGAACTGCCCAAGAAGGTCCATCTAAAACGAGACTCGAATGCAGACCGTTGCTTGATGAGAGAGAATCTCTTGCCCCCGGTTCCCACACCGAAGCTCCAACGCTTTCCTCAGCTCTAGGGCGAAGTAGCCCATTGATAGTCCCCCAAAAGCACTTATCCCTCGTTCCCATTCCCCTATTCCGGGGGATCCCCTAACTGGGGCTAAAGGGTCGTGCTTCGCACAAAGGCAATGAAGCGCATTGGATTGACCGAGGCAGCTCTGTTCTCAAGTGGCCGGCCCGTCCTCCATCCTTTCCGGTCATTGAAATGCCTCCTCCCTCGCACTGCCCAGCCACACGGTCCAACCAAAACCTCACCCTTCCGTATATCCCCCCTCATCCCGAAAGACCGTCAAGCTTTGGAGGACACACGTTGCGGAGGGCGAGCTCCGCACGCCCGCAATCGGGGCCTAGGTTCAACCGAGACACATCATCCCGTTAGACCACCTTGCTAGGCACCCCAACCCTCCGAGGGACCCTATCCCCGGGTCTGCCAAGAAATGCTTCGGCATCCGTACGACCCTCCAATGCGGGCGCAGAGTCTCGGAGGGGGGCTCTGCACGCCCGAAAACGGGCCAGGGTTGCATCCACACGCCATCTCCCTTAGGCCACTGGTCCCTCGCCCAACCCCGTGCCGGTAATGAAATGCCCCGGCATGCATACAGCCTTGCCACGCGGACGCACAGGGCGCATCCCTCCGCAAAGACAGCCCTTCGCGTCATCCCCGGCCTTTCCCCCGCAAGGCCCATTACCTTGGCTTGACCACGTCTCGGAGGGGCGGGCTCCGCACGCCCGAAAGGAAGGCCCTAGCTTGACCAAGGCATGTCCCCATTAGACCACCGGGCGTTCCATTGCCCCTTCATGACCATGTTATGCCTCGGCATGAGTACCGCCTCGCAATCCGGACGCGCAGAGCGCGTCCCTCCGAAGAAACCACCCTTCGCGTCAATCCCGACCCTTCCCCCGCAAGGCCCATTACCTTGGCTTGACCACGTCTCGGAGGGGCGGGCTCTGCACGCCCGTAGGGAAAGCCCTGGCTTGACCGAAGCATGTCTCCATTGGGCCACCTGGCGCTCGTTTGCCTTTCCATGACCATGGGATGCCTCGGTTTGCGTCGGGCCCGTCTTTGCGGACGCGCAGAGCGCATCCGTCCGATAAAAACACCCCTCGCGCCATCTCGCCACCCTTGCTCCCTAGGCGGCACTTGCTAGGGTCGGCCACCCTCGGAGCATTAGGCCCTATCGCTCCATGGAAGAGGAAAAGGGAATCATTCAAAAACTGTTGGACCCATCAAAGCCCTGGTTATGCAGCGAAGGCCGGTCCTTGTGACACAAACTCCAATAAGAAAACGGTAATTGAGGGCAAGGTGCCATTCCCATGGAGAAGGCCTTCCATGATAGGCATGGGGAAGGATTACCCAACGGAGAAGCCTCTTCTCTCGGCCCCATCTCCAAAGTGCCCACATCCTTATATGGCTCTTGGCACACACTATGCCAATTCCAACAGAGGAAGCCGGGATCCCACATGGCTTGCCAATGCGACAAGAGTGGTCAACAATAAGGTAAGCGCTTATCAAGGGGGATGAGGTATGGGCCAACCAATATCAGACAGGGAGACTTGCAAGACAGCTGTGGAGATAGCTTCCGATTACAGATCCAAACTCCCGGAGATCGTTGAAGCCATAGTGGAAAGTTGTCAGCAACCGGATAGTGTGGACCACATCGACTCGGCCGTGATTCCTTCTTTTGAGTCAGTGGTGGAGATCCTGAAAGACCTTTTGGATCTCCTTTTCCCAGGCTATTTCGGGAACCAAGAACTGGATAGGAGGAACCTCGCCTACCACATTGGTTCTGAGGTAAATTCCCTTTTTGAAAAGCTGGCCATTCAGATTTCAAGAAGCATCCAACACGAGTGCAGGCGCCTGGACAGCCTCTGTGTGAAGTGTGTAGAGAAGGGCCAGGAGCAGGCTCTAGAATTCTTGAGGAAAATACCCATGCTCAGAAAAATGTTAGCCGGCGATGTGAGGGCAGCATATGAGGGGGACCCTGCGGCAAAAAGTATAGACGAGATAGTTTTCGCTTATCCAGGGCTTTTCGCGATCGCTGTGTACAGGATAGCCCACGAGCTCCATGTACAGGGAGTCCCACTGCTCCCCAGAATAATGACGGAATATGCCCATAGGGTGACGGGAATAGATATTCACCCCGGTGCGAAGATTGGCAGAAATTTCTTCATAGACCATGGGACAGGAGTTGTCATCGGCGAGACTGCGGAAATTGGCGACAATGTCAGGATATACCAAGGGGTGACCTTGGGGGCTTTGAGTCTCAAGAGAGAAGCAGACGGATCCATGGCCAGGGGATATAAGAGACACCCGACCATAGAAGATGATGTGATAATCTATGCTGGTGCCACGATACTGGGAGGTGAGACCGTAATAGGGGCTCGGTCCATAATAGGTGGAAACGTTTGGCTCACAAGCTCCGTGCCACCCGACTCCCGGGTGACCCTGGCCGATCCCAACTTGAAGATCCAAAGCAGGTTGGAATCTCCCGAACCCTCAGATGAAGTAAACCTGTTCGGCTCGGCCCCTGTCCAAAGACGAGGAAAGGGCTGAAGGGGCGTCTACTGGAGAAGGGGGGATTGAGTGATGAGGCCTAGGGCAAGGTTAGTCGTAGTCTCTTTCCTTGTGATATTAGCAACATTTTTTCTCCTCACCAGTTGGGGAGAAGCACGCGTGAGGGCACATGTGTGGATAGGTATTGGCCCTTGGTGGGGGTGGTATTATCCGCCGGTCTGGTATCCTGTGTACGTCTATACGCCGCCTCCGCCTCCTCCCCGATGCACTACCATCTGGGTAGAGGGAAGGTGGGAGAGAAGGCCCATTAGGGACGATCGGGGATTCACAGTTTATAGGGAGGTGTGGATCCCAGGCCATTGGGAGAGAGTTTGCTGGTAATAGGTTTTGTAAAAAATAAAGGACAAGCTCCAATAAAGGACAAGTTCTCCAGGAATCCCTCGGGATGTGATGGTTGTGCTAGGTAGTGGCCGGCAGGAAGCCCACGAGATACTGATGGCCAGCACTTACCCAATGAGCTTTCCTAGAAGAGAAAATGCTTGCTTCTCCCCTCACAAACAAAAGGAACATCACATCAGCCTCAACCGATCGTGCCTTAAAGCTCGCTGGATGGAAGGATCAATCTTGAGGCCCTAGAGTGCCCCTCATGTTGCTCATGTGGTGCTTCTTCCCCAAGCCAATCCAACCGGGAAGAGACTCAGAAGGTCTCCAATCAGAAGCAGCCCTTCCTGCGCTTGCAGGTCTTGTCCGCTGATGAGATCTTTCCAACACTCAGGGGCTCCAGCGGGTAGCCGCACTGCCGTATCTTTCCACACCTCTCGGCCCACCGGGCACTGCGTCTCCTGCACCACGCCAGTGAGAAGCCTGGGGGCAACGGCCAGGGCCCATTCTCCCTTCCATCTCCTACTGAAGCACACCACATTGGAGGCAAAAAGGCCCTGTGTCTCCATGGGCACGTAACCTCCGCGGCTAAAGAGCATTGGATGGTCACGACGCGCTTTAAGCACTCTATAGATTAAGAACATCTTTATACGCCCATCGGCTTTATGCTTCCAAAGCTCACGGAGCAGATCTCCTAGATCCTCGCGTATTCGAGCTTGAATCTCAGCCAGATATGTGGCCCTGAGATCGAAATCCACAGGTCTGCGGTTGTCCGGATCAACCAGGTTCAAGTCCCAAAGCTCAGTCCCTTGATAAAAATCTGGGACACCAGGAGCCGTCATTTTGAGCAAAGTTTGCGACAGACTGTTGAGGACGCCATAATGGGCGACCTTCCTTTGAAAGGGTATGAAGAATTCTAGAAACCTATTTTCAGGCGAAGGCTCGAGAATCCTATCAATGAAGCGCAAGAAATTCCGTTCATACTGTTCATCCGGTTTCAGCCATGCCGTATGCACCTTTGCTTCCCGGACGGCCTTCACGCAGTAAAGCTTGAGCCGCTCAACGAAATGCTGGAGCTCTTCCTCGCGAAAAGGGAACGCACCAACTAAGGTCTGGTACAGGAAATACTCATCGTTACGATCCGGGATCCAACGGCCTTGGACGCGCAGTCTCTTTTTGGAATTGATCCTGCTCCACAGCCGCACCTGCGCCTCCCATTCCTTGGGGATCTCGGATAGCACGTTAACTCTGGCCCGGACATCTTCTCCCCTTTTAGTGTCGTGGGTCGAAGTTGCGTTCATCGCATGGGGCCAGAGGGATGCCCTCCTGCTCATGAAATCATGGAACTCCTTTACCGAGACGCCGAACCTCTCCGGAAAGCCGCCCACCTCATTTAATGAAATCAGCCGATTGAAGACGTAGAATGCTGTATCCTCGGCTCCCTTGGCCATTACTGGGCCCGTAAGCTGTTGGAACCGCATAATGAAGTGCCAACCTTGGTCCCGATCTCCTTGGGAAGAGTCTTCCTGCCAGTCCTGAAGCAAGACCTTCTCAATGAACTCGAGCTCCTTGGAAAGCGCAGGGTTAGAGACTGCTGCACGCTCCACAGCTGTCCGAATGTAATACTCGTCGGAGGGGCGGGAGCTGTGTGGGGTTCTGTAAGTACGATATACCGGGAAGTGGGCCATGACCTCCACTAGCGCCCGCTTGAGGCCATAGAGGGTGAAATCACTTCCAGAACGGATCCTGCTTGAGACCCCTTTTAGCAGATGAGCCAAATTGTCTATGTCTCCAGCCATGTGTTTGCCCATGATAAGTCTTTTTTTCTCGCTCAGGAGATCCTCGTACGGAACGTCCAGACCCGAGAACAAACGGTATAATCTGGTAAATTGGCGTTTGTTCCTAGTATCGCAGAAAAGTCCGTTAACCATGTTTAAGAAGTCATACCCAGTGGTACCTTGCACCGGCCAAAACTGTGGAATTACCTCATCGAATCCGCAGACCTTCTCCACAACTATGTATGCATTTGGGGCTAGTTCCCTCAGTCTGGAAAGATAAGTGGTGGGATCGTAGAGTCCGTCTATATGATCAACCCTCAAACCGGTAATAGTCCCTTGGGGAAGTAATTCATGTAGCAATGAATGGATTTGGTCAAACACCTTTTGTTTCTCCACCCGGAGCGAGATCAGATCGTTAATAGTGAAAAATCTTCGATAGTTGATCTCCTCCGTCGCCACTTTCCAGAAGGAAAGTCTAAAGAGCTGCTCTGCTAGGAGATCTTCCAATAAAGCGAAGCTCGAAGAATCCCCTGATTTCCCATTGAAAAAGCTGATGTTTTCCAGTATGAAGGCCCGAACCACCTCGTTGCTTTGATACGTCTCCAGCAGCAGGCGTTTGATGAACCGCACTTGTTCCCTCCGTTGCCCCAACTGGTCGGGAGGCGGCAAGGTTTGCAAAGCGTAAAGGAGTCCGAGGACCTTGACGAAATCCGGGTTGTCTTCCCCAAGCTGCTCCCGCAGCTTCTCGATTCGGTAAGAGAGGAGTCGAGCATAAGATTCTATTCGAAGCGGGTACGCCTGGTCATGATAACGGATCCAGAAGCCTCCATCGTGATATTCTAACCGAATTTCCCCAGCTTCTAGACATTCACCATAGAACCTTTCAAGAAAGGGGGCCAAAACCCTTCCCCGTATGCCCTCATAGGTGTGGTCCCAGTCCACATCGAAAAATTCGAAGTAAGAGGACCCCCTTCCGTTCTCCAAAACATCCATGAGCATCCAGTTTTCCCTATTGAATGCCATGTGATTGGGCACAAAGTCCTGCACCCAGCCCATATCCCTTCTGCGCACCTCTTCAAGTAAAACCTCTAACCCGGCCCGGCCTCCCAAGTCTGGATTGATCTCGTTTGGATCCACCACGTCATAACCATGTTCGCTTCCCTTGCGGGCTTTAAAGATTGGGGAGGCGTAGATATCCGACACTCCAAGGCTTCGGAGGTAATCCAGCCGTTGAGCCACCTGCTCGAATCCGAAAGTCGGTCCCAGCTGAAGGCGATATGTTGCCACGGGGATCCTCATTCTAAGCGATCTCCTTGGATCATATCACACTTTGTAAAACGAGCCAGCTCTGTCTAAATGAAAGGCAGCTTATCCATGGGGACATTTGAAGTGTGCCTCCTCCGAGAAGCCACTCCTGATCCCGAAGCTCATACTGCCACCTGAATCACTCCTCAGGGGTACTCGCCCTCGTTCCCGTCTAATTTCGGCTTGAGGGATGCCCCTTCAAGCTTGTCTCGCATTTATCATGGCATCCTAATGCCTAAGACTTCCGCTATCCATGACCAATTCTCGATGGCCCGCTTTGCCCCTTGCTCCCCTGCTTCGGCCAAATACCGAAGACTGGACAAGCTGGAATTAATAGCCTTGTAGCACGTAGTCTGAACATCCCAGAGGTTCACCTGAAGCTTCGCCGTTGCCAATGTCTCCAAGAGGGCCCGGAAACGCCCCAGCAACTCCACATCGGTGGGGTCCTTTTCCAGCCTCTCAGCCATTCGCGCCAAGGTGCGTCCGAGCCCATATTCCAAGATAGCCGAGTCGATCGTACACTGGTTGGCACGGGCCTCGTCCAGAAGAGTTCGCAGCTCTGCAGGGTCCGGTTCGGGACTTTCTGCTATCTTCCTCAGAGTTTCATTGATGAAAAGCTCAGTGGCCATTGCAAAAGCCTTGGGCACGGGAGAATTGAGCTCCCGCAAGAACCGGACGAGGGGTGCGTTCCTCTGATGGATCTGACGATACAGAGAGGCAGTCTCTTCCAAGCTCGCATGGAGGATCTGGGCGATGATCTTCCTCTGCTCGTCACGAAAAAGGGATCGAAGAGAATAAGTGGAAGACCCAAAGTGAGCATCGATGCGGCGTATAGTCTCCGGAAGATCTGCCATTGAAAAAGACTCGGTCACCTCCTTGAGCATGCTAGTATAACGTTCATTCCCTTGGAAAATCCGTACTCCCGCCCAGATGTTGTGATCTCCGAGATGAAGGACACCGAAACTCACAGTCCCCGACTCCCCTGTGATTTCGGACCCTATCCTAACTTTCCCCACTGCAAGCCTGGCTCCTCCGACCTTTGACACTCTGAAATCTTCTTGATCCACTTTGTAGCAAAATATTCTGTCAGACCTCTTGTAACGTTCAAAAAGAGAGCTGACCGCGTAATGGGCTCCCACCTTAAGCAAATCAACCTGCGCTGGTCGAACGAATTTTTCGTAAATGTGCCGGCCGTTCCCATGCTCGGGAACATTGCTCACACATCGTTCTAACCGTTCCAAGAACCTTTGCTCTATGGGCAGCCCAGTCAGTTCTTGGGCAAGCTGCACTGCCCGCGCCGCGTACTGAATTACCTGGATCGTCTCCAAGCCTGAAAGCTCGGAGAAGAACCAGCCGCAGCTCGTGTACATGAGCATCGAGTGCCGCTGAAGCTCCATTAACTTCAGGGCTTCTACGCGCCGAGCTCGTCCGAGGGGTTCTTTGGCGTGTTTCCTAAGAAACTGAGATACCGTTGCGGGGGAGCGGTCCAAGATCACACGAATATACTCGTCTCGAGCAGCCCAAGGATCACGAAAGAGCCTTCGCCCTATCCGCTCGAACAATAAGGCAAGCTCGTCTCTCAGCCAGTCCATGGCCTCCCGGAGGGGAGCCCTCCATGCCTGGCTCCAACCATCTAAGCCCCCAGCGCGGCAACCGCAATCAGAACGCCATCTCTCTACTCCGTGGGCACAACTCCACGAGGAGGGTTCGAAGATCTCTACCTCCCAGTTTGGGGGGTGTTTTTCCAGGAATTCGCCATAGTTGGTAAGGGCGGCCAACTGTTTAGACTCAATATAATGGAGCGCGTATGCCAAGGCCATGTCACCAAGCCGATGGTGGTGTCCATAAGATTCTCCGTCCGTAGCGACATGCACGAGCTGAGGTCGCCTGCGCTGGTCGGAGAAGCCGGTTAGCAGCCTCTGCGCAAATGCCTCCCCATTGACAAGAAGCCCCTCGAAGGCCACTGCCCTAGAGATGGGGCCATCGAAAAAGAAAAGGTTCATATGCCTCCCAGATGGGAGGTTGATCTTATAGGCCATAGTAGGATCGATGCGCTCCCCGCTTACATCTTCCCAAGATTGTGCGCCCAAGGGCCTCACCCTCGATGCCTGAGACGGCGCAAGTATAGTGAAGGAGATCCTATTTTCTGCAAGCACCTCCAGGGTCTGCAGGTCAACCGCGGTCTCAGGGAGCCACATGCCCTCGGGATCCCTACCAAAGCGGTACTGGAAATCGGCAATTCCCCACAAGACCTGTGTACGTTTGTCCCTCAGGTTGGCCAAGGGAAGGATTATGTGGTTGTAAGCCTGTGCCAGGGCCGAGCCGTGGCCCGAATATCTTTGCCTAGATTCTCGATCTCCCTCCAAAATGGCTTGGTAAACTTGGGGAGCCTGCCGCTCCATCCAGGCCAGAAGTGTGGGCCCAAAGTCGAAGCTGATCCGGCTATAGTTATTGACGAGTCGCTCGATCTTGCCGTCTTGGCCCAAAATTTTAGAGGTTGCGTTCGCAGCATAACATTCAGCTGTAATCCTCTCGTTCCAGTCATGGTAGGGATAAGCTGAGTCTTGCAGTTCTACAGCCTCAAGCCAAGGATTCTCCCTGGGAGGCTGGTAAAAGTGGCCATGAATACAAATATACCTCGGCTTCATCATCTCTCATTGGACCGTTTTAGCTCTAGCACCAACAAACCTTGAGATGGTACCCGGAGGGGCAAATCTCCTCGCGATCTCACATAAGGGGGAAAGGGGCTTCCTGGCCCCATCCATTGCGTATCCCAAGAGTCGATCCTCTTATACCATAGCCCTGGGGGTATGGAAACTGTGGCCTCACAGGATTCCTTGCCGAAGTGATAAATCCTAATTACCTCCATTCCTGGCGAGAAAGATCTTACCAGGATGCCCTGATTCCTTAATACCTCCTTCACATCCCAGTGTATAGAACGTGCTTTTTGAAGTATCTCCTTGCGAAGGGCAATCAGCGTTTGGTAGAAGCGGAGCAGTACCCTATGCTGCCCCTGGGTGCGCAAGCCCCATTGCAGTTTGCAGCGGAAGAAGGTGGCCTCTTTCTGGGGATCTGGGGGTGTGTTCTTCCAGGCAAAGGCAGAGAACTCCTCCAGGCGTCCCTTGCGAATCGACTCTACCAGGTCCGGATCCCCGTGGCTTGTGAAATATAAGAATGGCGCGGTCTCGCCATACTCCTCACCCATAAAGAGAAGAGGCACAAAAGGCGAGAGGATCACGACCCCAGCTGCCAACTTGAGGGCCTCGAAGTCCAAAAGGGCGCTCAGTCGATCTCCAAGCATGCGGTTCCCCACCTGATCATGGTTCTGCGAAAAAACTATTAAACGATAGGGCTTGATATCCCGGCTTCGGTTTCCATGACGGCGTTGTCTGTAGCGAGAGTATTGGCCTTGGTAAACGAATCCCTCCCGTAGGCTCCTACTAAGGTGCCTCAGGGAGCCGAAATCCAGGTAGTATCCTTCCCTTTCCCCGGTAAGGAGCGCGTGGAGAGCGTGGTGGAAATCGTCATTCCACTGGGCGTCGAAGCCAAGACCCCCTAATTTCCTTTCTTTTACCACCCGTGCGTCATTGAGATCGCTTTCGGCGATCACGTGGATCCTTCTACCCAGGATTGAACTCCGGCGGTGCACCTTTCGTGTAAGCTCTTGCAGGAATGGCCTAGCCGAAAAATCCATTATCCCGTGGATGGCATCCACCCTGAGTCCGTCTAAATGGAACTGCTCGATCCAGTAAAGTGCATTCCCTATGAAAAACCTCCGCACTTCGTCGCTGTTAGGCCCATCGAAATTCACCGCCCGCCCCCATGGACTCTTATAGCGCTCCGTGAAATAAGGGCCAAAGTCTTCGAGATAATTGCCCTCGGGCCCTAAGTGGTTATACACCACGTCCAAGATCACGGCCAAGCCCTTGAGGTGGCACTCGTTCACCAGCCTCTTCAGTCCCCAGGGCCCGCCATAAGCGTGGTGGACAGCGAATGGGTAAACCCCGTCGTAGCCCCAATTGCGGGCTCCAGGAAACTCTGCCACTGGCATTAGCTCTACGGCGGTGATGCCTAGCTCTTTAAGTTCATCCAGATGCTCCACCACCCCGTCGAAGGTTCCGGCCGTGCTAAACGTTCCAACATGCAGTTCGTAGATGACCAGGTCCTCCAGATTTACCCCTTTCCACCCCTCATCTCTCCAGGGGAAAAGATGGTCAACAATCTCGGAAGGGCCATGCACGCCCTCTGGCTGGAACTCCGATGCAGGGTCCGGTCTCTCCACCTTGCCATCTAAACGATAAAAATAACGAGTGCCGGGCCTCAGCCCATCCACCACAGCTTGAAAGTACCCAAGAGGACGCGGCTCCAACTCCACGAGCCGATCCTCAGGACTCACAATGTGAACCTCAACCTTCCTGGCAAAGGGAGCCCAGACCCGGAAACGGCACCTCAAGTCGCCCAGGTAAACCCCTCCTAGCCATTTGGAGGGCCTCATGGTGAGTCCCCTTTAGCTTGCCCCTGGACTGCCGGGTGTTGCGCGTTTCCGCCCATCTCCAAGGTTGCACGCAGCCTGGGCAGACATTCAGGATAGCGCTCCTGAAGAAAACTTATGAGCTTTTCTCTCACTAGACAACGTAGGTCCCAGGCCTTGGAAGAATCTTCTGCGCTCACCAGGGCTCTAACCTCCATTGTGCGGTCGGTGGAATTCGTTACCTGGAGCACACATACTTTTCCATCCCAAAGATTGCTTTGGGCCACAATACGGTGGAGTTCCTCCCGGAGAGCCTGTACCGGGACCGTATAGTCAACGTAAAGGAACACAGATCCCAAGATTTCTGCCGAAACTCGGGTCCAGTTTTGGAAGGGTTTTTCAATAAAATAAGTGATGGGAAGCACCAAGCGCCTGAGGTCCCATATTCGAACCACTACATAAGTGAGGGTGATCTCCTCTACCCTTCCCCACTCGTTTTCCACAACAAGCACGTCGTCTATCCGGATGGGCTGTGTGATGGCGACCTGAAGGCCCGCCAGGAGCGTGGAAATGGTCCGTTGTGCCGCAAGCCCCAGGATAATACCCGCTATTCCTGCAGAGGCCAGGATACTCGTGCCAAGCTGCTTCACCTTCTCGAAGGTCATCAGACCGCTGGCTACGGCAAATACGAGCAAAACCACCATGACAACTCGTCTGATGATCCTCACCTGAGTTTGAATCGCCCTTGCTCTGAGGTTGTCCGTAATCGAGATGTCATAACGGCCCAGGATCCAGGCCTCCCCCACCTTCGTCACTCGTATTCCGAACCAGGCCACTAATCCTATAAATACAAGGGCCACCCAATGGGTCAGAAATGTGTGAAGGCTTTCTGGAAGCTTCAACAGTGGAAGCGTCACGCTCAGGCCCAGTAAAGGGCCCAAAGCCTTGATGGGCGGACCGCACATTTCCACGAAAAAGTCGTCTAGCCTAGTTTCTGTAAGGCGCACAAGCCTTCGAGCAATGCCTAACAGGGCCTTCCCCCCGACCCATCCACCGCCGATGGCAAGCACTATGACCCCTACCGAAACCGCCCACTGGGGAATCTCCGGCCAATTCGAAGCCACAGATCTCCCTCCATCACCACAAGATCTTTTCGGGCCCAGAAAATCGCCTCTGAGGCCCTAAAGACACCCCCTGGGGGGTTATCATACCTCAATCACCCTGCTGCTCGGATTCTCGAGGAGGATCATTAAGGTGAGGTGGTCACGCACATCGCGAGTAATGAGAAAGTGCCTCCTCACAAACTCCTTGGCCACAGCGCCCATTCGCCGGGCCAGCTCCGGCCGGCGCAACAGATACCGGATGCGGAAAGCGCACCCCTCCGGAGAGTGCACGAGAAAGCCGGTATGATAATCTCTGACCTGCATGACGATCCCCCCTGCCGCGCCTCCGATCACGGGCTTTCCCTTCCACATGGCCTCCGTAACAGTAA
>Ga0197142_1003539_pt1 | contig 13040 bp, 10 predicted proteins | sample GBS60_MetaG_FD_148614 | JGI IMG/M metagenome (GOLD analysis project Ga0197142, IMG submission 148614) | Sediment microbial communities from Great Boiling Springs, Gerlach, Nevada, United States - GBS 60_MetaG | ecosystem: Environmental > Aquatic > Thermal springs > Hot (42-90C) > Sediment... | reverse complement strand
TTGGCGGTGGTGTTCGCCGAGCTGGCCGACTCCAACTACACGGGCATCGGCATCAGTTGCGGCGCAGGGCTATCCAACGTATGCCTGGCTTACCTGTCGGTGCCTGTGGTCAGCTTCAGCCTGCCACGCGCCGGCGACCACGTAGATGCGGGCGCAGCCAGCGCAGCGGGCGAGGTGGCAACGCGGGTCAGAGTTCTCAAGGAGCAATACTTCTCGCTGAACGGCCATGCTTCGGATCAACTGCCTGCGAAGCTGCGGCAGGCCTTGCGGGTCTACTACGACGACCTGATCCACAGCCTGATCGAAGCGATGCAGCATGCCTTCCAGCAGCAGAGATCTTTGCCCCGATTGAACCGGCCCCTGCCGCTGGTGCTGGCGGGAGGCAGCGTCCTGCCCCCGGGCTTCCGGGAGCGCTTCGAGCAGGCTTTGCGCGCGGCGGACTTCCCGTTGCGTGTTTCCGAGGTGCGCCTGGCGTCCGATCCCCTGCATGCCACGGCCAAAGGCGCACTGATAGCTGCCCTGGCCGACATGTGAGGGCGCCCTCGCCCGCACGGGCACAGCACGCGGGAGACGCGGCGGGCGATTAACTGCGCCAGCGCATGCCCACGTCCAGTTTCTTCTTGGCGTACTCGACGCTGCGCTCGAGATCGTATTGCTGCTGCCGTCGAAGCGCGGCTTGAAACTCCGGAGGCTGAGGCCCCTGCCCGCCGATCATCATGGCGCCCTGGAAGGGATGGCCGCGCCGCACCAGCTTCAAAAAACGCGCAAAATCGGCGGCCTTCATGCGGGGGAAGAACTTCCAGAAATCTTCCTCCCAGTAGGGTAAGACCTGTGGCGGACGCCCGGTGATGATTTCCAGCAACAGCGGTACCTGCGGGCAAAGCTTGCGATGCAGCTCAACCATCGCCCCCAGATCCAGGCACCCATCACCCAACGCCACCCACTGGAAGGCCGCTCCGCGCGGATGCTCGTAGACCACGGAATCGCGCACGTGGGTCGTGAGAGCGTACGGACCCACGATCTCGTATGTTTGCACGGGGTCTTCCAACACCTGAATCGGATTGCCGGTATCCAGGCATGCGCCCACAAAATCCCGCCCGGCTCCCTCGATCAGCGTCTTCAGCTCGTGCGCCTGCATCTCGCCGTGGTTCTCGACGGCGATCTTCACCCCCAGATCGAGAGCCTGCGAACGCACCGCGCGCAGCGTCTTGATCGTGCTCTCCATCAGGGGTTCGATGGGCCGTCCGCTGCGGCGGTCGTTCGGCCCGCCCATGAAGCATCGCATCACGCGAGCGCCCAACTCGTGGGAAGCCCGCAGGCCCCGGATCAGCGAGTCCACCGGATTGCCGGCTTTCGGATTGTAATGTTGGGATTCGGGGCAGATCGAGCCGATGCCCGTATCGAGGTAGATCCCCAGGCGGGCAGCGTCGTCCTTTAGCTTGCGCAAATAGGTCGGTTCCAGGCTCTCCAGCTCGCCCGGGACGGAAATCTGCAACGCATCCACTTTCAGGGAGGCCGCATACTCGAGGAGTTGGGACGCCTTCCAGCGCAAGTCGCGGATCGAGTAACTGTCCACGCCCAGCCGAACGGGCGCAGGACCGGGCGCTCCAGCGAACATGGCGCCAACAGTTTGCAGGAACTCGCGTCGCAGCATCGCCGCCATGATAACTCGCCTGGCGTGCCCGGCGGTTGCCTGGCAGCGCGTGTGACGGCCCTTGCCTCGGCGACGGGCGGTCCTGTGCCCGGCTCGCGCGGGTGCGCAGGCTCAAACGGCACGAAGACCGACGCGAAGGTTTGCCGCTCAGGGCGCGTAAAAGCCGCCGTTGATCTCGATGGTCTGGCCGTGGATGTAACGGGCGGCGTCGGAGCACAAGAACACAATGACCTCGGCCATTTCCTCGTTGGTGCCCAGTCGCCCGGCCGGCGTCTGTGCGATGACGGCTTCCAGCATCTGGCGGGTGGAGAAGCGCTCGTGGAAATAATTGTCCACGGTTCCGGGGCTGATGGCGTTGACGCGAATGCCTTGTGGAGCCAGTTCGCGGGCCAGCCCCTTGGTCATGGCGGTGATGGCGGCCTTGGCGGCGGCGTACACGGTAGCGCCAGGGCCTCCGCCGGTGCGTCCCGCGATCGAGCTCACGTTGACGATGACGCCGGAGCCCTTGCGCAGCATGGCGGGGACCACCGCTTGCGTGATCATCCAGGCGCTGCGGAAGTTCAGGGTCATGACCTCGTCGAACAGATCGTCGGTGAACTCCAGCAGGCGCGCCCGTCGCACGAGCGATCCGGCGTTGTTCACCAGAATGTCCACTTCCGGCGCGACTTCAGGAAGGCGGGCGATCAATTGCCGGATGCCCTCCAGGCAGCCGAGATCGGCCGGCACAGCCTCTGCTTCGGCTCCTGCCGCGCGCACGGCCGCGATCGTCTGCTCGGCGCCTTCCCGGTAACTGTTGTAGTGGAGCACCACGCGGCGGACGCCGCGACGCGCCAGCGCGATGGCCGTGGCCGCGCCGATGCCGCGGGATGCCCCCGTGACCAACGCTGTCTTGCCCGAAAACTCGTTCTGCACAGTCGTTGCTCCCGTGATGTCGCTCAACGAGGATCGAACCCGCCCATGTAAATCAGCGAATAAGACAACCAAGCCACGGCAGCCGAGGCCGGGATCGTGAGGATCCAGGCCCAGACGATGCGGGTCGCCACCGACCAGCGGACGGCCTTTCGGCGGTGAGCCGAACCGACGCCCGCGATGGCGCCGGCGATGACGTGGGTGGTGGACACACCGACGTGCAAAGCCGTGGAGATGAGAATGGACGTGGCGGCGGCGGTTTCGGCTGCGAATCCGCCCCGGGGCCGCAGCCGCGTGATCCGGGTCCCCATGGTGCGGACGACGCGCCAGCCGCCGGCCAGCGTTCCCAAAGCGATGGCCGAGTGCGCCGCGAGGATGACCCAGAACGGGACGTAGAAGGTCGAAAGGTAACCGGCACTGTAAAGCACGCCCGCAATGATGCCCATGGTTTTCTGGGCGTCGTTGGTGCCGTGGGAGTAGCTGTAAGCCGCTGCCGAAAGCAATTGCAGCCGGCGGAAGTAAACGTCCATTTGCTTGGGACTGGAGCGGCGGAACAGCCAGTAAATGGCCAGCATGTAGGTGTAGGCGAGCGCCAGCCCGATCACCGGCGCCAGCACCATGAAAAGCAGGGTCTTGGCCCACCCGCTCCAGATCAGCGCCGAGGTGGCGTTGGGCAGCCCCTGCAACTGGGTCACTCGCGCCATGGCCGCGCCGGCGTAGCCTCCGAACAGCGCGTGAGAACAACTGATGGGCAGCCCGAGCCAGGAGGTCAGGGCCGTCCAGAGGATGGAACCGACCAGACCTCCCAGGATGACCCAGGGCGTGACGATGTTGAGGTCCACCATGCCCGCGCCGACGGTCCTCGCCACGCCGGTGCCGAAACTGAACGCGGAGACAAAGTTGAAGAAGGCCGCCCAAACGACTGCCTGCAACGGCGTGAGCACGCGCGTGGCGACGATGGTGGCCACCGAGTTCGCGGCGTCGTTGAAGCCGTTGAAGAAGTCGAACAGGAGCGCCATGGCGATGATGAGGACGACAAGCCACAGTTCGAACATGGCAGTTTCGGACCGCTACGCAATCAGGAGTTCTTGACCACGACGTTCTGCAACACGTCAGCCACGTCTTCGCAGCGATCCGTGGTGTCTTCCAGGAATTCGTACACTTCTTTGAGCTTGATGAGCGAGATGGGATCCTGCTCGCGCTCGAACAGCTCGGCGATGGCCCGCCGCAGGACTTCGTCTGCGTAGTCTTCGAGACGGTTCACTTCGATGCAGTGATCCAGCAGGGCAGCCTCCTTGTTGAGCGCCTCGAAAGCCTTCACCAGCGCCTTGGCGCACTGGGCGACGATTTCGCAAAGCTCGATGACCGTAGGCGGGATGGGTTCGAGCCGGTAAGCCGACATGCGATAGGCCGAGTCCTCGATATCGTCCAGCACGTCGTCCAGCCGTGAAGACAGGGCATGGATGTCTTCCGGATCCAACGGGGTGATGAAGGTCTGGTTGAGCTTGGTGAAAATGTCGTGGGCAACTTCATCGCCCTCCCGCTCGAGCTGTTTGATGCGCACGGCGTTGCGGGAAAGCTGGGAGTTGCCGTTGCGCGCTCCTTCCAGCAACAACTGGGCGGCTTCGTCAATGATGCGGACCTGGTGGACGAACAGCTCAAAGAACTTTTCCTGTCGCGGCAAAAGTCTCATAACGTCACGGCTCCTCAGCGGGCAAACGGTCCGGGGAGGGATGAGGTGTTCCGTCGGGCCGAGACGGCGCAAGCAAGACCCGACAACCCATAATCAAAACTCCGCCGGCGCGGCCGGAGACGCCGGTACGGTCGCCACGTCCCTGGCGCCTTCCAGCGCGAGAAAACGCGGATCCAGCAAGCGCCCGGCGTCCAGGTTGCCCATGGCGGCGACCAGTTTGCGCATAAGATGAGGATAACGCTTCTCCCACTCAGCCAGCAGTCCCCGGATCTGCCGGCGTACGCCCCCCGAGCGCAGGGCACAGGCGCACGGCGTCACGGGCGCTCCCAAGCGTTCCACGAACTGGCGGGTCATGTGCTCGCTGACGTAGATGAGCGGGCGGATGAGGCGGAACTCCTGCCGGCTGGACCAGGCCACCGGGGGCAAGGCGGCGATGCGGCCGGTAAACAGCGCGTTGCGCAAGAAGGCCTCGCACAGGTCATCCATCGTATGCCCGAAGGCGATCACGTTGGCCTGCAAGGTGCGCGCCGCTTCGTACACTGCGCGGCGGCGATAGCGGCTGCACAGATCGCAGCCGTGATCGGGGTCGGTTTCCTTGAGCCGCAACGACGGGCGATCCTGGAGGCAGAGCCAGGGGACGCCCCGCCGGCGCAGCCACTCCGCCAAGGGATCCAGCGAGCGCAGGAACTTGCCTTGCTCAATGGTGAATGCGGAAACAGAGAATCTCACGGGCGCGCGCTTCTGCAAGCGGAGCAGCGCCTCCAACAGGGCGAGCGAGTCCTTGCCGCCGGAGAGAGCCACGGCCACCCGGTCGCCTTCCCCAATCATGCGGAAGCGCCCGATCGCCTCGCCCACCCTGCGCAGCAAGGTTCGCTCGAGGTTCACACTCCATTATAGGTTACGATGTAGCTGGGCATGCCGGAGCCGGCCGTCTCGGGTCCCTCCCCCCCGCGCCGCGTGGCCTTCCGCATTCTGCTTCTGGTGGAGCGCGGGGGCTACGCGGGGGACCTGCTCGCCGGCCGCACGGGCGCGCTGGAAGCGCGCGATGCCGCTCTGGCCGAAGAACTGGTCCTCGGCACGCTGCGGTGGCAGGCGCAATTGGACTGGCTGATCGGGCAGATCTCGGGACGCGATCCCGTGCGCCTCGATCCGGAAGTCCGCGTGGCCCTGCGCCTCGGGATTTACCAACTCCGTCATTTGGACCGCATCCCCCCGCATGCCGCGGTCCATGAAAGCGTAGAGCTGGTCAAGCGGTCCGGACGCGGCTTTGCCGCGGGCTTTGTCAACGCTGTGCTGCGCAAGGTGGGGCGTGATCCGGTGGTCTTTCCCGATCTTGCCATCGAGCTATCCCATCCTGCGTGGCTGTTGGAGCGGTGGGAGCGTTTCTACGGCCGCGAGGCGGCTGTGGCCATCGCCCGCGCGAACCTGCGCCGACCCGAGACGTACGTGCGCGTGCCCGCGGGCGCCTCGCCGCCCGAGGGGTTGGTGCTGGAGCCCACCGAAGTCCCTGGCTGCTACCGCCTGCTGGAGGGCCGGGCCGCCGGCTTGCGCATCCAGGACATCGGCTCTCAGGCCGTGGTCGGGTTGCTCGAACTCGAGCCGGGCATGACCCTGCTCGACGTCTGCGCCGCGCCGGGCAATAAAACGGCGCAGGCTCTGGAATCAGGCTGCCGCGTGGTGGCGTGCGACCTGCACTTGAGCCGCCTGCGCCGGATGAAAGATCTGGGCTGTTCGCTGGTGGCGGCGGACGCCGCCCGGGGCCTGCCTTTCCGCACTCGCTTCGAACGTATCCTGCTGGATGTGCCGTGTTCGGGAACCGGCACGCTGGCGCGCAACCCTGAAATCAAGTGGCGTTTGAGGCCCCAAAAGCTTGTCGAGCTGCATGCGCTTCAGGTCAGCCTGTTGCGCAACGCGTTGGAGTTGCTGGCGCCGGGCGGGCTGCTGCTGTACGTGACCTGCTCGCTCGAGCCCGAAGAGAACGATGAAGTCCTGCGGGAAGTGCTGGGGTCGCTGCCCGAGCGCGTCGTGCGCCGCCTGCCGGGCCGCGAGCCCGGAGACGGGTTCTTCGCTGCTGTGATACGATCAAGTTAGCTCGCCATGGTCCAGATCGTTCCCTCGATTCTCTCGGCCGACTTTGCGCGTCTGGCCGAAGAGATTCGCCGCGTCGAGCAGGGCGGCGCGACCATGCTCCATTTGGACATCATGGACGGCCACTTCGTGCCGAACATCACCATCGGGCCGCCTGTGGTCGAGTGCATCCGCAAAGCCACGCGGATGACGCTGGACGTGCATCTGATGATCAGCGATCCCGATCGTTACATCCCTGCCTTCATCGAAGCAGGCGCCGACCAGATTTCGGTGCACCAGGAAGCCTGCGTGCATCTGGATCGGACCTTGCGCCTGATTCGCAGCCGCGGCCTGCCGGCGGGCGTGGTGTTGAATCCGGCGACCCCGGTGGGCATGCTGGATGAGGTGCTGGACCTGGTGGATTTCGTGCTCGTCATGAGCGTCAATCCCGGCTTCGGCGGCCAGCAGTTCATCCCCGGCGCGTTGCGCAAGATTCGCGCCCTGGACCAGCGCCGTCGCCAATGGAACCTGCCTTTCAAGCTGGAAATTGACGGCGGCGTGAACGAGGAAAATTTGGCCGATGTGGTGCGGGCCGGCTGCGACTGGATCGTGGTCGGCGCCGGCATCTTCCGATCGCCCGATCCGGCTGCCACGGTGGCGCAAATGCGGGAGATCGCCCGCGAGGCGACTTCGGTGCGAGTTTGAGCGTTGACGAGGGAGGCTATGAGGCGACACTGGTTTGGCTGGTTGACGATTCTGGTGTTGATTGCCGGCTCGCTGGCTTCCGGCTGCCGCCGTCGTCCCTACGAGAACCCCATCACCAAGGACACCGAGCAGCCCGACAAGGTTCTCTTCGACAAGGCAATCGCCGACATCGAACGCGGCCGTTACGAGATCGCGCGGCTCACCCTGCAAACGCTCATCAACACCTACGAGACCAGCGAGTTTCTGGCCAAGGCCAAACTTGCGATCGCCGACAGTTGGTACCGGGAGGGCGGCTCCCACGGTCTGGCGCAAGCCGAAGCCGAGTACAAGGACTTCATACTCTTTTACCCCACCCTGGAAGAAGCGCCCGAAGCGCAGATGAAAATCTGCATGATCCATTACAGGCAGATGGAAAAGCCGGACCGGGACCAGACGCATGCGCTGCGCGCCGAGGAGGAATGCCGGCAGGTCCTGGTGCAGTTTCCCAACAGCAAGTTCGCTCCCCAAGCCGAGCAGTTGCTGCGCAACATCCAGGAGGTCCTGGCCGAACGCGAGTTTAGGGTGGGCAGTTTCTACCACACCAAGGGGAGCCACGTGGCGGCCGCCAATCGCCTGCAAGGCCTGGTGGATCACTATCCGCTGTACAGCAAGGCGGATCAGGCCCTCTGGCAACTGGCCGACTCCTACGCAAAAATGGGGCCGCGGTTCCGCAACAAGCACATCGAGGCCTACGTGCGCCTGGTTCGCGACTACCCTCTCAGTCCCTTGGTGGAAGACGCCAAAAAGCGGCTGACTGCGCTCGAAGTTGACATTCCCGAGCCCGACCCGGTGGCGCTGGCGCGCATGAAATACGAGCTCGAGAACATGGAAAAGCCCGGCTTGCTCAGCCACTTCTGGGGCATTTTCCGCAAAAGCCCCGACGTGCGCATGGCGGCCAAGTCGGGATCTCCCACCATGGAGTCCTACCGGCCGCAGCTCCCGGCCAGCGTGCCTGCGGCGGCTACGGGGACAACCGGCGTAACGGCTGAGGTGACGGTTGCCCCGGTTACGGACACCACGGCCCTGGAGACAAAGCCGGATGCCCGGCGGCAACCGCCTGCGTCGGCCAAGCCCGAATCGTCGCCCGAAAGCCGGCAGTCCGCTCCGTCCCCAACGCCTGCGCCGAAACCATGAGCCGCATTTTGCTGGCGGATGACAGCCCGCACGCCCAGCGCATGGGCGAGAGAATTCTTCGCGAGGAAGGATACGAGGTCGTCACCGTCACCGACGGCGAGACGGCTCTCATTCGGCTGGCCGACGTGGATCCCGATCTGGTGCTGGCCGACGTCTTTCTTCCCGCCAGATCAGGCTATGAGCTTTGCGAGCAGATCAAGTCGCATCCGCGCCATCGCCACGCGCGCGTGGTGTTGCTGGCCGGTCCGCTGGATGCCGTGGACGAGCAGGAAATGCGGCGGGTTCACGCGGATGGCCTGTTGCGGAAACCCCTGGAAGCCTCCCTCGTCTTGCAGACGGTGCGGCCGCTGGTCGAGTTGGCGCGCGCCGAGCGCGAGCAAAGACCCGAGCCGGCGCCGGCTTCGGAACCGTCTGGTGTCGCCACGCGGGCGGTCGCGGCTCGTGCCGGAGCTGGGGCGCCCGACCCGGAACGGATCCGGGCTGCCGTAACGTTGGCCCTGGATGCAGCGCTGCCTGCTCTGGTCGAACAGCTCAGCCGGCGCCTGGAAGCCGCTGTCGCTCCCGCCCTGGACGCGGCCTTGCCCGAGATGATCGAGCAACTGACCGAGCGGGTTCTCACCGCCCTGAAAGAGTGATCTGACCGGGAGGCTCGGGCGCCGGCAAGGTTGAACCCTCCCGCCCAACGCCCGCCTTGTTCTCCTGGCCCGCTGACAGAAACGCCGGGCGGGACGCTATGCCGTGAGCGCCCCGCCCGGCGCGGGAGGCCAAAGGTTGCCCTGCGGCTTCAGAAGTGGTAGCGCACGTTGAACAGCATGCTGCGACCGCCCACGTTGGTGAAGCCCAGGTTCATGAAGGTGGTCGGATCCGTGTTGGCGCTTACCGTGTTGGCCGGAATCAACACGAAATTGCGATGGTTCAGTGCGTTGAAAACCTCCCAGCGCAGCTCCAGCGCGTGACCGCGGTCAGCCCAAATGGCGATCCGTTTCGACAGGGCTGCGTCGAAGTTCACGGTCCTGCCCACGCGCTCGGTGTTGGCGCCCAGGTTTCCAACGATCCCCGAATTGGTCGGGTTGGCAATGAAGCGCGGGTTGGGGATCGTGGGGTTGGTTCCGGTCTTGGGCGGGCCGGCCGGGTTGTAGCTGGCGCGCTGGGAAAGATGGATGGTCGTGATCTGGCCGGGCAGAATGCCCAGGGCGTTGAAGCTATTGAAAATGCTGTAGGGCGTTCCGGAAGCCACCGTGGTCACGCCCGACAGCGACCAGCCCCCTGCGATCCTGCCCAGCACGCCGCGACCCTCGCGGATGTTGGGGAACTCGTAGATGTAGCCGGAGGTGAAGCGGTGCGGTTGGTCATAGCCTGAGCGGCCGCGGTCGTGGCGCAGATTCAGCGGGTTGGAGGGCAGCGTCCGATTGGGCTGGCCTCCCAGGATATCGTCCGAGTCGTTGATGAGCGCGCTCCAAGTGTAGCTGTTCTGGAATTGCACCCCGCGCCGGAGCCGCTTGTCGAAACTGACCTGCAAGGAGTGGTACACGGATTGAGCGTAGCCGTCCCCCACCAAGATCGAGCCGCGGTCCGGATCACGGCGATACCCCGTGACGACGCCTCCCGCTCCCCGCACCGGCTTGAGCGTGGGCAGCACGCTCTGGTAAACGGACGGGTTGGCGTTGACCGCTGCGGCAGTGAAGCCGAGATTGGCTTCGACTTCGCGCACCAGCTTCACGCCCCGCGAGCCCACGTAGAAAATCTTGAGCGCGAAATCCTGGAAAAGCTGGCGCTCGATGCCGAGCGAGAATTGCTGCCCGTAAGGCTGCGCGATCCGCTTGTCGGGGGAGTACAAACGCACGGGCAGCAAGTTGGGGTTGCCGCCCAGCCGCACGAAGTCCTCGGGCGTCGGAGGCGACGGGAAATTGGCGGGATCCCACAGCCGCCGGCCGCTGATGCCATCCAGGGTGACGGTCACCCCGCGCGGATAATTGCGCGAGTTGTTGAGCAGGATGTTCTGGAAGACCTGGTCGTAGGAAATGGCGTAGCCCCCGCGAACGGCCAGTTTGCCGTTCCCGGTCAGCCAGCCGCCGCCGCGAGGCGACCAGGCGAAGCCGAAGCGCGGCGCCCAGTTGTTGATATCCGGCTTGGCGTTGGAGAAGTAGCCGAACGGCGTGCCGGTGTATTCGTAGCGGATCCCTAGGTTCAGCGTTACGCTCGAGGTGACGCGGAAGTCGTCGCCGAAGTAGCCGGCGAACTCGGTGGTTCGCGCCGGCGTCAAACCGGTTCCTGCGTATTGCGAGAAGGAGGCGTTACGGTCGAACAGGAAGTCGGAGAAGCTTGGATATCTGACCGTCCCGCGAGTATTGGGGGCGAAGAAAGAATTCAACTGGTAGCGCAGCAGGTGGGCCCCGTAGCGGAAGGTGTGGCGCCCGCGAATCCAGCTCCAGGTGCTGCTGAACTCGTACAGGTTGTCCGTGCGGTATTGCGGGAAGTTCGCGTTGCCGAGCGTGGGCAAGCCGCTGCCGCTGATGCTGAACTGCGGCGGCAAATTCTCCGGGAAGTGGAACGAACGGCGGCCGTAGACGGCGCGGTTCTCCGCGATGAGCGTCGGGCGGAACACCCGCACGTGCTGAATGGCGCCGTTCTGGTTGCGCCCCGCGCTGCCGATTTGGTTGAACTTGAGCGCGTTGGGCGTGCCCGGATCGAAGTCGTCGTCAATGGCGTAACGCACGCTGAAGTTGTCGTTGTCCGACAGCTTCGAATCCACCTTGATGAAGCCGCGGTGGAAATTGCGCGCGTAGGGGATGGTGCCCTCAGCCGAGGCCCGGTTGTACTGCTGGAGCGGTACCGTGATGGTGCGCCCGTCCGGCAGCCGAACGCTCAAATTGCCGCGCGCGGTGGGGTCGTTGGCCACCGGGAACCATTTCTTCAGGAAATCCACTGCCCCCGGCGCGAACGCCGCCCGATTGGCTTCCAGCACGGCGTAGCCCTCTGGCGAAATGGTAGCGACGACGGGCGAAGCGCTGCTGCGCCGCAGGTCGAAGTCGTAGCTGCTGAAGAAAAAGGTGTGATTCTTCTTGATCGGCCCTCCCCCGCTGGCGACGCCCTGGTTGCGCACCAGCACTCCGCGGGAACGGCGCAACGCGTCGTAATCGGAGCGGCCGGCGGCTTTCTGCGCGTTGAAGGTTCGCTGCTGGCCCGTGGTCAGCGCGTCGAGGCCGTTGCCCAGCCAGGTCCACCGGAGGATACCGTGGTACTCGTTGGTGCCGGAGCGCGTGATCTGCTGCACGACCGAGCCCGAATTACGCCCGAACTCCGCCGAGAAATTGTTGGTGATGATGCGGAACTCGGCCAGAACTTCCGGCGCCACGGTTTGTCGCGGCGTCGAAAGGGACTGGTCGTTGTTGTTGGCGCCGTCAATCATGAAGTTGTTCGACCGCGTGCGGCCTCCGTTCACCACGAAGCCCGAACCCGGCCGGCCCTGGGCGTTTGGCAGCGTCCCCGGCGCCAGAAGAGCAAGACCCGTCAGCGTGTTCAGGCCGGGCAGAGCCAGAATCGCGCTGGTATCCACGCCCCGGCTGATCTGCGCTTTGGTGGACTCGATCAAAGGAGCTTCGGCCTGCACGGTCACCACTTCCGTTGTCTGACCGGGATTCAGGGTCAGGTCCACCCGGCGCTCCACAGTGGGTTCGACCAGGATTGGCGACCGAACCAGAGTCTCGAACCCGGGCGCGGAAGCTTCGATGGCGTAGCGGCCTTGCAGCAGCGCTGGCACGCGCCAGAATCCGGCCTCGTCGGTGGTCAGTTCCCGGAGCCACCCGGTGTCCAGGCTCCGGACCACGACCTTGGCCTTGGGGATCACGGCGCCGGTCGGGTCATAGATCGTGCCCGCCAGCGACCCGTAGATGGTCTGCGCCGAGAGGGTCGCTGTGCAGCACGCGAACCAGAGAACTGCAATGAGTCTGTTGATCATCAGGATGCCTCCCGCTTTGTTGGCTTCCACCCCGGCTCCAAGCATTCCACGGGCCAAAGCGCGCGGCAGGCTTCTCGCGAGCACCTGTCCGCCGCAACTGCTATCCGCTTGCAAGCATTGACATCGTTCACGAACCTGCCTCGCTTTTGGCCACTCGCGGCGCCCGTCCATTCCCCGGCTTCCACTTCTCGAAGCGGCCTCTCCCGAATCATGGAAGAACCTGGCGCCGCAAGGCTTGGCCCGGGGCACCTTCAATTTTACGATTCCGTTGCCCACTGTTGGCAACCTGGCGGCGGCAGGCCGTTACCGGCTCGCGTGCTCGAGTGGGGATCAGGCGGGGCCGGCCTTGGCTTCACCCCGAGGACTCGGCCCTGCCTGCCGGCCGGACGCTCATTCGCCCGGCGTTTGCCCTGGGGGCATCGTTTCAGCGGAATCAGAAGTTAATGCGGAGCACCAATTGAACGATGCGGCCGCCCGGGTCGTTGGTGGTTGAGATGTCCTGATACGCGGTCGTGGTCTGTCCAAACGTGGTGCCCAGGATGTTGACGTCCACGTTGGCCGCGGTGGCGCCGCCCACCATGAAGTTGACGTGGTTGAACGCGTTCAGGAACTCGGCGCGCAGCTCCACGTTCCAGCGTTCATTGATTCTGGTGCGTTTGGTGGCGCTGAGATCGAAGCGAGTGAAACGTGGACCGTACAAGTACACGTAGTATCCGAACTGGCCCGGCGTAGTCGGCGGTTCCAGGTACTGAGGATTGGCGCGCCCATCGGCCCCGATGAGCCGGGTGTCGAGGAAGTAGACTTTCCTGTTCGGATCCTTGATGATTCTGGCCATGCTCTGGAGTTCTTGCCGGGTTACCTTGGGAATCACGCCTGCGTCG
>Ga0197142_1003538_pt1 | contig 13040 bp, 11 predicted proteins | sample GBS60_MetaG_FD_148614 | JGI IMG/M metagenome (GOLD analysis project Ga0197142, IMG submission 148614) | Sediment microbial communities from Great Boiling Springs, Gerlach, Nevada, United States - GBS 60_MetaG | ecosystem: Environmental > Aquatic > Thermal springs > Hot (42-90C) > Sediment... | reverse complement strand
TAAGTAAAAAGGTACTGGGATGTGTATGGGTTGTGGCTGGGTGGCGGTGACCAGGGCCACCTTCTCCGCTATTATACCAAACTGAGTTATACACTATCTTGACCCCCAACCGCAGCCCTTCCCCCTCGTGAGGGGGAAGGGTTTGGGAAGGGGGTTTGGTAATGCCACTCAACGGCCTATAATCCCTTTGTAGCATGGCTATTGGTTTTCTGAGGGCCTGAGCCTTATCCAGACACTTAGCCGGCATTCAAGGAGTTTTTGCTCCAGATTGGTATTAGCCGACACTATCGTCTGTTATGATTCCGAAACTTCTACTGCGGTGCCCGACCTACTAGAATCAATCGCGGGCTCTCTTCCACCGAAAAGGGCTTCCCTTCGTAGTCTCCCCACCAGGCTACTATGTTCAGTTTGACTCTATCTGCCAGGGTAGCCAGGTCCCCCTGGGTGAGTTTGTACAGGACCTCTTCGTAGATTTCCTCTTTCCCTTCCGCATGTACTCGTATACGCTTGTAGATCGCATGAGAGTCCTGCCAGCGGGTAATTTCAAACCGGACCCCTTCTACTTCTCGCACTTCGTGGGGAGTTGGATTGCGTCGGGCGATATTGAGATAATCCATAACTATGTAGCCCCCTGGTTTGACAAAGCTTCGCAGGGCTTTCATGCTTCGAACTATGGCATCCCAGCTTGTCGTATGCCCGAAACTGGAAAAAAAACTCCCCACCAGGTCATATAGGTGTGGCGGCTTCCAGTCTCTGTAATCTGCTTTGTAAAATCTAACGCCTTCGGGCAGGTCTAAGGGCTGTACTGCATAGTCAATCGCATCCACCTCAAAGCCCTGTCGGGCAAAAGCCCGGGCATATCGGCCTCTCCCACATCCCGCATCTAACACTCTGGCGGGTGGAGAAATATTTAGATTCTCGAGGAGCACTTTTACAAAGTTTTCAGCTTCCTGCTCATTGCGGTGCTGATAGAGGAGTGCATAATAGGGGCTGGCGAACCAGGAGGACATGCCGCAAAGGTACTACTTCCCGGCGCGAAGCGCATAAAAGTTATTGTTTTGCAGAATGTGGATTTGCAGGGGCAGGTGGTGGACTCCTGGTCTCCCGGGGAGGCCGTGCGATTTTGTCGGGCGGCTCTGGCTGCTGGTCAACCTGCTTCCGGCGCAAACGGTTACTGGCATCGTTCGGGATACGGCGGGCGAGCCGCTCCCCTTTGTTACGGTTGAAAACCTTCGCACCCGTCAGGGTACCTATACAGACCTTCAAGGACGCTTCACGCTGGGGGCCCTCCCCACCGACACGCTGGAAGTGCGCGCCCTGAGTTATGAGACCCAGCGCCTCCCTGCCTCCCGGGCCGCTCTCATCCGTCTCACCCCCAGACCCATAGAAGTCTCCCCTGTCATCATTCGGGCCAGTGATAATCCCGCCTATCCTATCATTCGGGCCCTGCAGGCCCAGCGCGGACGGTGGAATCCCCTGGGCATACCTCACGCTTACCGCAGCTACAATAAACTCCTCATCACTCTTCCCGATTCGCTGCAGGCCAGAGCTCGTGACTCTTTACCGTCCCACCTCACCATCTGGGAGACCGAAACCTACAAAATCTACATTGATCCCGCCCATACACAGGAAAAACTTCTGCGTCAGCGCATCTCGGGAAATTTTCCTGTTCAGTCTTTTTTTTCACCTACTTCGTTGCAGCCCCTGGGGATTTATGAAAGCTGGGTCACCATCCTCAATAAACGATTCGCCAGCCCCATAGGCCCCCTGGCCTTTTCCTATTACGATTATGAACTTATGGATACCCTGTATCAGGGAGAAGACACGCTTTATCATATCCGCTTTTTTCCACTCTCCACCCGGGAATCCTGGGGCATGCGCGGACACCTGTACGTAGCTGCGCCCGATTATGCCCTGGCCAGCGTACAGGGCGAAATCCACTTTAGCAAAGCCGAAGTCTCCACAGCCTCCATTGAGGCTTTCTTCATGGAACAGATCTACACCCAATTAGGCGACACGCTATGGTTCCCCACTCAAATGCACACAATAGCGGTTCTGAGAGCCCGTCTCTCCCGGCTTTCTCTGCCACTGACTGTAAAAACTCGTTCTTACCTTCGGGACATTGAGATCCCTCCGGGTGCGAAGCCGCTTCGGGGGCAGCGCGTGCTGCTGCCTGCCGAAGTGCCTCTCCTTACGGACAGCCAGCGGGTAGAAGCCCTATCTCCCTCTGAGATTTATTCCTACCAGTTTTTAGACAGCCTCGTGGGGCGCACCAGGATTCGTCGGTTGAGTTTTCTTTTTGACACGCCAGCCCTACTTAGCGGGCGGGTGCCAATGGGCGCTTTCAATCTGGTGGTTCGGCCATTCCTATTGTATCATGCAGGGGAAGGCTGGCGGCCCCAGCTTGGTATCGAAACCAGTGACAGGGTCTACGCCCGGGCACGGCTGAGGGTATGGGGCGGCTACGGAAGCGGGCGTCGGGCAGGTCTGTCCGGCATCCCCTGGCGGTATGGCGCCGAAATAGAATATGGTCAGACCTCTCTTCTGCGCCTTTCGGCCAGCGATGATGTCGTGGAAAGAACCTGTCCGCGCCTGCTGGACGAACGCCCGGTTTGGCTTCCTTTATCTCAACGCCCGTATGAACCCTTTCCCCGGGGTTATGGGCTGGGGTGGGGGTCACTTGTCCGGCAGCGTCGCCTCCTTACTGAAGCCAGGCTTTTTGTACTGGGGCGCCTGTGGCTGATCGCTGAAGGCGGATATGTAGAGCGGCGAGCGCCGACCCAGGAACCCCTCCGCCGTTACCTCATCAGCATGGGCATGGAGATTTTGCCAAAAGAAAACTTCCTTGAGCGGGGGAGTCTGCGCTGGCGACTGGAGCCGGTATACCCCCAGCTGCGTCTGCGGGGCGGCTGGCTGGTGCGGGAGAACGCCTGGGAGTCCAATAGCTGGTTCTGGCAGGGTGACCTGCTACACGCGTGGAGCTGGGGAAGGTGGGCCCAGATGACAATCCGCCTCTCGGGCGGGGTGATAGGTCCTTCTGTACCTGATTTATGGCATCATCAGCTGCGCACCTTATCCGCAAATACTTTCCTGGGTCAGCCGTTTACGCTGGCGGCCCATCCAGTGAAAGCCTGGGGCCGCCATTTTGGTTACGCCTTTCTCAGTTGGGAAATCCCCAATAACCGCTTTCCTAAGGCTCGATTCTGGACTCCCACCGCAGTTCTACTGGCCCAGGGCGCGCTTTTAGATGGCCGGTCTTATCCGGAGGTCGGCCTGCGCCTCAAAAACTGGCTCCCCCAATCGATCGCCCGCTATCTACGAGCCCTCAGCACTTTCTCCCTGAGCCTGTACAAAAATGTAGCAAGTCCATTTGAGCAGGGGTGGTTCTTTCGAGTAGATGCTGACTTCTGAATGCTAATCTTCAGCGGCACCGAGCAGGCCGCCCCCTCTACCTTAAATCCACCTCAAGCATTTCAGGTCATGCACCATTCCTCCATGTGCATAGCCCCCCAGAAAAGTTTTAATTGTAGTGGTGCTATGGGTGTGCCGCCCGCCGCCATGAAGACCATCTGACATTCGTAAAAACTCTAAGATGGCCCAGGTCGTAACCCAGCAGGCATGTCAAATTCAGCAAGTTTTTTGCTTCAGATTGGTGCTAGTCTCCTCTCTCCCTCTCCGTATTGCCCCCATCAGACCGGGCGGTTCCGGAATCCCTCTCACATCAGGCCTCTAAACATCCAACCGGGCATACCGGGCATTCTGCTCTATAAAGCGCCGACGGGGAGCTACCTCCTTGCTCATGAGTATGGTGAAGGTTTCCTCTGCCTCTGCGGCATCCTCTATGGTTACTTTATGGAGGGTACGAGACTCGGGGTTCATGGTCGTCTCCCAGAGTTGATCGGGGTTCATTTCGCCCAGCCCTTTATAGCGTTGAACCACCACTTTAGTTTCGTCGCCTCCCCCCAGATCTTCAATGGCTTTGCGTCGCTCTTCTTCTGTCCAGCAGTACCTTTGCTGAGATCCCCGTTTCACCAGATATAGGGGTGGCAAAGCAATATACACATGTCCCCGCTCAATCAATGGCCGCATATACCGATAGAAAAGCGTCAAAAGCAGCGTCCGAATGTGACTTCCATCCACATCCGCATCGGTCATGAGAATAACCTTGTGATAGCGTAGATTTTCCAGCTGGCCTTCGTGTATCCCCTGCGGCTCAAACTTGCCTATCCCCAGTGCAATCGCTATATTTTTGATTTCCTCGTTTTCGTAGACTTTGGTCAGATTGGCCTTTTCCACGTTGAGGATTTTCCCGCGCAGGGGGAGGATGGCTTGAAATCGTCTATCCCGAGCCTGCTTGGCGCTTCCCCCTGCCGAATCCCCCTCCACTAAAAACAGTTCGCAGGCCTCTGGCTCTTTACTGGCACAGTCCGCGAGCTTTCCTGGCAGGCCGCCACTTGTGCTGGCCCCTTTTTTCTGGACGAGTTCTCGGGCCTTTTTAGCAGCATACCGGGCCTCGGCCGCCAGTAAGACTTTTTGCAGGACGACCCGGGCCACTTTGGGGTTTTTCTCTAAGTATTCGGAGAGCTCCTTGTGAACCACGCTCTCCACTATTCCGGCTACCTCAGAGTTTCCAAGTTTGGTTTTGGTCTGTCCCTCAAACTGCGGCTCCGGTACCTTTACCGATACGATCGCCGTAAGACCCTCCCGAAAATCATCCCCCGTCACCTCAAACTTCAGCTTTTCAAAAAAGCCCTCCTTCTCCCCATAAGTCTTGAAGACCCGTGTCAGTGCTTTTCGAAAACCCACCACATGAGTGCCCCCTTCGTGGGTTCGAATGTTATTCACATACGAATAGAGCGTCTCATTGAAAGTCTCGTTGTACTGCAAGGCGATTTCTATCGGGTACAGGCCCTCTGGATCACTGCCTGCTATGTAGATGGGGTCGTGCAGGATTTCTTTCCCGTGATTGAGATGCCTGACAAACTCTAAAAGGCCTCCCTTTGAGTAAAAAACCCGTATGAGGGGCTGACCATTGGTATCCGTTTCGCGAAGGTCTTTGAGGACGATTTTGATGTTTTTATTGAGATATGCCAGCTCTCGCAGCCGGTTTGCGATAATATCAAACTGAAACTCCGTATCGGGGAAGATAGTGGCATCTGGCCTGAAATGTACTTCGGTACCTCGTTCTTTGGTCGTGCCAGTGGCTTCTACAGGCGTAACCGGTATGCCGCGTTGATAGGCCTGATACCAGATTTTTCCTTCCCGATAGACCCGGACCTCAAGGTGCTCTGAGAGGGCATTCACCACCGAGACCCCCACCCCATGAAGCCCCCCCGATACCTTATAAGTGCGTTTGTCAAACTTGCCCCCTGCATGAAGCACCGTCATCACCACCTCTAAGGCTGAACGCTTTTCCGTAGGGTGAAGGTCTACAGGAATCCCCCGCCCATTGTCCTTTACGGTTACATACCCATCGGTATGAAGCGTGACCTCAATGTGATTACAATAACCGGCCATCGCCTCATCGATGGAGTTATCCACTACTTCAAAAACCAGGTGGTGGAGGCCTTTAACCCCGATATCTCCAATATACATGGCGGGGCGTTTCCGTACGGCTTCCAAGCCTTCCAGAACCTGGATAGAGGCGGCATTATACTCACTTTCGGCGGTGGGTGTGGGGGAAGTCAGGAGGGTTTCTTCGGCACTCACAGGACAAAGGTACGAAACACCTACCTTCGTTTTGTGGAGCTGAACTGGAGTCTGAGCTATGAAATTCTTCTCCGGAAGGAGCTACTACCCCTTGAGAAGGCGCTCTTATCCCGGGCGGAAGAGGCGGCGAGACAGGCTTATGCACCGTATTCAGGATTTCCTGTAGGGGCGGCGGTTCGTCTCAGAGACGGCTCCATTTACACCGGCAATAACCAGGAAAACCTGGCCTACCCCAGCGGACTCTGTGCCGAGCGGGTGGTACTCTTTCAGGTGGGGGCTCTCGGAAAGGCCGCCGAGATAGAAGCCCTGGCGGTTTACGCGCCAGGGGTAGATGTGGTTTTCCCCTGCGGGGCCTGTCGGCAGGTGATGCTGGAGTATGCGCAGATGAGTGAAACTCCCTGGACCCTTATATTTGCAGGGGCTGCTGCTTCCGTATATCGTATGAAAGGGGTTTACTTGCTTTTGCCATTCCACTTCGTATGGAGACGATCGTGAGTACAGACCTTCGCCAGGCGAGGGAGCTATTAGAGGCCGGCGAAGTGATCGCTATCCCCACTGAGACGGTTTATGGCTTGGCGGCCAATGCCCTGGATTCCCGGGCCGTAGCCAGAATCTTCCAGCTCAAAAACCGTCCTCTTTCGGACCCGCTTATTGTCCACCTGGCCAGCATGGAACGGGTTTCTCCCCTGGTGACTTCTATTCCTCTGTGGGCGGAAAAGCTCATGACCTTATTCTGGCCGGGTCCGCTCACCATCATCCTGCCTAAGAGTGCTCAGGTGCCTGATGTCGTTACCGGGGGCCTGCCGAGCGTAGCCCTTCGGTGCCCGCAACATCCCCTGGCACAAAGCTTATTAGAGCAGCTTTCTTTCCCCTTAGCGGCGCCCAGCGCGAATCCCTTCGGCCGGGTGAGTCCCACCACGCCCGCTCATGTGTTAGAGTACTTTGGCGGGCAGATCCCGTTTATTTTAGATGGTGGAGCCTGCCAGACGGGAATCGAATCTACCATCATCGGGGAAGAGAACGGGCGCCTCGTCATTTACCGACCGGGTGCAATCAGTAAAGAGACCCTTGAAGATGTCCTGGATACCAAGATTGGTTACCGCCTTCATGCCGGGAAAGACCACCCCAGAGCACCCGGCCAGTTTCCCAGGCATTATGCCCCTCATAAGCCCCTGCTTTATGGCTGGCAGGACCCCCCTCTTGAATCCAACGCCTCCATTGTACTCTTTCAAGACGAAGTAGAGGGTCATCCCTATGTGCATACCCTTGCCCCCTCTGGCACCCTGGAGGAGGCCGCGGCTCACCTTTATGAAGTGCTCCACGCCTGCGAAAAAGACCCCACCGACTACATTCTTTTCCAGCAGGTTCCTCAGGAGGGCATTGGTCTGGCACTGCATGACAGGCTCCGACGCGCCCATCATCCCAGCCTTTTCACCATTGGTCATAGCAACCACCCCTGGGAACTCTTTTTAGACCTACTGCGGTATTACGAGATTGATGCGATTTTAGACCTTCGCCGCAAGCCGGCCTCTGCTATTGCGCCCCACTTTAATCAGGGCATTCTCCAGAAAACCCTCACCGCTGAAAATATTCTCTACGACTGGCAGCCCGTTCCCAATCGCGTCTTATTTTCTTTGGAAAAACTCATTGCGCGCGCCTCCCGAATCGCTCTTCTCTGCGCCGAGGCCGACCCTACCCGGTGCCACCGCTATAAAGAGTCTGACGAACTCACCGAAAAAGGGTTCGCCATCTTTCACATTTATCCGGACTATACCCTTCGCCTCCACCGAGCCGAGCTCAGCCTTCCTTTTGGAGAATAGGTTCCATTCCGAGTGTCTCCCACCAGGTGTGCAGATAGTTTCGCGCTTCCTGGCGGTGAGTGAAAACTATCCAGGTTGCTTCGCCGAAATGCTGCCGGAGGTTTTCGAGAATCTCCAGGATTTTCTGGCTATCCAGTGGAGCAAAGGGATCGTCTAAGAGGAGTACCCTGGGCCGTCGGATAAGGGTGAGAGCCAGAGCCAGGCGCTGGCGCTGGCCGCCCGACACCTGCTGTCCCCACTCACCCACTGGCGTGAGAATGCCTTTTGAGAGGGTTCGCACCTCCTCAGCCAGCCCTACCCATTCCAGAGCTTCCCAGATTTCCTTCCGGCTTGCTTCGGGCTTTACCAGACGAAAGCTATCCGCGATACTCCCCTCCCATAATACGGGCTCCTGAGGTACGTAACCAATGTACGAGCGCAAGGTGGACAGGCTGTAGCTTCTCAGGGGTCTATCGCCCAGCAGGATTTCTCCTTCTGTGGGGTCCATCTGCCGAATCAGGAGGCGGGCCAGGGTGGTTTTCCCGCTACCCAGTGGCGCAGCGATGCCCAGATGCTCGCTCGCTCGCACCTCTCCTTGCAGTCCCCGAAAGACCCATTCTGCCTTTGTATCATACCGGTATCCCAGGTTTCCCCACCGATAAGCGGGGCGAGCAGGGAAAATAATCGATGAGGTGTAGGATACTGCAGGCTCTACCGATAATACCCGCATGAGCCGCTCGGCACTGGCACGAGCCTGCTGGATCAGGCTGAATAGCCATCCCAGAGCGCCCAGTGGAAACAAAAGCTGAAGTAAGTACAGGCTAAACGCACTGACCGTGCCAAGGGTCTGACGCCCTTGCATCACCTCATAGCCCCCATACAAGAGCACTACTGAAAGACTCACCCCGATAAATAAGTAGGTCACAGGCTGGAGATAGGCTTCGACCCGTGCCACAGCCAGCGAGGCTTGTCGGTAGCCTTCGGATCGTCGCCCCATCTCTCTCCGTAAAAACTCAGACCGGGCCAGTGCCCGCAAAGCCCTGAGATAAGGAAAAATCTGCTGGACATAGCCACTCAGATGCGCAAAGGCCGCCTGCTGGGTATGTCCCAGATGCAGGGCCTTTCGCCGGAGGTAATAAGTAATCACCGGCAAGATCGCCAGGGGCAGCAGCGCTGCCAGCCCGAGTTCCGGAGCCGTCGCCACCATCAGCACCCCCGTGAATATTAAGAGTGCCAGCGCATTGAGTCCGTATAGGATGACCGGTCCTGTAAAGTTTCGGATACGGTTGAGGTCTTCGGTGAAATAGGTGAGGAGATCTCCTCCGGAAAAACGCTGAAGCGTGGGGAGGTCCCAGCTCAGAAGCCGCTCCACAAGGTCTTTCCGCTGGGCATTTTCCACCCGTCGGCTCAGTACGACCAGCGTTTGCCGCATCCCCACCATAAGCGCTCCCCTTACAAGCGCCGCCCCCAGAATGCTCGCCAGAAGAAGCCCCAGTTCTCCTCTGTGAGCCCACAAGCCCCCTTCCCGCGAAAAATCTATCAGCTTATCTATGACATGGCCGGTAGCCCAAGGCGCATATAATGCCAGTAGATTGACTGCCACCACAAATAACACGCCCCCCACAAATAAACCCCTATACTGGCGGTAATAGGGCAGGAGAAACCTTAGAAGACTCTGCACAGCAGGCCAAAGTTAGTCTCGTTCGCGTCGAATAGCCTCACGCCCCAGGAGGGCAGATCGGTAATACGCATCACATCCAGAACCTGCTACTACTCCTAAGCTATCCAGCGCTATAAAACCATCCGGAGCCACTTCTCCCCGTACATCCACCCACAGAATGGCAAAAATCAGAAGGCGAGTCTGATTGACCCGTAAGAAATGCTCCTCGCTAAATCTCAGATATGCCCGTATCGGGCTATCCTGCAAAAACGGTATCGGTATGTCCTTTACCCACTCTACTTTCAGACCGGCATAATCCAGTTCACTTTTTTCGCGGGGAATGTGGTGGTGCGTCAGATGAGCCTGCCGATAAGTTGTCTCTGAAATCACATTCATCGTTGCATAGGGGTAGCTCAGGAGATTCTCGTAGGTATGGCGGGGCACCTTCGTCGGCCGCAGGAGAAACCCTATGTATGGTGGTGAAGACCCTATGTGAAGGCCGGAGTTGAAGATGGCGGCATTGTATATCCCATCAGATGAGCGGGTGATGAGGATATTGAGGTTCTTGTAGCCAAAGAGGGAGTTTATGAAGTTTATGCGCCAGTTTTTATCAGCTTCGAGGAGCTGTTTTTCTAAATAGGTGGGCATTATTAGAATATTTTTAGGCTGTGCATGCCGCCGTCGATGTGGAAGATTTCGCCGGTGATCCAGCTGCTTTGGGGAGAGAGGAGGAAGGCGATGAGATGCGCAATGTCGGCGGGGTTGCCAATGCGTTTGAGGGGGTGGCGCTGGGCGGCCTGAGACTGTTTTTCAGGGGTATTGAGGAGCTTTTCGGCGAGAGGGGTATGGGTGAGGGAAGGTGCTACGGCATTGACCCGAATGGTAGGGGCCCATTCCGCAGCTAAGGTGCGCGTCAGCCCTTCAATGGCCCCCTTAGCTGCCGCAATACTCGCATGAAAGGGCATTCCCGTTTGCACAGCTACAGTACTCATCAGCACCACGCTTGCGCCCTCTCCCTGCCGCAAAAGCGAATACACCGCCTGCAGGGTTTTTGCCGCGCCCAGGAAGTTTAGCTCCCACTCGGCCCGAAACTGAGACTCCGAGAGCAGATGGAACGGCTTTAGCTGGATGGAACCCGGCAAATACACCACGCCATGCATCGGTCCTGTAAGTGAGGGTAGCGCATCTTTCAAAATATCTCCTGCATAATGAGTAACTTTGTCTGGCAGGTCCCGCCGCTCACGTGAAAAAACTATCACCTCATGCCCCTGATCCAGGAGTATATCTACCAGGGCTCGTCCGATTCCTGTACTTCCTCCAACTAAAAAGTATCGCATGCCTTCCATAACAAAATTTTTCATCCCGTCGTAGTTACCCACCACCAGATAGCAGTTGAAGGTCTATTTAGGATGTCAAGACATAATCCGGGATTTATTTTTGGGTGTGCCCCCTTGCGGCGCTCGGGGGCGGGCTGGCTCCGGGGTTCGGGGGCAAGGGCCCCCTTCGTCTCGTTCGCGGTGATCCGCTCCTTCGGGGCGGCCCTGCGCATCCCTCACGCGGTCCAAAAAGAGCATCACCCTTTTGAGATTATGCGAATTCTTACCTCTCCTCTCGCCGTAGCGCAGGGGACTCCGGGTGAGCCGGCATGTCTAATGGTTTCATGAGGCTTCGGGGTGTAACTTTACGCCCGCTATGCAGGAAGAGGTCTTACCCGAGATTGCCGAAGCGGATCTGGAGGCTTTTTTTCAGATTATGCATTCTGTTTATGGCTTTGATTTTCGGGATTATGCGCGAGCGTCTGTTTTGCGGCGCCTCGGTACTATCCTTAAGAAGTACGGTCTGCCCGATATGAGAGCTCTGAATCAGCGTCTTTTGAAGCAGAGAGAGTTTTTTGAGACGTTTTTGAATGAGTTTCGCATTGGGGCTACGGAGCTTTTTCGGGATCCGACGGCCTGGGTGGCCCTGCGCAAGCAGGTCTTGCCCCTTTTTGTGGCGACACCCCAGATTCGGGTCTGGCATGCCGGCGCCTCTACCGGCGAAGAGGTCCTCTCCTTAGCTATCCTCCTCACCGAAGCGGGCCTATACAGCCGTGCCCAGATCTATGCCACCGATATTGACCCCAGGACCCTTGCCATCGCCCCCCGAGCCCGCTACCCTCTGCGCCACAAGCGCCTCTATATGGAAAACTTCCAACAGGTCCTGCCCGACGTCCCCTTCTCAAAATATGTCCACGACGAAGGAAATGAAATGGTCTTCAACCCCAGCCTCCTGGAAAATGTACGATTCCTTAGACATAACCTGGTTAGCGATGAACCTTTCTCTCGTTTTGAGCTAATTCTGTGTCGTAATGTCCTGATTTACTTTACGCCCGAGCTGCAGGATCGCGTGATTCGGAAGTTTATCCGCGCCCTGGTGCCCGGCGGCGTGCTTATGATCGGCACCAAGGAATCGCTCTTCTGGTGTAAAGAAGCTGAAAAAATCCTCGTACCTATCAATAACTTAGAGCGGCTATACCGGCGACAGGCATGAAACCAGACACTCCTTATCTGTGGGTCATTGGTGGGTCGGCAGGAAGTTTCACACCGCTTCGGGAGGCCCTCCTGAAATTACCTTACGACCCCGACACAAGCATCGTACTATGCCTCCATCGGCTCAAGCATGCCCGCTTCCAGATCACGGATGCCTTCCTCCGTATCAAAGGCTGGAAACTATGCGAACCCGATGATAAGACACCCATTCAAGGTGGATTTATCTACATTGCCCCGGCAGACTACCACCTGCTGATAGAACGAGAAGGGTATTTCAGCCTTTCTGTGGAGGATCCGGTGCACTTTTCTCGTCCCAGTATTGATGTAACAATGATTTCGACGGTTCAGGCGGTCTGGCCCAGAGCCGGAGGGATTCTGCTTTCCGGAGCTAATAAAGACGGCGCGCAGGGTTTGTTTCAGATGTATCAGGCGGGTTATTTCACGGCCGTGCAGGACCCTGCCGATGCCGAAGTGCCCCACATGCCAAACGCTGCCCTCGCCCTCTTCAAACCTCATTGTAAATTTTTCATCGCCACACTTTCCAGCCTCCTCGCTCAAAAACCCATACTGAACTGAAGCCTTCTATCACCAATCCATGCCATAATATTCCCTTACTCATTCGGGTAAAGCTTCACGGACATACGCCCACCCCATAGGCGTGGAAATACGCTCTTATCCGCCTGAGCACTGCCTCTCCATCCGCCCCCTGCGCCAGAGGGCGGGGCACCTTTTTCCGATAACCCCACCATACAAACCCGTAAGGCGCGTCTACCCCAGGCATTTCTGCACCCCACTGCACCGCTTCCTCAATCGTCCGAAATTTTCCCCTCCGGTGCCGCTTGTTTCCACTCCGCTTCCTGTCAGAACATCCAGGTCTGGGGAGGCCACTTCCGATCCCTTATCCGGTGTCGCTTTACCTCCGCCAAACCACCTGGCTCATAACACCGAGCCTACGGCTAAATCGACTCATACTAAAAAGATAAGTTACGATTATCAAGCCGCATTAGATAGGAATCTCCATCCCCCCTCATAAAGGGCAAAGGCTAAGGTTGGGGTCAATACCAAGATTCTATTAGTGAAAGCAAGAGGTGCGTTTTGGTCTAATACCAATCCAAGTGATCTGCGCTATTAATTTTCGTACTTTTGTCCCAAAGGAGACCCGTATGGCGAGACCCTTGAAGATAGCCTGGAAACACACGGAAGAAGAGCTGTACGACCTGTACAGACGAGAGAAAGATGCGGATTTGGCTCGGCGATGGCAGGCATTGTGGTTGCTAAGGCGAGGGGAGAGGCTGATTCGGGTGAAGGCGGTGTTGGGGGTGATGCACACGACGATACAACGGT